>FTAI01000418.1_pt1 | contig 12285 bp, 8 predicted proteins | sample 1638941 | NCBI WGS metagenome assembly FTAI01 (sample SAMEA3914813, study PRJEB12502) | metagenome | biome: forest; material: soil | place: Canada | collected 2011-07-07 | depth 0.3 m | reverse complement strand
CTGGCGCGGCCCGGGATCACGGGCCTGGCTCAGATCTCCGGCTGCCGCGGCGAGACCCCGAACGTGGAGGCCATGGCGGTCCGCATCGATCACGACCTGACTTACATTCGCGAATGGTCCTTCTCCGGCGACATTTCCATCCTCCTGAAGACCATGCTCATCGGCCCGTTCGATCCGGCCGCCTACTGAACAAGCCGGTACGAACGGTGATCGGATGCGCCTATGCGGCGCTGGCCGACTCGCGACAGGATGCTTGCGGGACTTGAGGCTGCAGCCCCGTCAAGCGTGTGGGTGACTTAACAGGTTCTAAGGGACACCGGCATAGCGTGACGTCCGATTGGGATGCACACATGCAACAACGCAAAACTGTCAGGCACGAGCCGCCAGCGCCACTAGCGAAACCGCGCCCGACGGGCGCCCATGTCGATCCAGGCCATGCGCCCGCGTCGCCGGCCCGGTCGTTGCAGGAGCGCCTCGCCGATGATTGGCGCGCCCCGTCGGATACCTCCGCGTCCCCAAGGTGGTCGCCGCGCGCCATGCTGTTGCTCAGCGGCGGTGTATCGCTGGCTCTGTGGTGCCTGATCGGCGGAGCGGCCGCGAGCCTGTTCTAGAACCGAGCGCGGGACCGCGCTTCAGTCCATTGGCGTCTCGACGCGTCGCCGAGCGGACGATCTCGCCAACGCCGGCCACGATAACGGACCAGGTCTCGGGCCTGCCGGCCATCTCGTCCATCATCCGGCCGAGGAAGGCAGGGTTTTGGCAATGGAGATGTAAGCGCTGTGAGGTTTCGGATGCCAAAGGCTCGCCTCCGCGTCTGGCCACATAGAATCGCTCAGGGCCCCGCCCCACGCTCGACCGTCGATGTAAAGCCTAGGGTCCACGCCTCGCCCTGAACGAGACCGACCAGGACGTCTCGCTCGACACGGCGCTCAGCCTGGCCAGCTACTTCCGGCTGAACAAGGCCGAAGCCAGCTCCATCGCCAAAGATGTCGGCGATGTGGTGGCTGCCTGGCGCGACGTGGCAGTCCAGCACGGCCTCACCGCCAACCAGATCGACCGGATGGCCAGCGCCTTCGAACACGACGATCTGGCAGCCACACGGGGCTAGGGCCTGAGGTCACACGCGCCCGGCTTGCCGGACGTATTCGACGACCCGCTGATTGCGCTGGCCTGACCTGCCGTGGCCGAAGCTAGCGCAGAATTCACATGACAGCGGCGTCGAGGCGGCTAGTTTGGCCACGATGCGACTTGTCCTCGCCCTCCTGGCCGTCCTTGGCCTGCTCCTCGCCCCGATGACCGCCGCGGCGGCTCACGCTGCGTGTGGCGGCGATCGCCATCAGGCGATGATGGACATGCCGATGTCGGGCATGGCCGCCATGGCCCAGGCCGCGGACCAGAAGGCCGACCCTTGCTGCGATCCGGGCCATGCGCCCAAGCCTGCCAAGCACGACGACATGAAATGCATGCAGGCGTGCGCGGCAATGTGCAGCGTGACGGCCGCCTTGGGCAGCGAATCCATTCCGATGCCGCTGAAGCCGCCGGCCGCCGCGCCCCCGGCCGCTCGCATAGCGGCAATGCATCCCCACGAGCCCAGTCGGCTCGAACGACCTCCCAGATCGATCGCCTAACGACCGCAGGTCAGCCCTGCGGGGCGCGCCTCGGCGCGCCAGCGTAGCCGGAGTCCGTCTCCGGCCCTTCTGATCGATCAAAGGGAGTCTTCCCATGACAAATCTCATGACGACCCGTATCAACACTGCCGCCACGGCGGGCGCGATGGCGCTCGGCCTCTTCGTGGCCCTGTCTTCCACGTCGCCAGCCCTCGCCCAGCCTGGGGGCAAGGCCGCCGCGTTCTTCCCACGCCCCAAGCCGCCGGCTTCCAGCACTGAAGACGCATCGAAGGCGGCGGCCAAGTGCGATTGCCCCATGATGAGGGGCGACGCGGCGATGCGCGATCACTGCATGGCCATGATGGTCAAGCCTGGTGGTGACACCTCCAAGCCAGGCTCGCCCGGCTAGTCGGCGACCAGCCCCGCGACGCCTATCCGCGACGCGAGGATGCAGGACTTCGGCGGAGCGCCTGTGTGCTCCGCCGAAGCTTCACGCCCCAAATTCACCTCACGGACTGAACCGTCCGACAGGAGCCCTCGATGCGCTCTGCCTGGCTTCTCACCATGTCGGCCTTGCTCGCCGGCACGGTCCACGCCGCCCCGCTGACTTACGAGGCGGCGCTCAAACTGGCCGACGACACCGCGCCCAGCCTTCAGGCCAGGGCCGCCGATGTGCGGGCCGCCCGGTCATCGGCGATCGCCGCCGGCCGCCTGCCCGATCCGAAGTTCGCGTTCGGCGTGGAAGGGTTTCCGGTGTCCGGACCCAATGCCGGACATCCCGAACGTGACGACTTCAGCGACGTGCGGGTCGGCGTGATTCAGGACGTGCCGAACGGGGCCAGGCGCCGGTCGGCCCGCGAGCGCGCGGCGGCCGACATCGGCGCGGCGGAGGTCAGCCACACGGTGACGGCCCGCGACGTGCGGCTCAATACGGCGCTCGCCTGGATCGACCTCTACTACGCCGAGCGCCGCCTTGCCGCGCTGGGCGACATCGACCGGGCGCTGGCGCCGCTGCGGGGCGCCGCGCCCGCGCAGGTCGCATCCGGAACGCTGCGGCCGGCCCAGACGCTCGAACCGGAGCAGTTGACCGCCGTCCTTGGTGATCGCCGCGCCGACCTCGTCGCGGCGGTGGCCAAGGCGCGGGCCGAACTGGTCCGTTGGACAGGCGACGTGGGGGCCGAGGTTAGCGGCGAGCCTCCAGCCTACGCCATCGACGCGGTTTCGCTCCGAGCCGGCCTTGATCGGCTCCCCACGCTTGCCGCCTACGACGCCATGGGCCGCCAGGCCGACGCCGACGTGGACGCCGCCAAGGCCGACAAGCACCCGGACTGGAGCTGGGAGCTTGCCTACCAGCACCGCGATCCGCGGTTCGGCGACATGGTCATGGCTCAGGCCACGGTGAGTCTGCCGCTCTTTGGCCGCACGCGGCAGGACCCGATCATCGCCGCCCGAGCCGAAACCGCCGGCCGCGTGCGCATCGAACGGGAAGCTGCCCGGCGAGAGCTTCTGGCGGCGCTGGACGCCAGCCTGGCCGACCACGCCATGCACCACGACCGGCTGAACCGGGCGCTGGAGACCCTTGTGCCTTTGGCCAAGCACCGCGCCGACCTTGAGACCGCCAGCTATGGCGCCGGGACCGCCAGCCTCTCGGACGTGCTGCAGGCGTTCCTGGCCTTCGCCGAAGCCCGCATCGACGCCATCGACCGCGAGGCCGACGTCGTCCGCGATGGCGCCCGCATCGTCCTCACCTACGGAAGCGACGCCCAATGACCGCGATTGTTCTGTCTCCCGCGCGGCTGGCGCTTGCCGGCGCGGCCATCGCCCTGATCGCGGGCGGCGCCGGCTACGGCCTCGCCCACCTCCAGCCCTCTCGCCCGCCGGCTGGGGCCGCCGCGCCTCCCGAAGGCCGCAAGGTGCTCTACTGGTACGACCCGATGGTCCCGGCCCAGCACTTCGCCAGGCCCGGCAAGTCGCCATTCATGGATATGCAGCTCCTGCCCCGCTACGCGGGCGACGCGGGCGGTGGGCAAGCGGCCGGGGTGAAGATCGACCCCGCCACGGCCCAGAGTCTCGGCGTACGCCTGGCGAGCGTCCAGCGCGGCGAGTTCGCCCAGAGTCTCGACGCCGCCGGCGTGCTCGACTTCAACCAGCGCGAGGTCGCCATCGTCCAGGCCCGTGCGGCGGGCTCCGTCCAGCGGGTCTACGCCCGGGCGCCGGGCGACGTCGTGAGCGCCGGCGCGCCGATCGCCGATCTCCTCGTGCCCAGCTGGGGCGGCGCCCAGGCCGAATACCTGGCGGTGCGGGGCGACGCCAATCCGGCCCTGGAAGCCGCCGCGCGCCAACGGCTGCGCCTGCTGGGCATGCCCGACAGCCTGATCGCCTCCCTGGCGCGCGACGGCCGCCCGCGGACGGTCGTGACGGTCTCGACCCCGGTTGGCGGCGCGATCCAGACGCTGGACGTGCGCCAGGGCATGACCGTGAGCATGGGCCAGACCCTGGCCCAGGTCTCCGGCCTGGCGAGCGTCTGGCTGAACGCGGCCGTGCCGGAATCCATGTCGGGGCAGGTCCGCGTCGGCCAGGCGGCGCGCGCCGAGCTTGCCGCCTTCCCCGGTGAGACCTTCACCGGTCGGGTGACGGCCATCCTGCCCACCACCCAGCCCGACAGTCGCACCCTGACGGTCCGTATTGAGCTGTCCAATCGCGGCGGCCGATTGCGGCCCGGCATGTTCGCCACCGTCCATATCGGCGGCGGGGCGCATCCAGCCCTGTTCGTCCCCTCCGAGGCCGTGATCCGCACTGGCAAGCGCGCTATTGTCATGGTCGCGGGCGCCGGGGGCCGGTTCCAGCCCGTCGAAGTCCAACTCGGCCGCGAGGATGGCGACCGCACCGAGGTCCTGGCCGGGCTTGGCGAAGGCCAGAAGGTCGTCGCCTCCGGCCAGTTCCTGATCGACTCCGAAGCCAGCCTCGCCGGCATCCAGGCCCAACCCCTGCGCTCCGCGCCGGCCGGGGCGCCGCCAAGTCCGCAGCCCGCGCTCTACGAAACCCGGGGGCGCGTCGAGGCGCTGACGCCGGACTCCATCACCCTCAGCCACGAACCGGTCCCCGCCATCGGCTGGCCGGCCATGACCATGACCTTCAAGCTTGGGTCCCCGGCCCTGGCAAAGGGCGTCAAGGTCGGCGACCGGGTCGCCTTCGGCTTCGAGCAGAGGCCGGCTGGTCCGATCGTGCGCCGCCTTGCCCCGGCGGGCGCCCAATGATCGCCGCCCTGATCCGCGCCTCGGTGAGGCATCGTGTCTTCGTTCTGCTGGGCGCCCTGGCGCTTCTGGCGGCCGGGGTCCTGGCGGCGCGCTCGACGCCCGTCGACGCCCTGCCGGACCTGTCGGACGTGCAGGTGATCATCCGCACGCCCTATCCTGGCCAGGCGCCGCAGATCGTCGAGAACCAGGTCACCTATCCGCTGGCCACCACCATGCTCTCGGTCCCCGGCGCCAGGACGGTGCGCGGCTATTCTTTCTTCGGCGACAGCTTCGTCTACGTCCTGTTCGAGGACGGGACTGATCTTTACTGGGCCCGCTCGCGGGTGCTGGAGTACCTCAACCAGGTCCAGAGCCGCATGCCGGAGGGCGCCAAGCCCGCGCTGGGGCCGGACGCCACCGGTGTCGGCTGGGTCTATGAATACGCCCTGGTCGACCGCAGCGGTCACCATGATCTGTCCGAGCTGCGGTCCCTGCAGGACTGGTTCCTGCGCTATGAGCTGAAGACCCTGCCGGGCGTGGCGGAGGTCGCCTCGATCGGCGGCATGGTCAGGCAGTACCAGGTGGTGCTCGATCCGGTGAAGCTGGCGGCCTACGGCGTCACCCAGCAGCAGGCGGTCGCCGCGATCCAGCAGGCCAACCAGGAGACCGGCGGCTCGGTGCTGGAGCTGGCCGAGGCCGAGTACATGGTCCGCGCTTCCGGCTACCTGAAGACGCTGGACGACTTCCGCGCCATCCCCCTGAAGACCGCGGCCGGCGGGGTGCCCGTGCGCCTGGGCGACGTCGCCACCATCCAGCTCGGCCCGGAGATGCGCCGGGGCGTGGCCGAACTGAACGGCCAGGGCGAAGTCGCCGGCGGCGTGGTCATCCTGCGCTCCGGCAAGAACGCGCGGGAGACCATCGCGGCGGTGAAGGACAAGCTCGCCGAGCTGAAGAAGAGCCTGCCGCCCGGCGTCGAGATCGTCCCCACCTACGACCGATCCCAGCTCATCGACCGCTCGATCGCCAATTTGCGTGAGAAGCTGATCGAGGAGTTCATTGTCGTCGCCCTGGTCTGCGCGCTCTTCCTGGGCCACGCGCGCTCGGCCCTGGTGGCGATCCTGACCCTGCCGCTTGGGGTGGTGTTCGCCTTCCTGGTCATGCGGATCCAAGGGGTCAACGCCAACATCATGTCGCTCAGCGGCATCGCCATCGCCATCGGGGCGATGGTCGATGCGGCCGTGGTGATGATCGAGAACGCGCACAAGAAGATCGAACGCTGGGAAGCCGCTCACCCCGGCGAACACCTGCACGGCGAAAGGCGTTGGATCGTCATCACCGAGGCCGCCGCCGAGGTTGGGCCGGCGCTGTTCCTCAGCCTGATCATCATCACCCTCAGCTTCGTGCCGGTCTTCTCCCTCCAAGGTCAGGAAGGGCGGCTGTTCTCGCCGTTGGCTTTCACCAAGAGCTACGCCATGGCCGGCGCGGCGATCCTGTCGGTGACCCTGGCGCCGGTTCTGATGGGCTGGCTGATCCGGGGCCGCATCCCGGCCGAGAGCAGCAATCCAATCAATCGCTGGCTGGCCGCGGTTTACAGGCCGGTGCTGGGTTGGGTGATGCGGCGGCCGAGGACGACCCTGCTCGTCGCAGCGCTCGTCTTCGTCACCACGGCCTGGCCTCTGACGCATCTCGGCGGCGAGTTCATGCCTCAGATCAACGAAGGCGACCTGCTGTACATGCCCTCGGCCTTGCCGGGGCTGTCGGCCGCCAAGGCCGGCGAACTGCTCCAGCAGACCGATCGGCTGATCAAGACCGTGCCGGAGGTGCAGAGCGTTTTCGGCAAGGCCGGGCGGGCGGAAACCGCCACCGACCCAGCGCCGATGGAGATGTTCGAGACCACCATCCAGTTCAAGCCGCAAAGTGAGTGGCGGCCGGGCATGACGCCGGAAAGGCTGGTGGAGGAACTGGACCGGACGGTGAGGGTCCCGGGCCTGGCCAATGTCTGGGTGCCCCCGATCCGCAACCGCATCGACATGCTCGCGACCGGCATCAAGAGCCCGATCGGAGTCAAAGTGTCAGGCGCCGACCTGGCCGAGCTGGACCGCATCGCCCACGACATCGAGACGACCGCGAAGGCCGTTCCCGGGGTCAGCTCGGCCCTGGCCGAGCGCCTGACCGGCGGCCGCTATGTCGACGTCGACATCGACCGCGCCGCTGCGGCCCGCTACGGCCTCAACATCGCCGACGTCCAGGCCATCGTCTCTGGCGCCATCGGCGGCGAGAATGTTGGCCAGACGGTGGAGGGTCTGGCCCGCTATCCGATCAGCGTCCGCTATCCGCGCGAGCTGAGGGACAGTCTGGAGGGCCTGCGGGCCCTGCCGATCCTCACGCCCGGCGGCCAGCAGATCACCCTGGGGACCGTCGCCAAACTGCAAATCGCCGACGGCCCGCCGATGCTCAAGACCGAGAACGGCCGGCCTTCAACCTGGGTCTATGTAGACGTTCGCGGCCGCGACCTGGCTTCCGTCGTTGGCGATCTTCAGAAGGCCGTCGCCAAGACCGTCAAGCTCTCGCCTGGCGTCTCGATCGCCTATTCGGGCCAGTTCGAATACCTGCAGCGGGCGGTCGAACGGCTGAAGCTGGTTGTCCCGGCGACACTGCTGATCATCTTCATCCTGCTCTACGTCACCTTCGGCCGCTTCGACGAGGCGGCCCTGATCATGGGCACGCTGCCCTTTGCGCTGACCGGCGGGGTCTGGACCCTCTATTGGCTCGGCTTCCACCAGTCGGTCGCCACCGGGGTCGGCTTCATCGCCCTGGCCGGGGTCTCCGCCGAGTTCGGCGTGGTGATGTTGATCTACCTGAAGGACGCGCTGGAGGACCGCGGGGACGACCCTACGGCCGTCCAGGTCGAGGAGGCCGTGCGCGAGGGCGCGTTGATGCGGGTCCGACCCAAGGCCATGACCGTCGCGGTGATCCTGGCCGGCTTGCTGCCGATCCTGTTCGGCCACGGCGCCGGCTCGGAGGTGATGAGCCGGATCGCCGCCCCGATGATCGGCGGCATGCTCACCGCCCCCCTGCTCTCAATGCTCGTTGTGCCCGCCGCCTACCTGCTGCTGCGGCGCCGCCGACGACCCGTCTTTACCCCCGTCTCTCAGACCCAAAGGAGTTCAACATGAGAGCTATCGCCTACGCCCTGACCGGCGTTCTGATCCTCACCGCCGCCGGCGCCGCCGCAGCCGACGAGATGTCGAACATGAAAGGCATGTCCGCCGCGCCCGCCGCCAGGCACGGCAAGGCAACCGGGGTCATCAAGGCCATCGATCCCACGGCCGGAACCCTGACTATCCAGCACGGCCCCATCGCCGCCGTGGGCTGGCCGGCAATGACCATGACCTTCAAGGCCAAGCCGGCGACCTTGCTCAAGGGGCTGAAGGTCGGCCAGACCATCGGGTTCGATACGACGGTTCGCGGCATGGATGCCGACGTGACGGCCGTGCGACCGCAATAGAACCGGCGTCTTGGGCGGCCGTTGATCCGCAAGGCTGCGGCCGCCCATTCCAGCCTGTGGAGGAGAGCTGTTCCTTCAGTCGTCTTTTGCGCTGCACGAAGAGTCGTGTTTCGTGAGCCGAGGATCACTGCACGCGGAAAAGCGCCGGACGCCAACAGGATCGCTGAGCCGGTTCGTAGCCTCCCAGTCGAAGCCCTTCCAGGCGCGAAACCCGCCGTGCCGGCCGAGCCAGACACCAGCACCGCATCGTCAATCCGATCGGTGTCGAGGACCACCTTGCTCTTGGCCATTCCCATGTCTCCGTCTCCTCAACCTTGCCAATCTGACATTCCAATCTGACGTGCCAATCTGACGTTGATGGACTCGGCCCTGGCGGCTAGCATCCGCCCATGCAGGCAGATCGGGCGGGCAAGCCCACTTCATCGGCGCGGTCCCCGGGTAAGGGAGCGCGAAAGGGCAGACGAGCTCGAACCGTCCTCGAGCGGCCGGCCGCGCCGCAGGGCTGGGACACCAGCGACGAGCACGAGATCGACTTGCGGCGCTGGCGCGGTCGCACCGAGATCACCGCCATCGAGCCCATGGAACCGGCGCACCCCATCTTCGGGTCTTTCCGGGCGCAATCGGAAAGCGGGACGGTCTATGAGGTCGAGATCCGCTCCCTGGACGCCCCGAGCAACGCCTGCGGCTGTATTGACCATCGGGTGAACGGCCTGGGGACGTGCAAGCACATCGAAGGCGTTCTGGCGGGACTGCGCCGCCGAAGTGTCCGGGCCTTCCGCCACGCCGCTGTCGAGGGCTCCCAACGGGTGGAGATGTTCCTTCGTCGCGACGGCGCGCCCACCCCGATCCTGTCCTGGCCCCACGTGGAGAGCGAGGGGTCCGCGGCGGTGCGCGACTGGCTGGCGCCCCACCTCAATCTGGAGGGGCGCCTGGGTGTGGAGCCCGCCGATGTCGAGGCTCTCATCAGGGCCTTGACCACCGCGCCGACAACGGTTCGCCAGCACCTGCGTCTGTCGCGCCACTTTGGCCCTTGGCTGGAGCGGGATCGACGGGAACGGTCACGCCTGGCGGCGCGCGCGAAGTTCGCCGCCGAGGTCGAACGCGACCCTGGGGTCCTGGACATGTTGCGCCATCCCCTGCTGCCCTATCAGCGAGAAGGCATGGCGCACCTGGCCTTTGGCGAGCGCGCGTTGCTGGCCGACGAGATGGGGCTGGGCAAGACCGTCCAGGCGATCGCCGCCTGCGAGCTGCTGGCGCGCCGCAGGGGCGTCGAACGTGTGCTGGTGGTCTGCCCGGCGTCGCTGAAGGCGGAATGGGAGGAGCAGATCGCCCGTTTCACCGACCGGCCGACCCGGTCAGTGTTTGGCCCCCGCCCGGCGCGGCTCATCGCCTATCAGGACCCGCCGTTCTTCACCATCGTCAACTACGAGCAGGTGGTGAGCGATGCCGAGGCGATCAACGATCTGCTGAAACCGGATGTCGTCATTCTCGACGAGGCCCAGCGGATCAAGAACTGGCGCACCAAGACAGCCAGCAAGGTCAAGTCGCTGCGCTCGCCCTACGCCTTCGTGCTCACCGGCACGCCGGTGGAGAACCGCATCGACGAACTCTATTCCATCGTCCAGTACCTCGATCCGGAGCTGGTCGGACCGCTGTTCCAGTTCAACCGCAGTTTCTACGAACTTGACGAGCGCGGCCGACCGGTGGAGTACCGCAATCTCGCCGAGCTGCGCCGGCGGGTGGAACCGGTGCTGCTGCGCCGCCGCAAGTCGGATGTGGAAACCGAGCTGCCGGGGCGCACGGTGACCACCTACTTCGTGCCGATGGCGCCCGAGCAGGCCGACCGCTACGAGAACTATCGGGCTCCCCTGGCCAGGCTGGCGGCCATCGCCCAGCGCCGGCCATTGACCCCCGCCGAGTTCGACAAGATGCAGATGCTGATGGCCTGCATGCGGATGATCTGCGACACGCCCGCCATCCTCGACCCCGACTGCCGCGTCTGCCCCAAGCTGGAGGAGCTGGAGGGCATCCTCGGCGACCTTCTGCAGGAGCCCGACCGCAAGATCATCATCTTCTCCGAATGGGAGCGGATGCTAGGGCTGGTGCGCGAACTGGCGGCCGAACTCGGCGTCGAGTCGGCCTGGCACACGGGCTCGGTCCCTCAGGCGCGGCGCCGCGAAGAGATCAACCGCTTCAAGAATGACCCGAACTGCCGGCTGTTCCTGTCCACCGACAGCGGCAGTGTCGGCCTGAACCTGCAGGCGGCCAGCGCGGTGATCAACATAGACCTGCCCTGGAACCCGGCAAAGCTGGAGCAGCGGATCGCCAGGGCCTGGCGCAAGCACCAGACGCGCTCGGTGACGGTGATCAACCTGGTCACCGAGGGCAGCATAGAGCACGCGATCCTGCACCTCCTGAACGTCAAGCAGGTGCTGGCTGATGGCCTGCTGGACGGCCAGGGCGACATCACCGCCCTGAAGATGCCCTCCGGCAGGGGCGCACTGGTCGACCGCATGCGCTCCATGCTGGAGGCGGCGGATGGGCTCGGCCCGCGCATCGTCTCGCTCGAAGAGGCCCTGGCGGAAGATCTGCGCCGACGCCACGGCGAACGGGCGTTGCGGGTCGAGGTCCAAACGGGCCCCGGTGGCGCGACGCGGATGCTGGCGGTTCTGGACCTCGACCCCGACGGCCTCGCCGGCGAAGCCGCGCGCCTGAGCCGGCGCGAGGACGCAGCCAGCCTGCCGGTGGAGATCCTCGACCGCGCGACGTGGCTGACGCTTCGCCGGCTCGCCCAGTCGGGAATGGTCGATTTGACCGGCGGATCGCGGCGAATCCTGCACGCCTCACCCGAGTTCGCGGAGCCCGATGCGGCCTACAGCTCCAATCAGCAAGCCGATGTTTGGCGGGAAGAGGCGGAGCGCGCTATCGCCATGGCCTCCGTGCTCGCCGCGGGCGGATTTCCGGAGGAAGCGCCGGCCTTGCTGGCGAAGGCCTTGCGTTGCGCGGTCGCAGTACGCCAGCGTGCGGCCGGGGAGCAGACGGCCGACCCCTCGACGACCAACGCCGAGCAGGCGCATGACCTCCTGAAACAGAGCGAATTGGCGATTGAGGCCGAGCGCGTCCTGGCGGCTTTGCGGCCGGGGTCCGCAACGCCGAACCCCGCGGACGCCGCCGAACTCGCCCGGTCAACCTCCCGCCTAGTCGCCGCCCTGGCCGCCGATCACGTTCCAGAGCCGGCAGTCGTTCGAGCGATTTTGACAGCCTGATTGCCAGCCGCACGGCCCACCGCCACCATGTAGCGCAAGCCCCTGTAGCCTGCCTCACGGTTGGCGGCCATCTTGGCCAGCATAGGCTCGTCCGCTTCGAAGTAGTCATAGGTGACGACATCGCGCTTTGCGGCGTGCATCCGATGAAGACGGCCGCCCGGGACCAGCTGTTGCGCGGACAGGCCAACCGGGTGATCGAGGCGGCGAAGAGCGTCACCCAAGGCGCCTTCGCCTAGGGCGTAGAGCCTGCGCTCATCCCAGCGGCCACGCGGTCCGCGAATCCTCGAACAACGGCCGTCGCGTCGTCGAACGTCGGCTTATCGCCGTACACCATGCCTTCCATGAGGATCGAATAATGCGCCGCAAATGCGCGGTCGACGGCCATCGTTTCGACCGCCCGCAGCGTCTCTCCCAGCGGATCGGCCTGGTAGGCCTGGAAATCACCTCCCCGAGTAGCCGCGTCGTCTTTCATGGTTTCGAGCGCCAAGCGTACGGCGTCTTCGGCGTCGTAGTGGCCATCCAGGCGTAACAGGTCATAGACGTGGCGCGGCAGGGTCGGATCCAGCGCCTGCGAGCCTGCGAAGGCGGCGCCGCTGCGGCGTGTCAGGGCGACAAACTTCTCCGCGGCGATCTCCACCTGGCTCACGCAGGCGATGCTCGGAATCTCG
>FTAI01000679.1_pt1 | contig 12318 bp, 9 predicted proteins | sample 1638941 | NCBI WGS metagenome assembly FTAI01 (sample SAMEA3914813, study PRJEB12502) | metagenome | biome: forest; material: soil | place: Canada | collected 2011-07-07 | depth 0.3 m | reverse complement strand
TGGCGCACGCCGCAGGTCTCGCAGATCAGGCTCTGGCCCTTGCGCACCAGGGCCACGTCGCCGCAGGCGGGGCAGACGTCGGCGGTGGCGAGCAGGGGGGCGGCCGCGCCGCCCTTGCCGGCGAAGGGCAGGAAGACGAGGTTGTCCGGCGCCGCGCCGCGGGAGAAGCCCTTGGAGATGAAGCGCGAGGCGGGCTGGGGGACCGGCTCTGCCGCAGCGCCGTCGCCGGTCTCGTCGGCCTTGCCGCGGCCAAGGCCGTCGGCGTTGAGCTCGCCCGGGTCGCCGTTGGCGAGGTCGCGGCGGTCCAGGTAGGAGACGCCCAGCTCGCGGAAGACGTAGTCCAGGATCGAGGTGGTGGAGCGGATGGAGTCGTTGCCGGTGACCGGGCCGGCCGGCTCGAAGCGGGTGAAGACGAAGGCGTCGACGAACTCGTCCAGCGGCACGCCGTATTGCAGGCCGATGGAGATGGCCACGGCGAAGTTGTTCATCACCGAACGGAAGGCGGCGCCTTCCTTGTGCATGTCGATGAAGATCTCGCCCAGCTCCCCGTCGTCGTATTCGCCGGTGTGCAGATAGACCTTGTGGCCGCCGACGGAGGCCTTCTGGATATAGCCCTTGCGGCGGTCCGGCAGCTTGCGGCGCAGGCGGTCGACCTCGACGATCCGCTCGACCACGCGCTCGTGCTGGGGCTCGGCCTGGATCGTTGGGCGCCCGAGACGTTCGGCGGCGGGCTCGCGGATGTCGAGGGCGAAGTCGTAGCCGGCTGGGGCGCGGTCCAGCCGCAGGGCGCGCACGCCGGAGCGGGCGACGGCGGCCTGCACGGCCACGGCCTCGGCGACCGGGGTGTCGAACGCCAGGGGAATGGCGAGCGTCGCCGGCGCGCCCAGGAAGGGCTCCAGGGCCAGGGTCATGGCGATGCGGGCGTCCAGGCCCGTGTCGGCGCCGCGACGGAACACCTCCCGGGTTTCCGGGGCGAGGCCCGCGGCGCCGCCCAGGCTGTCGGCGCCGCAGGTGTGGGCGCGGGCGGCGGCGACCTCGGCGGCGGTGAAGCCGGCGAAGGCCAGGGTGTCGAACCCGGCGCTGACGGCAGCTTCGGTCGGCGCGCCCAGGACGTCGCACACGAAGCCGACGCCGACCACGGCGGGGGCGAAGGCGGACTCCAGCGGCAGGCCCTCGGCCAGGGCGGCCTCGGCGGTGGCGATCTCGTGGCCGGTGAAGCCCTTGGCGGTGAGGGCGGCATGGTCGATGGCGGGGGCGCCCTCGAGGGTGCGCCGGCCCAGCAGGTGCGCGCGCGCCTCGGCCAGGTCCAGCTTCAGGCGCTCCAGGCCCAGGAGGGCCGCCTCGGCCAGCACGGGCATGCAGACCCCGTCGGCGGTCTCGGCGACGCTGACAGGCCCAAGCCACGGCGCGGCGCCCAGCGAGACGGCGCCCAGTTTCAGGGCGATCTCCGGATCGGTTGGCGCGGCGGTGATCTGGATGTTGCGAACGCCGGACTTGGCGAGGGTCTTGCGGGTGGTGGTGAGCAGGGCCTTGGCGCGGGCGGCGCAGGGATCGGCCTTGCGCGGCGCCAGGGCTTCGATCTGGCGGGCGAGGGCGTCCAGGTCCGCTTCGCCCAACGAGCCGGCGGGCGCCAGCTCGGCGGAGGCGGCCGTGGCGGCGGCGCTGACCAGGGCCTGCAGGGCGCCGGCGCGGGCGCGGCCGGCGTCGGAGTCGTAGGCCAGGCCCTCGGCCACCAGGCGTTCGGCGAGGCCCGCGACGCCGAGGGCCAGGGGGCGCTGCTCGCGCCGGCGGTAGGCCGCCTCGGGGGTGGCGCAGAAGCCGGCGGAAAGCTCGATGTCCAGGGCGATGGTGAGGATCCGGGCCGCCGCTTCGATCTCGGCGGCGTCGGTCAGGGTCAAGAGATTCAGCGCCGCGGCCGGGGCGATGTCGGCCCGGGCCAGGGCGACAGCGTCCGCCGATCCGAAGGCCAGGGTGAGCCGGCGCGAACGCCAGCCCAGCGCCGCGGCGCGGGCGGCGGGACCGTCGGCCTGGGCGATGAGGGCGGCGTCGGCCCGCGCGAGGACCGGCTGGCACGGAGCGTCGATGGCGAAGCTGAAGTCCGACAGGGCGATGGCATCGGCGATGTCGGCGTCGTCCGCCCCCGCGGCGCGCGCGGCCAGGGCGGCGCGCGCCAGAGAGGGGTTGGCGGCGGGATCAGCGCAGGCGCCTGCCTCGCCTTCGCACCGGGCCACGGCGTCGGCCACGGCGCGGAGCCTTTCGCTGGCAGGGGTGGCGGACGTGGGGGTAGGGGCGAAGTCCCGCGCGGCGACGTCGGTGATCTGGAGGGGCGGCGCCTTGGCGCCGTCGGGGGCCAGCGGATGGGCGCGGGCGCCGAAGGCGAGGCTCCGGCCCGGCGCGGCGTGGCCGAGCGCGATCAGGGCGAAAAGGTCCTCGGCGAAGGCCTCGGCGTCAGCGGGCTTGTCGAACAGGCCCAGCGCCCAGCCCCAGGCGGCGAGGCGGTGGGCGTAGCGGTCGGGGCCCTGGGCGAGCAGGCCCTTGAACCGGCCGCTGGGGGCCAGGCGGTCGGGAAGGTCGACGGGGGGGTAGTCGGCGGGCAGGTTGTCGGCCCAGTCGACCCAGGCCTCCACGCGGGCGGTGGTCCAGGCGCGGGGCGCCAGCACCTCGGCCAGCTCATGCGCCCGCTCGATCCAGCGCAGTTCGGCCTCCGGCAGAGGGGCCTGACCCGCGAACCGTTTCTGAACACGCATGGACTCGCTCCGGCGCATATCGCCGAGCTCAGGCTAGGCGCCGCGAGGGGGGAGGGCAACAGATGTTGCGTGTCGGGGGGTGGTCATCCACAACATATAGGCTGTGGTGTGGGGCCGCGGGGCCGGCGGGGGGTGATCACCGCCGACGGCGGCGGCAGCAACGGCTCGCGCGTGCGCCTGTGGAAGCTCATGCTGCAAGCTCTGGCCGATGAGCTGGGCCTGACCATCACCGTCTGCCGCCCGGCGCCAGCAAATGGAACAAGATCGAGCACCGCCTCTCGTTCATCACCAGAACTGGCGCGGGCGGCCCCTCATCAGCCATCAGGTGATCGTCGAACTGATCGCCGCCACCAAGACCAAAGCCGGCCTCACCGTTCGCTCCGAGATCGACCCCAACCTCTATCCAGCCGGCGTCAAGGTCAGCGACCAGGAAATGGCCACCATCAACATCGGCCGCCACGACTTCCACGGGGAATGGAACTACATTATCGCGCCTCGCAACAATCTGTGACGCAGTTGTTCTTCAACGAGCCCTTAGCGGTGTTGTTACAAGCGATCGTCGGCAGTCGTGACGACGGCGAGCGCGGCAAACGGAGCAAAGCGCACGATGTTCACCTGAGCAGCGCAGCTGCGCTATTCCCGAATGCAGTCGATTTCGTCCACGCCACCGCCTCTGGTGCGGCTGTAGGTGACCGAGAACCACGGGCGGCCGTTGGTGTCAGACCCCCGGTAAGCGGAGCTGACCACCGTGAATTCGCCAAAGCCGGCGGTCCACGTAATGGCGTTGCCCGCCATGGCGTAACTGCTGAAGCCACCGGCCGGCTCCAGGTCCGGCCCACGATAGGCGCCGCCTCGGATGTCTACGTAGCCGGGGGCGCCGCCGCCTGGGAAGTCGCAGGCATAGCGGCCGGTGGGGAGGCCCCCGGCGGCCACGGGCGCGGCCGCGGCGACCCGGTTCGGGGCGGGTCGCCCGGGAGCGGCGGCATTGGCGCCGCCGCCAGCGATCATGCTGTCGGCATATTGCTCGTTGGCCGCAGCGGATTCGCGCAACGCCCTGATGGCGCCTTCGGCATTCCCTTCGGCGCGAAAGGCGGCGGCGGCCTTCTGGAAGCCATTGGCCGCCGAGTCGAATTGGCCTTGGGTCCGCCACTGCAGCGCGGCGCGTTCCCAGTTGCTACCGGACGGTGCGGCGTGCGCGGTCGAGGCCAAGCCGGCGGCGATTAGGCATCCGAGAGCAATCGCCAGGCCTCTGTGGAAATTCGACATCACCGATTCTCGCTGAAGCGCGGGCCTCAACGAGCCGGCGCCCAGCTAGGCGCGCCCGGCGATGACTTAGCAAGCGGGTTCGTCCGCGGGCGCCAACCTGCGTCTGTGGCGCGGCTGCCCTGGGCATGACTTGACCAATGTCGAGTCGTCTCTGTGGCTGCGCCGCGCGGCGGCGCAAGGCTATGCGCCGGCCTTTGTCCGCGTCGGTGACGATTATCGTGATGGTAGGGGCGGCACGGTCAAGAATCCGGCGCAGGCCATCGGCTGGCGCCGTCGCGGCGCCGCGGCGCGCGATTGTGACGCCGAAGCCGCTCTGGCGGCGATGCTCTTCGTGGGCGAGGGCGTCGCCGCGGACCCCATCCAAGGCTACGCCTGGGCGCTCATCTACCAATGGGACGACCGCGGCAACAGCAAGTATTGGGTCGCCGAGAGCCTCCGCGCGGATCTGGCCCGGGCCATGACTCCGGTTCAGATCGCCCAGTCTGAGCGGCTGGCCGTGACCTGGCGCCCCGACGTGATCGTCGAACCGCAGAGGGAACGCTTCCGTTGAGGCAAAAATTGCCGTTTCGCCCGTTTACGCGAATATTTCGACTCGCCTACCTTAGAATAGTACGCGAGAGTATCTGAATCCAAGCGGATGACAGCATTCGAGAAGCTCGTATCCCGCTTCGATCTCGGCCGAAGCGACGCCCCAATTTTCTTTGTATTTTACGAAACGGTAGCCAATGCGCAACGAACAAGCGAGAATTCGGTACCTGCGTTACTCTGCCGTTGCAGCCTGCCTGCTTTCGCTGAGCCTCTCGGCGGGCGTGGCCGCCGGCGGCGAACCCGACGCGAGGTCCTTGCGCGCCCTGGCGTCCGACAGCGGCCCGGTTCAGGCTGGCCAGTTCCCCTCGCCAGACCTCACTGCGCTCGAACCCTTCTTCGAGATCGTGAAATTCCGCTACCACATCCTTGGCGACGACGGAAAACTATACCTGACCGTGAAAGCCAAGACTGACGACAGGCCGAAGTTCCAAATTCGATTCTATGACGAAGACGGCGTTCAAGTGTCGGGCGGTTCGTTTCTGATCCCCGTTTCCGGACCTGGCTCGGCTGGCGATCCGGAGACCTACGCCGCCTACACGCCTTCGGAAGCGACCATGCAACGGGTGAAGAGGGTGCTATTCGTTCGTGACACGGGCTATGGCGGCGCCTCCGTCGCGAGCAACCCGCAGGTCGAGAGGCAGGCGCCCCTGGCGGGCGCCGCACCCGAGCGGGCCTATCGCGTCGGGTCGCGGGTCGAATACGTCGACGGGGGCCGGTGGTTCAAGGCCATCATCGTGCAAGTCGCAACGGACGCCGAAGTGGCCGACTTCGGGCCCTATCACGTCTATCTCGTCCACTCCCTCGGCTACGACGATGACGCATGGGTGTCAGGCTTCGCCGACTACCGCGCCCAGCTGCGGCCCGCTGGGTCGGGTAAGACGGAGCCGGTTCCCGGCGGCGAAGCCAACGATCGCGTGGTCCGGTCGCTGCTGGCTGCGGCCGGATCCGGGGCGGTCCAGCGTCAAGCCTCGGCTGCCGGCGCAGGCATACCTTCGGGTCACTATGGCTGCAGTTTCGCCGGGGGCGGCTCTCCGGGGTACGTGGATATCCGCGGCGGGACCTACCGTGGACCTTCGCTGACCGGCGCCGGCGCCTTCGCCGCCTATTCCATGGCCGGAAGCGCGATCACCTGGACCGGCGGCTTTGGGGAGTTCACCACTGTCAGCTCCGAGTTCATGGGCCCGGACACGGCCGGCCGGCCGTGGTTCGCCGTCACCTACAGCCGCACGCACGGCGGCGGCGTCGATAGGCTGGACTGCCTGCGAGAGTAGGCTGCCGGTCCAGGACGCCAGCCGCTTGGAAGTAGCGGGGGCGATTCTTGAATCTAGAGGCGAGAGTGTAGGGAGCCCAGCGTCCGCTTGCCGGCCGATCGCCAAGGACCGCACCACCCACTGTGCCCGTTCGGAAGGTCCGCTTTCGGCACGGTCGGTCGGTCGGCGCGATCCAGGGCGAGAACTTACTAACGCTTCGATTCTTGCTACGTCACCACCGGAACAGCCTGCTCAGATCGGCCTTGGTCTTCAGGAGCCAGATCAGGGGCGCGATGCGGCGTTCGCACCAATCGAGCTGTGTTTTCAGGACATTGGCGCGCACCTGCGAGGCGCCGCCTTGGGCGAACACCATCCACGGATCGGCGGCGGGGTCGTAGGCCGGCCAGGCCGTGGCCCCGTCGACGTTGGGGGCGCCGGTGCGGGCGAAGGCGACCCAGCGGGCGTGCATCTGCGCGGCCAGGCGTTCGTCGGCGGGCGAGGGCGCGGGGGGCGCATAGGGCTGGCGCCCCAGGGTCTGGAAGACGTAGAAGATCTCCGCCCCGTGGCCGGCGCGGCTGCGCGTGGTCAGATCGGCCTCGTCCACGTGCTCGAAGCGGTAGAGAAAGGCCGGCGCGCGGCGGGACCAGAGCCTGGCCACCCAGCGGGCCGGCGTCGTGCCCAGGCTGTCGCGGAAGTAGTTGCGGATCGCAAGCTCGTCATCGGTTCCTGGCCCGTAGAGCTGGCGCAACGCAGCCAATTTGGCGGGCCTCACGCTGGCCTTGGCGCGGGCCAGGCCGTCGCCGTAGTCCAGCAGGGAGTCCTCGCCGCTGTTGATGCCGATCATCAGGGGCGTGGCGACGTGGCGGCCGGCGGCGAGGGCCACGGTCAGGTCGTCAGGTGTCAGGCGGCGGTCGGGATAGGGCACGGCGTCGCCCGGTGCGGCGGCCACGGCGTGGGCCGGCAGGGCCCGAAGCTGCTCGGCGTCAGCGTCCTCCGGCGCGCCGGCGGCGGCGGCCACGGCCAGGCCACTGCGCTCGGCCGCCGCAACGCCCGGAGCGGGCGGGAACCAGCCGCCGCCGGACTGGACGATCACCTTGTGGAACAGGCCCTTCGCCGACGGCGTAACGGCCAGCAGCATGACGCTGATGCCGCCGAAGGACTCGCCGAAGATGGTCACGTTGTGCGGATCGCCGCCGAAGGCGGCGATGTTGGTCTGGACCCAGCGCAGCGACTGAATCTGGTCCATCAGGGCGTAGTTCCCAAGCGGCGCAGCGGCGCGCGCCTCGCGGGTCAGGGCGGGATGGGCGAAGGCGCCCAGGTGGCCCAGGCGATAGTTCACCGTGACCAGGACCAAGCCGTCGCGGGCGAAGGCCAGGCCGTCGTAGTAGGGCAGGGACCCCGAGCCCATGCGACCCGAGCCGCCATGGAGCCAGACCATAACCGGCGCGGGCCCGGCGGACTCGGCCGGCGCCCAGACGTTCAGAGTCAGGCAGTCCTCGCTGGTGGGCTCCGGCGCGCCGCCATAGCGGGTGATGTCCTCGACGCCCGGCCCTCCGGCCTGCAGTCCCGCGGGGCCGAAGGCGACGGCGTCCCGCACGCCTTGCCAAGGGGTCACGGGCTGGGGCGGGCGCCAGCGCAGCGGGCCGATCGGTGGCGCGGCGTAGGGCAGGTTGCGGAATATCCGGATGTCGCCGGCCGCCTCCCCGGCGACCCGGCCCGCCTCCAGCGTCACGATCGGCTGCATCCTCGACATGGCTGGTCTCCCTGAGGCCTGGGGTGAACCAAGACGCTCTTAGTCTTGGTTGAATCGGCTGGAACGCCTTGACCCTCTCTTCCCCCGAACGAAGTGGTGGCGGAAGTACCCACGAGGCGGGGGAAGGGCTCCCGCTTGACGCAGGCGCTGGTTCTCCGCTGGAGCCCCCATCGTCTCGGCGGCCCAATCTCTTGTTCTCTGCCGGCCATCGGCCGGCGGACGCCGATCGCCTTCCCGCACGCGAAGCTGGGAGGAAGGGAGCGGACAATAGGTCGTCCGGCGTCAATCCAGGACGACATGGGCCGGCGTCAACCCAGGCCGCTTCAGGCGCAGCGCACTGTCATCTCCAGTCCGCCGTCGAAGGGCAGGGTCTGGGTGCGAAAGCGGTTGGCGGGATCCTCCACGAAGTCGAAGTAGCCGCGGTAGGCCTCGCGGAACCCGGCGGTGTTGTCGGCGATGACGATGGCGCCGGGGCGAAGGCGCGGGGCGAGGAGTTCTAGCGCCGGGCGGGCCATCTCGACCCAGATGTCGATGAGCATGAAGTCGACCGGGCCGCCGGTGTCGTTCAGGGTTTCGCGCAGGTCGCCTTCGCGCAGGTCGATGAATTCGGCGAGCCCGGCGGCGGCGAAGTTGGCGCGGGCGGCCTCAGCCTTTGCCGGCTCGTGCTCCGTGCCGATGACCACCCCGCCGCCATTGTCGCGCATGGCGGCGGCCAGGTAGAGGGTCGAGACGCCGTACGAGGTTCCCGCCTCCACCACCCGCCGGGCGCCGAGCGCGCGGCAGAGCAGGTAGCAGAACGCGGCCTTGTCGCGGTCGAAGGCGACCAGCTTGTCGCTCATGAAGCGCTGGGCGGGCTCATCCAGCCCCTCCCAGCTCAGTTCGCCGGCCTCGGCGCGGGCGCGGAAGTAGTCGTGGGTCGCCTGGGCCTGGGCGTCGCTCTGGGCGTGCAGCTCTTCGAGCAGGGCTTCGAGCTTGGGGTCGCCGATGACGGTGGGCATCGCATCCTCCGGGCCGGCGGAATTGCCGGTGGAAATACGCGTTACGGGGGGAGGGTAGGCGATTGCGCGGTGGGGGAGAAGGGGCGGGTGCGCAGATGACGGGGTCCGCACCGACGACCTGCGATCTTGCGCCGCAGCATCGTGGCGTTAAGGCATTTCTTCCACTCCAGCGCGCCTATGGCGTTGAGGTCTGCGCCATGAATTTCGTCTTGCCGTCGCTGGAGCAACTCGACTCCGTGGCCTTGGAGTCGCGCAAGCTGGGCGTGGGGCGGCTTGCGGCCGCCGCTGTGGTGATCGTGCTGGTGGCAGCGATGTTTGGTCCCGTCGTCGCCGGACTCTGTGGCGGCGCAGTCCTGGTCTGCGAGGGCTGGATGTGGATCGCCACCTGGCCACACGCCGCCGGCCGGCCGCTGACGCAGCCGATCCGCCTGTCCTACATGGCCTCGGCGCTGGCCGGCTGCCTGGTCTGGCTGACGCTCAGCGTCCTGTTCTGGCGCGCGCCGGGGCCGGGGGCGCAGTTCCTGGCCCTGCTGGTCTGGGCGGCGCTGCTGGTGAACGCCATCAGCTTCGCCTTCCGATCGCCCCTGGCCTTCATGATGTTCACCATTCCGGTCTGCTCGGTGATGGCGGCGACGCCCATCGTGGCCCCGAAGTTCAGCGGCACGGAGCAGGGCGCGGCGGTGTTCGGCGTCATCCTGCTGGGCGCCTATGGGGCGGTGTCGGCGCGGCGGAACACCGTCGCAGCCCGGGTGCTGGCCAAGGCCACCGCGGAGGTGGAGCGCTCCGGGCAGGCCGCGGAGGCCGCCAACGCCGCCAAGTCCGAGTTCCTGGCCACAATGAGCCACGAGATCCGCACGCCCCTGAACGGGGTGATCGGCATGGCCCAGGCCATGGCGCGCGAGGCGTTGCCCGAAGTTCAGCGCGAACGCCTGGCGGTGATCCGCCGGGGCGGGGAGACGCTGCTGCGGCTGCTGAACGACATGCTGGACCTGTCGCGCATCGAGGCCGGCCGGCTGGACCTGGAGGATGGCGTCTTCGACCTGGTGGAACTGGCGAACGGCGCGCAGGACGCTTTCACGGCCCTGGCCATGGACAAGGACATCCACTTTGCGTTGAGCGTGGCGCCCGAGGCGGAAGGGCATTGGCGCGGCGATCCGACCCGGGGTGCGACAGATCCTCTACAACCTGGTCTCCAACGCCGTGAAGTTCACCGCCCGCGGCTCGGTGAGCGTGGCGCTGGCCGTCGAGGGGCCGGACATGGTGGCGAGGGTGAGCGACACCGGCCCCGGCATTACGCCTGACCGCCTGGGCGCGCTGTTCGAGAAATTCCTGCAGGCCGACGCCTCGACCACCCGTCAGTTCGGCGGGTCGGGCCTGGGCCTGGCGATCTGCCGCGAGCTGGCCGAGCTGATGGGCGGCGCCATCACTGTCTCCAGCATCGTGGGAGAGGGATCGACGTTCACGCTTCGACTGCCGCTGAAGCGTGCGGGGGCGAGCGAGGCGGCCTCGGGGCCGGTGGATCTGTCGGCGGCGGAGGCGCATTGCGCCGGCCTGCGGGTGCTGGCCGCCGAGGACAATCCCATGAACCAGATGGTGCTGCGCACGCTGCTGGGTCAGCTGGGGGTGGAGCTGGAGATCGCCAGCGACGGCGCCGCGGCGGTGGCGGCCGCATCCCGGGGCGGCTGGGACCTGATCTTGATGGACGTGCAGATGCCGGTGATGGATGGGCAGACGGCCGCGCGGGCGATCCGCGCCGATGAGCAGGCCAGGCGCCTTGCGCACACGCCGATCCTGGCCCTGACCGCCAACGCCATGGTCCACCACCAGGCCGAGTACCGGGCGGCCGGGATGGATGGCTTCGTGGCCAAGCCGATCCAAGTCAGCGAGCTGGTGGCGGCGATGGAGGGCGCTCTGGCCGGCGCCAATCAGGTGGCCCGGCGCAACGTCTCGTCCCGCTTCGATTGAAGCGGGACGCTCCCTGGAGTCTTTGCCTGGTTGGAATCACACCCGTTCAGGCGGCTTTGCGGTACCGCGCGGCTGGGGTGCTGTGCGAGAGGTTCGGCAGCAGCTTCTGGCGGGCGCCTTCATAGGCCGCCCAGTCGGCGGCGTCGGGCAGGGACGGGATGGTGACCAGTTCCCCCTGGTCGAAGCCTGTCAGGGCGGCGTCGACCATGTCCTCGGCCGGCATGACGATCTCGCTGGGCAGATACTCGACCGGCATGCCGGCGATGCCCCAGAAGTCCGTCGCCGTCGCGCCGGGCAGGACCGCCTGGACGCGGATGTTCCGGTCCTTGAGCTCATGGTGCAGCGACTGGCTGAAGGCCAGCACGAACGCCTTGGAGCCGCCATAGACGCCGTTCAGCACCTCCGGCCCGATGGCGACGATCGAGGCGATATTGATGATCGCGCCGCCGCCGCGGGCGACGAAGCCGGGGATCGCCGCATAGGTCAGGCGCGTGAGGGCCCGGACGTTCAGCGCGATCATGTCGTCCATCTTCTCGACGTCGGCGTCCAGGAGCGGCGCGGTGGCCCCCACGCCGGCGTTGTTGACAAGGGCGGTGATGCTGGCGTCGGTGCGCAGCAGCGCCTCGATGCGGGCGACATCGGTCTTGTCGGTCAGATCGGCGGTCACGACCTCGACGACCCGCCCGGTCTCGTCCGAAAGGCGCTTGGCGAGGCCATCGAGGCGACCCCGATTGCGCGCCACGAGGATGAGGTTGTAGCCGCGGCGCGCCATCCGGTCGGCGTAGATCGCGCCGATGCCCGACGATGCGCCGGTCACCAGCGCCGTGCCTTTTTCGGAAATAGCCATATCTCGATCTCCTTGCTTCCGGCGTCCGGGCCGGGGTTGCTGTTGGGGATGTGATAGGCCCTTCCCATTCTGTCCTGAATGTCATATAGACAGCGATTACGGACATGCAGGAGGCTCCCATGCACCGCCTCGGCTTCGTCGTCTTTCCCGGTTTCCAGGTTATGAGCTTCGCCATGGTGACGGCGTTCGAGGTGGCGAACATCCAGCTCGGCCAGACGGCCTACGCAGTCACGCTGCTGTCCGAGCAGGGCGGGGCGGTGCGCTCGTCAGCCGGCTTTTCGGTGAATACCGAAGCGTTTGGCGAGGCGGCGTTCGACACGGTGATCTTCGGCGCCGGCACGGTGATCGAGCCGTCGACGCCCGGCCTGAATGCGTTCGTGCGGCGCTCGATGGAGACGGCGCGGCGGGTCGCGGCGCCCTGCACCGGGGCCTTCGTGCTGGCGGCGGCCGGCATACTCGACGGGCGGCGCGTCACCACCCACTGGCATTTCGCGCGCGAGCTGCAGGACCGCTATCCCCGCCTGAAGGTGGAGGAGGACCGGATCTATCTGATCGACGGGTCGGTCTGGACCTCGGCGGGCATGACGGCGGGCGTCGATCTGGCGCTGGCGATGATCGAAAAGGATCACGGGCTGGAGGTGGCCAGGGCCGTGGCGAAGAAGCTGGTGGTCTATCACCGCCGGGCGGGCGGTCAGTCGCAGTTTTCCACGCTGCTGGAACTGGGCGCCAAGTCGGATCGCGTCCAGAAGGCGCTGGACCATGCCAGGGGTCATCTGCGCAACGCCCTGTCAGTGGAGGAGCTGGCCGACGCCGCAGCGCTCAGTCCGCGGCAGTTCAGCCGGGCGTTCCGTTCGGAGACTGGGCAGTCGCCGGCGAAGGCTGTCGAGCATCTCCGCGTCGAGGC
>FTAI01001190.1_pt1 | contig 12386 bp, 8 predicted proteins | sample 1638941 | NCBI WGS metagenome assembly FTAI01 (sample SAMEA3914813, study PRJEB12502) | metagenome | biome: forest; material: soil | place: Canada | collected 2011-07-07 | depth 0.3 m | reverse complement strand
CGAACGCCAGGGCGAGGGGCCGCCCCTGCTGTTCATCTCCGGCACCGGCGGGGACCTGAGGAACAAGCCCAACATCTTCGATGGTCCGCTGGACCGGACCTTCGATCTGCTGGCCTACGACCAGCGGGGCCTGGGCCAGACTGCCAGGCCGGAGGAGCCCTATGCCATGGCTCAGTACGCTGACGACGCCGCCCGCCTGATGGACCATGTGGGCTGGAGGCAGGCCGTCGTCGTGGGCGTCTCCTTCGGCGGCATGGTCGCCCAGGAACTGGCGCTCCGCCATCCGGCCAAGGTTTCAAGGCTGGTGCTGGCCTGCACCTCGCCAGGCGGGGCGGGCGGCGCCTCCTTTCCCTTCCACGACATCGAGCACATGGACCGGCAGACGCGGTCGAAGCACATGATCCCCATCTCCGACATCCGCCGCGACGAGGCCTGGATCGCCACCAATCCGGATTTCTACGCCCAGCTCGTGGCCCTCGGCGCCGCTGATCCGTATGCGGATGAACCTGGCCACGCCATGGGCGCCCGTCGCCAGCTGGAAGCCCGAGCCAGGCACGACACCTGGGACCGGCTGCCCCAGATCGCCTGTCCGGTGCTGGTCGCAGCCGGCAAGTACGACGGCATCGCCCCGCCGGAGACCCAGGAGCGGATGGCCGGCCGAATCCCGGGCGCGACCCTCCGCTTCTTCGAAGGCGGCCACATGTTCATGATCCAGGACCGGGCGGCCGTCCTGGCGATGGTGGAGTTCCTGCTGCGATAGAGCCCCCTCCGCTTAGCCCTCTGCCCATCCTTCGGACGGGGAGAGGGCAAGAGGTGCGGCCGCCGGCGCCAATCTCGTGCGAAGATGTGTCGTCCATGGGCTCGCGGCCACGCGGATGCACTACCCTACGCCGCCAGGGCGGTGACTTCCTCAACCTCGGCCGGGGTCAGTTTCCAGGCTGCGGCTGCGGCGTTGGCCTTGACCTGTTCGGGACGGGTGGCGCCGGCGATGACCGATGAGACCACGCCATGGCCCAGGAGCCAGGCGAAGGCCAGTTCCAGCAGGCTGTGGCCGTGGTCCTCGGCGTAGGCCGACAGTTTTTCCAGCTTGTCGAAGTTCTTGGCGTTGAGGGCCGCTGCGCCGCGCGGACCCCAGGCGGCCAGGCGGGTGCCTTCCGGCGGCGCCTCGCCGCGGTGGTACTTGCCGGTGAGGAGGCCCGACGCCAGGGGGAAGAAGGGCAGCATGCCCAGGCCGAAGCGCTCGCAGGCGGGGATCACCTCGAACTCAACCTTGCGTTCCAAGAGGCTGTAGTTGTTCTGGGCCGAGACGAACCGGTTCATGTGCTCGTCGCGGGCGATCCAGTCGGCGTCCGCCACCTGCCAGCCGCTGAAGTTGGAGTTGCCGACGTAGCGGACCTTGCCCTGGGTCACCAGGTCGTCCAGGGCGCCCAAGGTTTCCTCGATCGGGGTGTCCGGATCGGGCCGGTGCATCTGGTAGAGATCGATATGGTCGGTCTGGAGTCGCTTCAGGCTCGCCTCGACGGCGCTCATCACATAGCGGCGCGAACCACCGCGCTGGTCGGGGCCGGGTCCCATCGGGCTGGCGAACTTGGTGGCCAGGACGACGTCATTGCGCCGGCCTTTGAGCGCTTCGCCCAGCATCGTCTCCGACTTGGAGGCGCCGTAGACGTCGGCGGTGTCGAAAAAGTTGATCCCGGCGTCCAGGCAGGCGTCCACCACCGCGGTGGTCCCCTCCTGGTCCAGGCGCATGCCGAAATTGTTGCAGCCCAGGCCAACCTCGCTGACCTTCAGCCCGCTCGTCCCAAGTCGACGAAATTCCATGTGAAATCGCTCCCGTTCAAATGCCGTTGGAATGGTCTTGTGGAGACGGGCGCTCGCGTCCCGCTTGCAATGCCACAATGATCGTAGGCCCATAGCCGCAGCGGGACAACGACATCAAACGGGAGGACTGCGTGGGCGATGTGGGTGTGACGGTCGACGTAGTGTATGGCGACGCGGGCGGGCGGCTGCTGAAGCTGGACCTCTACGAACCGGACGGCGAACGGCGTGGCACGGCGGCGATCCTGGTGCACGGCGGCGGCTGGGTGCAGGGCTCTCGGGCCATGCTGGCCGAGCACGCCAAGGCCCTGGCGGCCGACGGGTTCACCGTCTTCGTTCCCGAATACCGGCTGACCACCGAGGCCATCTGGCCAGCCCAGATCCATGACATCAAGAGGGCGATCCGCTGGGCGCGCGGCCAGGCGGACCGCCTGGGCTTCGACGCCGAAAAGCTCGTGCTCCAGGGCCACTCCGCCGGCGCCCACCTGGTGCTGCTGGCGGCCGGCACGGCGGAGGACGCGCGGCTGGATCCACCGGACGCCGATCGCAGCGTCCCGGCCCACGCCGCCGCGGTGGTGGCGGTCTATCCGCCGGTGCTGCTCTATCGCGGCGATGCTCGGCCGTCCGGCGGCACCTCCGCCGGGGCGCTGAAGGGCGCCGAGGTCTCGGACGAGGCGGCCGCCCTGGCCAGTCCGATCACTCACGTCGGGCCGCACTTTCCGCCGGTGATGCTGCTGCACGGCGACGCCGACAAGGTGGTGCCGGTCAGCGCCAGCCGGGTGTTCGGCGACGCCCTGCGCGCCGCGGGCGGCCGGGTGGACGCGCACATCTTCGCCGGCCTGCCGCACGGCTTCGCCAACCACGCGGAGATGCGGCCGATGCTGATGGCCATGGTCTCGGCCTTCTTCCGGCGCACGGTGGACGAACCAGCCAGCTTCGCCCTGCCCGCCGCGCCGCAGCCGCCGGTGAACTGGCGGTAAGGCCCACTTCCGTCACCCCGGCCGAAGCGCAACGAAGGGCCGGCCGCGCCGTCGCCAAGACGACATCCAGCCAGGAGCCGGCCCGTCCGGCCCCCGGTCTACGCCGCCAGGCGCTCCGCCCTGGGTGACGGGATGGGGCGGCGTTGGGGCTTCTGACGGCCTCGAGGTCCCCTCAGATCCTGACCATCCGCTTGCCCACGTTCTCGCCGGCCAGCAGGCCGATGAGGGCGGCGGGCAGGTTTTCGAGGCCGTCGATGATATCCTCGGCCACCTTGATCTTGCCGGACTCGACCCAGGATTTCAGCTCGGCCAGGGCCGCGTCGCGCTCGGCGTCGAAGTCCATGACCACGAAGCCCTGCAGGGTCAGGCGGCGGGTGACGATCAGGCCGGGCACGCCGCGGGGGCCGTGCGCCGGCGCGGCGCCGTCGTACTGCGAGACCGCCCCGCAGCAGGCGATGCGGCCGTGGTTGGCCATGTTGAACAGCGCCGCTTCGAAGACATCGCCGCCGACATTGTCGAAATAGACATCGATGCCGTTCGGACAGGCGGCGCGCAGGGCGCGGCGCACCTCGCCGGCCTTGTAGTCCACCACCTCGTCGAAGCCGTACTCCTTGACCAGCAAGGCGCCCTTGGCCGCGCCGCCGGCGACGCCCACCACGCGGCAACCCTTGATCTTGGCGATCTGGCCGACCAGGGAGCCTACCGAGCCGGCCGCCGCGGACACCACCACAGTCTCGCCCGCCTTGGGCCGGCCGCATTTCAAAAGGCCGAAATAGGCGGTGAGCCCGGCGATGCCATAGACGCTGAGCAGGTGCGTCGCCGGCTCCATGCGGGGCAGGGCGGCCAGGTGTTTGGCGCTCAGCACCGCATAGTCCTGCCAGCCGGTGTCGGCGAAGACCATGTCCCCGCGCTTCAGGTGCGCGGCCTTGGATTCCACCACCTCCGCCAGGGCGCCGCCCGCCATCACCTGGCCGGCGTTGAGCGCCGAGCGGTACGTGGCGCCCTGCATCCAGGCGCGGTTGGCCGCGTCCAGCGAGATGTAGCGCGTGCGCAGCAGCACCTCGCCATCGCCCGGCGCGGCGAGCGGCCCCTCCGCCAGACGGAAATGATCGGGCGCCAGCTTGCCCTGGGGCAGCTGGTCCAGGACGATTTGCCGGTTCACCTCAGCCATGAGTTCCTCCCATCGGGCCTTGAAGGCCAGTTGGAGGGATGATGATCACGCCCGGGCGGCGGGCGCGACTCTTTCGAGGGCGAGGAGCGTCCGCTAGGGATTCTGCGGCTTGTCCTTCTGCTTGTCCTTACGCTCCTGGTCGCCGCCCTTGGCGTTGGGCGGCGGGCCCGGCGGCTTGGGGGGCGCAGCAGCTTGGGGCGCCGCCGCCGGATGGGCAGCGTCGGCGCGCGCGGCCTGGGCCACGTGCTGCTGCTGCTGCTGCTGCTGTTGCTGCGCCTGGGCGGCCTGGGCCTGGATCTGCGCCTTGCGCGAGGCGTCGGCCTGGAGCCGAGCCTGGATGGCGGCCTGCCGCGCCGCCGCCGCCTGCCCCTGGGCTTGCTGCATCTGCGCCTGTCGCGCGGCCTGGACCTGCTGCTGGGCGCGCGCCTGCGACTGCGCCTCGGCCTGGGCCCGGCGTGCGGCTTCCACCTGAAGCTGGGCTTGACGCGCGGCGTCGGCCTGTGCGTGGGCGCGAAGGTCGGCCTGCCTGGCGCCCTCGGCCTGTTGCCGGGCCTGGGCCTGAGCCTGAAGCTGGGCTTGGTCCCTCGCCTGGGCTTGGGCTTGCGCCTGAGCTTGCAGAGCCTGGCTGCGCCTGGCGGCCTGGGCCTGCTGATCAGCCTGGAACTGCGCCTGATGCGCAGTGTTCGCCTGGGCGCGGGCGCGAAGCTCGGCCTGCTTGGCCGCCTCGACCTGAGCGTTGCGGGCGGCCTGGGCCTGTTGGGCCTGCTGCTGCGCCTGCGAGGCCTGGGCGCGGTGGGCGGCGTCAGACTGCGACCGGGCCTGTTCCGCCTGTTGGGCGGCCAGCCTGGCGTTGTTCGCCTCGGCCTGCTGGGCGCGAAGCTGCGCCTCGGATTGCGCGAAGGCCTGAGGCTGCGCCTGGGCGCGGGCCCCGGCCTGCTGTTGGGCCAGCACCGCCTGGTCCGCCGCGGACCGGTTCATGGCGCGTTCGCGTTCGCCCGCCTGCTGGGTCGCCTGCTGCTGAGCGGCCTGGGCGGCCTGCTGAGCGGGGCTCGGGCCGGACGGCGGGCCGAAGCCAAAGTTGGGCTGCCCCTGGCGTTCACGACGATTGTCGCCGGCGCCCTGGCTCCACGCCGGGGGCGGGGGCGCGCCCTCGAAGCGGCTCTGGCGCCAGGTGTCGAAGCGGGCCGCGGATTGCTGCCTCTGGGCGCGCTCCTGGCGCCAATAGGCGTCCTCCTCGGCCTGGTGCTCGTCGTGGTAGGCGCGCCATTCGGACTCGCGGGCCTGCTGGGCGGCCCAGTCGGCGCGTTGAGCGTCGATCTGGGAACGCCGGGCAGCCCAGTTGGCGGCCTCGACCGAGTGTCTCTGGCCGCCCAAGGAGGCCTCGTACAGCGCCCGGGCGCGAGCCAGGTAGCGGCCGGCGTAGTCGGAACGCCGGTCGACTTCCTCGGGCGCCAGCACCCGCCCGTCCCGGCCGTAGACCACCGCCAGCCGATCGCCGTCATAGGCGTAGGCGTACTGGGGATCCTGCACCAAGTAGGGATTATCCGCCCCCGGACGGTAGTAGTAGTAACGGTAGCCGTCCTGCACCGGCTCGGCCACCCGGTAGGATCGGTCGGCGCCGCGCCAGACCCAGGGGCGGACGCCGCCATAGTCGAAGCCGTAGTCCGGCGGGGCGTCGGCCAGGGCGTCGCTCATGTAGTAGGCTTGGTCGAGGTAGGCGTAGGATTGGCGGGGGTCGGCCAGTCGCGTGACGCGCGCGGGCGGCGCCGGCGGCAGGGCGCTGGCGGGTGGCGCGGCGACGACCGGGGTTTGCGCGCCGGCGGTCAGGGGCAGCGCCGGGGGGCCGGCAGGGGCGCCGGCGGAGGCGCCGGGAGCGTTCGCCCCCTTGTTGCAACCCGCCAGGGGCAGGGCGACCAGCATCATGCCGGCCAAAACCAGGGCCGAGACCCCAGCGTGCGCGGAGATCTTGATCGATTGGGTCATGGGTGTCCTCCTGGCGTTCCAATCCTTGGAGGAAGGGACGCGTTCCATTGGCGACAGGTTGGGCCGCTCAGGCTGAACCTCGCCCGACCACGCCGTTCATCGCGCGGCAAGCAAGGCGTCAGGATACGCCGCGCGCCTCGCGGGCGATACGGCGGCGGGTCATCCAGATCACGGTGGCGCCCAGCCCGGCGAGGGCCGCCACCCACCAGAGCCAAAGCCGCCACAGGCCGGGCGTCCGAACCTCCAGGCCGCAAGCCGGGAAGAGCGCTTCGCGGCCGCCCGGGCCCTGGCATCGCAGCTGCAGCGCCAAGCGATCGCGGGGGCCCTGGAAGTACTGCGCCTCGAGGGTGTGCGTCCCGCCGCCGAGGATCGCCTCGCCCGAGCGCGTGACGACGCCGTGGACCCCGTCATTGTCCACCACGGTCTTGCCGTCGATGATCAGGCGGGAGCCGTCGTCGCTGACAAGGCTGAACCGATAGGGGCCCGGCGTCCTGGCCACGAACACGCCCCTGTAGTCGATGGCGAACCACTCGGCGCGGCCGGTCACGCCCGGAAAGCCGGCGCGCCAGTCCTGCTCGGGAACGTCCAGAACCTGCACATAGATCACGCCCGCCGGCCGGAGGCCGCTGAAATTCGGCAGGCGATCCGCGCCGTGGGGCAGGATATAGATTTCGCCACGCAGGGCGTGGTTCATGCGCCCGACGCTGCCAAATCCCCGGTAGGCGGAGGTCTCGACGCCGCGGCCGCAGCCCGCGAACAGGCCGGCCGCAATGCAGAGCAGAACCAGAGCCAGGACGGGCCAAGGCCGCATCCGCCGCACCCCACAGGTTTCCGCCGATCAAGGCCAGATATCGAAGCTAGCAAGGCCCCAGTCGTCCGTCGAGCCAGGCAAGCATGGCCAGCGATGATTGACCGGCGAAGGAGAGAAAAGCGTGCGTTTCAGACGCTGACGCGCCTTCAACGCTTCATTGCACTCTGGCCGTTTCCACTCGCGACCTGACGGCGGCGCCACTCCCCCTCTCAGCCCAAGGCGGCGGCGGCGCGACCAAGGCCCGCATTGCGAGCGGAGGCCGGGAGCCATAGTCTGGGGCTTCTGCCTTGCCCGGTATCAGGATTAGGCTTCACCCCGGTTCCTGGATGCCCAAGACGCCTGACGCCGCCGTCCCCACAGCAGACTCGGCTTCCAGAGCGGCCCGCTTCGGCCAGCGGGACGGGCCGCCCCGAGGACCGACCAGGGGGCCAGCGGGACCGTCTCCCGGAGGGAGGGGGAGGCGGCCGCCCCGCCGCTCCGTGCTTGGCCGCTGGCTCGCCGTGCTGGCGGTGATCGTTCTGGTGCTGGCTGGAGTCGGAGGCCTGGGCTTCGCCTGGTTCGAGCAGGCCTGCCTGTCGGATATGCCGCAGATTCCGTCACGCGAGGCGCTATGGGCGATCCGGCGATCTCCCGGCATGACGTTCCTGGACCACAACGGCGGTGTGATCGCCACGCGCGGCGCCAAGTACGGCCAGCGCGTCACCCTGGCCGATCTGCCGGCCTATGCGCCCAAGGCCTTTCTGGCCGCGGAAGACCGCCGGTTCTACCGGCACGGCGCCGTTGACATCTACGCCATCGCCCGCGCGGCCCAGCGCGACCTCAAGGAACATCGCGCCGCCGAGGGCGCCTCCACCCTGACCCAGCAGCTCGCCCGCACTCTGTTCCTGAAGCCCGAACACACCCTCAAGCGGAAGGTGCAGGAGGCGGTGCTCGCCGGGGATCTGGAGGCGATGCTTGGCAAGGATCAGGTGCTGGAGCTGTACCTGAACCGCACCTTCTTCGGCGCCGGCGCCTATGGCCTGGACGCCGCGTCCCAGACCTACTTCGGCCATCCGGCGCGCCAGCTGTCCCTGACCGAGGCGGCGCTGCTGGCCGCGGTGCCCAACGCACCCACGCGCCTGGCCCTGACCAACGACATGGCCGGCGCCATGGCCCGCGCCCGCAAGATCCTGGGGGTCATGCGGGATGAAGGCTGGATCACCCCGACCCAGTACGCCGACGCGCTGGCGACGCCCCCGGCGCTGGCGCCCCCTCGCGCCGGAGAAGGCGACTACAGCTACATCCTCGACCAGGCGGCCGCCGAGGCCAGCGCCCTGTCGGGCGGGTCGGCGCCGGACCTGGTCGTGCGCCTGACCATCGATCCAAAACTTCAGGCGGCGGGGCTGGAGGCGGTGCGCTATGGAGTGGAGACCCTTGGCAAGGGCCGGCGGGTCTCGCAGGGCGCCCTGGTGGCCCTGGCGTCCGACGGGGCGATTCGCGCCATGGTCGGCGGACTGGATCACGACAAGAGCGCCTTCAACCGCGTCACCCAGGCCCATCGCCAGCCCGGATCCTCGTTCAAGGCCTTCGTCTATGGCGCCGCTATCGAACACGGCGTGGTTCCCGACGACGTGCGCCAGGACGCGCCGATCGCGGTAAGGGGCTGGACCCCGGAGAACTACGGCGGCCGTTTCGCCGGCGCCGTCAGTGTCCGCGAGGCCCTGGCCCGGTCGATCAACACCGTCTCCGTGCGCCTGACGCAAGAAGTCGGCCCCGAGGCCGTCGGCGATCTGGCCCGGCGCTTCGGCGTCGCCGACATCCCCCTTCATCCGGGGCTCTCCATCGCGCTCGGCGCCTATGAAGTGACGCTGTTGGAGATGGCAGGCGGCTATCAGGTCTTCCAGACCGGCGGCGGTCGCACCACGCCCTATCTGATCGAGGAGCTGCGGACCACGCGCGGCGACATCGTCTTCTCCAAGGCCCCGTCGGCGCCCACGCCGGTCTACGACACCCTGTTCGCCACCCGCATGGTGGGCATGATGAAGGGGGTGATCACGTCCGGCACCGGCACGGGCGCCAACCTGGGCCGGCCTGAGGCGGGCAAGACCGGCACCAGCCAGAACTGGCGCGACGCCTGGTTCATCGGCTTCACGCCAGGCATGCTGGCGGGGGTGTGGGTGGGCAACGACGACAACCGGCCCATGGCCAAGGTGACCGGTGGCGAAATCCCCGCCGCCATCTGGAAGCGCTTCATGACCGTCGCGCTCAAGGACACGCCCCCCACCGACTTCCCATGGCTCGCCGCCGAGCCCGAACCTCCGCCGCAGGAAACGCCGCCCGGCGAGGCTGGCGGCGGACCCTACCTGGACGAACCGGCGGGCGGCGACCCCGGCGCGGTGGCGATGGACGAGCCGGCCGGCCACGACCACACCGCGCCGGACGCCGACGCGGAGACGCCGGCCCTGGACGACCCGGAACGCTCTGCGCCCCCGCCGGCGGCGGAGAGCGGCCGGCGGCGCGGCGGAACCTACTATGATGCGGGTCCGCGCTATCGAGCGCCCCAGAACACCGATCCAAGGGACACCGATCCAAGGGACACTGATCCAAGGGATACCCATCCCAGGGACGCCGCTCCGCACGATGGCTGGGCCGATCCTGGCGCGCGGGATCCGCGCCAGCGACCGCCGTCCTATCCCCAGCAGGGCGACCTGTCGCCGGACGATCCGCCGCCGCGCTATCGCTATTGACCGGATGTTCCCCGGCGCTGGCTGGCGCTAGACTGCGCGCAGTTGATGGAAGAGGCGCTCGATGGCTTCAGAGTGGACGAACAACGGACCGGTCTCCCTGCCGCCACGGCCTGTGGCCTATGCGGCGGGCCTGATCCTGGCCGCCCTGGCTCTGGGCGGGTTGGGCTTCGGCCTGAAGGCCGGCTTTCGCGACGGCGCTCCGGAGGCCGCCGGCGCCAGCGCCCGCATCGCCGCAGACGGCACGACGGAAGAGGCCCGGCCTATCGTGGTCCTGCCGCCCCCCGTGGCCGCGCCGGTCGCCGCCACGGCGGCGCCGGTGAAGGACGAGATGACCGACGAGGAAAAGGCCAAGGAGGCCGCCTCCCAGGCCGCCGCGGCCCAGCAGATCCAGGCCAAGGCCAACAAGCAAGGCCAGGACATCGACGACATCCTCACCTCATCCAGCGAGAAGCCGCCAACGCCGGTCAAACCCTCCACCGACGAGGCCCCGCCCGCCCGATCTGACGTGCCCTACTGACCTTAAGGAATGATCCCGCAGGACATCCGCGGCCCGCCGCCGCCCAGCGGGGCCGGCTGGTCGGCGTAGTTGTCGCCGCCAACGTGCAGCATCAACGAATGGCCATGCAGATCCTTCACCGCCCCGATGTGCGGCGCGGTCAGGTCGGCCTTGGCGGTGCCGTCCGTGCTCACAGTCACAAAGGGCAGGTCGCCCAGGTGCCCCGAGCCCATCGGTCCCATGTGCATGCCGGTCTTGGCGGGGTCCAGGTGGCCGCCCGCGCCGCCGGCGGGCGTCACCTTGCCGTCAGCGCCCGTAGCGGGTGCGCAGGACGGATTCTGGTGGACGTGAAAGCCGTGTTGGCCGGGCGGCAGGCCATGCACGTCAACGTGAAAGACCGCGCCGGAGGGGCCGTCATGGATCGTCACCGTCCCGTTCGAGCCGCCCGGGCCGGCCGGCGTCACCGCGGCCATTGGCACTGTCACACTCTCGGCGCGCGCGATCCCGACCCCGGAAGCCAGACCCAGGATCATCGCGGCCGACGCCATTAGATTGCGCATCAGTCTCGTCCTTCATTCAGGTGCGGTGCAAATTGCGCCCTGCCCGCGCGCAACTCAAGCCGGCGACCGCCAAGCCCTTGTGAAATCAATAATTGCGATCTTTACGCGAAAAGCTTTGGGCATTTTCGGCGGACGTGGTTACGCTAAAGCTTAGGTGAATCCGCCCGGAGGGGGCGGGATCTCCTAAGTCCCCGGGGGGTGGGGTCAATGGTCGCGTATCAGACCCGGCGTTCGTCCGCGTTGCGTTTCAGTAAGTGGCTGTTTTTCGCGGCGCTCTTCTTCGCCATGCCCAGCGTCGCGCTTGCTGACGCCGTTTGCACCATCTCCGGCGCCATTGTTGTCTGCCAGGGCGACACCACCGTGGGCTACAGCGTCGACGGCAGCGGCCCCGGCGGGAGCAATGGCAGCCAGAAGGCGGGCATCGAGACCAGCTCAGCCGGCGGCGGAACGTCCGGCAGCAACGTCACCCTCGACACGTTCAACACCCCCTTCATCGACGTCTTCAGCCACAACGGCCTGGCCGCGATCAGCAACGGTGGCAACGGCGGCAATGGCGCCACGGGCCTTTCCGGGGCGGGCGCCGGCGGCGGTGACGGCGCCAATGGCGGCAACGTCACCCTGGGCACGGCCCTGGGCGGCGCCGGCGGCGACGGAACCATCCACGTCAGCACCTCGGGCATCGGCATCTTCGCCTCCAGCCAGGGCGGCCGCGGCGGCAATGGCTCCAACGCCGGCGCGGGCGGCAGCGGCGGCAACGGCGGCCTGGGCGGCTCGTCCGGTACGGTGCTGGTGAACGGCCACTGGGACGTCACGACCTTCAACAACTCATCGGCCGGCATTGTGGCCCAGAGCGTCGGCGGCGGCGGCGGCAGCGCCGGCAACGGCGGCTTCTTCGGCGGCGGCGGCGGCGGCGGCGGTGGAACCGGCAACGCAGGCACGGCCACCATCTCGCTCACGGGCGGCTCGGTCACCACCTACGGCTCGAACTCCTATGGCGTCTTCGCCCAGAGCGTCGGCGGTTTCGCCGGCGGCGGCGGCGGCGGCACGGGCCTGTTCTACGAAGCGGGCGGCGACGGCGGCAACGCGGGCAACGGCAACACCGTCACCATCGCCAACTGCGCAAACATCTCTCTTTCCTGCACCGGCGCTGGCGCCAGTGTGACGACATTCGGCAGCGATTCCACCGCCATCCTGGCCCAGAGCGTGGGCGGCGGCGGCGGCAGCGCGGGCAGCGTCGGCGCCCTGGTGGGCATCGGCGGATCGGGCAGCTCCGGCGGCTCCGGCGGCACGGTCAACCTCTATAATGTCGCCACCATCTATACTCAGGGCGTCCGCGCCCAGGGCCTGGAGGCCCAGAGCATCGGCGGCGGCGGCGGCGACGGCAGCAACTCCGGCGGCGCGGTCTCCATCGGCGGATCGGGCAGCGTCGGCGGCGGCGCTGGGTCGGTTACGCTGACCTCAAGCGGAACGATCACCACCATCAGCGACGGCTCCAACGGCATCCTGGCGCAGAGCATCGGCGGCGGCGGCGGCAATGGCGGCTCGTCGGGCGGCATCGGCTCGGTCGGCGGCTCCGGCGATGGCGGCGGCTCGGGCGGTTCGGTGTTCGTCAGCACCCAGAACCAGACGATCGCCACCGGCGGCGCCGACTCCATCGGCGTGCTGGCGCAGAGCATCGGCGGCGGCGGCGGCAACGGCGCCAGCTCAGGCGGCGGCTTCTCCATCGGCGGCAGCGGCAGCATCGGCTCCAACGGCAGCGCCGTCACGGTCGAGATGACCGGGGGTTCGGTCTCGACCAGCGGCGCCGACTCCATCGGCGTGCTGGCGCAGAGCATCGGCGG
>FTAI01001327.1_pt1 | contig 12410 bp, 11 predicted proteins | sample 1638941 | NCBI WGS metagenome assembly FTAI01 (sample SAMEA3914813, study PRJEB12502) | metagenome | biome: forest; material: soil | place: Canada | collected 2011-07-07 | depth 0.3 m | reverse complement strand
GCGCATCGGTGGCCGAGCGTTCGCGCTCCAGCAGGCCCTTGCGGATCATCCGCGCCACCAGATCGGCCAGGGTCGAGCGGTCGATCCCCGTGGCGCGGACCAGGTCGCTCTGGGTCAGGCCTTCAGAGGCGCCCGCCGCCGCCAGGACGGCGAACTGGCGCTGGGTCAGCCCTTCGGTCCCCGCCGCCTCGGCGTGGTAGTCCAGGGCGATCTGCAGGGCGCGGTGCAACAGATGCGTCGCCGAGCCGCTCAGGATATCCGTTGAAGTTCTGCCCTTGGCCTTGGCCATGGCGACACCCCTCCGCCGACCTATGCTGTCGGACTAAGGATTATCCGCCTTTCATTGCGTTTTGACGACACCTCCGTTGGCGGACGGCTCGGCGCGACAAATGCGTCGAAATCAGAACCCCGGATCGGGGGGCTCGGTGGCCTTGACCTCGTCGGCGAAGGCGCCGTGCTTGAGCAGGAACGGCGTCTGGGCCAGTGAGAACAGCACCGCCGCGCCCAGCACCACCAGGCGGAATATGCCCCACCGCGCGTCGCTCTGGGTCCGCCAGACGGCCTCGTTGGCCGCCGCGCAGGCCGCGAAGAACAGGGCGTAGCGGATCGTCAGCACGCGCCAGGCGCTGTCTTCCAGATGGAAGGCGTCCCCCAGCAGGGACTTCAGCGGATTGCGGCCGGCCATCAGGCCGCCGATCAGGCCGACGGCCAGGGCGCTGTCGACGAAGGTCAGCTTCATCTTCACGAACTTCGGATCGTGGAAGATCAGGGTCAGGCCGCCGAACACCAGGGCCGACAGCCCCGCGAACAGCGGCAGCGGCGCCAGGCGCCGCTCCACCGCAAAGCCGATCGCCAGGGCGGTGAACGATCCGACCACCAGCACCCAGGTCGCGGTCTGGAAGTTGTGCGTGATCAGAAGGGCGGCGAGGAAGGCGATCGGGGCGGCGTAGTCCACGCCCATGCGCACGAGTTTGCCGGAGCTCTTGTTCGGAGTCGAAGTCATGCCTGCGTCTTAAGCCGCATCCAGGCCGACGAGCGAGCGGGAAAAGGCCCGCGCGTCGAAGGGCTGCAGGTCGTCGATCCCTTCGCCGACCCCGATCAGCTTGATCGGGCTGTCCGAGGCCTGGGCCACGGGCACCAGCACCCCGCCGCGGGCCGTGCCGTCCAGCTTGGTCATGACGATGCCGGTCACGCCGATGGCGTTGCCGAAGATGTTCTCCTGGGCCAGGGCGTTGCGCCCGACGGTGGCGTCCAGCACCAGAAGCACCTCATGCGGCGCATCGTAGTCCAGCTTGCGCACGACACGGATCATCTTGGTCAGCTCGTCCATCAGCCCCTGCTTGTTCTGCAGCCGCCCGGCGGTGTCGATCAGCACCACGTCGTAGCCTTCGGTCTTGCCCTTCTCGACCGCGTCATAGGCCAGGCCCGCCGCGTCGGCGCCCGTGGGCCGGCTCATGAAGTCGGCCTTGGCGCGGTCGGCCCAGACCTGCAGCTGCTCCACCGCCGCGGCGCGGAAGGTGTCGCCCGCCGCGATCAGCACCTTGGCGCCGCGCGAGGTGAGGTCGGCGGCGATCTTGCCCAGCGTCGTGGTCTTGCCCGAGCCGTTGACCCCGATGAACAACACCACATAGGGCCTTGGACCGCCCAGGGGGTCGAACACGCCCTGGCGCGGAACCAGCTCGCGGGCCACCGCCTCGGCGAGGGCCTCCTTCACCTCCTCCTCGCTGGACTCCTTGCCAAAGCGCTGCTCGGCGAAGGCGGCGGTGATGCGGGCGGCGGCGCTGGGGCCAAGGTCCGCCTCGATCAGCATCTCTTCCAGCTGGTCGAGCTGTTCCTGGTCCAGCGGCTTCTTGACGAAGACGCCGGTCACCTGCTCGGTCATCTGCTTGGACGAGCGCGCCAGCCCCGCCGTCAGCTTCTGGAACCAGCCTTGCTTGGGTTCGGTCATGGGGGGCTATGTAGCGAAGGAACGCCGGCGCCGAAACTCCCTTGCCCGGCCATGGACGCCGGCGAGCGTCGTCAGGCCGCCGCCTCCGACGGTGCGGGCGTGTCCGCCGCCAGGGCTGCGACGATGCCGCCGATGAGACTCTCCGGGGTGATCGGCTTGGCGATGTGATGACTGGCGCCCGCCTCGGCGGCCATGGCCCGGTGGGAAGGCATGGCGTTGGCGGTCAGCATGGCGATCGGCGTGCGCGCCAGGCCCTTCTCGCGCTCGCGCCGGCGGATCTCGCGCGTCGCCGACAGACCGTCGACGACGGGCATCTGCATGTCCATAAGGATCAGGTCGAAATGGTCCGCCGCGAAGGCGTCGATGGCGTCCTGCCCGTCGCCGACGATGGTCAGGTGGACGCCGAGCGGGCCCAGGAGCAGTTCCACGACCCGCTGGTTCGTGGGGTGATCTTCGGCGAGCAGCACGCGCAGGCCCTCCAGCCCGGCCTCCGTCTCGGTCGGGGGGGCGATCGTCCCGGCGCCGCGTTGGCGGTAGTCGGCGAGGCTCATGGTCCGTCTGAGCGCGATCCGGAGCGCAAAAACGCTGCCGACGCCAGGCGTGGACGTGGCGCTGAGGGTCCCGTCCATCCGTTCGGCCAGAGCCCTCGAGATCGCCAGTCCCAGGCCGCTGCCGCCAAACCGCCGCGCGATCGAGCTGTCGGCCTGTACGAAGCGGCCGAACAGCCGCTCGCCGGTCTGAGCGTCGAATCCGATGCCGGTGTCGGCCACCGCGATGGTGGTCGCCGTTGGACCCTCCTCTTCGTCCGGGGCCGTGACGTCGACGTCGATGCGCACCTCGCCGGCCTCGGTGAACTTGATGGCGTTGGACGCCAGGTTGGAGATGATCTGACGCAGGCGAACCGCGTCGCCCTCGAACACCCCGTCCGCCGTGTCCGCATAGGCGATGTGAAAGCCCAGGCCCTTGTCCTCGGCGCGCACACGCATCAGTTCGGCGGCGGCCTCCACGGCCTGGCGCAGGTCGAAGGGCCCGCACTGCAGTTCGAAGACGCCGGCGGCGAGCTTGGACTGGTCGAGAACGTCGGACAGCAGCCGCTCGAGGATCTGTGCGGACGATTGCACCAGGCCGACCATTTCCCGCTGGGGGCCAGTGAGCGGCGTCCGCGCCAGGGCGCCGGCGATCCCAATGACGCCGTTCAGAGGCGTGCGGATCTCATGGCTCATGTTGGCCATGAACACGCTCTTGGCGGCGTTCGCGGCCTCGGCGGTGTCGCGGGCGGCTTCCAGCTGATGCTCCAGCGCCTTACGCGCCGTCACATCGATCGTGGTGCCGATCAGCCGCCATGGCCGGCCGTCGGGCGCTCGAGACACCAGCCTTGCCCGCGCCAGCACCCATTTGTAGCTGCCGTCCTTGCACCGCATCCGCTGTTCGGACGTGGTGTGCGATGTCTCGTCCCTAAAGTGGGCCGCGTATTCCTCGCGCACGGCGGGACGGTCGTCCGGGTGGACGAGGTTGAACAGATCCGCGAACGTGATGTCATCCGCCGCATAGCCAAGCATCGCTGCCCAGGCTGGGCTCACCTTGCCGTGCTGTGCGATCAGGTCGGCCTCGAACAGGCCGTCTCCGGACGACTCGACCGCGATGGCCAGTTTCCCCTTGACGTCGACAAGGCTGAGCTGCCGGTCGGCGAGCCGCCGCGACAGCACCTGGTAGTCCTTCGCATAGATCCAGGCCGCGACGAGACTCGACAACAGCATGGCGCTGATCGCCGTGCCGGTGACGGTGAGTCCGTGGCCAAGGATCGGTCCAAGCACCGCGACCAGGACGCCAGGACCATTGCAGGACCACAGCAGCCGGCGATTCTGGCCGTAGTAGACGAAGTGGTAGAAGAAGGAGCCTGCCAGCCAGGTCGCGCCGATGACAACGCCGATCGGCGAGCCGTGGGCCAGGCCCAGCAACGCCAGCCCATAGAACAGGCTTGATCCGATGGCGTTGCAGACGGCGTAGGCCCAGATGCCGGCCTCGCCCTTCAGCGTATCGACAATCCGGTCCAGAAGGGGGCCGGAGCCGACTTCCCAGGCCATCACCGCGGTTATCCAAATGGCTATGAGCGGCCACGGCAGATCGGCCAGGCCGATCCCCCCGAACAGCACGGCCCACAGAATGCGACTGGGCTGGCTGCGGATGTCGAGTTCGCGCGCCGCCTCGATGCTGAACGGGTCGGCCGCGCCGACGTCCTGGTGATCTGGAGGCGACGCCGGGAGTCTCATGCGTTCACCATGCAACGGCGATCGACGCCGTCAGTGTCGTGGCGAGGGAAGCTGTTCCAGGTGACAAGCGTTGCAACATGGCCGGGCCCTCGAGCGCGCGTTCGTGCCTCCAAGGCTAGCGATCAGGTTGTATCCCAGCGTTAAGGCCGGGCAGGACACGTCGTCGCAGCCGTTTGGCCGCCCCTCAAACCGTCTCCCAGGCCTCGATCCGCGCGCGCCTGCCGTCGTGGCCGGTGACGGCGCCGGTGATCACCGCGCCAGACCGCGCCTCGCCCGCGAAGGTGACCTCGGTGAAATCCTCCGCCCGCGCCAGACCTTCGCGCTCCACCAGGGCGGAGACGCGCCGGCCGGTCAGGCCATACAGGTGCCGCGCCAGGGCCGCCTCGCCCGCCGCACGCAGGCGGGCGGCGCGCGCCTTGATCACCTTGCCGGGAACCGGCGGCATCCGCGCCGCCGGGGTGCCGGGACGGGGGCTGTAGGGGAAGACGTGCAGGAAGCTGAGGCCCGCTTCGTCCACCAGCTTGACGGTGTTCTCGAACGCCTCGTCGCTCTCGGTGGGAAAGCCCGCGATCAGGTCGGCGCCGAAGGCCACGTCCGAGCGCACGGCCCGCACCGCCGCGATCAGGGCCAGGGCGTCGGCGCGCAGGTGCCGCCGCTTCATCCGCTTGAGGACCAGGTCGTCGCCCGCCTGCAGCGACAGGTGCAGATAGGGCATCAGTCGCGGCTCGTCGGCCAGGCACCGCATCAGGTCGGCGTCGATCTCCGCCGCGTCGATGGACGACAGCCGAAGCCGCGGCAGGCCCGGAACCAGCTTCAGGATCCGCGCCACCAGCTGGCCCAGGGTCGGCTGGCCTGGCAGGTCCGCGCCCCAGCTGGTCAGGTCCACCCCGGTCAGCACCACCTCTGCGTAGCCGCCGGCGCTTAGCGAGCGCACCTGCTCCACCACTGTCCCGGCGGGCACCGAGCGCGAATTGCCCCGGCCGTAGGGGATGACGCAGAAGGTGCAGCGGTGGTCGCAGCCGTTCTGGACCTCGACATAGGCCCGCGCCCGTTCCTTCAGCCCCCCGATCAGGTGGCCGGCGGTCTCGCGCACCGACATGATGTCATTGACCCGCACCCGCGCCGTGGTCTCCAGCAGCGCCCCCGGCGCCGCCTTCTCGGCGTTGCCCAGCACCAGGTCCACCTCGGGCATGGCGGCGAAGGCGGCCGGGTCGATCTGGGCCGCGCAACCGGTGACGATGAGGCGCGCGCCTGGCCGCTCGCGCCTGGCCTTGCGGATCGCCTGCCGCGCCTGCCGCACCGCCTCGCCGGTCACCGCGCAGGTGTTGAACACCACCGCGTCGGTCAGCCCATCCTTGGCCGCCTGCTGGCGGATGGCCTCGGATTCATAGGCATTGAGCCGGCAGCCGAACGTCACAACCGAAACGTCACCCACCTCCCCACCGTCATCCCGGACGGCGCGCAGCGCCGTTTCGGGACCGCCTAGAGCGTCGCGGGCGCCCGGCACAGCCGTTCCCTCAGCGTTTGCTGCGGTCCTCGATAGGCCGATGGCGCGCCCTTCCGGGATGACAGGGGAGGGTGGAGGGAAGGGCGAGTTGGCCGCGTCCGGGGCGTCAGCCATCGCCGACCTCCACCTTAAGGAACGCCGCGAACGCCTCGGCGTAGTCCGGATGCCAGCGGCTCAGCGGCGGGCGGTTCAGGGTGATGTCCTGCATGGTCCAGGTCATCCGCGCGTTGTCCACCGCACGGCTGACGTCGTTGTCGGGACAGATGATGTAGAAGTCGCCGGCCGCCATCCGCTCCAGCATGAAGTCCGCCACCTGCATCGCTGTCCAGGCGCCCGGCGGCTTCTCCCCCGCGCCGGGGCGAGTCATGCCGGTGAAGGTGAAGCCGGGCACGAGCAGGTGCGCGCTCACTTGCCCGCCTTCCACGTTGCGCAGGGTGTGCTGCAAGCCCTCCGTGAGCGCTTTGATCCCGGCCTTGGAGACGTTGTAGGCGGTGTCCCCCGGCGGCATGGTGATGCCCTGCTTGGAGCCGGTGTTGACGATCGCGCCGGGCTTGCCCTGGTCCAGCATGGCCTGGGCGAAGGCCTGCGTGCCGTGCAGCACGCCCATCAGGTTCACGCCCAGCACCCTCCGCCAGGCGTCCAGGTTCTCGTACGCTTGGCCGCCACGGCCGACGCCGGCGTTGTTCAACAGCACAGCCACGTCGCCGAACCGCTTCAGCGCCGCGTCGCGCAGGGCCTCCACCTGAGCGTAGTCGGAGACATCCGTGGCGATCGCTTCCACCTGGGCGCCGCCTGTCGCCGCCTTCCGCACCGCCGCGGCGGCGCCGTTCAGCGGCGTGGAAGCCAGGTCCGCCAGGACCACGTTCAGGCCCAGGCTCGCGAAGCGCTCCCCCGCGGCCAGGCCGATGCCGCTGGCGGCGCCGGTGATCACGGCCGTGCGGCCGGCGGAAATGGCGGGGTGCTGGGTCATCACATACGCTCCGAAAGCTTGCCGGTGAACTCGACGGCCACGGGGCCGGTCATCAGCACGTGGCCGTCGGCCTCGCGCCACTCTATGGTCAGCTCGCCGCCGTCCAGCTCCAGCGTCGCCTTGCGGTCGGTCAGCCCGCGCCTCGCCGCCGCCACCAGCGCCGCGCAGGCGCCGGTGCCGCAGGCCTTGGTCAGCCCCGCTCCGCGTTCCCAGACCCTCAGGCGGATGCGGTCGCGCGCCTTGATCTGGGCGAAGCCGACGTTGGTCCGCTGCGGAAACAGCAAATGGTGCTCGATCATCGGCCCCACCTCGCGCACCGGCGCGGCCTCGGCGTCCGGCACGAAGAACACCACATGCGGGTTGCCCATGGAGACGCAGCCGGGCGTGTGCAGGATCGGATCGTCGATCGGTCCAACCTGCAATTCGACGCCCCGGGTGTCCATCTCCTCGGCCAGGGGGATGTCCCGCCAGTCCAGGCCAGGCTCGCCCATGTCCACCGTCACCTGGCGCTCGCCGGCGCGGGCGACGTTCAGCAGGCCCGCCTCGGTCTCGATGGTGGCCTGGTCCCGACCACCCGCTTCCATCAGCAGCCAGCCGACACAGCGGGCGGCGTTGCCGCAGGCGCTGACCTCGCCGCCGTCGGCGTTCCAGATGCGCATGAAGGCGTCGGCGCGTCCCGAAGGCTCGATGGCGATCAACTGGTCGCAGCCCACGCCTGAGCTGCGGTCGGCGATGGCGCGCGCCTCGGCCTCCCCGGGGCGGAAGGGCCCAAAGGGACTGTCAGCGCGGGCCTCGACCACGACGAAGTCGTTGCCCAACCCATTCATCTTCAGAAACGGACGGCTCATGGCCGGCCATATAGGCCCAAAGCTTGACGCGCGCACCTTCGCGGCTTGCCGCGGGCGTTCGTCCGCCTATGGTTGCGCCCTCACAGTCACGCTCTTCGAGGTCTCATGCGCCTTGCCGCCCTCGCCGCCGTTCTGAGTGCGGCTTTCGTTTTTCCCGCCAATGCCCAGAGTGCCTCAGAGACCCCAGCCGTGACAGCCTCAGCCGCCCCCAAGCCCGCCGCCGCCCTGCCGGCTGATCCCTACATCTGGCTCGAGCAGATGGACGGCGACCAGGCCCTGGAGTGGGTGAACAAGGAAAACGCCCGCTCCCTGGCGGTGCTCAAGGGCGATCCCCGCTTCGAGCCGCTGCACCAGGACGCCCTGAAGATCGTCAACGCCACCGACCGGATCGCCTCTCCCAGCCTGATCGGCCACGGCGTCTATAATTTCTGGCAGGATCCGACCAATGTGCGCGGCCTGTGGCGCCGCACCACCCCGGCCGACTACGCCGCCGCCGCGCCGAAATGGGAGACCGTGCTCGACATCGACGCCCTCTCCAGGGCGGAAAAAGCCAACTGGGTGTGGAAGGGCGCCAACTGCCCGCCGCCCAACTACAACCGGTGCCTGCTCTCCCTCTCCGACGGCGGCGAGGACGCCAGCGAGGAGCGCGAGTTCGACCTGACCACCAAGAGCTTCGTTCCCGGCGGCTTCCATCTCACCCACTCCAAGCAGAGCGCCGACTGGCTGGACGACGACACCCTGATCGTCACCCGCGACTGGGGCCCAGGGACCATGACCGCGTCCGGCTATGGCTTCGTGGTCAAGACCCTCAAGCGCGGCCAGGCGCTGGACAAGGCGACCGACGTGTACCGCGGCCAGGCCTCCGACGTCGCCGTCGATCCCACCGTCCTGCACGACGCCAAAGGGAACAAGGCGGTGCTCATCGTCCGGGCGGTGAGCTTCTTCGAGACCGAGTACCGCCTGCTGACGCCCGTGGGCCTGGTCAAGCTGCCTCTGCCGCTGAAGGCCCAGGTCCAGGGCCTGTTCGACGGCCAGTTGCTGGTCCTCCTGAACCAGGACTGGGCCGTGGCCCCTGGCGAGCCCACCCTGGCCCAGGGCTCGCTCATCGCCCTGAACCTGTCGGACCTGGAAGCGGGCCGCGCCCCCCGCGTCGACCTGCTCCTCCAGCCCACCGCCCGCCAGTCCATCGAACAGGTGGCGACCACCCACGACCGCGTGGTGGTGGCGCTGTACGACAACGTCCGCGGCGGCCTGGTCACCTTCGCCCACGGCGGCGACCTCTGGAGCCGCTCCACCCTGCCGGTGGCGCCTAACTCCTCGGTGGGCATCGTCACCGCCAGCGACCTGGACAACACCCTCTACTACAGCGTCGAGGGCTTCCTGGAGCCATCGCGACTCTCCCAGGCGGACTCCACGACCGGCCAGGCCCAGGTCGTCAAGACCCTGCCGGCGCGCTTCGACGCCTCCCGCGACACCATCGACCAGTTCGAGGCGGCCTCCAGCGACGGCGCGATGATCCCCTACTTCGTGGTCCATCCCAAGGACATGAAGCTGGACGGGTCCAACCCCACCCTGCTGTACGCCTACGGCGGCTTCCAGGCCTCAATGCTGCCGTCCTATTCGGCCAACATTGGCAAGCTCTGGCTGGAGAAGGGCGGGGTCTATGTCCTGGCCAACATCCGCGGCGGCGGCGAGTTCGGCCCGGCCTGGCACGAGGCGGGCCTGAAGACCCATCGCCAGCTGATCTATGACGACTTCGCCGCCGTCGGGCGCGATCTCATCGGCCGCAAGATCACCTCGCCCCGGCGCCTTGGCATCGAGGGCGGCTCCAACGGGGGCCTGTTGATGGGGGTGGAGTTCAACCAGCACCCCGACCTGTGGCATGCGGTGGTCATCCAGGTGCCGCTGCTGGACATGCTGCGCTTCGAGCAGATCGGCGCCGGCGCCTCCTGGGTCGGCGAGTACGGCTCGGTGACCAAGCCGGAGGAACTGGCCTTCCTGAAGACCATCTCGCCGTACCACAACCTCAAGGCCGGCGTGGGCTACCCCGAGCCCTTCTTCGTCACCTCCACCAAGGATGACCGCGTCACCCCCGTCCACGCCCGCAAGATGGCCGCGCTGATGCAATCCATGCACCTGCCCTTCCTTTATTTCGAGAACACCAACGGCGGCCACGCGGCCTCCGCCAACCTGCAGGAGCGGGCCGAACGCGTGGCGCTGGAATTCACCTACCTGATCCGCAAGCTGATGGACTGATGGACGCCGCCACGGTCCTGACTGCCTTCGACGCCCAGCTTCGCGCCGATCCGCCCGCCGAGGCGGGCGTGGAGCGGGTCTGGGCGCAAGGCGTGCTGCGCACGGTCGGCGCCTACAACTTCATCGGCTGGTGGGACCTCACCGCGGACCAGGCGCCCGCCGCCGCGGCGCGCGAAGCGGCCTATTTCCGCGCCCTGGGCCAGGAGGTGGAATGGAAGGTGTTCAGCCACGACCGCCCGGCCGGACTGGCGGCGAACCTGGCCGCCGCCGGCTTCGTCGACGACGGCCCCGAGACCTTCCTGGTCTTCGACCAGACCCGGAACCTGCTGGAGGAAACGCCGCCGCCGGGCATCGAGGTCCGGCGGGTGACCGACCGGGACGGCGTCGCCGACCTCGTCACCGCCAACACCGCCGCCTTCGGCCGCGCCGAACCCTGGCGCATCGATGCCCTGACCCCGCGCCTGGACGATGGCTCCCTGGCCCTCTACGTCGCCTACGCCGACGGCCGGCCGGTCTCCTCCGGCCGCCTGGAGCTGGCGCCGGGCCGCGACTTCGCCGGCCTGTACGGTGGCGGCACCGATCCGGCCTACCGGGGCCGCGGTGTCTATCGCGCCCTGGTCGGCGCCCGCGCCGCCGAGGCCCGGCGCCTCGGCGTCCGCTACCTCACCGTCGACGCCCGCGACACCAGCCGCCCGATCCTGCAGCGCCTGGGCTTCCAGGCCCTGGCCACGATCACGGGGTGGGTGCTGAAGCCTTAGGGGCCCCCGCCGACAGTCCCCCTCTACGCCTGCGTGGCGGCCGCCCCCCGCACTTCGCCCGCGAAGGCCAGGATCAGTTCCCTCAGGCCCGCCTCATCGACGCATTGCGCCGCCTCTTCGGCGGAGAACCAGTGCGTCACCCTCTGGGCCTGTTCGCGCCAGCGCTTGCGTTGGCGGGCGACCTCGAGCGGAAAGACATCCACGGTGCAGGCCAGGGGCGCGCCATTGGTCAGGCGCTTGATGTAGTCGTAGGCGCCGATGGCCCGCTTCTCGATCCGACCGACCACGCCGGCTTCCTGCAGGGCCTCGCTGGCCGCCGCTACGTGGGGCTTCTTGCCCTTCATCGGCCAGCCCTTGGGGATCACCCAGCGCCGGGTGTCGCGCGAGGTGATCAACAGCACCTCGACCTCGCCCTTGTCGGCCACGCGGAAGGGCAGGGCGGCGTACTGCAGCCCCGGGTCCATCCCGTGAACGATTTCGGCGGTCTGGCCTGGAGCCATCAAATTTCGCCCCCTGGCGCTGATTGGTCGTGTTCGGATTGACTCAGCTACAGCCCATCACGATTCGTCAGAGCAAATCCAGCGAGGCGGAACAACCGGCGCATCGCCGCATGCCGGCCGTTCCGCCGGCCGGCCTATTCCGTGATCACCACCGCCTTGGGCAGGACCACGTGAATCACCACCGCCTCACGGGCGTGCAGGGTGTGGCCCTCACCAGGCGGAGTGTAGATGAAGTCGCCGGCGGTGAACTCCAGGTCGTTGAGGCGGCCCGAGCCGGAGACCACGAAGATCTCCTCGCCGCCGGGATGATCGTGCGCCGGCGAGCGCGAGCCCGCCTCGAAGCGCATCAGGAACGAGCCGGCCCCGTGGACCATGTTCAGCGGCGCCAGGGTTACGCCCTCGCGCACCGGCCGCCAGGTCAGTCCTTCGCTGCGGGTCAGGTCCATGCCGCGTCTCCTCTCGATCCCTTGGCCGACAGCCTATGCCCCCCGCCGACACTGGGCTAGCGTCGGCTCAAACCATGTGGCTCAAACCAAGTGATCCCCGGAGGACCCCATGCGCTCGCCCGACTTCCTCACCGCCGTCGGCATCGGCGTCAGCGACCTGACCCGCTCCACGGACTTCTACAGCCGGGTGCTGGGCATGAAGCAGACCGCCACCTTCAAGCTGGATTACATGGACGAGATCATGCTGGCCCATGAGGGTCGCAGCGCGGTGGTGCTGATGCACTACACCGACGGCTCGGCGCGCAACTACCGCGACAACCCGGTCAAGCTGGTCTTCTACGTCACCGACCCCCGGGGCCTCACCGAACGCATCCGGGCCGAGGGTCTGGAAGTCCTGCACGAGCCGGCCGCCAACGAGAGCCTCGGCGGCGCGGTGATCGCCCTGGCCAAGGATCCGGACGGCTACGTCATCGAACTGATCCAGGCGCCGGTCAGCGTCAGTGCGGCGCCGGCGTAACCCCTCACCCATCCTCCTTCGCCTTCGCTCAGCAGGACGGGCCCCAAGAGGTGTTCCGCGTTTCAGCTGGCAAGGTTCAAATCCAGTCGAACTGGGACCACCTCTTCCGAAGGCAGAGGCGGGGCCCCGTTTGCGGGAGGGTGAGGGGTTCGGGCCCCGTAAATCAGCCCCTACGCGCCCCGCAGCACCTCGGCCAGCAGCCGCCCCTCCACCGCGCGGCTGGAGCCGGCGCGCCAGGCCACCACGATCTCCCGCGTCGCGTCCTCGGCGTCCAGGGGCCGCACGGTGACTTGCGCCGCGTCGGCCAGGCCGGCTTCCACCGCCATGGCCGGCAGGAACGAGACCCCCAGCCCCGAGCCCACCATCTGCACCAGGGTCGGCAGCGACGTG
>FTAI01000326.1_pt1 | contig 12418 bp, 11 predicted proteins | sample 1638941 | NCBI WGS metagenome assembly FTAI01 (sample SAMEA3914813, study PRJEB12502) | metagenome | biome: forest; material: soil | place: Canada | collected 2011-07-07 | depth 0.3 m | reverse complement strand
GCGGGCCTGATCCCGCCGGACTTCCCCCTGACCGTCAACGCCGTCTCCGGCTACTCCGGCGGCGGCAAGGGCCTGATCGCGGAGTTCGAGGCGCCCGCGCCGGCCGGCACGAGCGACGCCTTCCGCGTCTACGGCCTGACGCTGGCGCACAAGCACCTGCCGGAGATGCAGCGGCACGGCGGCTTGACCCATCCGCCGGTGTTCGCGCCCGCGGTCGGCCGCTACGCCCAGGGCATGATCGTCGAGGTGCCGCTGCAGCTCTGGGCGCTGCCCGGCAGGCCGGACCCGGGCGATCTGCACGTGGCGCTGCAGGCGGCCTACGCCGGCGAACAGTTCGTGGAGGTGGCCAGCGGGCCGGAATGCGCCGAGCTTTCCCAGGCGCGCGCCGGAGCCGGCGGCTACGTAGCGGCCCTCGATCCTGAGAGCCTGAACGGCACCAACCGGATGAAGCTCTTCGTGTTCGCCAACGCCGAACGCACCCAGGCCCGACTGGTGGCCCTGCTGGACAACCTCGGCAAGGGCGCCTCGGGCGCGGCGGTGCAGAACCTCAACCTGATGCTGGGTCTGGAGGAGGGCGCGGGGCTCTAGGTTGCGGGCGCGGGAATCCCAGGCGATGATACCGCTATGGTTGTATTCGCACCCTTGCCGAGTCCTCGACGGACCGCCGCATGATCCTGCGCCGGGCCACGGCCGCTGACGCCCAGGCGATCGCCACCGTCCACCGAACGGCCATGCGCGTTTCGCTGCCTTTCCTGCCGAAACTCCATACCGCTGAGGAGGATCTGCGGTTCTTCGCCGAGCGGTTCCTGCCGGTTTACGAGGTTTGGGTCGCTGAGGACGGCGGACAGATCGAGGGCTATGTCGGTTTCGATGCCGACTGGGTGCATCACCTCTACGTCCACCCCGACGCGCAGGGCCGCAGGATCGGGCCGCAGCTTCTGGCGCTGGCCCTGGCGGACGGCCGCGCGCGCCGCCTGTGGACCTTCCAGCAGAACGACCGCGCCAAGCGGTTCTACGAAGCCCGCGGTTTCGTCCTGGTCCAACTCACCGACGGCTCGGGCAATGAGGAAAAGACCCCGGACGCGCTCTATGAATGGCGCCCGTAGACCGACGCAAAATCCAAGAAGGCTTGTAACTTTTGACCGTGGCGCCACGTAATCCAGGCATGAGCACGCAGAGCCTTTCCCGCCGCGGTTTCCTGATGACCACAGCCCTGGCCGCCGCGGCGCCCGGCCTGGCGCTGGCCGCGGCCGATCCCTACGCCGCCTCGCCCTTCCGCAAGCTGACCGACGCCGAGTGGAAGGCGCGGCTGCCGCTGGCGTCCTACGAGGTGCTGCGCCACGAGGACACCGAACGGCCGGGGACCAGCCCGCTCCTGAACGAGCATCGCAAGGGGACCTTCGTCTGCCTGGGCTGCGGGCTTCCGATCTTCAAGTCCGAATGGAAGTTCGAGAGCGGCACCGGCTGGCCCAGCTTCTACACCTTCATCCCGGGCTCGCTCGCCAAGAAGGCCGACTTCGCCATCGGCGTCCCGCGCACCGAATATCACTGCGCCCAGTGCCTGGGCCATCACGGCCACGTCTTCGACGACGGCCCCAAGCCGACCGGCCTGCGCTACTGCAACAACGGCCTCGCCCTGAAGTTCATCCCCGCCTAGAGGCGCTTCCCATGCTTCGGAGACGGCGCCGGCGAAGGCGGCGGGGAGGGTTTGGCGGCCTCCGACTGATGGATGCTGCCGGACCCCGTGACATTGCTCTCCAGCTTGGCTGGATGGGTCAGCAGGGTCACGTCGCCCGAGCCTGAGATGTTGAGGTTCGCGGAGGCCGTGGGGGCCAGCTTCGCCTCACCGGAGCCGGTGATGTCGACGTCGGCGCTCTCCAGCTTCAGGCCGCTGAGGTCGGTGTCTGAGGATCCCGAGACGGTCAGCTCCAGCGCCCTGGCCTCGCCGGCCGCCTCGACGTCGGCGTCACCCGACAGGTCGAGCGTGAGCTTGTCCTGCTTGTAGCCCGCGATGGAGAGCTTGCCGCTGCCGCTGACGTCGAAGCGGTTCACCGCCGGCGCGGTGATCGCGATGACCAGGCCGCCCCAGTGGCCGTGGTGGCGGCCGTGGGCGAACCGCACCTGGCCGCCTTCAACTTCCACGTCCGAAACCAGACGCTGGGGACCGGAGATGGTCAGCTTTCCCGGGCCGGGAGCCTGGGTGTACTGGACGTCGGCCGGCACGTCGATGTCCAGCGTGTCGCCGCCGGTCCAGGCGACCTCGCGGGTGGTCTCCGGGCCGGAGTCCCTGGCCCAGCGGCCATGGTGGTCGTTCCAGTCCCAGTTCCAGTCGCCGCTCCAGCGGTTCCAGACGCCGTTGGCCAGGAGATCGGGGCCGCCGATGGCCACGGCGGTCGACAGCGTGACCACGGACACGAGGAAGCCGGTGACGGCGATCATGACGAGCACGCGGATCATTGCACGCCTCCCAGGCTTTGCGGTTCGAGGGCCGGCTTGAGCAGCCGGTAGTGCAGGCGCCCGTACCAGACGAGGGCGTTGACCAGGCCGATGGTGCAGATCGCAAGCACTGCGCCCACGGACGTCGCGCCGGCCATCAGGCCGATGCCCGCCAGGATCGCGGCCGTCGGCCCGCCGGGCAGGCCGGTGAAGGGCCCGGCCGCGAAGACCACGCCGCCGGCGAAGAAGACGGCGATCACCGCGACGGCGATGCCGAACATCGCCCCGCCGACGCCCATCAGGATCGGCAGCAGGAACAATATGTCGATCGCCCCCAGGCCCAGGACCGCGAAGATCGCCGAGGCGCCGGCCGAGGGGCTGCGCTCCTCCTCCCAGCGCTTCAGGCCGATCTCGGCGCGAAGCTCCCGCGCCAGCCGGCCCGGATCGCCAAGGCCGGCGGCGACGTCGGCCTCGCTGCGGCCGGCGGCCTCGCCCTCGTTGAAATGGTTTTCGTAGTCCGCGACGATGTCGGCCTGGGCGGAAGGGGGCAGGCCGCGAAGGCCTTCCCGCAACCTGGCCATGAACGCCTGACGGGTCATTTTGCCCCTCCAAGAATGCCTTGCACCGCGCTGGAGAACGAGCCCCAGGCGGCCTTCTGCGAGGCGAAGCTCGCCTTTCCGACCTCCGTCAGCCGGTAGTATTTGCGCGAAGGGCCGGTCTGGGATTCGACGAGATAGGTCTCGACGAGCCGGTCGTTCTGCAGCCTGCGCATCAGCGGATAGATCGTGCCCTCGCCCATGCCGATCGACTCGGAGAGCTGGCTGGCGATGTCGTAGGCGTAGCTGTCGTGCTGCGAGAGCAGGGCGAGCACGCAAAGCTCGAGCGCCCCCTTCTTCAGCTGGATTTCAATGGCTTCCGGCACGTCGGCGCCTCCTTGCGAAGTCAAGACCTATCGCAAGGTACTGGGCGGTGCAAGGTAGCTAGCATTAAACGTTAGTAAGGTCTCGCTCCTCCCCCGAACCGCAGAGTACGGGGGAGGGGGACCACGAAGTGGTGGAGAGCGCGCAAGGCGACAAGCTCGGAGCCTGAAGCCTCGCGCCCCTCCGTCTCGTCGCGTTCCGCGCCGATCAACCCCCCGTCCTGCGGGACGGGGGAGGAGCGATGGTCAGCTCCGCACCTTCACATAGTCCCCCGGCGCGTCGCCCAGGGGCTTCAGCTTGCCCTTGGCGGGGTCGCGGGCGGGGATCTGCGCGCCGGACCTGGCCTTCAGCCATTCGATCCAGTGCGGCCACCAGGAGCCGGCGGTCTCCTTCGCCTCGGCCTGCCATTCCTCGAGGCTCGCCGGCAGGCGCTCGTTCGTCCAGTGCTGGTACTTGTTGGCGACCGGGGCATTGATCACGCCGGCGATGTGCCCGGACCCGGCGAGGGTGAAGGTCACCGGCCCGCCGAACAGCTTCGCGCCCTTGTAGACCGAGCGGGCGGGCGCGATGTGGTCCTCCTTGGAGGACTGGACGTAGACCGGCGTCTTCACCTTCCCGAGGTCGAGCTTGACGTTGTCGAGCACCAGTTCGCCCTTCGCCAGTGCGTTCTCGCCGTAGAACTTGCGCAGGTAGTACATGTGCAGCGTCTTCGGCATCCGCGTCTGGTCGGAATTCCAGAACAGCAGGTCGAAGGGCTTGGGCTCCTTGCCCAGGAGGTAGTTGTTCACGAAGAACGACCAGATCAGGTCGTTGGCCCTGAGCGCGTTGAAGGTGTCGGCCATGGACTGGCCGGGCAGCACGCCGCCGCCGGCGTCCATCTTCTTCTCGAGGTCGGCCAGCCAGTCCTCGTTGGTGAACAGCAGCAAGTCTCCCGCTTCGGAGAAGTCCTGCTGGGCTGCGAAGAAGGTCGCCGAGGCGATCCGCTCGTCGCCCTTGGCCGCCATGTGCGCCAGGGTCGAGGAGAGCAGAGTGCCACCGATGCAGTAGCCCACGGTGTTCACTTGGGTCACGCCGCACTGGTCCATGGCGGCCTGCGTCCCGGCGTAGATGCCCTCGCGCATGTAGTCCTCGAAGGTGCGGTCGGCGAGTTCGGCGGTGGGGTTCACCCAGGAGGCCACGAAGACGGTGATGCCCTGGGCGCTCAGCCAGCGGATCATCGAGTTCTCGGGCCGCAGGTCGAGGATGTAGAACTTGTTGATCCACGGCGGGAAGATCACCAGCGGGATCTCGCAGACCGTCTCCGTCGTGGGAGAAAACTGCAGCAGCTCGATGATTTCGTTGCGGAACACGACCTTGCCCGGCGCGGTCGCGACGTTCTCGCCGATCTTGAACATCTCGTAGTCGGTCTGGGCGATGGAAAGCTTGCCGCCGCCGCGGTCGAGGTCGGCGGCGAAGTTCTCCATGCCGCGAACCAGGCTCTCGCCGCCGGTGGTCATCGCCTCGCGCAGCGCCGCCGGATTGGAAGCCAGGAAATTGGAAGGCGAGAAGGCGTCGGTGAGCATCTTCATGAAGAACTCGACCCGCCGCTTGGTCATCGGCTCGACGTCTTCGACCTCGGCGACGAGGTTGTTCATCCAGTTCGCCGTCAGCAGGTAGGACTGCTTGATCACGTCGAAGACCGGGTTCTCCGCCCAGTCGGGATCGGCGAAGCGCTTGTCGCCCCGGGCCGGCGCCGCGACCGCCTCGGGCGTCTCACCGCCCATGCGCCGGGCCGTCGCCTGCCAGAGGTCGAGGTACTGGGAGAAGAGATTGGCCTGGGCGCGCATCAGCCGGTCCGGCTGGGCGGCGAGGCGGCCCATGACCTCGGTCAGCGCCGGGGCCACGTGGAACGGGTCGGGCGACAGCGCCGCCGGCCGGTCGGCCTGGCGCAGCGCCATCTCGGCGATCGCGCCCTGGGCGGTCAGGGCGGCGCGGGCGAGGTTCATCGACAGCTTCTCGACCTGGGCCCGCTGCTCGGCGGTCATGGCCGGCAGGTCGTGGCCGAGCTGCGGGAAGGCGCCGGCCGGAGCGGCGGACGCCGGCGTGTCGGCGGCAGCGATCCGCTCCTCGGGCAAGGGCGGCTTCAGCTTCGCCTTGGTCTTGCCGTTGGCCTTGGCCGCGGCCTTCTTGCCTTTCCCCTTGGGGAGATTGGAAGCCGTCGTCTTGTCCCGGCCCTTCGCGGCCTTGGTCGGCGCGGTTTGCCCGCTCATCGCTCGTTCCTCCGGCGGCGAAAGCGCGCGCGCCCTTTCGCCTGTCTCGATCATCGCATAAGACCGGACCGGAAAATGAATGTCCGGTCGAGCCTTTTCGTGAACGTCCGTCGGACCCGTCGGGCTGCGCAGCTTCTGGCGGGCGCCGGCGTGTGCGCCATGCTCTGCGGCTGCGTGGGCAATCCGTTCGAGGACGCCAAGGTCGATCCGCGCTCGCCGATCGCCGTGGAGGTCGCCAAGGCCGTGCGGCCCGACGCGCCCTATCCGACCTTCGCCAGCATCCCGCCGGTCCCCAAGGACGTCCGTCCGCACAAGCAGTACGGCCAGGCCGCCGCCCAGATCGAAAAGACCAAGGCCGATCTCGTCCGCGCCACCGCCGACGACACCTGGACGCTGGGCGAGACCGAAACCTTCGCCAGCGAGGTGAAGTCCGGCGCGGGACCGGAACTGGCGCCGGCCCAGCCGTCGGACACCGACACCTTCGCCAAGGACCAGCGCAAGCGAGCTACACCGCCTCCGCCGACCAAGCGATAGGGTCCCGCGGAGGCAGAAAATTCATCGAACCATGGCTTGGCTGGCTCCGGCCCGGAGTCTATCCAATGCCCGATTTCACCTCCGATGAAAGCCGCAACCGGGCAGCTCGCGGCGCAAGACCTTCGACATGACCCCCGACTTCCACCGCATCCGACGCCTCCCGCCCTACGTTCTCGAGGAGGTCAACCGCATCAAGGCGCGCCTGCGCGCTCAGGGTACGGACATCATCGACTTCGGCATGGGCAATCCCGACATGCCGACCCCCAAGCACATCGTCGACAAGCTGATCGAGACGGCCCGCGATCCCAAGGCAGGGCGCTACTCGGCGTCGAAGGGGATCGTGGGCCTCAGACGCGCCATGGCCGGCTACTACGCCCGCCGCTTCGGCGTGAAGCTGAACCACGAGACCGAGGTGATCGCCACCCTGGGCTCCAAGGAGGGGTTCGCCAACCTGGCCCAGGCCCTCACCGCGCCCGGCGACGTGATCGTCTGCCCGAACCCGGCCTATCCGATCCACGCCTACGGCTTCATCATGGCGGGCGGCGTCATCCGCCACGTGCCGGCCCTGTCGCCGGAGGACTATCTGGCGGGCGTCAGCCGGGCGGTGAAGCACTCCGCCCCGCCGCCCACCGTCCTGATCCTGTCCTATCCGTCCAACCCGACCGCCCAGTGCGTGGACCTCGACTTCTACAAGGACGCCATCGCGCTCGCGAAGAAGCACGAGATGATGGTGATCTCCGACATCGCCTATTCGGAGATCTATTTCGACGACAACCCGCCGCCCAGCGTGCTCCAGGTCGAGGGCGCCAAGGACATCGCCGTCGAGGTCAATTCGCTCTCCAAGACCTACGCCATGGCCGGCTGGCGGGTGGGCATGGTGGTCGGCAACGAGCGCATCTGCGCGGCGTTGGCCCGGGTGAAGTCCTACCTCGACTACGGCGCCTACACCCCGATCCAGGTCGCCGCCGCCGCGGCCCTGAACGGCCCGCAGGACTGCGTCGACGAGATCCGCGGCATCTACAAGCGCCGCCGCGACGTGCTGGTGGAGACGATGAAGCGCGCCGGCTGGGATATCCCGTCGCCCTCGGCCTCGATGTTCGCCTGGGCGCCGGTGCCCGAGCAGTTCAAGGAGGCCGGGTCCTTGCTCTTCTCCAAGCTGCTGATCGAGGAGGCCGGCGTGGCTGTGGCGCCCGGCGTCGGCTTCGGCGAATATGGCGAGGGCTTCGTGCGGGTGGGCCTGGTCGAGAACGAGCACCGCATCCGCCAGGCGGCCCGCAACGTGAAGAAGTTCCTCAGCCAATCCGACGACATCCTGGCGCGCGCCCACAACACCCTGGCCGCGCAATGACCGGACAAAGAACCTGGCGCGTCGGCGTCGCGGGCCTTGGGACCGTCGGCGCGGGCCTGCTCAAATTCCTGTCCGAGCGGCCGGACTTCGCGCCGGCCGGCGGACGGGCGGCGGTGACCGGCGTCTCGGCCCGCTCCCGCTCGCGGCCGAGGCCCTTCGACATCTCCAGCCTCCCGTGGTTCGACGACCCGGTGGCGCTCGCGACGTCGCCGGAAAACGACATCTTCGTCGAGCTGATCGGCGGCTCCGACGGGCCGGCCAAGGCGGCGGTCGAGGCGGCGCTTTCCGCCGGCAAGCCCGTGGTCACCGCCAACAAGGCGCTGATCGCCGAGCACGGGGCCGAGCTCGCCGCCCTGGCCGAAGCCAAGGGCGCGCCGCTGCTGTTCGAGGCCGCCGTGATGGGCGGCGTGCCGGCCGTCAAGATCATGCGCGAGGCCATGGTCGGCGACGAGATCAAGTCGGTGGCCGGCATCCTGAACGGCACCTGCAACTACATCCTGACCGAGATGGAGGCGACCGGCCGGCCGTTCGCCGAGGTGCTCGCCGAGGCCCAGCGGCTGGGCTACGCCGAGGCCGACCCGACCATGGATGTCGGCGGCTTCGATGCGGCGCACAAGATCTCCATCCTGGCCGCGCTCGCTTTCGGCTGCGCGCCCAACTACGCCGCCGCCGAGATCGAGGGGATCGAGGGCGTCGACCTGCTGGACATCCAGCTCGCCCGCGACCTGGGCTACCGGATCAAGCTGGTGGCCTCCGCCGACCGCTCGCCGGACGGGGTGCTGGTGCGGGTGCATCCGTCCCTGGCGCCGCTCGCCCATCCCCTGGCTCAGGCCGGCGGCGCGCTGAACGCGCTGTTCATCGAGGGCGCGCGGATCGGGCGGATGTTCGTCCAGGGCCCCGGCGCGGGCGCGGGGCCAACGGCCGCCGCGGTCGCCGCCGACATCGCCGACGTGATGACCGGCGCCGTGCGGCCGGTCTTCCAGGCCCCGGCCGGGCAGCTTTCGCCCTTCACGCCCGTCGATCCGTCGAAGAGCATCGGCCGCGCCTACCTGCGCCTGTCGGTGAAGGACGAGCCCGGCGTGATCGCCGCGGTCTCCGAGACCCTCGCCGAGGCCGGCGTCTCCATCGAGAGCTTCCTGCAAAAGCCGGTGGAGAACACGCAAGGGGTGCCGATTGTCCTCACCACCCACGCGGTCGCCGAATCCGTGCTGAAGGCCGCCATCGAGCGTATCGCCGGTCTGCCGGCTGTGCTCGACCGGCCGCGCCTGCTACGCATCGCCCGCATCTGATTTTCCAAGACTAAAGATTTGGCCGGAGACGCTGAAGAGATGAGTTCGCAAATCCTGGACCGCAGCCTGGTGCTGGAAGCGGTCCGCGTCACCGAGATCGCCGCCATCGCCGCCTGGAAGCTGGTCGGCCGCGGCGACGAGAAGGCCGCCGACCAGGCCGCCGTCGACGCCATGCGCACGGCCCTGAACGACCTCGCCATCGACGGCGAGATCGTGATCGGCGAGGGCGAGCGCGACGAGGCGCCCATGCTCTACATCGGCGAGAAGGTCGGCAAGGGCGGCAAGCACAAGATCGACATCGCGCTCGATCCGCTGGAAGGCACGACGCTCACCGCCAAGGCCATGGCCAATGCGCTGGCGGTGATGGCCTGGGCGCCCAAGGGCACGATGCTCAACGCCCCCGACACCTACATGGACAAGATCGCCTGCGGGCCCGGCTATCCGGCCGGCGTCATCGACCTCGACAAGAGCCCGGCCGACAACGTCAAGGCGCTGGCCAAGGCCAAGGGCGTCGAGGCCTCCGAGATCACCGTCTGCGTGCTCGACCGTCCGCGCCACACCGAGATCATCGCCGGCCTGCGGGCCGTGGGCGCGCGGGTCTACCTGATCACCGACGGCGATGTGGCGGGCGTGATGAACACCGCCGACCCGGAGACCGGCGTCGACCTCTACCTGGGCTCCGGCGGCGCGCCGGAAGGCGTGCTGGCCTGCGCCGCGCTGAAATGCGTCGGCGGCCAGTTCCAGGGCCGTCTGGTGTTCCGCAACGCCGACGAGCGCGCCCGCGCCGCCCGCGTCGGCATCACCGACCTCGACAAGAAATACGACCTGCACGAGATGGTCCGCGCCGACGCCATCTTCGCCGCCACGGGCGTCACCAACGGCGCCCTGCTGGACGGGGTGAAGCTCGAAGGCGGCTTCGTCCACACCCACACCCTGGTGCTCAACTCGGCGACCCGGACCGCCCGCGAAGTGCGGATGAAGCGGCCGGCGTAGGGCGCTTCTCGTCCCCTACCGCTGCTGCCGCGCCTCTGCGGTGGCGGCGTTCAGCTTGCGGATGCGCTGCTCGTACAGCCGGGCCAGTCGGTCCGGATCGGAGACGGTGTTGCGGTCGTTCCGCCAGGCGAGCTGGCGTTGGCGCAGCAGCGCGCGATCCTGGTGGGCCTCCAGCGCCTTGGCGTAGGCCTGCCGCAGTTCGCGCTGCAGACGCCGCAGCTCCGGATCGCCGCAGATCTCCCGGTCGGCGGGGGTCGGCGCCGCAGCGCAGGCCTTGGCCCCGGTGGGCGCCGTCCGGACCACGGCGGTCTGGGGCGTCTCGGTCGTCCTGACCGGTTCCGCCTTCCGGCTCGCCGGCGGGGGCGGCTCCGCCGCCTGGCTGTCGGCGTCGCGAGCGGCTTCCGCGGCGTTGGGCGGCGACAGGGCCCCCTCGCGGAGATCCGGCGGCGGCCCCGCGGCCGGGCCGGGCGACGCCTCGATCGCGGGGTCGGGCTCGGCGGCGATCGGGGCTGCGGGCGCCGGGGCCGGCGCGGGCCGGGGCGCCAGCGCCGCGGTCCGCATGGGGGCGGCCGCCGGCGCGGTGGGCGGCGTCCGCGCGTGATGGGTGATCCCACCCACCCACCAGCCGAGGGTGATCCCCATGGCGGCGGCGGCGGCGAAGGCCGCTACGGTCCCGAGAGGAAGGCGGCGGCGCGCTCGAGGGCCCTCCCGGCCGGGAAACCGCAGACCCGCGTCTTCCGCGTCCGCCGCCTCGTCCTCCGGCGGCTCCGGTTCGGCGTCAACCACCGCCGCGGGCTCGGCCGTCGCCACGCTCGGAGCCGGTTGGGTCTTCCGCCGGCGCGATCGGCCCAAGGCTGGACCGAGGGCCGGACCGGGAGACGGCTGCAGCGCCGGCGCCGGTGAGGGAGAGGCTGAGGCCTCGGGCTCGATCGGCGGCAGCCCCCGCCAGGCGGGCGGCATCGGCGGCAGGTCGTCCTCGGGCTCCATCGGCTCGCCCAGGTCCACGGCGATGACCCGGGGTTCGGCCGGCCGCCGCATCAGGAACAGGCCCCGCCGCCTGCCGCGCTCCCGGCGCGCCGCCATCTCCTGCAGGATCTGGTAGGAAAGCGTGGCCTCGCCACGCGCGCGGGTCGCGTCGAGCAGTCGCCGGAGCTCCGGCGCGCTCATGGTAGAGAGGTTGACTTCCGGCATCACAAGCCGTCCTGGGCGCTTCTCAACTCCATTCGCCGGCGCCCGTCACCTCACCAGCGACCCAAGTATTACGCCGAGCAGGACTGAAGGAACAGCTTGTCGTTTCCCCAGGCCGCGTCATGAGCTTCTCCCGTCTCCGGCCCGTCCATCCCTGCCTCTGGCGCTCGGCGATTCCGCCGTCAGGCGCCACCGTGGCCGGCCGCCATCTGAAATCGCTCCAGCACGTTGCGCGTGATCCGCTCGACGAACGGGTCCCCGGCGCCGAGGCCATGCGCCCATTCGGTCGTGCCGGCATTGAACACTTGGCCTTTGCCGCGGCGGAAGCTCGCCATCACCGCGTGGCCGCGCAGGACACGGGCCTGGGCTTCGGCGCCGTCATCGCCGAAAGCGATCTTCGCGACCACGTCCAGCTGCTCCGGCGGGATCAGCGGGCGATAGGGGCTGGGCGACTCCGCGAAGGCGACCGGCGCCATGGCTACGATCTCCAGGTCGGCGGGCACCCCCAGCCCGGCCCGTGGCGCGGGCAGGCCGTCGTCGCCGAAGGCGATCGGGCAGCCGTCGTTCTCATAGCCCAGCAGGGGGACCTGGTCGCCGAACACGTCGCCCCAATAGAGATCGGCGCCACGAAGCGCCCAGTGGTCCGGCCGATAGACCGTGTAGCCGCCGACGCCCCGCGCGGCGCACAGCCCCAGGCGGTGATAGCCTCCGAAGATGAAGCTCAGGCCGGTGATCTGCGCCTCCGGCCGCGCGAACATCGGATGCGACCACAGGTGGGTGGCGTCGGCGGCGTCGACCTGTTCCGCGGTCTCGCCCTTCCACTTGTGGCAGACCAGGGTGCGGCCCTCGTCCTCCCAACGCACCTTCCAGAAGGCGGTGTTGCCGGAAAAAATCGCCAGCCGGCCTCCATCCTCGACCCACGCCTCGATCTGGCCGCGCTGCGGTCCCGACCAGTATTCGCTGTGGCCGACCAGCAGCACCGCGTCATAGGGCGCCAGCGCCTGCGGATCGGCGTCGAGGTCGTAGTCGGTGAGATAGTCGAAGTCGTAGCCCGCGGCCTCCGCCCAGCGGACGAAGACATGCTCCCACTTGTTCAGGTAGCCCGCGGAGCCGTCGTAGGGAGACTGGCCGTGGGCGCGCGACCAGGCCGGATCGGCCCCGGCCCAGGGGCGCTGCTCGAAGCCGCGCTTCTCCAGATTGACCAGCCGCGGCATGTCCTCCGGCGCGGCCAGCAGAAGGGGCGGGAACGGCCGCTGCGTGGAAAGCACGCCGATCGCCCCGGCCATCGCCTCGGGCAGGCTGGCCCGCCGGGACATCAGCGCCTCCACGTCGCCATAGGCGCTGGCGCCGCCCCAGTAGTTGTAGGCGTGCAGGGTGTTGGTGGTCAGGACCAGGACCATGCGGCGGCGGTTCGCGGGCGAGGCCTTCACGCAGATGAAGTGATGCGCCGTCTCGCCGGCG
>FTAI01000252.1_pt1 | contig 12435 bp, 11 predicted proteins | sample 1638941 | NCBI WGS metagenome assembly FTAI01 (sample SAMEA3914813, study PRJEB12502) | metagenome | biome: forest; material: soil | place: Canada | collected 2011-07-07 | depth 0.3 m | reverse complement strand
GGATTGCATAGACATTAGTCATGGTGAGGAGCGCGCCCTTCGCGCGCGTCTCGAACCACGCATGATTTCGCAACGGCCCCATTTATGGGAGAGGAGAAGGAGCGCCCGGATCGCGAGTAACTTCAGCGCCCCTCAGACCGCCGCGGCTTCGGCCGCCACCACCCGCGAGACCGCATTGACCACCGCGGCGATGCGCAGGCCGGCCTGGATCTGCACATTGGTGACGCCGTGCTTCTTCAGCTCCACCTCGTGGGCGTCCAGGCACATGCCGCAGCCGTTCACCGCCGAGACCGCCAGGGACCAGAGCTCGAAATCGGCCTTGGGGGCGCCGGGACTGCCGAGGATGTTCATCCGCAGGCGGGCCGGCAGGGTGCGGTACTCGTGGTTCTCCATCAGGTGCAGGGCGCGGTAGTAGACATTGTTCATGCCCATGATCGCCGCCGCCGCCTTGGCCGCGGTCTGGACCTCCTCGCCGAGGCCGGCCTCGGTCGCCGCGGCGTTCACCGCCTTGATCACCGCCGGAACGCCGATGGCGTAGGCGGAGGCGACGAAACAGCCCCACTTCTGCTGGTCGTTCAGCACCGTCTCGCCGGCGAGGGACGACAGGTTCAGGCTGAGGTCCTTGGCGTAGGCCGGCAGGGTTTCGCGAAGGGTGTCGAGGCTCATGGGAGCGTCTCCGGATGGGGCTATTACGGGGGGAAAAAGCCCTCCCCGCCGGGGGACGGGAAGGGCTTGGGTCGTCATTCGCCTGAAGTGATCAGGCTACCTTCAGGGTCTCGCCGCCGACAGCGCGGTTGCAGGGGCACAGCTCGTCCGTCTGCAGGGCGTCGAGGACGCGCAGGGTGTCGGCCGGGTTGCGGCCCACGTTGAGGTTGGTGACGTAGACGTGCTGGACCACATTGTGCGGATCGACCACGAAGGTGGCGCGCAGGGCGACGCCCTCGTTTTCGTCCAACACGCCCAGGGCCCGGGCGAACTTGCCGGAGTTGTCGGCGAAGTTCCAGATCGGCAGCTTGTGCAGATCGGCGTGTTCGCGGCGCCAGCCGAGCTTGGAGTGCTCGTTGTCCGTGGACCCGCCGAGGACGACGGCGTCCCGCTCGGCGAACTGCGGGCCGAGGCGGGCGAATTCGGCGATCTCGGTCGGGCAGACGAAGGTGAAATCCTTCGGATAGAAGAAAATCACCTTCCACTTGCCCGGGAAGCTGGCCTTGGTGATGTCCTCGAAGGCGCTGACGCCGTTCTCCTCGTGGTGTTCGAACTTGGGCTTTACGCCCACGACCTTGAAGTCAGGCAGTGTTTCGCCGACGCCGAGCATTGGGGTCTCTCCTGTGGATGAATGGGGACGGCGGTTGCCGTTGCGGTGGGGAGATAGGGGCTCGGCCGGCACAAGTAAAATCGATTGTTTTTTGACTTAGCATCGAGCGGACCTATATCGTAGCCATGCTCCCCACCCTGCGCCAACTGCAATATCTGAAGCTGCTGGCCGAGCACGGCTCGTTCAGCCGCGCAGCCGAAGCCGCCCACGTCACCCAGCCGACCCTGTCGGCGGGAATCCAGGAACTGGAGAAGGTGCTGGGCGCGCCGGTGGTCGACCGGGCGCGATCCGGGGTGATCCTGACCCAGATGGGTGAGGAGGCCGTGCGCCGGGGCGGCCAGATATTGGCCCAGGCCGAGGACATGGTGCAGGCGGCCCACAGCGCCGGCCAGCCCCTGTCCGGTCGGTTTAGGCTGGGGGTGATCCCGACGGTCGCGCCCTTCCTGCTGCCCAAGGCCCTGCCGGTGCTGCGGGAAGCGTTTCCCAAGCTGCGGCTGTTCCTGCGCGAGGACCTGACCCATCGGCTGATCGCGGCGCTGAAGGCCGGCGCCCTGGACGCGGCCCTGATCGCCCTGCCGTACAACACCGCCGGTCTGGAGGTGGCGCGGGTGGCCGATGATGAACTGCTGGCCGCCCTGCCGGCCAACCACCGGCTGGTGGGGTCGGGTCCGCTGGCCCTGGAGCGGATGGAGGGGGAGGATCTGATCCTCCTCGAAGACGGCCACTGCCTGCGCGACCACGCCCTCGCCGCCTGCGGCCTGGAGCCGCCCAAGGCCTATGGAGAGGGCGGGTTCGCCGCCACCTCCCTGCCGACCCTGGTGCAGATGGTGGGCTCGGGCCTGGGGGTCTCCTTCCTGCCGGCGATGGCCGTGGAGGCGGGGCTCGCGGACCTTGCGCCGGTGAGCATCCGCCACCTGGGCGCGGACCATCACCCCAGCCGCGAGATCGTCGTCTGCTGGCGCGCCGGCTCCAGCCGCGGACCCGAGGGACGCCTGCTGGCGGAGACTTTGCAAAAACTTTGAAGAAACGTTCTTGGGGCCCTTGCAGTTCGATGCACAAAAGATATATCTGTCTTATCGATATATCTAAGAAAGGATCGATATGTACGGACGACAACACAGACACGGCCACGACGAGCACGCCCGGCACAGCCGCCATGGCTTCGGTTTCGGCGAACACGGGCCGCGCGGGATGGGCCGCCATGGTCGCGGCGAGCGCCGGGAACGGGTCTTCGAGCAGGGCGATCTTCGCCTGCTGCTGCTGAAGCTGGTCGCGGAGAAACCCCGCCACGGCTACGACCTGATCAAGGCCATCGAAGACGCCGTCGGCGGCGCCTACAGCCCCAGCCCCGGGGTGGTCTATCCCACCCTGACCCTGCTGGAGGACCTGGGCTACGCCAAGGTGCAGGAGGCCGAGGGCGGCAAGAAGCTCTACGCCATCACCCCTGAAGGGACCGCCTTCCTGGAGACCCAGGCCGAGGCGCTCAGCCAACTGCAGGCGCGGATCGATCAGGCGGCCATGACCGGCCGGGGCCGCAACGCCCCGCAGATCGTGCGGGCCATGGGCAACCTCGGCATGGCGCTGCAACTGCGGCTGCGCCGCGGTCCGCTGACCGAAGAGCAGATCCAGGCCGTCGCCGCCGCCATCGACGCGGCCGCCGCGGCGGTCGAGAAGGCCTAGGGACGTGGCGCGGCGCTTGGGATTGTCCAAGCTCGCCGACGCGATCTCGGACCGCCTGCTCCCCTTGCGGGAGTGGGTGGCCCGGGAGGTGGGTTGGATGAGGGGTGCGATCGGCCCCTCGTCTGATCTGTGATTATAGGCCAACTTCACAAAGGTTCGGCCCGAGAGCGCCCTTAACCCTTGGGGGCGAGTCTGCTCAGGCCTGTGGCGGCGTCAAGGACGCGCTCCGCGCGCCGCGAAGCGGCGGCCCCGAGAGGGGCCGTCCTTGACCCCGCCACAGGCCTGAGCTCCAATCTTGCCAAGGGTTTAGGGACGATCCCCATCCTGAATGACGAGGACTCCGACGGGAATGACGGCGCCATCCTGCGTGGTTCGAGACGCGCGCGAAGAGCGCGCTCCTCACCATGACTAGGACTTTTTGCAATCCAGTATCTTAGTCATGGTGAGGGCGACCAAAGGGAGCGTCTCGAACCACGCACAGGCGGTATTGCGGCGGCTCCCCCACCCCGAATGTGACCTTTCGCCCGCAATCCCCTATATCCCGCCCCATGAGCCGTCCGTTCCTGAAGATGAACGGGCTCGGCAACGACTTTGTCGTGGTCGAGGCCCGCGAGGTCCCGTTTGAACCGGGGATCGTGGAAGCGCGCGCCATCGCCGACCGCAAGACTGGCGTCGGCTGTGACCAGATCATCGGCATCGAGGCCTCGGCGACCTCGGAAGCCTATGTGCGCTTCTGGAACGCCGACGGGGTTGAAACCGGGGCCTGCGGCAATGGCACGCGCTGCGTGGCCTGGCTGCTGATGGAGGCGTCAGGCCGGGACGAGGCGGTGTTCGACACCGTGGCCGGGCGGCTGAGCGGCCGCCGGGCCGGGGACAGGGTGATCACCGTCGACATGGGCGAACCGGGCCTCGACTGGACCCAGATCCCCCTGGCCGAGGAAATGGACACCCGGGGCGTCGAGCTGCAGGTCGGCCCCATCGACGCGCCGCACCTGCACACGCCGGGCTGCGTCTCCATGGGCAATCCGCATGTGGTCTTCTTCGTCGACGACATCGCCGCTGCGCCGGTGGCCCAGGTCGGTCCGATGATCGAGCACCACCCGCTGTTTCCGGAACGGGCGAACGTCGGCTTTGCGCAGATCATCGCCCGCGACCGCATCGCCCTGCGCGTCTGGGAACGGGGAACGGGCCTGACCAAGGCCTGCGGCACCGGCGCCTGCGCGGCCCTGGTGGCGGCGCATCGGCGGGGGCTGACCGACCGCAAGGCGAGCGTGGCCTTCGAGGGCGGCGATCTGACCATCGAGTGGCGCGAGAGCGACAACCACGTGCTGATGACCGGCCCCGTGGCCGTCGAGTTCACCGGCCGGTTGCCATGAGCCTCGGCATTGATGAACTGGAGCCGATCGCGGCCTCGGCTGAGACGGGCGGCGTCGACATCGTCACCTTCGGCTGCCGCCTCAACGCCTATGAGAGCGAGGTCATCCGAGCCCGCGCCGCCGAGGACGGGCTTGAGAACGCCGTGGTGTTCAACACCTGCGCCGTCACCGGCGAGGCGGTGCGCCAGGCCCGGCAGGCGATCCGCAAGGCGCGGCGCGAGCGGCCGGACGCGCGCCTGATCGTCACCGGCTGCGCGGCGCAGATCGACCCCGCCGCCTTCGCGGGGATGCCGGAAGTCGACCTCGTGCTCGGCAACGCCGAGAAGGCCCAGGCCGGCGCCTATCTGGATAGGCCCGACGCCCCCCGGGTGCGGGTCAACGACATCATGTCGGTGCGCGAGACCGCCGGCCATCTGATCGACGGGCTGAAGGACCGGGCGCGGGCCTATGTGGAGGTGCAGAACGGCTGCGACCACCGCTGCACCTTCTGCATCATCCCCTTCGGCCGCGGCAATTCCCGCTCCGCCCCCGCCGGGGAGGTGGTCGAGCAGGTGCGCCGGCTGACCGCCGAGGGCTATCGCGAGGTGGTGCTGACCGGGGTGGACATCACCTCCTGGGGCGGCGACCTGCCCGGCGCCCCGACCCTGGGCCAGCTGGTCGCGCGGATTCTGAAGCTCTGCCCCGACCTGCCGCGCCTGCGCCTCTCGTCCATCGACGCCGCCGAAATCGACCCGGACCTGATGCGCTGCCTGGCCGAAGAGCCGCGGCTGATGCCCTATCTGCACCTGTCGCTGCAGGCGGGCGACGACATGATCCTCAAGCGCATGAAGCGGCGGCACAGCCGCGCGGACGCGCTGAAGCTGATCGCGGGGGTGCGGGCGGTGCGGCCCGATACGGCGTTCGGCGCGGACTTCATCGCCGGCTTTCCCACCGAGACCGACGCCATGTTCGACCAGACGATGGCCTTGGTGGAAGAGGCGGGGCTTTCCTTCCTGCACGTCTTCCCCTTCAGCCCCCGGCCGGGAACGCCGGCGGCGCGGATGCCGCAGCTGCCCCGGGCGACGATCAAGGCCCGCGCGGCGGCCCTGCGCGCGGCGGGGGACGCGGCCCTGGACCGGCACCTGGCGGCCCAGGTCGGGCGCACGGTGAGCGGGCTGGTCGAGCGCGGCGGCATGGCCCGGGCGGAGGATTTTACCGAGGTGGCCTTCGAGGGCGAGGCGGCGCCAGGGTCGATCGTGAGCCTGAGGGTGACCGGCGTCGAGGGCCGCAGGCTGGTGGGCGTGGCGGTGAAGCGCTAGGCGTCATCGAAGGGATCTCAGTATCTCCCCGTCGTGGCCGGGCTTGTCCCGGCCACGACGGAATTGAATGATTGGACCGCCAATCGTTGAGGCGCCAACGGCGTTCCAACAGTCACTCCTGACTGGATATCAAACACCCCTTGAAGCCCGCCTCTTTTGCCGCCAAGCGTTGGCGACCCCGACGCGTCCACCCAAGTCCCGGAGACCCACAGCATGGCCGGCCCCGCGATCGTTCCGGTGATCATGTGCGGCGGCGCCGGTACGCGGCTGTGGCCCCTGTCGGTGGCCGCGGCGCCCAAGCCGTTCCATGCCTTTGGCCCCGATGTCAGCCTGTTCCAGGACACCGTGCGGCGGGTGACGCCCCGCGATGAAGCGAACTTCCTGCCGCCCCTGGTGATCTGCGGCGAGGACCACCGGCCGGTGGTCGAGGCCCAGCTGGCGGCCCTGGGCGTCACCCCCAGCGCCATCATTCTGGAGCCCTGCGGCCGCAACACCGCCCCGGTGGCCGCGGTGGCCGCCAGTGTGGTCGCCGAGCGGTTCCCGGGCGCCCTGATCCTGCTGCTGGCCGCCGACCACCAGATCGCCGACGCGGCCGGGTTTCGCCGGGCGGTGGCGCGGGGGGCCGTGGTGGCGGGGACGCGCATCGTCACCTTCGGCATCGCGCCTTCCGGCCCGGAAACGGGCTTCGGCTACATCCAGCGCGGCGCGCCCCTGGCGGAGGGGGTCGAGTCCGTCGTCCGGTTTGTCGAAAAGCCCGTGCTGGCCGACGCCGAGGCCTACCTGGCCAGCGGCGACTACGCCTGGAACGGCGGCATCTTCCTGTTCTCGCCGACGGTCTTCCTGGCCGAACTGCGCGCCAATCGCCCCGACATCGCCGCCGGCGCCCTGGCGGCGATCCCGGCCGGCGATGCAACGATCCTCTATCTCGACGCCGCGAAATTCGCCGCCTGCCCGGCGGAGTCCATCGACTATGCGGTGATGGAACACACCAAGCTCGCCGCCGTCGCCCCCTGCGACATCGGCTGGGCCGATGTGGGCTCCTGGAGCGAGGTTTGGCGGCTGGGGGCGCAGGACGCGGCCAGGAATGTCACCCGGGGGCAGACAGTGGCGATCGACACCACCGGCTCGCTGATCTGGTCGGAGGGTCCGCCGGTGGCCACGGTCGGGGTGAGCGATTTGATCGTCGTCGCCACGGCGACGGGGGTGCTGGTGATGCCCAAGGCGCGGGCGCAGGACGTCAAGGCGGTGGTCGCGGCGCTGGAGAAGAAGGGATAGTCCCCTAGAGCATTTCCCGGCTCTGATGAGCCGGGAAATGCTCTAGATTCCTTGTTGGTCGCGCTTCCTGATCGGCTCGGCGATTCTCTCTAGCCGGGAAGCGCTCTAGAGCCGCCGCGGCGCCTTTTCCGGCTCCTCGCCGAGGGCGGGCAGGTCCCAGATCCGGTCCGGGGTTCCGGTCTGCAGAAAGCGCCGCTCGCCGTCCTGGATGGCCAGGGCGGTGAGCATGCCGGTGACGCAGGCGCCGGTGTCGACGCCGATCTTGCGCGGCTGAACCAGGGGCGACTCGAAGGGCGTGTGGCCGAAGACGACCACATGGCCCGGCGCGGGATCGCGGGACTCCAGGAAGGGCGCGCGGATGGAGGTCAGGTCGTTCATCTTCTGGTCCTGCAGCGCCACCTCCGGCCGCACCCCGGCATGGACAAAGATGTAGTCGCCGAAGGTGGAATAGAGGGAGGTGTTGCGCAGGAACTCCAGGTGCGCGGGCGGCGTCGCCGCGGCCAGGGCTTCGGCGGCCACGACCCAGCCGGCGTCGTCGGTGTTGCGGGGGGGCATGACTCCGTAGGAGGCGAGGGTCGCGCCGCCGCCGTAGTTCAGCCAGGTGGAGCCGAGCTGGGGGCGTTCCAGGAAATCCAGGAAGAACTGGTCGTGATTGCCGCACAGGGCGAACACCTTGAACCAGGGATCTGACCGAAGCTTGATCAGTTCGTCCAGCACCTGGCGGCTGGCCGGGCCACGGTCGACATAGTCGCCCAGGAACATCAAGATCGGACGGTGCCCCTCGCAGCGATCGGCGCTATCTGTCCGCAGCATCGCGATCAATCGATTGAGCAAGTCCGCCCGACCATGAATGTCGCCGATTACGTAGATCAACGCGCCGTCCGGCGTCTTCGCGGCGAAGGGCTCCAGGGCCGTCGCCGGCGCCTCAACCGCCCCCTTTCGAAATCCGAACATCGATGGCTTCCAGCCGGCCCCTGCCCCCAGCCGCATATTCGGCGGCCGCGGGCGAAGGTCCTTGATTGCAGTCCAAGATACTACGCCTCGCCCTCGCCAACCGTTGCGAAAGCATCGCCAAGGGCGCGAAACTCCGATTGTCTAGCGGTCCCGCCCACCGGGCGCCAAGCGCCGCAAACCTAGATGATCATTAACTGGGCTGATTTTAAGGCCGGCGCGCTCGCCGGGGGCGCTGACATCGACGTCCGCGTCGACATTTGCATCGTTGGGGGCGGCGCGGCGGGCCTGACCCTGGCCGACGCCCTGCGGGGCTCGGGCCTGACCGTCCTGGTGCTGGAGGCGGGGGGGCTGAAGCAGACGGCGGCGGCGCAGGAGCCCTATCGAGGCGAGGTGGTCGATCCGGCCAGCCATCCCTGGCTGGAGCACTTCCGCGTGCGGGCCATCGGCGGGGCGAGCCGGGCCTGGGGCGGGCGCTGCCTGCCCTTCGATCCCATCGATTTCGAGACGCGCCCCTGGGTTCCCGGACCGGGCTGGCCGATCGGGCTGCAGTCGCTGACGGAAGACTACGAGGCGGCCCAGGTCGCCGCGGAGGCGGGGCCGTTCGACTACGATCCGGCCAGCGCCCTGCCGGGGGCGCAGGCGGAGTTCGCGCCGGGGCTGGATGGGCCCGACATCGTCACGCGGCTGGAACGGTTCAGCCGCCCGACCAACTTCTGGACCCGATTCGGCGAGATCCTGGCCAAGGACCCCCTGGTCCATGTGCTGATGGATGCGCCGACCCTGGCGATCCGGCTCGCGCCGGACGGCGGCGCCGTCGACCATCTGGACGTGCGATCGCCGGACGGCGCGACCGTCCAGGTCCGCGCGCGCCACTATGTGATCGCCGCGGGGGGGCTGGAGTCCGTGCGGCTGATGCTGGCGTCCGACGACGTACGGCCTTGCGGGGTGGGCGGGGAGTCCGGGCATCTGGGCCGCTACTACATGAGCCACCTGGCGGCCACCGCGGGGCTCGTGACCTTCTCGGACCCGGCGCATGTGGCGTTCGACTATGCGGTCGACGCCGCCGGGGTCTATGTGCGCCGCCGGCTGACCCTGACCGCGGCGGCCCAGCGACGGACGGGCGCCTTGAACATCGCCTTTCGCACCCACCTGCCCAATCCGGCCGACCCGGCGCACGGGGATGCGGTCCTGTCGGCCATGTACCTGGTCAAGGACCTGATCCTTTACGAATACAGCCGCAAACTGCGCGAGCAGCGGCCGACGGCCGGGCTGCTCGCGCGGCACCTGGGCAATGTGGCGCGAAACCCTTGGGCCCTGGCGAGGTTTTCGCGGCGGTGGGTCGAAAAGCGCATCCTGGCCGACCGCAAACTTCCATCTGTCGTCCTGGGCTCGCCGACCGGTGAATACGCCCTGGAATTCCACGCCGAACAGGCGCCGAATCCGGATAGCAGGCTGACCTTGAGCGAGGCGCGGGACCAACTTGGCCAACGGCGACTGCGGGTGGATTGGCGGATGACCGAGCAGGACGCACAAAGCCTGAAAGGGGCCTATGGCGTGCTTGCGGCCGAACTCGCCCGCACGGGAACGGGCGTTCTGAAATACGAGCCTGACGATGTCGTGGCGCGGGCCCGGGCGGAGGGGGCCTATGGCGGCCACCACATCGGCGCGGCGCGGATGTCGGCGGCGCCCGGGGATGGAGTGGTCGATAGCCAATGCCGGGTTCACGGGATAGGTAATCTCCACATGGCCAGTACGGCGGTCTTCCCGACGTCCGGCCAGGCCAATCCGACCCTGACCCTGCTCGCCCTGACCCACCGACTCGCCGCCCGACTCAGACACGAAATCACAGGACGCTGATGCGCGGCGCCAGCCCGACCCCGCCTGCCCTGCCCAAGATCGCGATGGTCTCGACGCGCGAGCTCGACGGCCAGTCGATGGCCGGCCGGCTGCACGTTGCGCATGCGATCCGGGCGGTGCTGAGCCAGAGCTCGGACCTGACCAGTCTGGTCGTGCCCGACCTACTGACCCAGCCGACCCTGGCCCGGCTGGTCAGCACCTCCCTGGCCTGGCTGGGGGCGCTGGCCATCGGCTCGGCCCTGCCGTTGCAGTGCGCCCTTTTCGCCAACGGGGCGGATCATCGGCGGCTGCTGGACGCCCTCCCCAAGGACGTCGAAGCGATCTACCTCGACGGGGTCCGCAGCTACTCGTTTCTGCGCCGGCTGCGCCGGGAGCGGCCGGACCTGCATGTGGTGGTCGATTTCGACGACCTGATGTCCCGCCGGATGGCGCTGCTGTTGGAGACGCACCAGTCGCTGTCCCCCGGCTACCTCACCAAGCGGCTGCCGCGGTTCCTGCAGCGGCTGATGGTCTCGCCGGGGGTGGGACGCATGGTGGTCCGGTTCGAGCGTGGGGCGCTGATGAAGATCGAGCGCCGGGTCGCGGGCCTCGCCGATGTGATCGTGCTGCTCTCCTCCGAGGACGCCCGGGTCTTCGCCACCCAGCTGGCCGGGCCTGCGCGGGCGAGTATAGAGGTGATCCCGCCCCCAGGCCCGACGGTCGCGGCGAAAACCCCGCTGACCACGCCGAGCCGTTTTGTCTTCATCGGCTCGGACGCCCTGACGCAAAATCGCCTGACCATCGAATACCTGACCGACCTTTGGCGGCGCCGCGCGATCCCGACCCCCCTGGTGCTGGTCGGCCTGCGCGCCACCAAGGAGCCGCTGCCGCCGGGGGTCACCTCGACAGGCTATGTGGACAGCATCGCCGATGTCTACGACGGCCACAGCGTACTGCTGACCCCGTCGCTGATCGGCGGCGGGGTCAAGACCAAGGTGCTGGAGGCCTTCGCCTTTGGCGCGGCGGTGATCGGCAACGCCCTGACCTTCGAGGCCATGGGCCTGGAGGACTATCCGCTCAACATCGCCGACGAGGCGCGGCTGGTGGACCTTGTCACCCACCCGCAAAACAGTCTGGACCTTTTCCACGCCGCCGCGGCCTTCGGGGCGGACTACCTGAAGCGCCAGCATGATCCGGCGGCCTTCGCCGACCACTGGCGGGCGGTGATGCGGCTGCCGGTTCGGGCCGGGCGCGCGGGCGCCGCCTCGTGACGTGGTCCCTTGATGGGCCCCTCGATCCGGCGAGGGCGATCCGGTGGGCGGTCGCCGCCGCCCTGGGCCTGGGTCTGGTCCTCTCCGTACCGATCGCCGCGCGGCAGTGGGCCATCGCCCGCCACGAGGCCTGGGCGGCCCGCGATCTGGGCGGGCCCGAGCCCTCGCCGTGGCTGCCCAGGCCAGGGACGGCCTGCGACGGCGGCTGCCCGCCGGCGGCCCTGGTCGCCAGCGCCGTCAGCCTGGCGGCCCAGGCGGACGGCCTGCCCACCCCGGCCCTTCGCAAGGCCGCCTACCAGGAGGCCGACCGGCGGCTGGCCGCCGCCCTGGCGGTCCAGCCGGCCTCCGGCAGCGGCTGGAACTGGCTGGCCTATGTGCGGCTGAAGGAGGGGCGGCCGATGGCCGCGGTGTGCGAGGCCCTGGCCCGAAGCTATGACGCCGCGCCCTTCCTGGCCAAGGAAGGCCCCTGGCGCGCGCGCATCGCCGCCGCGAACTGGACCCTGCTGCCGGCCCGCACTCAGGGCCAGGTGGTCGCCGAGACGGTCTGGATGCGGGATGTGAATCCGAACGGCTTCGGCGCGGTGGTCCCCGCCTTCAGCGATCCTGCGGCCATCCAGGCCCTGGCGCGAGCCCTGCGCCGGTCGCCATCAGTTGTTGTCCCGCACCGATGGAGCGGGGCTCCAGGTGGTGTAGGTGCGGCCCAGAAATAGCGCCTCGACGATGCCGGTGGCGACGCCGACCAGGGCGGCGAGGGCGGCGGCGATCGTGCGGCAGTAGGGCAGGTCGAAGATGGCGCCCAGGGTCAGGACGATGAAGGCCAGGGAGGCGATCAGGGTCGGCCAGGCCGGGCCCAGGGCGAAGGCCAGGCCCAGGTAGAAGAACACCCCCGTCAGCAGCAGGTTGAATGGCGTCAGCCACTTCAGGAACCGGTGCGACAGGTAGCAGTAGAGGATCACCGGCGGCAGTTTGGCCAGGCGGGGCCACAGGGTGCGGTGGACGTTCATGCCCTGGCAGGCGATGCGCGCCTTGCGGTCGAATTCCTCGGTCCAGCTGATCGCGCCGCGCTCGGCCACCAGCACCGACTGGGCCGAGACCACGCGCTTGCCGCTGAGCAGGGCCTGCATGGAGACGTAGAGGTCGTCGATCAGGGCGTCCGGCGGCGGGGTGTAGGCGGTGCGCTCGATGACGAACAGGGCGCCGTCGACGCCGATCAGGCTGCCGGTGGCGGTCTCGAGGGATTTGATGAACTCCTCGATGTTCCAATAGATGGCGCCGGAGGTGCTGGCCCCGGTCTCGACCCGGTTGTGATAGGTCAGGCGCGCGGAGGCCAGGCAGACATCCGGGTCCTGCAGCGCCTCGGCCAGGTTGACCAGGGCGGTCGGCGGCACCTCGACATTGGCGTCGGTGAAGGCGATCAGCTCGGTGTCGGT
>FTAI01001625.1_pt1 | contig 12441 bp, 11 predicted proteins | sample 1638941 | NCBI WGS metagenome assembly FTAI01 (sample SAMEA3914813, study PRJEB12502) | metagenome | biome: forest; material: soil | place: Canada | collected 2011-07-07 | depth 0.3 m | reverse complement strand
TAGATGATCAGGGGATCGCGGGGGTCGGGGACCACGAAGCCGCTTTCGCCGCCGCCGGCCGGGAACCAGTCGGTGTCGTCGATCACCCCCTGGTCGTCGTAGCTTTTGACCACCAGGTTGGAATTGTCCTGCTGGGCGCCATAGACCCGGTAGGGAAAGCCGGTGCTCACCGCCACGTGGTAGAACTGAGCCGTGGGCTGGTTGTTCTGCGTCGACCAGGTCTTGCCGCCGTCGGTGGAGACGCTGGCGCCGCCATCGTTGGCGTTGATCAGGCGGCGGGGGTCGGTGGGGTCGATCCACAGGCCGTGGTGGTCGCCGTGTGTGGCGGAGACCAGGTTGAAGGTCTTGCCGCCGTCGACGGACTTCATCATCCCGGTGTTCAGCACATAGACGGTGTCCACCGCCTTGGGGTCGGCATAGGTTTTGGAGAAGTACCAGGCGCGCTGGCGCAGGCGGCCGTCGTCGTTGATACGGCTCCAGTGGGCGCCGGCGTCGTCGGAGCGGTAGAGGCCGCCGTCCTTGGCCTCGATCATGGCGTAGATGCGCCTGGAATCGGCGCCCGAGACCGACACGTCGATACGGCCCAGGATGCCGTCCGGCAGGCCGTTCCCTTTCAGCTGGGTCCAGGTCGCGCCTCCGTCCGCCGAGCGGTAGAGGCCGCTGCCCGGACCGCCGCTGGAGAAGTTCCAGGGCTGGCGGCGCACCTGCCAGAGGGAGGCGTAGACGATCTTGGAATTGGCCGGATCGAAGGTGACGTCGATGCCGCCGGTGTTCTCGTCGCGATAGAGCACCTTCTTCCAGGTCGCCCCGCCGTCGGTGGTGCGGAAGACGCCGCGTTCCGAATTGGGGCCGTAGGCGTGGCCGATGGCCGCCACCAGCACGGTGTTCGGATCCTTGGGATCGACGATCACCGCCCCGATCTGGCGGGTGTCGCGCAGGCCCACGTTCGCCCAAGTCTTGCCGCCGTCGGCGGAGCGATAGACCCCGTCGCCCCAGGTGATGTTGCCGCGCAGGGCGCCTTCGCCGGAGCCGACATAGATGACGTTGTGGTCCGACGGCGCCACGGCGATGGCGCCGACCGCCGATGTGGCCTGGCCGTCGAAGATCGGCGTCCAGGTCTGGCCGGCGTTCACGCTCTTCCACACCCCGCCGGCCACCCCGCCGAAATAGAAGGTGTCCGGTTCCCCCGGCACCCCGGTCACGGCGATGGCCCGGCCGCCGCGATAGGGGCCGATGCCGCGCCACTTCATGGCGTTGAACAGGGACTCGCTGACGGGCGGCGCGGCTGAGCCGGTTGCGGCCTTGTCGCTCGGCGCCGCCAGGGCGGGGCCGGCGGCCAGCAGCAGGACGGCGAGGCATGGGGCGATCACGTCGCCCGGGCGGCGTCGGGTGTTCTGGTTCATGGCGGTCCCCCTATCAGTTCGCTCGCGGATCGCGCCGGGCCGACGACGGCCTCCAGCGGTTCACGCGGCGATGCTCGGCCGCAGGTTGCGGCGTCGCCTGAAGCGTAGCGGCTTTGGGGCGACGGTCAAAGCGCGCGATCCGCCTCTAACGCCAACCGTCAGGCTGGGCCGTCGAACGCATGATGGAATGATTTTTCGAGACCGAGGCTCAGTCAAGGACGCGGCCGCTTGGCCGCGCCGCTTCGCGGCGACGCTTCGCGCCGTCCTTGAGTGAGCCTCGGTCTCGAAAGTAGGCTTGGCATGCGATCGACGGGGTGGTGTCGTTACAGCTACTTGCGAAGGGGCAGGCCTATCGCTCAACGAACCGCGAGTGACATTCGGACATCATTTGGCGGTGCAAACGACCCCGTAGTTTACCACCGAATTTTCAGCCAGATCTGTGCCGCCAATCGTCGTGAGGCTGAGCACGCCAGCCGGGCCGCGATAGCTGAATGCGCAATAGCCGACGCCGGTGCCCGAGCAACTCTCCGCTTCGATGATACCCCGTTTGGCGAGTTCGCCGGCCCCGCCCCATTTGCGGTCAGAGGCGCTGGGGCGCTGCGGTCGCCATCCATGCGCAAGCAGAATTCGTCGCGCGGCATCGACCGGCTTTCCGTAGACATTGGGAACGACCGCTCGGCCACGGCAAAACGTGCGCTCTGGCGCGATCGCCGTCAGGTGCAGGCCGTTGTTCGATTCATGTAGTTCGCCGACCGGCGGACCTGTCCAGCCGCCTCCCCAGACGAGAAGAGCGCCGCCTTCCAGGGGTTCCACCGTACCGAGGGGTACGTCGGCAGATTGTGATGTGTATGCGAGCGCAACCAGGCTGGCGCCGTCGAATATACCGATGTTGGCGTTCCGCGCCGCGCACATCCCGCTCGTGCCTGGCGTGTATCCGCTTGCGAATGTGACAACCCGATATCGGCCGAGCGGCGCTTCTGATGTCACGATCCAACCCAGCTTTGCTACCTGTCTTCCGGCAGCGGTCAGCTCCTTGTCGCGGTAGCCTTCGCAATATTCGTCGAGGAAACCGATCTCGGGTGAGTGCGGTAGTGTCCCCAGCGAAACCAGCGACGCTCCTTTGATATCCGATTTCGTCTGAGGGACGTCGGCGGAAGCTGCGCCGCAGCACAGGGCGCAAACTAGGACAGCTGCGATCCTTGAGATGACGTTTGCATGTTGTCGAGACCCCATCGCGCTACCGTATGCGGATCAGGCCAGAGTCCGCAACGGGCCGAAAGTGATATGACGTAGATCGAGAAACCGCGACCAACTCAACTTCGGGCTACGGGGCGTCAACTGGCGCTCCGCCCCCGTCACCCCACCTTCCGCCACGCCACCACCTGCGCCCCGTCCACGTCCACCTGCCGGCAAATCCCCGCCAGCGGGCACCGCCCGCACCCGGGTTCCGCCGGCGTGCAGCGCGTGGCGGCCAGGCGCCGCAACAGCGCATGCACCTCGAAGAAGTCGGCGGCGATCCAGCGCTTGGGGGCCATGTCCATGAGCGTCTCATAGGCCTGGGCGCTGGTCGCCGTGCGGGCCACGAGGCCCAGGCGCTTGGCGATGCGCAGCACCGCGCCGTCGACCACCAGGGCGGGGCGGTTGAGGGTGGAGACGTTGAGCACGCCGGCGGCGATGGCCGGGCCGACGCCGGGAAGGGCGGTCAGCCAGTCCATCGCCCGGTCCACGGGCAGGTAGCCGAGGAAGTCCAGATAGATCGGTCCGCGCTGGCGCATGATGGTGCGCATCAAGAGGGGCAGTTGCCGCGCCTTGCGTTCGGTGTCGGCGACGCCGGCGATCAGGGGCTCAATGGCCTCGGCCGGCGCCTCGGCCATGGCGGCCCAGTCGGGGAAGGCCGCGCGCAGCCGCGCCAGGGCGGCCCGGGTCGCCTCGTCGCCGGAGCGGATGGCCAGGCAGCCCTTGATCAGCTGGCTGACCGGGTCAGGGCGGGCGTCGGCGCGCTGCGGCCCGAAGGCGTTCAGCAGCCGCTCACGAACGGGTCCGAGCCGGTTGGGGGTTGCGAAGGGCAGGGCGGCTTGCATGAATCGAATATGGAACAAAGACGGAACAAATGCAAGCGGCCTACCTAGTGCGCGTTGAAATCAAGCAGAATCGACGCCACCCCTGCTCGTCATCCCGGCCGCAGCGCAGCGGAGAGCCGGGATCCAGGGGACTGGATGCCGGCCCCTGCGACCCCTCTGGGTCCCGGCTCTACGCGCAAGAGCGCTCCGGCCGGGATGACGAGCGGGTAGTGGTTCAAGGTCAACGAAACGCGCCATCAACGCTCGAATTTCGTCGATAAAACAATGGACGTCGTCGTTCGTTCCACCCCGTCCAGGGCGCCGATGCGGTCGATCAGGTCGTCCATGTCGGCGGTCGAGTCGGCGGCGGCGATGGCGATCATGTCGTAGGGACCGCTCACCGAATGCAGCATGCGCATCTGCGGCAGGCTCCGCAGGGCCGCCTCCACCGCCCGCGCCTCCTTGGGCCGCACGGTGATCATCACATGGGCGCGCACAAGGCCGCGTTCATAGTCGTCAGACAGGCGCGCCGCGTAACCGACGATCACCCCGCGCCGCTCGAGCCGTTCGATCCGGCTCTGGACGGTGGTGCGCGACAGATCCAGACGCCTCGCGAGGTCGGCGATGGGGGCGCGGGCGTTCTCGCGCAGGGCGGAGACCAGGCGGGCGTCGGTGTCGTCCATCGGCGATTTGTCCATTCATGCTGTCGATACGCCGAAAATCTAGCGCTATATCGTTCAGTTCACCACTGGCGCCCGGCCCTGGCGTCGCTGACCCTTGGCGCTTGAGTCGCTGGGCCCGGGCTGGCGGCGGCATGCAGGGGATGCGTCCATGAAATCCATCGCCATCGTCGGGGCCGGCAAGATCGGCTCGACCATCGCCGACTTCCTCGGCCATTGCGGCGACTATGAGGTCACTGTCATCGACCGCTCCGCCGAGCGTCTGGCGGCCCTGGACGACAGCGTCGGCGCCCGCCGGGTGGACCTCGACATCGAAAGTCCCGGCCAGCTGGCCACCGCGCTTTCCGGCAAGTTCGCCGTGCTCAGCGCCGCCCCCTATCACCTGACCACCACGATCGCCGAGGCGGCTCGGGCCAGTGGAACCCACTATCTGGACCTGACGGAGGACGTCGCCAGCACCCGCCGGGTCAAGGCCCTGGCGATCGGCGCGGACACCGCCTTCCTGCCCCAGTGCGGCCTCGCCCCCGGCGCCATCACCATCATCGCCAATGACCTGGCCAGCCGCTTCGACAAGCTGCAGGACGTGCGCATGCGCGTCGGCGCCCTGCCGAAATATCCGTCCAACGCCCTGAACTACAATCTGACCTGGTCCACCGACGGGGTGATCAACGAATACTGCGAGCCCTGCGAGGCCATCGTCGGCGGCGTCCTGACCGCGACCGCGCCCCTGGAGGAGTGCGAATCCTTCTCCCTCGACGGGGTCACCTACGAGGCCTTCAACACCTCCGGCGGCCTGGGCACCCTGTGCGAGACCTACGCCGGTCAGGTGCGCAACCTGAACTACCGCACCATCCGCTACCCCGGCCACTGCGCGATCATGAAGGCCCTGCTCAACGACCTGGGCCTGCGCGATCGGCGCGACGTGCTGAAGGACATCCTGGAGCATGCGGTGCCGGCCACCCTGCAGGACGTGGTGATCATCTTCGTCACCGTCAGCGGCTGGCGGGGCGGCCAGCTGGTGCAGGAGACCTACGCCAACAAGATCTACAGCCGCGCCATCGGCGGGGTGATGCGCAGCGCCATCCAGATCACCACCGCCGCCGGCATCTGCGCGGCCCTGGACCTGCTGGCCGCGGGGGACTTGCCCCAGCGCGGCTTTATCCGTCAGGAAGACATCGCCCTGGACCGGCTGCTCGCCAACCGGTTCGGCCGTCATTACGCGCAAACCGAGGCCGCCCACATTGCCGCTTGATCTGATCTCCGCCCCCGTCGCCGACGAAGCCCGGGCCATCCTGGGCCGGCTCGGCCTCGCCGACGTCTTCGCCAAGGATGGGATCCTGGCCGCCCGCTCGCCCCTGACCGGCGAGACGATCGGAACCCTGGCCGAACTGTCGGTCGAGGGCGCCAACGCCGCCATCGACCGGGCGCACGAGGCCTACCTCACCTGGCGCAAGGTTCCGGCGCCCCGGCGCGGGGAGCTGGTGCGGCTGTTGGGCGAGGAACTTCGCGCGGCCAAGGCGGACCTGGGCCGGCTCGTCACCCTGGAGGCCGGAAAGGTCACCTCCGAGGGCCTGGGCGAGGTCCAGGAGATGATCGACATCTGTGACTACGCCGTCGGCCTGTCGCGCCAGCTGTTCGGCCTGACCATCGCCACCGAGCGGGCCGAGCACCGGATGATGGAGCGCTGGCTGCCCCTGGGGGTCGTCGGGGTGATCTCCGCCTTCAACTTCCCCGTCGCCGTCTGGTCGTGGAACGCGGCCCTGGCTCTGGTCTGCGGCGACAGCGTAGTCTGGAAGCCATCGGAAAAGACCCCGCTGACGGCCCTCGCCGTCCAGGCCCTGTTCGAGCGCGCCGCCGCCCGGTTCGAGGGCGCCCCGGAGGGCCTCAGTCAGGTGCTGATCGGCGGCAAGGCCGTGGGCGAGGCCCTGGTCGACCATCCCCGCGTGCCCCTGGTCTCGGCCACGGGGTCCACCGCCATGGGCCGCGCCGTGGCGCCGCGACTGGCCGGCCGCTTCGCCCGGGCGCTGCTGGAGCTCGGCGGCAACAACGCCGCCATCGTCGCCCCGTCGGCGGACCTGGACCTGACCGTGCGCGCCATCGCCTTCGCGGCCATGGGCACCGCCGGCCAGCGCTGCACCACCCTGCGCCGGCTGTTCGTCCACGCGGATGTCTATGACGCCCTGGTCGAGCGGCTGAAGGGCGCCTATCGGTCCGTGAAGGTCGGCGATCCCCGCGAGGCCGGAACCCTGGTCGGCCCGCTGATCGACGCGGCCGCCTTCGACGGCATGCAGGCCGCCCTCGCCGAGGCCCGCGCGGCCGGCGCGGTCGTGGTCGGCGGCGAGCGGGTGGAGGTTGCGGGCGGCGGCGTCTACGCCCGCCCCGCCCTGGTGGAGATCGATGGCCAGCGGCCGGTGGTCCGGCGCGAGACCTTCGCCCCCATTCTCTATGTGATGAAGTACACGGACTTCAGCGAGGCCCTGGCTCTGCAGAACGATGTGCCCCAGGGCCTGTCCTCGGCGGTCTTCACCCTCGACCTGCGCGAGGCCGAACGGTTCCTGTCAGAAGAAGGCTCGGACTGCGGCATCGCCAACGTCAACCTGGGCCCCTCCGGCGCGGAGATCGGCGGCGCCTTCGGCGGCGAGAAGGAAACCGGCGGCGGCCGCGAGGCGGGCTCCGACAGCTGGAAGACCTATATGCGCCGGGCGACCAATACCGTGAACTATGGCCGGTCCTTGCCGCTGGCCCAGGGGGTGGTGTTCGAGGTTTAGGTCGCGCGGCGACTTGCCGGTCGCGGGAAGGCTGAGCGCTTCGAGCGTCCTAGCGGTGTCGCGCCATTACATCATGGCCGCCGTGTTGCAATCCCGATCCGGCGCCCGATCCGGCGGCCTCAACCGAAAGACAGCACTCCGGCACGCCGCTCCCAGCAGCGCATGGGGTCGAAAAGTGATGAACTCAAACTTACCTATAAATGCATATCTCCGGATCGGTCGGCTTGTAAGGCCCAGAAGAGCAGCGCGGCGGAAGTCCATGCTTAGATAGAGAAAGTGTAAGTTCTGGAACTCCAGTCTCATCGAAATATATAGTTGAATGTCTGATATATATCTTCTTGCCGAAGCGATCTATACTGGAGAGTTGGCCTACGTATTCACCTTTGATGTTGAAAAAAAGCAAACGACGGTCACCGTGAAGCGGGCCGCCCGGGTGCGATAAGAAGCTGTAGGAAAGAACGTAGACCGTATAGTTCCACTGGCCTTTGGTCACACGGCCGACCCGCTTGAGTTCGTCAACGAAGGTCGTGCGACAATCCAGGCCATAGTGATAGCCACCGCGCTCCAAAGCCCTGTGGATTGGGTAAAAGCAATCTTTCCGCTTTGCCGCGGCCGGTGTGGCGCACAACGTGGAAGCGGCTATGATCAGAGCGGTCGAATACATATAAATTGATCTGATGTGGGTATTCATCTTATTTTTCCGCGTCTTCGAGAAGCTTGATGGCGGAATGAAATTCTTTCATGTAATACGGATTGCCTTTATTCTTGTCCCTGCTGTTGTACGCCTGCACGGCGGCGTCCTAACCACGGAATATCGTCTGGCGCGCTTGTGCGTTGCGCGCATAAGCTTTCTTGTCCAGCCAAGCGATGCCGGCCCGAATGCTGAGCTCGGGTCCAGGGGCTACACCGGGACTGACGCCAAGCGCTTTCTTATCGCCATCCTAGTCCCCAGGCTTGTTCACCTGTATCGGGTCGGAATTGTAAGCCTGTGGATTGAAGGCGCTCTCCACCATGATCATCGCCTTGATGATTTTCGGGTCGAGATAGCGCGGATTCCCAGGGGCGAGGCCCTTGCCCCGGTTGTAGTCGGCGACCGCCTTGTCGACCAACCCGTCCCAGTCGTGAGGATAGCGCGCGTGCCTCAGCGCAGGGGCGCCTAGCGCCGGCGAGTCCATATCTGTCGGCGCGGTCGACCGGGCAGGCGGTTGATCCTGGCCTACCGACGCGGAGCCGTCGCCGTCCGTCCACCCGGCCACGCTGATCTCTGGGTTGATCGGGGCTGTACTTGGCTAGGCCTTCATCGGCGATGGCGATCCTGACCGCGCCGTCCCACGACAGCGCCGGGAGCCCCAGCCGGACCGCGGCCACCATTGCCCGCCCAATATCGCCGGCGCTGAGCGCCCGGGCGGCGACGTCTAGGCCCGCCGCCAAGGGGGGAAGGATCAATCCCGCGCCCATAGGCCGCCTTCATGAGTACGCCCAGTTCGTCGGACGACCGGCGCACAAGCCCGTTGGCGCCCGCCTTCAACAACGGGACTCCGGCCAGCGTTACGCCCGTGGCCGTGCAATTCAGCCCAAGGGCGCCGTCGCCCTTGGCCAGGGTGAAGCGCCGATCGAGTATGGACACGGTCTGCTCCTCAAGTGTGATGGAGAGGACAACGTGTTCCTGATTTGTTCCGTTGTCAATCCGGCCCTACCCCGAAAGACAAATGGCCCGGCCGGCGTTCGCGCGCCGGGCCGGGCCTTGCCACCTGTCGAGCGGGGGGACTGACAAGGGTGGACGCTGCTTGAACACGGTGGTCGGGGAATTGTTCCCGGCGGTTGGTTCGGGCGCTCTCCTTTTGCGGCGAGCGGGAGCCGAAAACGGCCTTGGGCGTTGTGAGAGGCATGGCGGGGAAATCCAGGCTTAAGGTTGGCGTCGATGTTCCCTGGGTGACCAGCTGGACCGACGAGCCCATTCTCGGCGTCGCGCCTTGTGCGACCGTGGGCGGCCGGCTGGCCATCGGCCAGGCCGAGCGCGCGGGCTGCGGCCGCCCCGAATATTCCAAGAACCATCTGCGCCGTCAGCGCGCCTCGGTGGCGGGCATGCTCTGTCCCATGTGCGGCGCGCCGACGCCGGAGGGGGACCGCTTCACCCAGGTGGCCAGGGCCACGCCGGCCGGGGTGCTGCGCGCGCGGGGCCTGGCCGCCGCCCTGCCACCGGACGTGGACGACGCTCGGATCGTGATCAACGCGGGCGCCGTCGCGCCTTTACACCGCGCCTGCGTGGACCGCTCCCTGACCCATTGCCCGCATCTGCGCAGCCTGCCGGACATCGAGGTGCGGCCGTTCCCCGCCCGCTGGACGGTGGCGCCGCTGGAGGTGGAGGCCGTGGCCGATGCGGCGCCGCAGCTCTTCCTCGCGCGTCCGACGATGACGCCGCGGATGGTCAGCGTGGTCAGCTTTCTGCAGCTATGTGGGGTGACCGAGGAACAGGACCCGAAATGGCGCCGCCTGCTCCGGCCGCCCGCCGCCTAGACGTGGCCGTAGTTGATGTCGCTGCTTCCCACCGGCAGATCGATGGTCATGCCGTCGTCGGCCAGCTTCCAGTTGGGAAAGCCCACCGCGTCCACGCCCTTGGTGAAGGCTTCGGGGGTGAAGATCGGCAGGCCCGCCTGGGTCAGGTGGGTGAAGACCAGGGCCTTGGCGCCGGCGTCGCGGGCGATCTCGGCGGCCTCCACCGGGGTGGTGTGGTAGGTCAGGGTGTCGTGCATGATCGAGGCGGTGCGGGTCTGGCCGGCATCGGTCAGGAAGCCGACCACCGCCTGGTTCATGGCCACGTTCTGCGCCTCGTGGATCAGCACATCGGTTCCGTGGGCGGCCTTGGCCAGGGGCGGCCATTTGCGGGTGTCGCCGCTGACCACCACCGAGCGGCCCTTATAGTCGAAGCGATAGGCGAAGGCCGGGGTGGCCGGGAAATGGTTCACGGCGATGGCGGTGACGGTCAGGCCGTCCTGGGTCCAGACCACCTTTTCGCTGACTCCGTCAGCGCCCGGCGCGGGCAGGGTGACGACCTTGGGGGTGATCAGCCCGATGTCGATGGGCAGCTTGACCCCGTCATGCTCGTGGTGCGCGCGGCGAAAGCCATGGTCGGCGGCGTAGGCCTCGTTGAAGCCCGCCGCCAGGTGGTCCACCCCGGCGGGGCCGACCACCATCAAGGGCGCCGGCCGGCCGGCCACCCAACTTTGCATGTTGAATTCGCCGAGGTCGCCGATGTGGTCGGAATGCAGATGGGTGATGAACACCGCCCCGACCGTGGCGACGGGCATGCGCCAGAGCATCAGGTTCTTGTTCGACTCCGGCCCGATATCGACCAGGTAGAGGTGGCCGCCGGCCTGGATCGCCGTGCAGGGCTTGGCGCGGTTGCGGATGGGCAGGGGGCCGGAGGTGCCGCAGAAGGTGACGCGCAGGCTGTCGGGGGCGGAGGCGCCGGTCTGGGCCTCGGCCGTCGTGGCGACCAGCGCCGCTCCGAGCCCGAGCATGGCCAGAAAAATCGTGAACACCTTGCCGCGGGTCATGGCAGCCTCCCCTCGCCGGAGCGGGCCTGAACGGCCGTCGCTTACGGACGCAGGTCAAATACGCTGTCGCGACAGTTATGGCAATTAAAGTGCCAATAGCTCGGCGGATGATGCGAGAAGGCCGCCTAGGTGAACCGCTCCCAGGCCGACTGCCGCGAGATTCCGAGCTGCGCGCCGATGGCGGCCCAGCTGACGCCGCGCCCCCGAAGGCCCTCGACGATGGTCTGCAGATGTTCGCGGTGGGCCTCCACAGCCGCATTGACCGGGGCGAGCAGGGCGACCAGCCGCGCCTCGGGCCAGGTCGCCGGATCGAAGGCCCGGGGCGGGCCGGACCCCTCGCCATGCATGATCACTTGGCACAGGGCCACGCACTCATCGCAGATGTGCACGCCGCCCGGCCCGGCGGCGAGCTTGGCGACATCGTCTTCGGACTTGCCGCAGAAGGAGCAGTGGAGTTTGGCGGACATCGGGCGCCTGTCAGGGTTTACCTGACTGTCAGGTAAGCCCTGACGGGGCGTGCGTCAATCCATCTCCCAGCTGACCGCTTCCGGCCCACCGCCATATCGGTAGCGGATGCGACCCCATAGGCAGCGGATTTGGCGCTCAAGGTGTCCGGTCGACTCACCTCCCTCGGTGATCCGCGTGATGACCAGGTCGACGCCCAGGTCCGCCGCGAATTCGGTCGCCCGCCCGAGCACCCACCGCTGGACGTCCGACGTGGCGTCGGGAATGGCGAGCTCGAGGGTTCGGGACTTGATCTCGATCGGCGGCGACACGCCATCAGGACTGATGGCTTTTGCCCGCGCCATTGCCTGGATGCGGCCCGCCAGCCCGTCAAAGATGAGCTCCGGATTCTTCCGATATGACCAGTGATAGGTGTTGATGACATGGGCCGCGATCGCCTCGCCGGATTCCACGTCGAATAGGTTGAACACCCGCACGCCTGCCTCCCGTCCTGGCTGGGGGGAACATATCATGAACCTAGCATCAGGCAACGGGGTCTCCTGTCCGACGTGCTCCCGCGAGATGAGCCGGCCCCGCGCAGCCGGTGCAACCCCTTGATTTCACAGCCGCCAGCGTGCCTGTCGGGCCAGGCTGGTCAAGGGCGAAGCCGGTATCGCCGGTCGTCATGAGGCGAGCCTTGAGTAGCCTGGCCCGGCAGGCAATCATCACCTGTGAGATCAATGGCGCCATGGCGGCGCCGCCGACCGCCGAGACGGTGCGGTCACCAGAGTAGGGGACGTCACTGCGCATCTGCTTTTTCGGCGACAGCTTCGTCAACGGGACCGGCGACGACGACACCCTGGGATGGGTTGGCAGGCTCTGCGCCGCCGAGCGCCGGGCCGGCGCCGACCTGACCGTCTACAATCTGGGCGTCCGGCGCGACACCAGCGCGGATATTCGCGCCCGCTGGCGGCGTGAGGCTGAGGCGCGGCTGCCGCCCGACTACAATGGCCGGCTGGTGTTCTCCTTCGGCGTCAACGACTGCGCGCTTGGCGACGACGGCGCGACGCCCCGCGTGGCGATCGAGGCGGCGCTGGAGAACGCGCGGGCGATCCTGGGCGAAGCCTCCGCCTGGCTGCCAACCCTGATGATCGGGCCTTTGCCCGTCACCGAGAGCGCCGCGCACAACGAGCGGGTAATCGCGCTCTCCAGGGGGCTGGCGGAAGTTTGCGCGGCGACCGGCGTCCCCTTCTTCAGCACGGTCGCGTTTGCCGCTGAATTCCACGACCTGTGGCGCGCCGAGGCCGCGCGCGGCGACGGCGTTCATCCCAATTCAGGCAGCTATGCGGCGCTGGCGGAAACGATCGGCGGGTGGGCGGCCTGGAGCGAGTGGTTCGCGGCCTGAACGGGACGATCAGATCGGCTCGAATTGACGGCATTTCTCCTCTCCCATTCATGGGAGAGGTGGCGCGAGCGCAGCGAGGCGACGGAGAGGGCAATCGTCGCTCATCCACTTGCCCTCTCCGTCC
>FTAI01000342.1_pt1 | contig 12469 bp, 8 predicted proteins | sample 1638941 | NCBI WGS metagenome assembly FTAI01 (sample SAMEA3914813, study PRJEB12502) | metagenome | biome: forest; material: soil | place: Canada | collected 2011-07-07 | depth 0.3 m | reverse complement strand
GTCGCATAGCGCTCCGCCTTGGCGGCGGGGAGGATCAGTTCGTTGAATGCTTCGGCCATGGGACGGCATGTAGCGGTCCCGGGCGCGCTGGACAAACCCCCACGGCGCAGCCTTTCTAGGCGCCTTCTGCTTTGGGGAGCCTCCATGCGTCTTGCCTTGTTCGTTTCCGCGCTCGCGATCTCGTGCGCGGCCGCCCCATTCGTCCCGGCCTTTGCCCAGGTGGCCGAGGGGCCGTCGAAGACCTTCCAGGGCCGCGACATCTTCGGACTGCGCACGGCCGGCGACCCCCAGGTCAGGCCCGACGGCGGGGCGATCGCCTATGTGCGGACCACCCAGGACATCATGATCGACAACGGCCGCCCCTCGATCTGGCTGGTCGACCCGGCCAGCGGCGTCCAGACCCCGTTGGTGGTGGACGAGGCCGCGAACTTCGCCCCGCGCTGGTCGCCGGACGGATCGCGGCTGGCCTATGTCGTGGCCGGCGCCGGCAAGCCGCAGCTTTACGTCCGCTGGATGGCGGCCGGACGCTCGGCCAAGGTCGCGACCCTGGAGCAGTCGCCCAACGAAGTCGCCTGGTCGCCGGACGGCAAGACGCTGGTCTTCAGCGTGCTGACGCTCGAGGAGGGCAAGCCGCTGGGCGCGCCGCTCGCCAAGCCCGATGGCGCGAAATGGGCCGAGCCCATCAAGCTCATCGACCGGGTGACCTACCGGGCCGACGGCGCGGGTTATCTGAAGCCCGGCTTCCGTCACCTGTTCGCGGTCTCGGCCGACGGCGGCCAGCCGCGCCAGCTCACCGTCGGCCGCTATGACGACGGCGGCCCCGTCAGTTTCACACCGGACGGCAAGTCCGTGCTGTTTTCCTCGAACCGCGGCCCCAACTGGGAGCGCGACCCGCAGGAAAGCGAGGTCTATTCCGCCTCGCTGGCCGACGGGACCCTGACCCAGCTGACCCACCGCGTGGGCCCCGACCAGGAGCCGGCCGCCTCGCCGGACGGCGCGAAGATCGCCTACGTCGGTTTCGACGACACCCGCCACCGCGGCTACGAGAACCAGCGGCTCTACGTCATGGACCGCGACGGCAAGAACAGCCGCGTGGTCACCGGAGCCTTCGACAACAGCGTCGGCGCCCCGGTCTGGGCGGCCGACAGCAAGAGCCTCTACATCCGATACACCGAGAGGGGCGTGACCAAGGTCGCCCGCGTCGGTCTGGACGGAAAGATGGAGACCCTGGCGAGCGGCCTCGTCCCCTCCGACCTCGACCGGCCCTACACGGGCGGCGACTTTTCCGTGGGCAAGACCGGCCTGGTGGCCTTCACGGTGGGCGACGCGGCCTCACCCGCCGACCTGGCGGTCGTGCGCGGCGGCAAGGTCCAGCGGTTGACGCACCTCAATGACGACCTCTTCGCCGGCAAGGACCTGGCGAAGGTCGAGCACATGGCTGTGGTCTCGTCCTTCGACAAGAAGCCGATCGACGCCTGGATCGCCACCCCGCCCAATTTCGATCCGTCGAAGAAGTACCCGCTGATCTTGGAGATCCACGGCGGGCCGTTCTCGGCCTATGGCCCGGTGTTCTCCACTGACGTGCAGCAGTATGCCGCCGCCGGCTACGTGGTGGTTTATTCGAATCCGCGCGGGTCGACGTCCTACGGCGAGGCCTTCGCCAATGAGATCGACCGCAACTACCCCAGCCACGACTACGACGACCTGATGAGTGTGGTGGATGCCGCCATCGGCAAGGGCTTCGTCGACCCCGGCCACCTCTACGTGACCGGCGGCTCCGGCGGCGGGGCGCTGACCGCCTGGATCGTCGGCAAGACCGACCGCTTCAAGGCCGCCGCGACCCAGAAGCCGGTGATCAACTGGACGAGCGAAGTGCTGACCACCGACGGGTACAATTTCATGGCCGCCTACTGGTTCGGGAAGATGCCGTGGGAGGACCCGCAGGGCTATTGGGCGCGCTCGCCCCTGTCGCTGGTGGGCAATGTGAAGACCCCGACGCTGGTCGTGGTCGGCGAGGAAGACCACCGCACCCCGCCGTCGGAGGCCGAGCAGTACTACGACGCGCTCGAGCTGCGCGGCGTGCCCACGGCGCTGATCCGCGTGCCCGGCGCCTCGCACCACGGCCTCGCCGAGCGGCCCTCGCAGTCGGCGGCCAAGGCGCGGGCGATCCTCGCCTGGTTCGACAAGTACAAATGAGGCTCCGTCCCGCCCTCACCGCCCTCGTCCTCGCCGGCCCCATCCTTGCTGGCATTGGGGCCGGCGGGGCCTGGGCTGCGCCGCGCTCCGCCGGCATCGCCGATCCCGACACGCGGGCCTGGTGGCGGATCGCCGAGACGCTCTCGTCCGACGCCATGGAGGGCCGCGACATCGGCTCGCCCGGGCACCACCGCGCGGCCCTGGCGGTCGCGGCGCGGTTCAAGGCGGCGGGGCTGAAGCCGGCGGGCGACAACGGGACCTGGTTCCAGACTTTCCCGGTGCATGAGAGCCGGGTCGAGACCGCGGGGACCTCGTTCCGCGTCCTGCGCGACGGCGGCCCTGCGCTGCCGCTGGTCTTCCTGCAGCAAATCAGCGTGCGGCCCACCGACGACCTGCCGGCCTCGGTCGATGCGCCGCTGGTCTTCCGCGGCTATTGCGGCGGCCGCGATGTCGCCGACGCCGGGGGCAAGGTCGTCGTCTGTTTCAACACCAAGCGCGCGGGCCTGCCGTCGGCGGCTGCGCGGGTCCAGTCCGCGCAGGCCGCGGGCGCAGCGGGGCTCATCCAGGTCGACGATCCCTATTTCACCATCGAGCCGCCGCGCTGGCCTGCCGCCTACGCGCGGACGGTGACCATCGCGGGCTCGCCCGCTGCCGCCCCGCCGGGCCTCCCGGTGATGACCCTGAGCGCGGAGGCCTTCAAGGCGATGCTGGCGGGCTCCGGCCAGGACGCCGAGGCGATCCTCAAGCAGGGCGGAGCGAAGGAGCCCCTGCCGGCCTTCGACATCCCCGGCCGCTTCCAGGCGCGGTTCCACCGCACCAAGCGGGACTACAAGGCTGAGAACGTGCTGGCGGTGCTACCCGGCCGAGACCCGAAGCTGGCCGCCGAACACCTGGTGCTTTCCGCGCACCTCGACGGCTACGGCTATGGCGAGCCGGTGAACGGCGACGGGCTCTACAACGGGACGCTCGACGACGCGGCCTATGTCGGCACGCTGATCCGCTTCGCCGACAGGCACAAAGGCGCGCCCTTGCGCCGCAGCGTGATCCTCGCGGCCTTCACCGGCGAGGAGAAGGGCCTGCTGGGCGCGCACTGGTTCGTGGACCATCCGACCGTGCCCAAGGCGTCCATCGTGGCCGACATCAACCTCGATCAGCTGCGGCCGCTGTTCCCGCTCGAGATCCTGACGGAACTCGCGGTCGATGACAGCACGCTCGGCCGCACGGCGGGCGAGGTGGCGGCGTCCATGGCCATCCGCATCCAGCCCGACCCGGAGCCCGAGCGGGGCCTGCTGCAGCGCGCCGACCACTGGCCGTTCATGCAGGCCGGCGTACCCGCCACGGGCTTCATCTTCGGCTACGTCCCCGGGACCGAGGCCGAGCGCCGCTATCGGGAATGGTACCAGATCCGTTACCACCGCCCGCAGGACGACCTGACCCAGCCGATGGACTTCGCGGCGGCGGGCAAGTTCAACCGCTTCTTCTACAAGCTGGCGGAGGCGGTCGCCGACGCCGATGCGAGACCGGCGTGGACCCGCTGACGGCTGCCTCAGTACCTCATCCGTAGACCGACCGTGTAGTAGCGGCCGATCGGATCGTCGCCCGTGACGTAGGGCGACCCGAAGCCGGGGATGCCGGTGAAGGTGGTCGACGGCGAGATGCGCGGAGCCTGATCGAACAGATTGTTGACGATCAGGAAGGCCTGCAAGTCGTGACCGGCGGCCTTGAACCGGTAGGTTATGTTGAGGTCGTGGTACCAGATCGCCGGCAGCGCGGGGTCGGCGTAGACCTGCAACGGGTTGCCGCTGCGATTCTGCTTGCTCAGGTAGCGCGCCTGCCAAAGGACCGAGACCGGCCCGAGCTCATAGCCCACCGTGCCGGTGACCCGGTCGGCCGAAAGGCCCGCGACGCCCGCCGCATTGGTGAGTTGCGAGGTTGGATAGGAGCGGCTCTTGAGGACTGGCTGGTGGGAGTAGAGCAAACGTAGATCGACGTGCCCGGGTACGCTGGCGTTGACGTCGCTCAAGACGACGTCCGTGCGCGCCTCGACATCGAACCCGTGCGTGTAGGTCTGGGCGATGTTCTGGTTGAGATTGTAGACCAGCGTCGGGAAGTTGGCGGCGCTGTGGTCGCTGAACGGCAGCGGCCGCACGATCGTCGCGCAAAGGGGCGAGGTTCCGCCGGAGTTTTCGCACTCCTGGAGGATGGCGGTGTTGGCGCCGTTGATTGCCCCGATCGCGTTGTTGAGCACGATATTGTAGTAGTCGAACGATACCGAGAACCTGGGGATCCAGGCCGGCGTGTAGATCACGCCGGCGGTCGAGGTCCGCGCAACCTCGGGCACGAGATTGGGGTTGCCGCCGCCCTGCACCCTGATGACACCGTTCACGCCGGTATGTGGATCGTTGACGTTGAGGATCGAGATCGTCGTGCCGGAATAGAGATCGGCGAGCGTCGGGGCGCGGATGTCGCGCGACTCCGAGAACCGGAACCGGAGATCCTGGATCGGCTGGTAGTTGAGGCCGACCTTCCAGGTGGTGGCCGGGCCGCTGGAACTGTAGCTGGTGTAGCGGACCGCGCCATTGACCTCGAGCTTGTCGACGAAGGGCAGATCGCGCAGCAACGGGAAGACGGTCTCGCCCCCCACTTCCCAGACGTTGTTGGAGCCCTGTTGCGCGGCCTGCGTGGCATAGGACCAAACGCTGGTGGGCGCGGTCCCCAGCCGAATGCCGGTGGTGACCGGCGTTGCGAGAGGGCTGGCGTTGGTGGCCTCGGCCAGGCTCTGCGAGCGGAACTCGTAGTTCAAGGCCACCGAGACCGGACCGGCCCAGTTCTGGAATGCGACGCCCGAGATCGTCGCGGCGAAGTCGTCGATCTTGTTCAGCGCCTGCCACTGGGTGGCGCCGTAGATGAAGGCCTTGGCGGCGGCGCTCGCGGTGTTCGTTCCGAGCAGGTTGATCGGCGTGCATCCCGGATAGAGCCCGGGATTGGTGATCGACACGCGGCAGACGAAGTTTCCGCTCGGATCGCGCACGGCGTCCAGCGCGGCGTAGAGGTTGGGATAGTTGATGTTGTTGCTCTGCGTCGACCGGACCCTGGCCTCGCCGTGGGTGTAGTAGACGTCCCAGATGTAGTCCTTGAAGACCGTGCCGGTCAGGCCGGTGGTGACGTTGAAGGTGCTGGTCGTCTGGTTGAGCGTGCTGTCCAGGGCGAGGTCGCGGCTGAGCCGGGACACCGTGAAGCTCGGGACGTTGGCGGCCGTCAGCTGCGCCTGGGCGCCGGCCGGCAGGTAGGGGTTGCCGCTGTAGATCGTGAACGGCGACGGTGGGGCATTGGCGCTGCGCTCGTTCGCGGTCCGCTCCTCGGTTCCGTTGACCTGCACATAGCCTTTGACGTTGTCGCTGAAGTCATACTCGAAACGGCCGAACCCCTGGTCGGTGCGAAGCGGCGCAGTGAGCGACAGGCCGTTATAGTAGGCGCCGTCGCCGCCGACCGCGATGCCGTTGGTCTTGGTCGGCATGCCCGGATTGAACGGCGCGAGCGCGCTCGAGCCGACGAATTGCTGGCCCTTGAAGGGACCGCTGGTCACCAGCCCGCCAAAAGCGGCGCCCGACAGCCGGGCGCCCTGCGTCAGCACGAACGGATTGGCGGCGGTCCCCGCGCCCGTATAGACCGGCACCGCTGCGCCAAAGCCGCGGTCCTCATGCAGTTTGACGCCCGCGTTCTGGTAGTGCTCGTAGCTCCAGATGAAATGTCCGCGGTCGAACACCTCGCGGCCGCCGGCGATCCCCAACTTGGTCGACGGCGCATCGCCGCGGTCCGAGATGCCGGTCTGAGCCTCCGCCTTCAGGCCGCTGAACTTGTGGTCGAGGACGAAGTTGACGACGCCGGTCACGGCGTCCGAGCCATAGACGGCCGAGGCGCCGCCAGTGACGACGTCCACCCGCTGGGTCAACATCTCCGGCAGGGTGTTGGTGTCGACCTGGCCGTTCAGGGTGGTCGGCGGCACGCGCCGGCCGTCCATCAGGATCAGGGTCCGGACGGGGCCCAGGGAGCGGAGGCTGAGGAAATTACCGACATAGACGTTGGGCGGGCCGCCACCCGACCCGTTGCTGGACCCGGCGTTGATCGCCGACCCGGCGAACTGCGGCAGCTTGTTCAAGGCGTCGGGGATGGTGGAGGGCGTCGTGGCTTCCAGCCGATCCGTGGTGGCCACGGTCTCCGGCGTCGGCGCGGTGAAGCCGTCCCGGATGTGCGTTCCGGTGACCACGACCTCCTCGAGCTGCGAAGGAGCGGTGGCGGCGGCCTGCTGGGCCAACGCCGGCGAGGCCAACGCCAGGAAGCTCGCGCCCCCACATAGCGCCGCAGACAACTTGGTGATCATGCGCCCCCCTGGGTCTATTGATGTTTCGCGCCCCCGCTTGGACAGCGGGTTGTTCGCGTCACTGCGTTTCGAACTACCGCAGACCCATAGATGCTAACTTCAGCAAGACATCAGAAAAATCTATTTGAAAACTTAGCGATAATTATCGAACTGTTTCGATTTTAGTCTTTCTGTGGCAGATTTCTACTTACATCGCACAATAGCGCGAGGTGAGGGTTTCCGAAAGTCGTCTTGGCGGAAACCGCCGGTCGCCGGCCCGCACTGAGCCCTTTAGGGCTCCCTTCCGCCCAATCGAATGGCCGCGGCCTCGAGGCGTCGAAGCATGGCGATCAAGGCGACCACCTCATCGGCGCTGAAGTCGGCAAGGATCGCGTCCTCGAGCGCGAGGGCCTTTGGGGCGACCTGGTCGTAGAGCGCCTGGCCCTCCGCGGTCAGGGCCACGAGGTGCGAGCGCTTGTCGCGCGGATTGGGGGAGCGGCGCATGAGGCCGCGGGCGACCAGCGCGATCGCCGCGCGGCTCACCGTGACCTTGTCCATGCGTGTCGCGGCCCCGAGATCGAACTGGGTGCAGCTGCCCTTTTCCGCGAGCACGGCGATCAGACGCCACTCGGGGATGTTCAGGCCGAAAAGCGCCCGGTAGGCCCCGGCGATGACGTCGCTGACCGTGTTTGTGGCGATGGAGAGCCGGTACGGCACGAACGCAGCGAGCCGAAGCGCCCGAGGCTTTTGCATGGTGCCGCGCCGATTTCGCATCCTACACGATCAAGTCACGAGCCGACGCCCCGCGTCCAGCCCGACACGGCGAAGAAGGTTTCATTTGACACTAGTTTTCGCAGACAACTAGTATCATCCGATACCACTTAAGCGGAGCCTCGAGATGAGTGTCGACCCTAAGAACCCTCTTGGCCTCGACGGCTTCGCGTTCGCCGAATTCACCTCGCCCGACCCCGGCGCGATGGGCGCGCAGTTCGAGCAACTCGGCTTCGTGCCCGCGGCCCGACGGCCCGACGGCGGCGCCACCGCTTTTCGGCAGGGCCGCATCAATCTCCTGCTGAGCACGGACACCGAGCAGGCGACCGAGTTCCGCGGTCTGCACGGGCCCTCGGCGAACGGCATGGGCTTCAAGGTCGCCGACGCCGAACAGGCGCACGCCGCGGCCCTCGCCCGGGGAGCGACGGCGGTGGACACCCGCCGAAGCGCCCTGCCCGGGACCTGGGCGATCGAAGGGATCGGCGGCTCGCTGCTCTACCTCATCGACAGCGATCCCTTCGCCGATTGGGACGAGGTCCCTGGCTGGCGGGAGGCGGCCGCGCGGAACAACGTCGGCCTCGACCTGCTCGACCACCTGACCCACAACGTGCGCCGCGGCGAGATGCGCACCTGGTCGGCGTTCTACAGCCGGCTGTTCGGCTTCGAGGAGCAGAAGTACTTCGACATCAAGGGCCAAGCGACCGGCCTGTTCAGCCAGGCGATGATCGCCCCCGACCGGGCGATCCGCATCCCGCTGAACGAGAGCCAGGACGACAAGAGCCAGATCGAGGAGTTCCTCCGCGAGTACAACGGCGAGGGCATCCAGCACCTAGCGCTGACCACCGGCGACATCCACGAGACGGTGGAAAGGCTCCGCGCCCGCGGCGTGCGGCTGCAGGACACCATCGAGACCTACTACGAGCTGGTCGACAAGCGCGTCCCCGGCCACGGCGAGGACCTGGCGCGGCTAAGGCGCAACCGCATCCTCATCGACGGGTCGGTGGGCGACGAAGGAATCCTGCTGCAGATCTTCACGGAGAACCTGTTTGGGCCGATCTTCTTCGAGATCATCCAGCGGAAGGGCAATGAGGGGTTCGGAAACGGCAACTTCCAGGCCCTGTTTGAATCGATCGAGCTCGACCAGATCCGCCGCGGGGTGATCAAGGTCGACGCCTGATCAAGGCGCAATAAGGAGGACCGAATGACCGTCCATGAAACCATCGGGGCGGCCGCGTCCGGACTGGCGCTGCGCGCCCCACTGACGGGGTTCGGCAACTATTTCGAGACCGAGGCCACGCCCGGCGCCCTGCCGGTCGGCCGCAACTCGCCACAGAAGACGCCCTTCGGCCTCTATGCCGAGCAATTCTCTGGGACAGCCTTCACCGCGCCGCGGTCGGAGAACCGCCGCTCCTGGCTCTATCGGCTGCGCCCGACCGCCAGCCACGCGCCCTTCGCGCCCTACGCGGGGGCTCCCCTGCTCCGCTCGGGTCCCTTCGACGAGGTTCCGCCGACGCCCAACCGCCTGCGGTGGGACCCGGCCCCGATCCCCGACGGCGCGGTCGATTTCGTCGACGGCCTGATCACCTATGGCGGCAACGGCGACGTGGCGGCCGGCGCGGGCGTCGGCATCCACCTCTATGCGGCCACACGGTCGATGACCGAGCGGGTGTTCTTCTCCGCCGATGGCGAGTTGCTGATCGTCCCGCAGGAGGGGCGCCTGGAGCTTCGGACGGAGCTCGGCGTGATCCCGCTCGAACCGCAGCAGATCGCGGTCGTCCCGCGCGGCCTGCGATTCTCGGTCATGCTGCTGGACGGCGCGGCGCGCGGCTATGTGCTGGAGAACTACGGCGCGGCGTTCCGGCTGCCCGAGCTGGGGCCGATCGGCGCCAACGGTCTGGCCAACCCGCGCGACTTCGAGACGCCACAGGCCTGGTTCGAGGATCGCGACTCCGCCACCGAGGTCGTCCAGAAATTCCAGGGGCGCCTGTGGACAACGACGCTCGACCACTCGCCGCTGGACGTGGTCGCCTGGCACGGCAACCTCGCGCCTTACGCCTACGACCTGCGGCGGTTCAACGTCATCAATACGGTGAGCTTCGACCACCCGGATCCGTCGATCTTCACGGTGCTCACCTCGCCTTCGGAAATCCCGGGAACCGCCAACGCCGACTTCGTGATCTTCCCGCCGCGCTGGATGGTGGCGGAGGACACCTTCCGGCCGCCGTGGTTCCACCGCAACGTCATGAGCGAGTTCATGGGCCTGATCCACGGCGCCTATGACGCCAAGGCCGGCGGGTTCACGCCCGGCGGCGCCTCGCTGCACAACCAGATGAGCGGCCACGGACCGGACCGGGAGAGCTACCAGAAGGCCATCGCCGCGCCCCTCGCGCCCCATCGGCTGGCCGACACCATGGCCTTCATGTTCGAGAGCCGCTGGGTGATCCGCCCGACCCGCTGGGCGACGGAAACGCCGCTCGTCCAGCTTGACTACGACGCCGTCTGGCAGGGCTTCGACAAGGCGCAGCCTCCGCGATGACCCACGGGCTCGACGAGACGCACGACCCCTCGCGCTCCAGCTGGGTCGAGGGGGCGAAGGATCATGCGGATTTCCCCGTCCAGAACCTGCCGTATGGTGTGTTCTCACCCGCGGACGGCGATCGCCGCACGGGCGTTGCGATCGGCGAACGTGTCCTCGACCTGAGAGCAGTGGCGGCGATGGGTCTATTGCCGCCGGCCGCCGCCGAGGTGCTCGGCGATAAGACGCTCAATCGGCTCATGGCCCTTCCGGCCGTGGACCGGACCGACCTTCGTCGAAGGCTCTCGGCCCTACTGTCGGAGACGGCGCGCCGCAGGGAGCTGGAGCCCCTGCTCTATCCGGCTCGAGACTGCGTCATGCACTTGCCCGCGGCGATCGGCGACTACACGGACTTCTACGTCGGCATCCACCACGCCAACAATGTCGGCCTCCAGTTCCGTCCCGACAATCCGCTGCTGCCGAACTACAAGTACGTGCCGATCGGCTACCACGGCCGCGCCTCGTCGGTGCGGCCCTCCGGCGCGCCCGTGGTGCGTCCGAACGGCCAGACCAAGGCGGCGGACGCGCCGGCGCCCACCTTCGGCCCCTCCCGCCGGCTCGACTACGAACTGGAGCTGGGCATCTGGGTCGGCGCCGGCAACAGCCTGGGCGAACCCATTCCGATCGCCAGCGCGGAGGACCATGTCGCGGGCTTCTGCCTGCTCAACGACTGGTCCGCGCGGGATGTGCAGGCCTGGGAATACCAGCCGCTCGGACCTTTCCTGGCCAAGAACTTCCACACCACGGTCTCGCCCTGGGTGATCACGCCCGAGGCGCTTGCGCCCTTCCGCATTCCCCAGCCGCCGCGCCCGCCCGGCGATCCCAAGCCCCTCGACTACCTTTGGGATGAAGCCGACCAGGCGCGCGGCGCCTACGCCGTTGAGCTGGAGGTCAGCCTGCTGACCACACAGATGCGCGACGGCGGGCTGCCGCCGCACCGCCTAAGCCGCGGGCCCGCCAGCAACATGTACTGGACCGTGGCCCAGATCCTGACGCACCACGCCTCGAACGGCTGCAACCTGAGCTCGGGCGACCTCCTCGGCACCGGCACGATCTCCGCCCCGGACGCGGCCGGCTACGGCAGCCTGCTGGAAATCACCCGCGGCGGCGGCGAGCCCATCGCACTGCCGAACGGCGAGACCCGGGCCTTCCTGGAAGATGGCGATGAGGTGATCCTCTCGGCCACAGCGCGCGCGGAAGGCCGCGTCTCCATCGGCTTCGGCGCCTGCCGCGCCCAGGTCCTGCCGGCGCGATGAGCCCGTCCGATCTCGGTGTGAGCGGCGGCGGCCGCCTCACGGCTACGCCGCGCGGCGTGGCGCTGTGCCCGCTGGAGACGCTCGCCGATCCGGGCGCTCGCAACTTCGTCCTGCAGATCGGGCCCGCACGCTTCCACGGCTTCGTGGTGCGCAGGGGCAAGGCTGTCCACGGCTATGTGGACCGCTGCCCGCACATGGGCCTGCCCCTCGCCCAGACGCTCGACGACTACCTGACGCCGTCCGGCGAGCTGATCGCCTGCAGCTGGCACGGCGCGTTGTTCCGGCCCGACGACGGCCTATGTGTCGGCGGCCCCTGCGCCGGCGACAGCCTGCTGGCGTGGCCGGTCGAGGTCAGCGACGGGGTGATCAGGACGGCCTGATCAGGGGCGGGCCCTAAGCCGGGTCCGGTTCCGCAATGACGGTATTTTCGATGTGCCCGAGGCCTTCGACCTCGACCCTGACGGTCTGTCCGACCGACAGCCACTGAGGCGGATCCATGTACTGGCCCACGCCTGAAGGCGTGCCTGTGGTGAGGATGTCCCCGGGCTCCAGGGTGAAGACCGTGGACAGCTCCTCGATCATCTCGCCGAAGGCGTAGATCAGCTCCGCGGTGTTGCCGTCCTGGCGCAGGGCGCCGTCCACCCACGTGCGGAGGCGCAGGTTCTGCGGATCGGCGATCTCATCGGCCGTGGTGAGCCAGGGTCCGATCGGGCCGTGGGTGTCGAAGGACTTGCCGAGGGTCGCGGTCGGCGCCCGTTGCTGCCAGTCGCGCACACTGACGTCGTTGCAAACCATGAACCCCGCGATGATGCCGGCCGCGTCGGACTTGCGGGCGTGACGGACGCGCCGGCCGATCACCACCGCCACCTCGCCCTCATAGTCGAGCTGGGCGGAGACCCGCGGCATGTGGATGGGGTCATAGGGCCCGTTGACCGCCGTGACCTGCTTGTTGAACCAGTTCTGATGGGCCGGAACCGTGCGGCCGCGTTTGACGACCTCCGCGGCGTGCGAGCGGTAGGCGAGGCCGAGCCCCAGGAACTTCCTGGGTGAAGCTATCGGCGCCCGCAGCCGCACCTCGGCAAGGGGATGGCGCCGGGCGCGAAGAGCCGCCGCGGAGACCGCGTCCCGCGCCTCACCGCCACCTTCGAGGAGAGCGCGCAGGTCGACTGGCAACCGCGGGTCCGCGGCGCTGAGGTCGGCGATCTCCGCGCCGTCGACGAGTCCGATCGCGGCCACGCCCTCGCGAGTGAAGGCGGCGAGCTTCACCGCGGCGCGCCGGGCCCGTGGCCGCCGTCCGCGACAAGCCCGATC
>FTAI01000752.1_pt1 | contig 12475 bp, 10 predicted proteins | sample 1638941 | NCBI WGS metagenome assembly FTAI01 (sample SAMEA3914813, study PRJEB12502) | metagenome | biome: forest; material: soil | place: Canada | collected 2011-07-07 | depth 0.3 m | reverse complement strand
CCGGTGGCCAGAAGCGCTTCGGCGATGCCGGGCGCCACGACGGCCAGGTTGGTCGTGTTCGTGTTCGCGATGTTGATGAACGAGTTCATGATCCCGTAGACGGTGCCGAACAGGCCGATGAACGGACCGGTCGAACCCACCGACGCCAGGAACTGCATGCCGCCCGAGAGGCGACGGGCGAGCGAGGACTGCACCGCGCCAATGGCCGCCTGGGCCCGCATGATGGTGGAGTCGCGGTGTTCGCCGGCGACGTGCAGGCCCGCCTGGCGGGACAGCTCGACTTCGGCGGCGGCGGCCGCGGCCATGTCCGCCAGCGGATTGCCGGCGAAGTCGTCCGACTCGGCGATGCGGCCCATGTCGTTGATCGACTTGGCGCCCCGGAAGGTTTCCAGGAACGAGTCCGACGTGCGGCGCAGAGAGCCGAACTCGAACAGCTTGATGACCAGCAGGGTCCAGGAGAGGATCGAGCAGAGCACCAGACCGATCATCACGAACTTCACGACGAGGGTGGCGTCGAGGAACATCCGGATGGGGGTCAGCTTACCGGCGCTCTTGCCGCCGACCTTCAGGGTCTCGGCATCGACCGCGGGGGTGGCGGCGTCCGAAACGGCGGGCGCCGCCGAGGCCGCCGTGTCGGCGGGAGCCGCCGAAGAGGCCGCCGCCGGACTGGCCGCCGGCGCCGCGTTTTGCGCGAAGGCCGGTGCGCTCGTCATCAGCGCCACGGCGCCGATCAGAGCGATGAATGGAGTGGTTCGTTTGTTGTCGAGCATCTGTCGCCAGTTCCTGCTTCGTCTAGCCCATGGGACCGAAGGGTCGTCGCGCGATAGCGTCTCACCCTAGCTACTAAAGGCGCCGGAGTCAGGCGCCGAACGTTCGTCGCCGCAACTCCCTCGCCGGTGTCGCTACGCCCGACCCGCATACAGATCCGGCCCGAAGACCTGACTGAACGCGTCTCGACGGCGCATCCGACCGCAACCGCCTCCGGAGGGAGGCGATCCAGCCTTACCGCTTTGTTAGACTTGCGGCTGTGGTCCTTTGGCAATCCCTTTTTGCAGCGTCAAGGGGCGCCCGAGACAAGACATTTCACACCTAGGAAATCTTAACATCGTCCATTTTGCACTGCACAACGACCATTATGTTGCCTCGCAAGGAGCAATTGTTCCAACGGGGTTCGGAGTCTTGCAGTGCAACATGAACGAAGAAACGGCGATCGTTCGAAAAACTCCGTTAAGACGGATCGGGGCGCCGACTTAGAAGGCGATTTTACTGCGCGCGCCCGCTTGGCGGCGCGTGCGGTCAAAATATGGGCGCAGGGAAACATGGGCTTGCGCGTCCATTTTTCTTCACCGGCGCCAAAAGCATCTCACCGAAAATTCGGTCTGCTGGAGCGGCTCAGGCTGTTCGGCTAACTTGTCTGCAACGCTGAACAACTGTTCTTGATGCGCGACAGCTTTGCGTACCAGGGCCGGGGGACCGTACAAGGTGAGCCTTGCCGCCGATACGCCGGCCGCCAGTCTGTGGCGACACCCCGACTTCCTGAAGCTGTGGTGCGCCCAGACTGTGTCGTCCTTCGGCGCGCGCGTCACGCGTGAAGGCCTGCCGTTCGCCGCGGTGATGAGCCTGGGCGCCAGCCCGGCGCAGGTGGGCGTGCTGGCCGCCATGGCCATGGGGCCGTCCCTGCTGGTGGGGCTCTTCGGCGGCGGCGTCATCGACCGCTCCGGCCGACGCCGCGTCCTGATCGGCGGCGATCTTGGCCGGGCCCTGGTGCTGTCCAGCATTCCCCTGGCCGCGTGGGCCGGGGTCCTGACCATGACCCAGGTCTATGGTGCGGCCGCTCTCGTCGGGGCCCTGAGCGTCGCCTTCGACATCGCCGACCACGCCTATCTCCCCGTTTTGGTGAGCAAGGGCCAATTGGTCGACGGCAACGCCAAGCTGGCGGCGACGGAGTCGATGGCAGAGATCGGGGGGCCGGCCCTGGCCGGCGTCCTCTTCCAGGCCCTCACGGCGCCGATCGCCATCGTCGTGAACGCGGCGACCTACCTGGTCTCGGCCGCCATCCTGGCCGCCATCGGCGCCGCCGAGCCCCCGCCCCCTGCCGCCGCGCCCGCCGAGCATCCCCTGGCGGACTTCCGCTTTGGCGTGGCAGCGGCGCTGGGCGATCCGATCGTGCGGCCCATCCTGCTGATCACAGCCCTCAGCGCCCTCTTCGGCTCCTTCTATTCGGCGCTCTACATCATCCTGGCGCTCAAGGTCCTGGGCCTGACCCCCGCCATGCTGGGCCTGACGATCGCCATGGGCGGCGTCGGCGCCCTGATCGGCGCCGTCGCCGCGCGCCCCATCATCCGGCGCCTGGGCATCGGCCGGGCCCTGATTGTCACCGGCGTGATAGCCGGCGCGGCCAGCTTCCTCATTCCCCTCGCCACGGGCGGCCCAGTGGGGGCGATGGTCATGCTGATGGGCGCCCAGGTGCTGGGCGACTCCTTCGGCACGGTGACCCAGATCGCGGGCCGCAGTCTGCGCCAGAGCGTGGTCCCGCCGCAGCTGATGGGGCGCGTGGGCGGCGTCTTCGCCGCCGCGCCGGGCCTGATGGGCGTCATCGGCGCCCTGGTCGGCGGCTGGCTGGGCGGCGCCGTAGGCCCGCGCGAGGCGGTGCTGATCGCCTCGGCCGGCGTCACGCTCGTCCCAGCGCTGGGATGGTTCACCGCCCTGCGCACGCGGACCGAAGCGGCGAGCGTCAATACTTAAGGCTCGGGCGCGCGACCTTCTGGACAAGGCCAGGACGCTTGCGTATAGACCGCGCCCTTACGGGCGTCGCCCGCGATGCCTGGGTAGCTCAGTTGGTAGAGCAGCGGATTGAAAATCCGCGTGTCGGTGGTTCGAATCCGCCCCCAGGCACCACTTCCCCAACAGGCCTTGTTGCGCCCCCGGCGCAGAGCGGTGTGCCCCGCGGGGGGATGTCCTCAGGCGTCCGCCATTTGGCCGAGCAGCGCTTCAAGCGGAATACGCCAACGCACATGGGGCAGCTTGATCTGCTCCAACGTCAAACCGCGCCGACCGCTCAGAATCTGCGAGGCGCGTGAACGCGAACCTGGCAGCTGCGCCAGTTCTTTCTGGGACCGGTCGTTCTGCTCATGCTGAACCTGATGGCTTCGAGGGGCGAGCAAGACTCAACGGGCCAACGCCTACGCTCGTAGGCGTCAACCAGGGTCGCGAGCACATCCAGTTCGTCATCTTCGGGCGCGCCAGGCGCGGCTTCCCAGAGTGCTTCCATGCGGCGCACGGCTGCGGCGTGGTCGGCTTCGGTCCGGACAGGGCGAACGGGGGCGGCGTCGATCCGGTCGTGTTCTGCGTGGACGCCGACGACCTTCACGGCTGACCTTCAGTCTTCATCGCGCGTGACGCGTGGCGCGTCGTCGTCTTCCTCGTCGTCCTGCGCGGCGGGAATGGCGTACCTGCCGCTGATCCAGCGGTGCAGGTCGATGTCGGCGCAACGGCGCGAGCAGAAGGGGCGGTAGTCGAGGTCCGTGGGCTTGCCACAGAGCGGACAGGGCGGCTGGGTCATAGGCGTCTCACACTATAGATCGTATCGGCGCGGCCAGGCTCGCCCCGCAGGGTAAGCCGAGCGCCGACGCGGGCGATCAGGCCCTCTAGATAGGGTGCGGCCGCCCTCGCCACAGCCTCGGAGGCCGTCGCCTCCAACCGCGCGCCGCCGTCCGCAGCCGCCTCGCGCTGAAGGGCCCGGATCAGGGCGAGGGCCTCGGTCTGGGCGGTCGGAACGCCGGCGGCGTCGGCCAGTTGCTCCACCGCCGGCCGGCTGCGGCGCGGGATGGTCAGTTCCAGCGTGCCGAAGCGGCTTATGGGCCCTAGCGCCACGCCGGGATTGTCGGCGGCGAAGGCCGTGCGGGCCGCGGCCAGCAGCGCCGGCCCATCGTGGCCGCGGCCGGCCAGGTCGATGACCACGAGACCGCCAAGACCTTTCAGGCGAAGCACCCGGGCCACCGTGGCGAGGGCGGCCAGGTTGGCCATGCGGGCGGCGCGCTTGGCCTCGGCGCCGGTGCGCGCGCCCATGTCGACATCCACCGCCGTCAGCGCCCGGGTCCGCTCCACGGCGAGCGTGCCGCCGCCGGGAATGGCGAACTCGGTCTGCAGGGCCTCGTCCTGGGCCTCGTCGGCGACCCGCCGCGCCGCGCCGCCGGTGACCACCTCGGCCTTGGAGGCGAGGGCCCGTAGCTGCTCGGCCAGGGTCGGCGCGGCTTCCAGGACGCGCGGCGCGCCTTCGGCCGGCCCGATGAGACGCATCTGGGCGCCCTTGTCCGCCCTGCCCTCTCCGCGGATCTCGACTTCCAGCGCCTGGCCCTCGTTCACCCGCTCCATCTCCGCCCGCAGGTTCAGAACGCCGTCCGGCCCTTGTCCCATGTCCAGGAAAGCCATGGCCTGGGCGCGTTCGACCTTGCGAACGCGGGCCACCAGGCGGGCGCCCAGGGCCTGGGCCGGCAGCGTCTCGCCCCGGTCGATCAGCAGCCGCTCGGGGCGCCCGTCCAACGTGACCACGCCCCGCGTCTCGCCGATGCCCACGTCCAGGAACAGCCGCCGCTGGCTCATGGCGCGGGAAAGCCCAGGCCCGTGAGCAGGCACAGGGTCTCGTACAGCGGCAAGCCAACCACCCCGGTGTAGGAGCCGCCCAACGCCAGGACGTGGGCGCCGGCTCGGCCCTGGACCTTGTAGCCCCCCGCCGCGCCGCGCCATTCGTCGCTGGCGATCAGGCTGTCCGTTTCGGCTGGGGTCAGGCGCTTGAAGATCACCCGCGTCTCGGAAAGCCGCGAGGCTGCTCGGCCGCCGGGCGCGACCACCGCCACGCCGGTCAGCACCCGGTGCGCGCGGCCGGAGATCAGCGCCAGCATCCGGCGCGCCTCGCGCTCATCCTGCGGCTTGCCCAGCATGCGCCGGCCCACCGCGACGATGGTGTCGGCGGCCAGGACATAGTCGCCCGGGTGCCGCGCGGCGGTCGCCTCGGCCTTGCCCGTCGCAAGGCGCAGGGCGGCCTGCCTGGGCGTCTCGTCCTTCAGCGGTGTTTCGTCCAGCTCGGCCGGGTCGACGGCGTCCGGAACGATGCCGGCCTGGGACAGCAGGTCGAGGCGGCGGGGGCTGGCGCTGGCCAGGACGAGGCGCGGGGCGGGGTTGATCACGCCCTTCCCTTAGCGTTGCGCGCCGTTCTTGTCTTTTGCCACGTCGAAATCGTCCTGCGCCGCCGGCGATTCCGCTTGCGCGGCGGGACTTCCGGTGCGGACTCTCGTTGACTTTGCGAGGCGCGGCCCTATGTTCCGCGCGCCCGACGTGGGATTCCGAGCGCGCATGATTCGTGTTGGACGACCCCGCGCTCGTCGCCATTCAAGGCATGACAGACTTTTCAGACCTGGGCCTTAGCGCCCCGACTTTACAAGCGGTCGCCGATACCGGCTACACCGTCGCAACCCCCATCCAGGCCGAGGCCATCCCGGTGGCCCTCGCCGGCCGTGACGTCCTGGGCATCGCCCAGACCGGCACCGGCAAGACCGCCGCCTTCACCCTGCCGATGATCGACCGCCTGGTGGCGGGCCGGTCCAAGGCGCGCATGCCGCGCTCGCTGGTGATCGCCCCGACGCGCGAGCTGGCCGACCAGGTCGCCGCGTCCTTCGACAAATATTCCAAAGGTCAGAAGCTGACCTGGGCGCTGCTGATCGGCGGCGTCTCCTTCGGCGACCAGGAGATGAAGCTCGACCGCGGCGTCGACGTGCTCATCGCCACCCCCGGCCGCCTGCTCGACCACTTCGAGCGCGGCAAGCTGCTGATGACCGGCGTCCAGATCATGGTGGTCGACGAGGCCGACCGCATGCTGGACATGGGCTTCATCCCCGACCTGGAACGCATCTTCAAGCTGACCCCGGCCAAGAAGCAGACCCTGTTCTTCTCGGCCACCATGCCGCCGGAAATCACCCGGCTGACCAAGCAGTTCCTGAACGATCCGGTGCGCATCGAGGCCTCGCGCCCCGCCACCACCGCCGAGAACATCAGCCAGCACATCGTCCGCATTCCCACCGCCGACCCGGCGGCCAAGCGCACGGCCCTGCGCGCCCTGGTCGGGGCGGCGAACGTCCGTAACGGCATCGTCTTCTGCAATCGCAAGTCGGAAGTCGACATCGTCGCCAAGTCCCTGCGCACGCATGGGTTCGACGCCCTGGCGATCCACGGCGACCTGGACCAGGCGACCCGCATGAAGACGCTGGAGGCGTTCCGCAAGGGCGACCTGAAGTTGCTCTGCGCCTCCGACGTCGCCGCCCGCGGCCTCGACATTCCGGACGTAAGCCACGTTTTCAACTACGACGTGCCGCACCACGCCGACGACTATGTGCACCGCATCGGCCGCACCGGCCGGGCGGGCAAGCTCGGCGACGCCTTCATGATCGTCACCCCCGCCGACAGCCGCAACCTCGACAAGGTGCTCAAGCTGACCGGCAAGATTCCCGACGAGGTAAAGCTCGACATCGACTGGTCCGAGGTGAAGGTCGAGGGCAAGCGCCGCGAGGAACGCCGGGGCGGCGAACGCTCCGCCGGCGGCGCACGTGACCGGGACCGTGGACGCAGCCGCGGCCGCCCCGCCTCCGAAACCTCCGTCGTCGGCATGGAGCCGGCCAAGGTCACGCCCCGCGCCGAGGGTGAAGAAGCGCCTGCGCCCCTCGCCAGGGTCGCCGCCGAGGCCGCCGGCGAGGACGCGCCCCGCGAACGCCGCCCGCGCCGCGAGCGTCGCCCCCGCGGCGAACCGCGCAGCGCCGCCGAGGCCACGGCGCGTCCCGAGGCTGTCGAGCGTCCCGCTCCCGAAGCGCGCGCCGAACGCGCGCCCCGGGCCGAGCGTGCCGAGCGCGTCCCCTCCGAGCGGGAACCGCGGCCGGAACGCGAACCGCGTCCCGACCGTGCGCCAAGGTCGGAGGCCCAAGCCCGCCCCGAACGCGAACCGCGCCAGGAAACCCGCTCCGAGCGCGAACCACGCCGTGACCGGGACCGCGAGCCGCGCCGTCACCGTGAAGACGACGGCGGCCCCAACGTCGTCGGCTTCGGTTCCGACCTACCGGCGTTCATGCGGCCGAAGTAGCCGAGGACGGATTCGAGAGGCCTCAATCCCTCATCCTCCTGCTGCCGTAGGCCGTGGGAGAGTGAGGGGTTACGCCCTCGCCACAGAGAGCTCGGTCAGCGCCCGATCGCCCCTGCAAGGTACTTGCGAAAGCCCGGCCCGAACGGCGGCCGCATCGCCGCCAGCTGCGGCAGCTCCTTCTTGAGCTGGGTGTAGATTGCCTTCTGGTGGCTGAACTCCCTGAAGCCGTCCAGGCCGTGATAGCTGCCCATGCCCGACGGCCCGACCCCGCCGAACGGCAGGTCCTCCTGCGCCACATGGAAGATCACATCGTTGACGGTGACCCCGCCCGAGGTCGTGCCGGCCAGCACGGTCTCCTGCTCCGCCGCGTCGTCGCCGAAATAGTAGAGGCCCAGCGGCCGGTCGTGGGCGTTCACATAGGCCACAGCTTCGGCCATGGTCCTGTAGGTCTTCACCGGCAGCACGGGGCCGAAGATCTCCTCCTGCATGACCTTCATGTCGTCGCTGGGATCGATGATCAGGGTCGGGGCGATCTTGCGATGCTCCTGCTGGCTCAGGTCCTCGCCCTCCGGCGTCATGTCCACCACCCGCGCGCCCTTGGCCTTGGCCTCCTCGATGTAACCCATGATGCGGTCGTAGTGCCGCTGGGCGACGATGGCCGTGTAGTCGGGATTGTCCTTGAGCGTCGGGAACATCCGGCGCACCGCCCCCTGCGCCTCGGTAACGAAGGACTCCAGCGCCTCGGCCGGCGCCAGCACATAGTCCGGCGCCAGGCAGATCTGGCCGGCGTTCATGGTCTTGCCGTTCATGATCCGGGCGGCGGCCACCTTCATGTCCGCCGAACGGCCCAGGATCACCGGGCTCTTGCCGCCCAGCTCCAGGGTCAGCGGCGTCAGGTGCTCGGCTGCGGCCTTCATCACATGCTTGGCCACCGAAGTGGCGCCGGTGAAGACCAGGTGGTCGAACGCCAGTCCTGAGAAGGCTTGGCCTACCTCCGGCCCGCCGGTGATCACGGCGATCTCCTCGGGGCTGAACACCCCGCCGAACATCCGCGCCATCAGCTCGGAGGTGGCCGGCGTGTATTCCGAGGGCTTGATCATGGCCCGGTTGCCCGCCGCCAGCACCCCGGCCAGGGGCGTGAAGGTCAGGTTCACGGGGAAATTCCAGGGGCTGATCACCCCCACCACGCCCTTGGGCTGGAAGCGAACCTCGGCCTTGGCGCCGAAGAGGCCGAGGATGGCCGGCGTGGTCTTGCGCTTCTGCGGCTTCATCCACGCCTTCACGTGGTCGCGCGCATGCTTCAGCGTCCCGATGCAGGCCGCCACGTCGGTGAAGGCGCTCGACTCGCGAGATCGTGATCCGAAGTCCGAATTCAGCGCCTCCTCGATCTCGGCCTGGTGGTCGACCAGCAAGCCGATGCAGCGGTTGATCCGGTCGATCCTCAGCTCCGCCGACGGCGCGCCGTCGCGCAGATGCGCGACCTTTTGGCGCTCGAGGATCTGCTGCATCTCGCCCAGGGCGTCGGCCATTTTGCGCTCCCGATCTCATCGTCAATCTGATCAGCGTTCAGAATGGCCGGCCCTTCGATCGCGCGCAAGACAATGCGCCGTCCCTTAACGGCTCGTTTGAACTCTAAGACCTAAGGTGAAGGTCAATTCTCGGGGCGCGCAAAAGGCGCCGTCCCAGCACGACGAGGATGTCGATGGTCGGCGAAGTCGAAACCACCTTGCGCGGCCCTCAAGGCTACTCCGTGGCGCGGGCGGCCATCGAGATGATGGAGTCGGCGAAGGTCTGGCCCACGGCGCTCAACTTCGAACTCTGGATCCACCTGGTCGCCGATCCCGACGGCCCCCTGGCCCGCGAGATCCAGCGGCTGCTGCAGTCCGGCGAAGCCATCACCGACACCATGGCCGAGGACCTGGCCGCCACCTACCTGCCCAAGGCCAAGCTCAACGAACAGATCCGCGACGCCGGCGATGTCCTGACCAAGGAACTGGCCGCGGTCTCCGAGGCCATCCATTCGGCCAAGATGCACAACGCCGCCTACGGCGCCACCCTGGCCGGCGCCACCCGCGACCTCAGCGGCGAGGTCAATGTCGGCGTCCTGAAGACCATGGTCGGCAACCTGACCAACGCCACCCGCCAGGTCCAACGCAACAACGCCTCGCTGGAAAAGCGCCTGGCCGAATCGTCCGAAGAGGTCGCCCGGCTGAAGGAGCATCTGGAACAGGTGCGCCGCGACGCCACCACCGACGGCCTGACCAACCTCGCCAACCGCAAGGCCTTCGACGAAGAGCTGGAGCGGGCCTGCATCGAGGCCGACACCCAGAACACCATCATCACCCTGGCCGTCCTGGACATCGACCACTTCAAATCCTTCAACGATACCTGGGGCCATCAGACCGGCGACCAGGTGCTGCGCTACGTGGCCAGTGTCATCGGCCGGGTCGGCGCCCCGCCGCGCTTCGCCGCCCGCTACGGCGGCGAGGAATTCGCCATCATCTTCGCCCGCGAATCCCAGCGCCAGGTGGAGCGGACCCTCAACGAGATCCGCGAGGAGGTCTCCTCCCGCATGCTCAAGCGCCGCTCGACCAATGAGGACCTGGGCGCCATCACCATCTCCGCCGGCTTCGCCGAGCGCCGTCACGGCGAGGCGATCCACATGATCATCGAGCGCGCCGACCGGGCCCTCTACGTCTCCAAGCGCACCGGCCGCAACCGCGTCACCAATAGCGAAGTGATGGCCGACGCCGCCTGAGCGTCCCCCGCAACAATGTAAGTGAGCACTCACTTGCATTGCCTGGCGAGGTTTGCTACACCTCGCCTCATGACACGCGCCAACACCGCCAAGCCCCGCATCGACGACGCCGCCATCGCCCTGTTCACCCGGGTGGGCGTCGACGCCGCCACCACCAAGGAGATCGCCGCCCTGGCCGGCGTCTCCGAAGGGGCCATCTATCGCCACTACAAGAGCAAGGACGAGCTGGCGATCAGCCTGTTCATGGGCGTGCACCGCCGGCTCTCGCTGCTGGTCGCCGAAGCCGCCGCCGACGCCAAGGGCGTCAAGGCCAAGGCCGCCGCCATCGTGAACGCCTACTGCGAAGTGGCCGACGAGGACTGGCCCTTGTTCACCTTCCACCTGCTCTCCATCCACCGCTTCCTGCCCTACTACCAGGAGGACGGCAAAGACCCGGTCAGCGTTGTCGAGGGCATCCTCAAGCGGGCCATGATGGACTGCGAGATCCCGCCGGCGGACCCGCGCGTGGTGGCCGCCATGGCCATCGGCGCCATCGTCCAGACCGCCCAGAACAAGGCCTACAACCGCATCGACGGCCCCCTGAGCGCCCACGCCCCCCTGATGACCGCGGCAGTCCAGGCCATCCTGGTCGCCCGCTGAACCAAGCCCATTCCCAAAACCGGAAAGACCCTCATGCGCGCCTTCCTGTTCGCCGTCGCCTATTGGGTGATGAGCGTCTTCTACGCCCTGCTGACCGGCCTCATGGCCCTGGTCCCGGGCCGCGGCGCCATGGGCTTCGCCCTGACCCTCTATTCGCGGCGCATGCTCTGGGCCCTGCATTGGCTCGGCGGCGTCAAGGTCGAGGTCAAGGGCAGGGAGCGCCTGCCCCTGGGCGCCTTCATCGTCGCGGCCAAGCACCACTCCTGGGGCGACGGCTTCGTGATGTTCGCCAATGTGCCCAACCTGGTCTTCGTCACCGGCGACCACCTGGAGCGCATCCCCCTGTTGCGCGGCATCCTGAAGAAGTTCGGCGCCATCGTGGTCGACAACTGCGGCGGGCCGGAGGCCCGCAAGGCGCTGTCCGATCGCGCCGCCGCGGCCAACGCCGACGGCCGCCGCATCCTGATCTATCCCGAGGGCAACCTGGCCAGGCCCGGCGAGCGCTTCCGCTACCGGACCGGAGTCTACTACATGTACCGCGACTTTGGCCTGCCCGTCGTCCCGGTGGCGACCAACCTCGGCGTCTTCTGGACGCAGCAGGAGTACAAGAAGACCCCCGGCGTCGCGACGGTGGAGTTCCTCGATCCCATTGCGCCGGGCCTGGAGCGCGGGGAGTTCCTGCGCCAACTCGAGGCGGTCGTCGAAGGCCGCAGCCAGGAGCTGATCGCCAGGGCCCGGGGCGAGCCTGTGCGGCCCTCCATCCTGGTCCCCGCCCCCGACGAGATCGCCAGGGCCGAGAAGCGCGCGCAGGTCGCCGGCGACGAGCCGGCGGCCTGACGGACCGGGCCTCCCCCGCTCCCGCGCCTAGGAACGCGGGTCAATCACGGCGCCCACGACCGGCGAAGGCGAAGCCTTACGCACCGTCTCGCCCTGCAGCCAGTATCCCATGCCCACGAACACTCCGCCGCCGACGAGGTTGCCCAGCGTCACCCACAGCTCGTTGTGGATCGCGCCGGTCAGGGTCACTGCCGCCGGATGCGGGGCCATCAGCGCCAGGCTGAAGACGAACATGTTCGCCACGCTGTGCTCGAAGCCGCAGGCCACGAAGACCAGGATCGGCCAGAAGATCAGGCCCAGCTTGGCGGCGTCGTTGGTCGTGCGGTTGCACATCCAGATCGCCAAGCAGACCAGCCAGTTGCACAGCAGGCCGCGGGCGAACAGGGCCCCGCCCGAGGCCGCCATCTTGGCCTCCACCACCTTGAAGAACGCCTGCGACCCGTCGGTCAGCAGCACGCCGCCGCCGGACATGTACAGCAGGGCGGCCAGGATCGCCGCGCCGACCAGATTGCCCAGCCAGCAGAACACCCACACGCTCAACATGCCCGCCGGGCCAGTCTCGCGCCGAAACAGCGCCAGGGGCATGTACATGGTCGTGCCGGTGAACAGCTCCGATCCGGCGAAGACGACCATGGTCAGGGCGGAGGCGAACACCGCACCCATGATCAGATGCGCATAGGCCGCGTCCACATGGGCTCCGACCGTGAACATCAGGATGTCGCCAAAGCCGATATAGACCCCGGCCATCGCCGCGCCGATCAGGAAGGCCAGCGGCCGCTGTATCAGCGTCTTGGCCTTGTGAGCGCCGACCTCGGCGAAGTTGTCGATGGTGTCCGAATACATGATGCGCCCTGTGTCTTGATCGCCGCCCGTCGCGCCATCGATTGCCCAGGCGCGTGCGGGCCCGGAGGTCGCCAAGGGCTGTCGGCGACCGCCGGGCAGGCGTTCTTTGCCGTTGAAGGGGCACATGGGCGCCCAGGACCGCACTCACAAATGCAGGCTTTGGATGGCCCTATTTAAGGGAGGAATTCGTGCAAACCGTCGATGAGAGCGGCCTAAACCGAAGTTTGCGCTGAGAAAGTCCTGAATCTCCGAGCCTGGCTTGGTTTGCGCGG
>FTAI01001448.1_pt1 | contig 12501 bp, 13 predicted proteins | sample 1638941 | NCBI WGS metagenome assembly FTAI01 (sample SAMEA3914813, study PRJEB12502) | metagenome | biome: forest; material: soil | place: Canada | collected 2011-07-07 | depth 0.3 m | reverse complement strand
GGGTGATGGTGGCGTCGTTGAGGTTCGGGCTATCGCTCGAGGCTGCGGCGGGCACCGTGAACTTCGCCGCGCCGAACTCGTCGAACAGCATCAGGGCGTCGTAGCCCGAGCTGCCGCCCAGACTCGCGCTCCGCGAGACGACCGCCAGCTTCAGGCCGTAGATCTCGTCGATGAAGAACCTGTGGTTGAAGAGGCTGAGGGTCCCCGACCCACCTGTGTTGCGCGAGACTTGGACGGTCAGCGTCGTCCGGTAACCGTCAGGAATGCCCCCGGTCCAGGTCGCGGCGGCGGCGGAGGTGTAGGCCAGGCTCGCGTTGTGGGCGAGCTCCGCCGCGGTGGCGGCCGTGATGTGGGAGCCGCCGATGACGTCCTCGATCTCGCCATGGGGCGCATTGGCGTCGATCCAGTTCTGGATGGCCACGCCGTAGCCCTGCAGCGTCGTGGCGAGCTGCGGGGTGTTGAGGTTGCTGACGTAGTTGACCCCCAGGTTCGCGCCGCTTGTCATGCCGGAGGTCGCCTGGACCAGCGGCTGGCCGGTCGAGAGGCCGCTGATCGTGGCCAGGTTCGCGCCGGTCTTGAAGCTGTGCGGCTTGAACGCCGGATCGAAGACCCAGCTCGCCCCGCCGCTGGTGACCTGCACCCAGACGTGGGCGACGGTGATGCTGGTGATGCTGGCGGCGCCATAGCTGCAGTCCGCCGTGGTCGTGCCGTTGATGATCGCCGGGATGCCGCCGTTGGCGAGCAGCTGGCAGGCCGCCGCCGCGCTGGTCAGACCCGTCCAGCTTTGAAACTGGGCGGGCGTGGGCGAGATCGTGCCGGACACATAGTTCGCGGTTCCGCCGCCCTGGCGGATCAGCTCGACCATCAGCATCGCCTGGTCGAAGGCCGTGGCCGAACGGTCGATGATCGCGCCCAGCCCGCCCTTCTGCGCCCCGTACATCCAGACCGTGTCGATGTTGTTGCGGATGTATTCGGCGATCAGGTCCGGATTGCCGTTCAGCGCGCGGGAGAGCTCGACGATCTCCTTTGGCCGGCCGGTCGGATAGACGTCGGCGGTGGAGGTGGTCGCCGCCGCGCCCAGGGAACTGTAGTAGGTCGACGCGGCGGTTGGCGAGATCAGCGGGGCGGTCCCGATCTTCGTGGACGGCGTGGTCGGGGTGATCTGAGCCGCCGCCGCGCCGCACCACAGGACCGAAGCCAACACGGCAAGCGCGAGACAACGCACCAGACCATGACCTGCGTTCATCGGATCCCCCCCGGGACGTACTGGCGCAACAATGCGCGCAACGGTTGAGCGACCCTATGGCGCCGCTTCCGCAACCGTCAATTGCAGATGGAAAAAACAATCGCGAAGAGGCTTGAGATGGGCGCGGGCGCCTACTGAAGCGCCGATTGTCCGAGGGCGCTGACCCCCGAAAGCAGACCGCCCATGACGAGGCCGAGGACGAGACCCAGGAACACAATCAGGGCCGGACCTGCCAGTCGCCCGACGGTCTCGATCCGCCGGATCGCCGCCTCTTCCTCCAGCTTGCCGCTCCGCGCCAGCATGCTTCCCAAGGTGTTGGTCGCCTCTCCGACCGCCGCGAGCCGCACGATTGAGGGGGGAAAACCGCGCACCTGGCCAAGCGCATCGGACAGGAACTGGCCTTCCCGCACCGCCCGGCCGACCGGCTCGAGCCGGCTTCGGGCCGCCGCGAAGCCCACGGCGCGCGTCGAAAGCCGCAGGGCGTCGCTGACCGGCGCCCCGGCCGCGAGCATGGTCCCAAGCGAGATCGAGAAGGCGCCGTAGGTCACCGCGCCCACCGTCCGCCGGGCCGGACCGTCCAGCACAAGGCGAGAGAGCGGAGCCCGGAGAGCCCCCATCCGTGCGGCGACCACGACCAGGACCACGAAGATTCCGGTTCCGGCGAGGCCGACCATGAAGTTGTCCCGCAGGGCGTTGCTGGCGGAAATCATCAGGCCGAGGGCCAGCGGCGGCGTAGCTCCGGAGTCCGTGGCGAGGGGCGCGATGGTGGGGATGATGAACAAGAGGATCACGAAGACGGCCGCGACCGCGCTGAACAGTACGAACGTCGGATAGGCGAGGATCGAGATCATCTGGTCGCGCAACTTCAGGCGCGCGCCGATCATGTCCGCCGCGCGCTGGAGGCCCCCGGGCAGGTCGCCGGCCGCTTCGCCGCCGGCGACCATCGCGCCCACGAAGGCCTGGCCCTGCGGGAACCTGCGGCCGAACGCCTGGTCGATCGCCTCGCCGCCCGAGATATCGTTGGAGAGCGCCTGGCAGAGGCTCTTCACCGCGGGCCGCTCGGCGCGCGCCCCCAGGATGGACAGCGCCGTGCGCATGTCCGCGCCGGCGCGCAGCAGCTCCGCGAGGCTGGAGACCAGTTCAGCGGTCTCGCGATCGCGCAGGGCCTGGACCTTCGCCGGCGCGGCGCTGCGGTCCGGACCGCGGCTGGCCTTCAGCGACACCGGTGACAGGCCGTCGCGACGCAGTTGTTCGAAGGCCCCAGCGTCGTTCGCGGCGACGACCGATCCCCGGACCCGGCGTCCGGCGCCATCGACCGCGCGGTAGGTGAAGCGAAGCGGCTCAGCCATGCACCGCCGCCATGACTTCCTCGAGCGTGGTGAGGCCACTCACGGCCTTGTCATAGCCGTCCGACGCCATGCTTCGCAGGCCCCCGGCGCGCGCGATGTCGGCGATCCGCGCGCCGCCTTCGCGGTCAGCCACCGCGCGCAACAGGGTGTCGTCAGCCTGGAACGCCTCGCCGATCGGCACGCGCCCCCGAAAGCCGGTCTGCTTGCACGCGGGACAGCCGGGCGCGCCGCTCAGTGTCTCTGGCTCAGGTTGACCGATCGACCGCGCGAACAGCCGCTCGGCCTCGCTGGCGGGACGGGCCGCCGCGCAGCGGGGGCACAACCGCCGCACCAGGCGCTGGGCGACCGCGCCGCGGAAGCCGGCGGCCAACTGGTAGGGCTCGACGCCCATGTCCTTCAGCCGCGGCAGGACGGCGAGCGCGTCGTTGGCGTGCACCGAGGCCAGCACGAAGTGTCCCGTCATCGCCGCCTGCACGGCCACCGCGGCGGTTTCCGGATCGCGGATCTCGCCGACCAGGATCACGTCGGGGTCCTGCCGCAGGAACGAGCGCAGGGCCGCGGCGAAGGTCAGGCCGAGCTGAGGCGCGACCTGGGTCTGGCTGATGTGCTCGAAGTGATATTCGACCGGGTCCTCGACGCTGAGCACCTTCTTGGCCGACCCCACGAAGGTTTGCAGCAGCGCATAGAGGGTGGTGGTCTTGCCGCTGCCGGTCGGCCCGGTCACCAGGAAGAGGCCATGGGCCGCCTTGGCTGCGGTGCGCAGGACCGCCGTGATGTGCGGGCTCAGGCCCAGGGCGTCGAGATCGAGCGGCACGGCGCTGCGGTCAAGGATGCGCAGGACGGCCGATTCGCCGAACACCGTCGGCGAGGTCGCCACGCGGACGTCGACCTGCTTGCCCTGAACGACGAAGGTGGTGCGGCCGTCCTGCGGCATCCGCCGTTCGCCGAGGTTGAGGTTGGCGATCACCTTCACCCGCGAGATCGCCTGGGCGGCGAGGTCGAGGGGCGCGACCTGATGATCCAGGAGCCGGCCGTCGATCCGCAGGCGTATGCGCAGGTCGTGCCGAGTCGGCTCGAAATGGATGTCGGAGGCGCCGGCCGCGATCGCCGCTTCGAACGCCGCGGCGACCAGACGGGCCCCGCCGCCCTCGGTCGAGCCATCGGTCACCAGGTCGACTTCCCGTTCCAGGCGACGCTCGTCCGGCGCGGCCGAAACCGGGGCGCGCGCCCCGAAGGCCCGGTCGAACTCGCGGCGCCACTCGGCGGGCCGCGCCGCCTCGACGACCACGGTCAGGCCCGTGGCGAACACCAGGCCGGCCAGGCCCTCGTCGTCCAGTGGATCGCAGACGGCGCAGACCAGCCGCTTGCCCTCCCGCGCCAGCGGCAGGATCCGGGCGCGCCGCAGGAAATCCATGGACACCCCGATCTCCGAGAGGTCGGTCTGCACGGGCTTCTCAAGCGGATCCCAGACCGCGCAGCCGGTTTCTTCCGCATAGGCCTGCACCAGATCGCCGTCGGTCAGGCTTCCCAGTTGGTTGAGCACCTGCTCGACCGGCTGACCGGCGCGCAGCGCGACGAGCTCCGCCCGGGCGACGGCGGAGGTCTCGACCTTATGGTCGTCGATCAACCGCTCCAGCACCGCCTGGCGCTTGGCCTGCTTCGACTGGGGAAAGGCGGGGGCTAAGTCGGCCATAGGCCCGCCTCCCGCCCGTAGCCGATCGAGATCGCCGCGACCGCGATAGCCGGTCCGAACGCGAGGCGCCCATCGGCCGGCCGCAGCACCGCCATGGCCGAGAGGCCCGCCAGAGCCGCCGCCGTCACCATCCAGGGCGTCAGCGCGCCCAACCACAACGCCAGGGCCGCCACGAGCTTGACGTCGCCGAAGCCGAGACCGGGGTCGCCCCGGCGCCCGCGCGAGAGACGCCGCAGGCCTTCCAAGATCAGGAACGACAGCGCCGCGGCGGTCACGCCGGCCAGGAGGCTGGCGGTCCCAGCCAAGACCGCCAGCAGGCCGCAGGTCAGGGCCGCTCCAGCCGTCAGGACATTGGGCAAGCGCTGGGTGACCGCGTCCGTCGCCGCGGCCGCGATCAACAGGACACCGAGCAGCAGCAGTAAGGCTGCGCGCACCGGATCGGTGAGAAGACCGACCGCGACGAAGAGCGCGCCGCCAGCGACCTCTCCGGCGAGGTGGAGCCCCGGAATGCGCGCGCCACAGTCGGCGCAACGGCCCCGCGCCTGCACGTAGGAGACGACAGGCACCGTCCGCCGAAACCCGAGGGGCGCCGCGCAGCTGTCGCAGTGCGAGCGGCCACCGATCACCTGCTCACCTCGCGCGCTACGGATCGCGGCGGTCACCAGGAAGCTTCCAACCGTCGCGCCAAGCGCGAAAAGGCCGGGCCAGAGCCACCAATGCGGGATCATTGGACCGCGGGCGCCTGGAGGTCGCGGTCGAGACCCGTGCCGCCCTCGCGGCCGTCCGCGCCGAGGCTCTTGACGTCGAAGGTCTGCCCCTGGTCGTCGACTTCGTAGACGATCGGGTGGTTCCAGGGGTCCTGCATGGATCGGACGCCCTTCAGGTAGGGGCCGGTCCAACCCGTCACGCCCGCCGGCTCGGCCAGCAGCGCCTGCAGGCCTTCCTGCCGCGTGGGGTAACGCCCCACGTCCGAGCGGAAGGTCTCGACACCGGCCGCCACGGTCTCGAGCTGCATCTGGGCGGTCTTGGCGCGCGCGCGGCCGAGCTGGCCGATGACCGCCGGGGTTAGGACTGCCGCGATCAGGGCGATGATGGCGATCACCACCAGCATCTCGGTCAGGGTATATCCCGCGTCCGACTTCAGGACGCTGACATGGCGCTTAGCAAACTTGGGCATGGTGTGCTTTCCCCTGCGGGTCTCGTGAGCTGCCGGCTGACGACAGCGACAGGATGGTGGGCGTCCCCGGTGAAGCGGACGATGCGATCGTCGCGCCAGCCCGCGGAGGTCGTGACGCGGATCCGCCAGGTTTCGCCGATGCGCCAGGACTGCGGGTCCGGCCCCGGCCCGGGCGCCTGCGGCGCAATATAGTTGACGTGATCGGCGCCCCCGTACGGTGAGACGATACTGGGCGCGCAAGCCTGCCAGAGGGGCGCGGGGTCCAGCGCGGCGACCGCCACGGGCTCGGCCGCGACGCGCTGCGCCTGCAGGCGCGCGCGCAGCGCCGCCGCATCGGCGACGCCGAACGCCGACAGCTCGGCGTCGGAAAGCGCTGCGGCGGTGGCGGGGCCGATCTTTTTGACCTCCGGCTCGGCGAGGGTTTCCACCCACCCGTTGTCCGTTGCGAAGGTCCAGAGATAGGGGCCGGGGACACGGCTCCGCACAACGCCGGCCCCGGCGGCAAGCTGCGCGCCGTCGAGATCGTACTCCGCCTGCATCCGTCGCAGGTCCGCGTGCGCCAGCCGCAGCTCGCCGAGCGCACGGCCGGTCATGGCGGCAGCCACGGACGCGACCGCCACGCAGAGCACCAGCGCTGCGGGCGTCGCGTAGCCGCGCGCGTCACGGATGGGTGGGCAATAGGCCACGGCTTCGCAATTCCTGCATGTCGGTGATGAGGTCGGCCATGGCGCGATTGGAGGTCGCCTGGTCGCGGATGATGGTGGCCTTGAGGAGGATGATCAGCTCCGTACGGCCTCGGTCTTTGATCGACGAACTGAAGAGCGCGCCCAGCCAAGGCACGTCGCGCAGCCCTGGAACCCCGCTCTTCGAGTCGGTGCGATTGGCGCTGATCAGGCCACCCAGGGCCACGACGCCCTTGTCGTGCAGCACCAGGGTGCTCTCGAAGCGGCGCTGCTGGATAGTTGGAGAATCGATCCCCGATGTGATGGTCTTGGCCACGGCGCTGACCTCCTGGGTGACGTCGAGGTTGATCTGGTCGTCGCCGCTGATCCGCGGCGTGACCGTCAGGATCACGCCGGTGTTGCGATAGTCGACGGTGCTGATCAGAGCGGAGTCCGCCGTAGCCGTGCTGCGCGCCGACTGCAGGATGATCGGCACCTGGTCGCCGACCTGCAGACGCGCCGTGTGGTTGTCGAGAGCGATGATCTTCGGCGCGGAAACCACCTCAACGGCGGTGCGCGCCCCCAGGGCCTTCACCGCGACCTGGATGTCGTTGCTGAGGAAGGTCACGTTGAAGCCGGGGAAATTGGGCGCGACCTTGCCCGAGGTGTTGTTGATCGAGCTCGCGCCGACCTTCCCGGACAACACCGACCAGTCCACGCCGAACTGGAAGTCATGGGTGAGGGTGACCTCGAGGATCGAAGCCTCGATGAGAATCTGCGCGGGCGGGCGGTCGATTTCGTCGAGAATGCGCTGGATCTGCAACCAGCGCGGGCCCTGGGCGAAGACGATGAGCGTGTTGGTCTCCTTGTCGACCCCGACGCGCACCTGATCCTCGCCGGCTCCGAACGCCGTCTGGGTAGCGGTCGTGGCCAACGTCGTCGGGGCGAGTGGCGCGCCCGGCGACATCGATCCCGAAACTGTGGGATTGCCGACGGCTTGTTCGGTGACACTCTGATTGCCGAGCACGCTGTTCAGGGTGCGCGACAGGGCCTCCGCGGAGGTGTTCCGCGGGTGATACACCCAAAGCGCCGAGCCCGACTCCTTCCCCGGCGTGTCGAGCCGTTTCACCCACTGGGTGATCTCGTCCAGGGCGCTGCTCGAGCGTCCGAATACGATCAGGCCGTTCAGCCGTTTCAGCGGCACGGCCGTGACGCCGGCGAGGCCCGCGCCCTGGACGATGCGATCCAGCTCACCGGCTACGGTGGCGGCCGAGGCCTGGCTAAGTTCGATCCAGCGGATCTTGGCGTCGGCGAAGGCGCTCTGGTCGAAGACCTTCAAGGTTTCGAGCGCCGCCTTCAGGCTTGCGCCCGAGCCGCCCAGCAGCAGAAGGCCAAGTTTGTCGTTGGAATAGAGCACCGTGTCCGCGCCGGTGATGGCCTCGAGCGCCTTGGCGGCCTCCGTCGGCTGCACATAGGACAGCGGCACGGCCAGCACCTCGTAGCCGGCGCCGACGCTGGTGTCGTGGGCGGTGCGCACGCCGGCTGAGGACTTGGCCTTGGCCTGCGGCACCACCAGCAACTGGTCGCCGTCGTGCACCAGGGCGACCCCATTGGCGGCCAGGGCCGCTTCGAAGGCGGCCAGCAACTGAGGTCGGGTCAGGCGCTGGTCGATGCGGAATGAGATCTTCCCCGTCACACCCGGGTCGATCGTGTAGCGCACCGCGAGCTGTCCGAGGATTTCCTGGACCACGACCGAGACGTCGGCGTTCTGGAAGGCGAAGGTGTAGTCCTCGGCCTTGGTCGCCGGCTGCGCCGGGGCCGCGGTGGGCGCCAAGCCGCCCGCCAGGCACGCGGCGATCAGCGCCGCAAGCCGCAGCAACCGGCCCGCCCGCGAAAGACTTGGCAATCGCGCCCTGTTCGTCGGGCCGCTCATTTGCGCGCCGGGGGCGCACTGGCGGGCGGCGGCGGGCTGCGGAACCCAGGCGGCGGCGTGTCGGCGACCGCCTGGGCAGGCGGCGACGGCGCGCTGGACCCCAGGTTGGCGTCGCCGAGCGCGATCTGCTTGGGTCCAGTGGGCGTATCGATCTGCACGCCCGCGGCGGACACCTGGCGCAGGATGACGCCATCCCGCGCCTCACCCACCAGCAGCCAGTCCGCGGGCTTGCCGTCGACGGACAACAACGCTGCGGTGCGGTGGGCGGTCTTGGATATCCCGTCGAGGCGCACGCTGGGATCGCTGACGGCGTTCGGCCCGGTGGTCATCGCGAACAGCGGCATCGCCGCCAGTTCGTCCGCCGTACGGGTCACCCGTGGCGTCATCGTCGGCGGCCTGCGAAGCGCCGTCAGCCGATGCTCGACGCCGTGGAGTTTGGCGACGTCTGCTGAGGCGCCCCCCGCCAACAGCCAGGCGGCAATGCCTGTGGCGATCCCGAGGGGCGCCGCGCCCAGCAGGAAGATCAAGCGACGCAAAGCACGCGCCCCACGAAGCTGAGGGACACGCTGGAGGTCCGCGAGACGAGGTCGACCGTCTCGGCAAAGATCGCCGGGTTGCGCCGGGACAACGTGTCCAACAGGCCCATGGCGCCGGCGTAGGACCCGACGACTTCGAACTTGAGAGCAATGGCCGTGACGCCGGGCGTGAGGCCGGCGGGCGCGATCCGGGCGTCAACCATCGTCGGCTGAAGGTCCAGGCGGGTCGCGTTGGCAGCCAGCTCGTCCTTGAGCGCCTGCAATTGACCGGCAGGGCCGGACGCGCACGCGCCACGCGGGGCCAGCGGGCCGGCCACAGCGTTATGCCGAACCAGCCGCTCGGCCAGTGCGGTCCGCGCGGTGAGCGCCGCAAGGCGCTCGTCGAATCCGACAGGACGGCTCAGCTTGGTCAGCAGGACGCCGCTGACCACCGCCAAGAGGCCAACGACGGCAAGGCCCGTCACTAGGGTTCCAGCCGAAGGGCGCACAGGCTTCACGGAGCCGTCTCCTCAGCCGGTGGCGCGGCCTGCGTCGAAAACCCCGTACGGGGCGGCTTCAGCGCCCAAAGGAAGACACCCGGCCGGACCTGGCCGCCTGAGCGCAGGGTCCCCGGCTGGGTCTGCTGGAAGGGCGGGACTGAGCCGCGCACCTCGACAGCCAGCAGGCCGTGATCCCAGTGCGCCGCGGCGAGCCAAGCCTCGGGCGCTCGGCTGGCGGAGGCCCAGGTCAGGTCGGCGAGGACGTTGTCGAGCGGCTCGGCGGAGCCTTGCGCGGCCTGTAGGCGGCGCTCCGCGTCGCGCTGTCGTTGAAGGGTCCGCCCAAGCTTCAGCTTGGCGGCCGCCGCCAGCTCGGCCGTGCTCAAACGCTCCTCGGCGGCCACGCGCGCCTGCTGCGCCGCGAACAGGCCGCCGCCCGCCATGGCCAGCGTGGCGATCCCGATCGCAAGCCCGACCGTGACGGTTCGGACCTGGGCTTTGCGATCGGCCTCCGGCCGGAACTCGACCTCGAAAGGCCGGCCGTCGACCTCGACGACGGCGGTGAAGCGCGCCGTGAATTCGCGGGTGCGTACGTAGAAGGCGGCATAGCGGCCGGCCTTCCCCGGCGCCCAGCGGCCGAGCCGCCGAAGCCGGTAGGCGACCTCCGCCAGCGGCAGTGGCGCGCCATGGCGCGCCTCCAGCGCCGCGGCCCGGCCCTGTTCCCAGGGGGGTCCGGGCGGCGTGGTGAAGGTGCGCGGGAACACCTGCGGCGCCGCGGTCGGGTCACTTGGCGGCGCATCTTCATCGCGGGGCAGGAAGCTGACGTTCGCCATGGCGGTCACCGGCAATCCTGCATCACGACGTCGAAGTCGCAGGCGGCCGGCTGCTCGCGCCAGATCCGGGCTTCGAGAACCGGCTCCGCCGCCGATCCGTTCGGGCGCCGCAGGAGCGAGACCGCGCGAAGCGCTTGGCGCTCGCCGCCCGCGGGCGGCCAGGTTGGGCTGGGACCCAGCCCGCCGACATAGGAAAACGCCAGCGGGCCGGGGTCGCGCAGGTCCATCGTCCGGACGCGCCCGTTCGCCGCGGTGAGTTCCAGCCGGGCGCCGCCACCCGCCGGCGGCAGCAACCTCGCGCGGCACCGCGCGGCGCCGCACGGAAACTGCAGGCCGGCGGCGTCGCCCTGGAGCCCGTTGACGTCGAGCGCGCGGAAGGGGCCCGCGCTGGACAACAAGTCTCGCAGGCCGACCTGCGCAATGTGGGTGGCCTGCAGCGCGCCGACGGCTCTGGCGTTCATGGACTGCAGGCGTCCGAGGACTCCAAGCCCCGCCGAAAGACCACCGATGGCCAAGCCGACGATCATCAGCGCGGCCAGCATCTCGGCCAGGGTGTAGCCGGCGTCCCTCATGGGGTCGCCGGGGTCGGCGGACAGGTGGTCAGGGTGGCAAGGCTGTAGCGGCGTCTTGCGTCGCGCGAGACCAGGTCCACCGCGCGGCGGCAGACGTTCACCAGCGCGTCGGCGCCGGTGGGCTGGGTCTGCACCGTCCAATGGAAGGCCGCGCTGGAGCCCGCGGTTCCGTCAAACGTCTTGGGCTGCGTGTCGTCGAGCTGCGCCATCAGTAGGCGCGCGTCCTGGATTTCGCTGGCCGCTCGGGCCGTGCGGTTGGCCTGCTGGACGGCGGCGAGGCTAAGCACGATGGTCAGCGAGAGTATGGTGAGCGCGACGAGCGCGTCCACCGCCGCATAGCCGAAGTCACCGGGGCGTCGTCCCGCGATCCCGCGCCGCGTAGACGCGCGAACGTTCGCCGCTTGTCGGCCAAAAGCCACGCGCCGAAGCCCCCCCGCGTTACAACCACACCGATATCATATAGGAAAATGCTCGCAACTGACCTGTGGCTTAGCTTTCGCCCGAATGCGTTCCCCGACCGCGATCCGCCCTCTGCCCTCGCGCACCCGACAGCGGCGTCGGCGGATCCGCGCGGCGGCGGCGTCGGCCGTTTTCCACGTGATCGCGATCGCGCTCATATTCGGAGGCGCCTCCGGAGCAACGGTCTCCGGCGGCGGCGCCGGCGGGTCCGAGGGCACGGTGATGACGGTCAGCCTTGTCCGTCCAGAGACGGTCGGACTGAATATCCCTGACTCAGGCGGCGCCCCCCTTTTCCTTAAGTCGCGGGCGGCCACCGACAAGGACCGGCCGATTTTCACGCCGCCACCCACCGAGGATCAGCGGCTGCAGGCGCTGCTCGACGGGGTTCGGCGCAAGGCCGAGGCCACGCCGAGCCCGGCGGGGGCGCCACAGACGGCCGGACCGCGGGGCGCGGCCCCGCCCAACCCCGACAGCCTGGCGGAGCTTGACCGGGCGCTGCGTGGTCCGGCGGCCGTAGCGGCCTCGAGCGGCGACCTCTGGGGACAGATCGAGCCCTGCTGGCGGAGCTTGCCGGTGCGCGCCCGGACCCCGGTGACCCTGGAGATCGCGCTCGACGCCACGGGTTCGCTGCGCACACCGCCGAAAGTCATCCGCCCGGCCGGCTCGCCGATCGAGGAAGGCCGCCTGCGCGCCGAAGCGGCCGCGCTCAACGCGCTTGCCGCGTGCCTGCCGCGCAACGATCGTCGTTTTAGCGGCGGCGTCTACCAACTCAACTTCGGCGTGCGACAATAATCCGCCTCTCGTTCAAAGCGAGGCTTGCTTTTGGCCTTCAATCATAGATTGTGAGGGAGAAAATAGCTCGGGGGGGCATATGCCACGGAGTCCTGCACGTCGGCTTTCGGCGCGATTCTGCGCGGGGATTTCTCTTGCCGTCCTGATGGCGGGTCAGGCAACCGCACAGAGTGCGACCGACTACTACTACGACGCGCTTGGCCGCCTGATCGGCGCCGTCAACTCGGACGGCAAGACCGTGGGCTATAGCTACGACGCCGCCGGCAATCGCACCCGACTTAGCAACATGGTGACGACGGACGAGATTCGTCCCGTCGCCTTCACCGCCTCCAACAGCATCGTCGGCACCGGTCTCTCGACGCCCAACGGCATGCGCGACGCCGCCTTCAATGCCGCGAACACGACGCATGCCACCGCGGCCACCGCGGGCAGCTGGATCACGGCGGATCTCGGCACGGCCAAATCGGTCAACCACATCGACCTTGCGCCCTCGAGCTTCGGCGGCTTCACCGCAGCCAACCTGAACGGCGTGAGCGTGCAGTGGTCACAGGACAACGCCACCTGGACCACAATCGGCCAGCTCACCGGCGCGGTGCAGAACGCCTATGTCTCGTTCACCGTGGGCGGCGTATCGGCCCGGTACTTCCGGCTCCTGCAGCCGGCGGCCACGGCCCTCGCGTCGAGCTAGGCCGCGGCGACGCAGCCTACCACCGCTCGCGGCGACGCAACCCCAAGCGTCGCGCGAACGCCGCGCAGATCGTCAAGGGGACCGT
>FTAI01000508.1_pt1 | contig 12533 bp, 12 predicted proteins | sample 1638941 | NCBI WGS metagenome assembly FTAI01 (sample SAMEA3914813, study PRJEB12502) | metagenome | biome: forest; material: soil | place: Canada | collected 2011-07-07 | depth 0.3 m | reverse complement strand
GGCGTAACGCATGTCTTCCGCAAGGATGAGGGGTTCGCCCACATGATCGTCATTCCGGCCGAGCCCGACCTGACGCTGGAGCCCATGGGCGAGGAAGAGGGGGCGGAGCGGGAGCTTCAGTCGCGCCGCATCCGCGACAGCCGGCCGGAGCTGGCGGAGGGCTCGCGCTGGGTGTCATCCACCAACACCGAGTTCGACGGCACCTACCGCCACCTGTTCCGCGCCGCCAAAGCTCGCGAACGCGGCGCCTGAGGGCGCCGCGCCGCAGCATCCTAGCGCCAATCGTCGTGGTGATGGTGGTGATGGTGGTGATGGTGGTGATGATGGTGATGGTGGTGGTGGTAGCGGGGGTAGTAATAGTCGCCGTAGTACGGATAGCCGTAGTACACAGGCGGCCAGTACCGACGGTACCGATAGTAACGACGGTGATGGTAGTATGGCCGGTAGTAGCCGTATCCGTAGCCGTACTGGGCCTTGATGATCCGCGCCTCCTGGATTTCCTGCGCGTCGGCCGCCTTCAGGCGTTCCACGGCGTTGGGGATAGGTTCCAGCAGGTCTGAGTAGGACCGCGCCTCGGGGACGGCGCGTTCGGCGCTCGTCGCCTCGGCGCCGCCCACAGGCAGGGCGGTGAGGGCGGTGAGGGTGGCGGCCACTCCAAGCTTGGCCTTTTGCATTGGTTTACTCCACGCTGCGGCGTCGACAAACGCCGCGATGACGTCCCACGGTGCGACAACGCTGAAAGTCCGCCCGACGATCCCGCGCGGCGGGCGATTTCAACGCCGCCGCCCGCCAGAGCGCGAAAAATTTCAGCCGGTTGTAGACTCCCCGCCGCCTCGCTCGTCCTTGGTCGGGAGGCCGCCCTCGGGGGCGGCGGCTGGATCTGGCCAACTTGGGAGTGAAAACAATGCGCTATCTGGTGCTCTACCGGTCTGAAGGCGGGGAGGAGGGCGGCACGCCCGACCCCGAACACATGGCCCTGATGGGCCGATACGCGGAAGAGCAGACCAGGGCCGGCGTGCTGCTGGGCACCGAGCCGCTGGGCTTGCGGGCGCTGGGCGGGAGGGTGCGCCTGTCGGACGGCCAGTTCACGGTCATCGAGGAAGACGGCCGCATGAGCGGCTACGCCTTCCTGAGCGCCCCCTCAAAGGCCGCTGTGATCGAACACTGCAAGGACTTCCTCAAGGTCGCCGGCGACGGCAGCTGCGAGATCCGCCAGGTTCTGGAGTTCGGCCCGCCGCCGGGGGAATGACCTAGTCTTCTGGCGGCTCGGTCAGGTCGATCAGGGCCCGCCCCGGCAACTCCAGCCACCCGGCCAGAACCGTGTCGACTGTTGCACGGGATCGGCCGGAGAAGGCGACTTCGCGCTCCGACGACCAAACTGACGTCTCCTGCAGGTGCGAGTCTTGGTGTTCGTGTGGCGTCCCTTCACTGCAGGCCCTGCAGAGATAGCGGGTGGTGGCGGTCCAGTGCTCCGTGGCAAGGCCCGCCGCCCGGCCGGACACCAGCAGAGCCTCGACGTCCGCCTCAGACGGCGCGGAAACCCTGGCGGTCCAGGTCTGGTGGTCCGAACGCTGCAGCAAGGCCAGCACATTGAACACCGAAAACGTCCGTCCATTGCTGAGGCGCTCGCCTGTCGGCGCACCGTCGTGCAGGACGATGTCTCCGTGGCGGAAGCCTGATGCGGCGAAGGGCACATTGTCGATCTGGGCCCGGACGGCGTCGATAACCGACGCCCAGACCGTCTCGGCGGCGCCGTCGGGATTGAGCCGAACCACCGTCGATCGCCGGTCCTCGGGCGGGACGGCCGCCCAGGCGTCGGGATCGTATCCGCATCGGCGCCAGGCGCGGTTCGCCAGCTCCAGGTCGCCCAGAGCGGTAGCGGCGATGGCTAGGTTCCAGCAGGTCGCCTCGTCGTCAGGCCTGAGTTCGAAGGCTCGCAGACTATGTTCCAGGGACTTGGCCCAGTCGCCCCGGTATTTGTGGATGAGGCCGATATTGTAGTGGGTGTTGGGCCGCAACGGATCGAGCGCTAACGCGCTTTCGTAGGCTTTGAGAGCTCCATCCTCGTCACCGTTTTGGCTTTGCGCCATGCCCTCCTCATGAAGACGCTCGGCGCGGGCGGCGGCGAAGTTGCGATCTTCTGCCGGCGCCACGGCTAACCCAGCCCCGCCAGCACCTTATCAGGCGTCAGGGGGTAGTCGCGCAGGCGCACGCCGCAGGCGTTGTAGACGGCGTTGGCCACCGCCGCGCCGACGCCGCAGATGCCGACTTCGCCGACGCCCTTGATGCCCAGTGGGTTGGCCTTGTCGTCCACTTCGGGAAGGAAGTAGGCGTCGATGTCGACGATGTCGGCGTGGGCCGGGACAAGGTAGCCGCCCAGGTCCTGGCCGATGAAGCTGCCGAAGCGCTCGTCGACGCTGTTGGACTCGTGCAGGGCCGTGCCGACGCCCCAGATCATCCCCCCGGTGATCTGGCTGCGCGCGGTCTTGGCGTTGAGGATCCGGCCGCAGGCGAAGGCGCCCAGCATCCGCCGGATGCGGATCTCGCCGGTGACGCTGTTCACGCCCACCTCGGCGAAGGTGGCGCCGTAGGCGTGCTGGGCCCAGTTTCGGGAGTCTGCGGCGGGGGTCGAGGCCCCTTCGACCTCCAAGCCGGCCGGCGCCAGACGGCCGACCAGGGAAGCCAGGGTCTCTGAACGGTTCTCCACCGTGATCAGGCCGTCACGGAAATCGACCGCTGACGGATCGGCCCCGTACAGGGGAGAGGCCGGGTCGGCCACGGCCATGCCGGCCAGGGTCTTGCGCAGGACCATGCCGGTGGCCAGGGCTGCCGAGCCGGCGCTGGCGGCGCCGAACTGGCCGCCGGAGCCTGGCGCGGGGGAGAAGCCGGAGTCGCCGATCTCCACCACCACCTTGTCCAGCGGCACACCCATGGTCTCGGCGGTGATCTGGGCCAGGATGGTGTAGGTGCCGGTGCCAATGTCGGTCATGCCCTGGCGGATGATCACCGTGCCGTCGGCCTCGACCTTCATGCTGGCCTTGGCCGGCAGCAGGAAGTTGCCGCGGATGGCGGCGGCCATGCCCATCCCCACGAACCACTCGCCATCCATCACCTGGGCGGGCCTCGGGCTGCGCTTGGACCAACCGAAGCGCTCCGCGCCGTCGGTCATGCATTCCACCAGCTGGCGGGCCGAGAACGGCAAACCGGACTCCGGATGGCTCGTTGGCTCGTTTCGGATGCGCAGCTCGATGGGATCGAGGCCCACCGCCTCGGCCAGTTCATCCATGGCGCCTTCCAGCGACAGCATGCCCACGGCCTCGCCCGGCGCCCGCATGGGGCCGGCCACGGGGATGTCCAGCTTCACCAGCCGGTGGCCGGTCAGCCGATTGGGGGCGGCGTAGAGGGCGCGGGAGAAGGAGGCGGCGTGCTCGGTGAACGGGGCGTTGCGCGCGCAGTGGGTGGCCGCCTCCAGGGCGAAGGCGGTGAGCCTGCCGTCGGGCGTCGCGCCCAGGCGCACGCGCTGCACCGTCGCAGGCCGGTGGATCGAGGCGTGGAACATCTGCTGGCGGGTGAAGGCCACCTTCACCGGCTGCTTCAGGTCCCGCGCCGCCAGGGCCGCCAGGGTCAGATCCTCGTAGGCGGAACCCTTGCCGCCGAAGCCCCCGCCGATGTAGCGCGACATCAGATGCACCTTCTCGCGGTGGATCTGCAGGGTCTCGGCCAGCAGGTGCTGGGGCGCCTTGATCGACTGGTTGGAGGTGTGGACCACCAGGGTGTCGCCCTCGAACCACGCCGTGGTGGCGCAGGGCTCCATCTGGCAATGGTTCTGGATCGGGGTGGTGAAGACCGCGTCGATCTGCACCGGCGCGGCGGCGAAGGCGCCTTCGAAGTCGCCCAGCCGCACGTCGTCGTCGCCCCGGGGAATCTCGGCTCTCATGGGGTCGAAGGCGAATTCGGCCGGGGTTTCCTGATAGCGGATGCGGAGCAACTGGGCCGCCTCGCGGGCGTTTTCGGGCGTGTCGGCGGCCACGAAGGCCACCGGCTGGCCCCAGAACGCCACCACGTCGCTGTCGAACACCGGCTCAGCCGCGGACTGCCCATGCGGATTGACCTTGGCTCCGCGCTTGGCCTGCGCCGGCGCGCGGAAGGCATGCCAGACCAGCTTGACGCCGGGCGCCGCGAGGGCCGCCCCGTCGTCCACAGCGACCACCCGGCCACAGCCGATCTCTGCCCCGACGATGTAGCCGTAGGCCGGCGGCGAAGGCGTCTTCACCTCATGGGAATAGGCGGCGGTCCCGCTGACCTTCAGGGGCCCTTCGTAGCGGTCCACGGCCCGGCCGATGACGCCGGACTTGTTCTGGCTGACCGGGTTGGGGATGGCATAGTCGGTGACGCTGGGCATGACTTAGGCCCTCCCCTGCTCGATGGTCGCGGCCATCAGGCGGCGCGTGAGGTTGACCTTGAAGTCGTTGCCGCCCTGGCCGTGGGCGTCCATCAGTTCGGCGGCGGCGGCCTCGGCGGGACTGGCGCCACCGGCGAGCGCCGCCTCGGCCTTGTGGGCCCGCCATGGCTTCAGCGCCACGGCGCCCAGGGCGACACGGCCGCCGGCCACCGCCACACTGGCCAGACCCCCGGCGTAGGAGGCGCGGTCGCGAGCCTTGCGATAGACTTGGCCGCCCTCGGGCGGGGGCGGCAGCACGACGGCGGTAATCAGCTCGCCGGCCTTCAAATGGGTCTCCAGATGCGGCGCGTCCCCCGGCAGGCGGTGCAGGTCGTCGATGGCCAGGCTGCGCGCCCCGCCGTCCGCCCCGACCGTCTCGATCCTGGCGTCCAGGACCTGGAGCGCCACGGCCATGTCCGAGGGGTTGGTGGCGACGCAGGCGTCGCTCTGGCCAAGAATGGCGCTGCCCCGGTTGAGGCCCGCCAGGGCCGAGCAGCCGGCGCCGCGCGTGCGCTTGTTGCAGGGCTTGGACGGATCATAGAAGTAGAGGCAGCGGGTCCGCTGGACCAGGTTGCCGCCGGTGGTGGCCTTGTTACGCAGCTGCGGCGAGGCGCCCGAGAGGATGGCCTGGGCCAGCACCGGATAGCGGGCGCGCACCCGCGCATCATTGGCCACGTCGCTGTTGGTGGTGGCCGCCCCGATCTTCAGCCCCCCGTCAGGCGCATCCTCGATCGCCGCCAGGGGCAGGCGCGAGACGTCGATCAGATGGGTGGGCCGCTCGATGCCCAGCTTCATCAGGTCCAGCAAATTGGTGCCGCCGGCCAGGAAGCGGGCGTCCGGGTTTTCCGCCGCCGCCTTGGCCGCTGCCGTCGCGTCGCTGGCGCGTTCGTAGGTGAAGGGTCTCATGCCGCGGCTCCCACTACATCGCGGATGGCGTCGAGGATCTGCGGATAGGCCGAGCAGCGGCAGAGGTTGCCGCTCATCCGTTCACGGATCTCCGCGTCGGTGAGGGTGATCTTGCCGGTCAGGTCGCCGGTCGCCTGGCTGGGCTCGTTGGCGCTGGCCTCGGCCAGCAGGCCCACCGCCGAGCAGATCTGGCCGGGGGTGCAGTAGCCGCACTGGAAGGCGTCGCGGTCCAGGAACGCGGTCTGCAGGGGATGCAGGGCGCCCGGTAGGCCGACGCCCTCGATGGTGGTCACCGCATCGCCGTCATGCATCACCGCCAGGGAGAGGCAGGAATTGATGCGACGGCCGTTCACCAGCACCGTGCAGGCTCCGCACTGGCCGTGGTCGCACCCCTTCTTCGTGCCGGTAAGGCCGAGGGTGTCGCGCAGGGTGTCCAGGAGAGTGGTTCGAAGGTCGAGGTCAAGAGCGTGGGCCGCGCCGTTGACGCTCAGCGTCACGACCGACCGGTGGATGGGGTCCGTCAAAATCAGCAGCCTCAATGTCAGAGTTTCGAAATCGCTTTCCTTGAAGTCTAGCGCGGCGGGGGCGCAGCGGCCCAGCCACGATTTCTATTTCCCTGGCGGAACTCGGCCGTCACCGCGGCCGAAGCACACGTAGAGCCGGGGCCGGACCGGCCGCTTCCAAGCGACCTCCAGCGAGGAGCCGGCGCGTCCGGCCCCGGGCCTTCGGCCGCGTCGCGACCTCGCCCAGGGTGACGGCCAAGGAAATCCGGCCAAGCTCAGTTCCAGATCCCCGGCCGCCGATCCTTCCACGGCGCTTCCGTCTCCAGCTGCGCCGCCAGGCGGAACAGCGTCGCCTCGTCGGCATAGCGGCCAGTGAACATCATCCCCACCGGCAGGCCCTCCTCCGACATCTCCAGCGGCAGGGAGATCGACGGCTGGCCGGTCATGTTGAAGGGGGCGGCGAAGGGGAAGACCTCGCCGTTGCGGCGGCCGATGTCGCGCGGCGCCACCGCCACGGGGTCCAGGTAACCGATCGGCGGCGGCGGCGTGCCCATCACCGGGGTCAGGTATACGTCGAACGCCTCGAACAGGGCCATGACGCCGCGGCCCAGCATGCGCATCTCCTGTTGCTCCCACATCACCTGCTCGCCGGTGGGACGGCGGCCGCCCTTCAGCGAGGCCCACGTCAGGGGCTCCAGCTCGTGTTCCTCCGGCTCGCGGCCGATCTCACTGATCAGGCGGCGCATGCCGGCGGCGTAGTTGGCCCCCGACCAGGCGTTCTGGGCGCCGTAGAGGGCGCGCAGGTCGACGCCCAGGCCGCGCTCCACCAGTTCGTGCCCCAGGCTCTTCAGCTGCGCGACCGTGCGTTCCAGGGCGGCGCGGATCTGGGGCTGGATGTCGCGGCCGCTGGCGGTTTCCGACGACCAGGCGATGCGCAGGCGCCCCGGCGCCGCGGCGATCTCGTCCATGTAGGGTCGCGCCTTGGCCGGCGGGGCGTAGGGGGAAGCGGGCTCGGGCACGCCGGTGACGTCCAGCATCGCGGCGCAGTCGCGCACGGTGCGGGTGATCACGTGCTCCACCACATAGCCCTGGGCGAAGTCGTAGCCGTCAGGCAGGTGCGGGTTGCGGTCGCGGGTGACCTTCAGCCCCACCAGCCCGCACATGGAGGCGGGGATGCGGATCGAGCCGCGCCCATCGCCGCCGTGGGCCATGGGCACGATTCCCGCCGCCACCGCCGCGGCCGAACCGCCGGAGGAGCCGCCGGCGCTGTGGTTCACGTTCCAGGGATTTCGGCAGGCGCCGAACAGGGCCGGCTCGGTGGTGCCGGTGATGCCGAACTCCGGCAGATTGGTCTTGCCCAGCGGAATGACGCCGCTCTGCCGATAGCGCCGCATCAGGCCGCTGTCCTCGGTGTCGACGATGCTCCTACAGAAGCGGCTGCCGCTGGTGCGCGGCCAGCCGGCGACCTGGATCAGCAGGTCCTTTACCAGGAAGGGTACGCCGGTGAACCGGCCCTCCAGCAGCGGACCCTTGGCCGCCGCGCGGGCCTCATCATAGGCCTTGAAGACCACGGCGTTGATCGCCGGGTTGTGCCGCTCGATGCGCTCGATGGCCGCGTCCACCAGCTCCAGGGCCGTCACCTCGCGCCGGCGCACGAGGTCGGCGAGGCCCAGACCGTCGTAGTCCGCATAGTCCTTGAACGACATGCTGCTTCCTGTTCCTTCTTGGCGGGCGACGCCGGCCCTAGCCGAGCGGGTCCAATATGCTAGTACTAGCTATCATAATCTCGGGGCCATATCTTCGGGCCAAAACCTTCAGAGGCTGCGCGATGGCGGAATGGCAGAACTGGTCCGGCAGCGTTTCGGCCCACCCCGAACGGATCGAGCGCCCCAGGACCGAAGCTGAACTTTCCGCGCTTGTGGCCGGCTCCGCAAGGGTGCGGGTGGCGGGAACCGGCCACTCCTTCATGCCCCTGTGCGAGACGGATGGGACGCTGCTCTCTTTGGCCGACCAGGAGGGCGCCATCGAGGTCTCGGCCGATCGCAAGACGGTGTGGACCCCGGCCGGCCGGTCCGTGGCGGCCTTTACCGAGGAACTGTGGGGCTATGGCCTGTCCATGGCCAACCAGGGCGACATCAACAAGCAGGCGATGGCCGGGGCGGTCTCCACGGCCACGCACGGGACCGGCCGCACCCTGGGCTCGCTGTCCACCCAGGTGGCGGGCCTGCGCCTGGTCCTGGCCGACGGCTCGGTGGTGGAGTGCGACAAGGACCGCGAGCCTGAGATCTTCGAGGCGGCGCGCGTGAGCCTGGGCATGATCGGGGTGATCAGCGCCATCAAGCTGAACGTGGTGCCGGCCTTCCGCCTGCGCGAAACCAATCAGCGCCGCCCGATCAACGAGGTGCTGGACCAGTGGGACGTGCTGGCGGACCAGCACCGCCACTGCGAGTTCTGGAACTTTCCCTATACCGACCACGTAACCTTCAAGACCCTGGAGATCGTGGACGAGGGCGACGATCCGGACGAGGTGGACCGCTCCCGCGTCGTGTTCCAGGCCGTCTCGGACCTCGCCGCCGCCTCGCCGCGGATGGCGCCGACCCTGCAGCGGCTGCTGGTGCGCGGCCAGGGGCGCTCGGCCCACACCCGCGCCGCCCCGGCCTGGCGCATCTTCCCCTCGGAACGGGACATCAAGTTCGAGGAGATGGAATATGAGATCCCCGCCGAAAACGGCATCGCCGCGCTCAAGGCGGCCCGGGCCCTGGTGCGCGATCGGCGCTACCCGATCATCTTCCCCTTCGAGTTCCGCACCGTGCAGGAAGACGACATCTGGATGTCGCCCATGCACGCAGGCCCCTGCGTCTCCATCTCGTTCCACCAATACGCCGCGATGCCCTGGGAGGAGTCCTTCAAGGCGGTGGAAGAGGTCTTCGCCGCCCACGGCGGGCGTCCGCACTGGGCCAAGCGGCACACCATGACGTCCGACGATGTGCTTCGGCTCTATCCGATGGCGCAGCGCTGGGGCGCCGTGCGCAAACGGGTCGACCCCACCGCCAAGTTCATGAACGCCCACCTGCGCGAGCTGTTCGCCTTTTCGCTTTAGAGGAAAAGCCATGTACGCCAACGATCTGCACCAGCACCTGATCGGACGTCAGGGCTCCCGCGCCGACCTGAACACGCCGGCCCTGATCATCGACGCCGACGCCCTCGAGCGGAACATCGCCAAGATGGCGGCCTTCGCCAAGACGGCCGGACTGACGCTGCGGCCGCACGCCAAGACCCACAAGAGCGCGGCGATCGCCAAACTGCAGCGGGCGGCCGGCGCCGTGGGTGTGTGCTGCGCCAAGCTGGGCGAGGCGGAGGCGCTCACCGACGCCGGCGTCGAGGGGATCCTGATCACCTCGCCGGTGGTGGGCGCGCCGGCGGTGCAGCGGCTGGCCGCCCTGGCTGGACGGGCTGTTGGACTGATGGCCTCCGTGGACCATCCCGACGCCGTGGCGGCCCTTGCGGCCAGCGGCGTTCCCATGACCCTGCTGGTGGACATCGATCCTGGCATCCATCGCACCGGCGTGGCCAGCCCCCAGGCGGCCCTGGCCCTGGCCAGGCAAATCGACGCCGCGCCCAGCCTGATCTTCGCCGGGGTGCAGTTCTACTGCGGCTCGCAGCAGCACATCGAGGATTTCGCCACCCGGCGTGAGGCGATCGTCGAGCGCACGGACTACCTGAAGGGGATCATCGCCCTGCTCGCCGAGAACGGCCTGAAGCCCCGCTTCATCACCGGCGGCGGCACCGGCACCCACGCCATCGACGCGGAGCTCGGCGTCTTCAACGAGCTGCAGGTCGGCTCCTACATCTTCATGGACAAGCAGTACGCCGACTGCGACCTGGTGGGCGACGGCGCCCAGGCCTTCGAGACCAGCCTGCTCATCGACGCCCGGGTGATCAGCGCCAACCATCCGATGCTGGTCACCGTGGACGCGGGCTTCAAGGCCTTCGCCACCGAGGCGGGCCCGCCGCCGGTGTTCTCCGGCGCGCCGGAGGGCTCCAACTATCGCTTTATGGGCGACGAGCACGGCGCCCTGATCCCCCCCAAGGGCGAGACGCCTCCTCCACTTGGCGCGGTCGTCACCTTCGCCGCCCCCCACTGCGACCCGACGGTGAACCTCTACGACGCCTATCACGCGGTGAAGGGCGACACCCTGGTGGGGATCTGGGCGATCGAGGGGCGGGGGCGGTCGGCCTGACGACGGAGCGGTCACCCTCGAAGGGCTCGCGCCCAAGACACCCGAAGGTTGCGCGGCCGCCGCCCTTCCGGCTAGGGGTGAGTTGAGAGGTCGGGGGGCCGCACGCATGCCCAGGGTGAAGCGGCCCCGGATCCGGATCGTCCACATGATCGCCGGCGCGATCGCCGATGCGGGACGACGGGCGGTGATCATTCTGCCGATGGTGGCCGTGGCCTTTGTCGCCCCGTGGATGCTGCTGATCGCCATCACCCAGACCTATCGGCATCTATGGCCATCCACCTTCGCGTCGTTGATTGCGATGAGCTTGATGTTTGTCGCTCTGCTGCTGATGGGCAGCCTGATGCAATCGCTGCTGGTTGAGGCGGCGTCCATGGACCTTCGCCGGATCAAGCCGAACTGGAGCCTTGAGCGCGTAGCGCTTCGCGGACGACCTTGGCCTGAACGTCGCCTGTATCCTGTTCGTCGCCATCAGCACGGGCATCGGCGCCACCATCGCCGGAACGGCTTGCGAGATGGCGCCGCACAAGGCTGACGCGGGCCTGTGGGTCAGTGGCGGCGCGGTGTTGGGCTATGTCCCGGCGGTCCTGTTGCTGTCGCGTTGGGCGGCGACCATCGCAATCGCGCATATCGAGGGCGAAGGTCTGATCCGGGCTATGGGGAGAAGCGCCCGGATGTCCGTGGGCCAGAACGTGCGCATTACCCTCGTGCAGGGTCCTTACCTCGCCGCCTGGCCGGCAGTCCTGATAGGCGGGTTCTACGCCGTTCAGCCCCTCCATCTCCGCGGTGATGGCGCCCAGATCGCGATGGAGGCGCTGTTCGCCTTCCTCGGCGTGCTGGCGGCCCTGGAGGCGTTGGGTAAGGTGCGCCTGTACCGCGAGCTCGCGGCCGTCGAAGGCGTGACGGGTGCGCGGAACCTGGCCGAGATGTTCGACTGATGTTCGACTAAGCGCCGCTGGAACCACGCGCCGTTCAAGCTAAGCTCGGCAGTTCGCAGAGTCGGAGCGCCGATGTTCCCAGCCAACACAACCTCCGCGGCGTTCGATATCGGTCGCACGTTGAGCCGCGCCGTCACAGTGCTGGGGCGCAATTTCGTCCCGTTCGCCGTGGCGTCGGCGGTTCTGGTCGGGCTTCCGATGCTGGCTCTTGGCGTCTTCCAGTCCACCGCGATCCGGCCGGACGCCAGCAACATCAATAGCATCGGATTCGCCGTGGCCGGCCTTCTCTTCCTGCCGTTGAGCGTGGTCTGCGGCGCCCTGCTGCAGAGCGCGGTGATCTATGGCGCGGTCAATGACTGGAACAGCCAGCATGTGACGCTGGGCGCAACCCTCGCCGCCGCCTTCAACCGTGTGCTGCCGCTGATCGGGGTGTCCATCCTGGTGGGGGTGCTGACCTTCCTGGCGGCGCTTTTTCTGATCATCCCGGGGATCCTCGTCGCCCTTGCCTACGCCGTGGCGACGCCCGCGGTGGTGATGGAGCCGGGGCGCGGGGCGTTCGGCGCCCTGACCCGCAGCGCCGATCTGACGCGCAACAAGCGATGGGCGATCTTCATCGTGCTCCTGGTCGTGCTGGCCGCGGCCATGGTTCTGGGCATGGTCACGAGCGGCCTGTCCGCCGTTCTGGGGATCGGCTCGCCCCTGGTGATGATGAAGGTGCAGATGCTGGCGGTGCGACCGCTGACGCAGTCCATCACCACCCTGTTCGGCGCGGTGATCAGCGCCTCGATCTACTACGAGCTGCGGACGATCAAGGAGGGGATCGGCGCGGAGGCCCTGGCGTCGATCTTCGACTGACGAGTCCTATTTAGCGGGCGCCATCCCTCTAGTCGAACAGCTTCAGGTCGATCGCATCCGCCATGGCCTGGTAGCCGGCGTCGTTGGGGTTGAGGTGGTCGCCGCTGTCGAAGGCGGGGTTCAACTGGGTCGGGGTCTTCGGGTTGCGCAGCACCGCGTCGAAGTCGATCACCGCGTCGAAGCCGCGGCCGGTCCGGACCCAGTTGTTCACCGCCGCCCGCTTGGCCGCCGCCGCATCGGAGTAGAAACCGGGACGCGATGGGATCGGGCCGAAGGGCGGCATGGTGGCGCCGATGACCTTGATGCCGTGGGCGTGCGCCCGCAGGATGATCTGGCGATAGGCGGCGATCACGTCTTCGGCGGTGACATCCTCGTCGGCCAGCTTGCGCGCGCCGGGGAAGCCGAAGTCATTGACCCCCTCCAGGACGATCAGGTGCGTCACCCCCGACTGCGCCAGCACGTCCCGGTCCAGCCGCGACAGGGCGTTGGGGCCGATGAAGTCGTGCATCAGGCGGTTGCCGCTGATCGCCGCGTTGACCACGGCGAAGTAGGCCGGGCCTTTGCGCACCACCAGCCGCTCGGCCAGGTGGTCGGGCCAACGGTGGTTCGCCCCCATCTGCGAGCCGAAGCCGTCGGTGATGGAATCGCCCAG
>FTAI01001386.1_pt1 | contig 12546 bp, 9 predicted proteins | sample 1638941 | NCBI WGS metagenome assembly FTAI01 (sample SAMEA3914813, study PRJEB12502) | metagenome | biome: forest; material: soil | place: Canada | collected 2011-07-07 | depth 0.3 m | reverse complement strand
GACGGGGAGATGGACGAGGGCTCCAACTGGGAGGCGATCCTGTTCGCCGCCCACCACGGGCTGACCAACCTTACGGCCGTCGTCGACTACAACAAGATCCAGAGCCTGGCGCCGGTGGCCCAGACCCTGGCGCTGGAGCCCTTCGCCGACAAGTGGCGCGCCTTCGGCTGGACGGTTCGCGAGACGGACGGTCACGACCACGGGGCGTTGATCGAGACCCTGACCGCGGCGCCCGGCGATGGCCGGCCCACCTGCGTCATCGCCCACACCACCAAGGGCAAGGGCGTCTCGTTCATGGAAGACACGGTGCTCTGGCACTATCGCTCGCCCCAGGGCGAGGAGCTGGCGGCGGCGCTGAAGGAACTGGACGCGGCGGGGAGGGCGGCCCGTGCGTGACGCCTTCATCCGCACGCTCAGCGACCTGGCCGCCCGCGACCCGCGCGTGGTGCTGATCACCGGCGACCTGGGCTTTGGCGTCCTGACCGACTACGCCCAGCGGTTCCCGGACCAGTTCATCAACGCCGGCGTGGCCGAGCAGAACATGACCATGCTGGCCTGCGGCATGGCCCGGGAAGGCGCCAAGGCCTACACCTATTCGATCGCCAACTTCACCACCCTGCGCTGCCTCGAGCAGCTGCGAAACGACGTCTGCTACCACGAATCCGACGTGACGGCGGTGTCGGTGGGCGGCGGCTTTTCCTATGGCCAGCTCGGGATGTCGCACTTCGCCACCGAAGATCTGGCGATCCTGCGGGCCCTGCCGAACATGGCCGTGGTTGCGCCCTCGGATCCCTGGTCCGCGGCCGTGTTGACTGAGGCCCTGCATGCGCGCGGCGGCCCCGCCTACCTGCGGCTGGACAAGGGCGCGGCCGGCCTGCCCGTGGCCCCCGGGGCCATCGCCTTGGGGCGCATCCGGGCGGTCCAGGAGGGGGGCGATGGGGTGATCTTCGCCACCGGCGCGATCCTCGGCGAGGCGTTGAAGGCCGCGCAGACCCTGCAGGGCGAGGGTGTTTCGGTGGCCGTCGCGGACGTGCACACGCTCAAGCCGTTCGACGCCGAGGGTGTCGCGGCCCTGGCGCGCAAGGCGCGGGTGGTGATCACCCTGGAAGAGCACACCATCGTCGGCGGCCTGGGCGCGGCGGTGGCGGAGGCCTGCATGGAGGCCGGGGTGCATCCCAGAGTGTTCCGCCGCATGGGCCTGAAGGACTGCTTCCCCACCGTGGTCGGCGACCAGGCGTTCCTGCGCGCCTTCTACGGCCTGGATGCGGCGGCCGTGGCGCGCACCGTGCGCGAGGCCCTGCGCCGCCCGGTGACGGCGGGGGCGGCATGAAGCGGGCCTTCGACATCCTGTTCGCCGGCGGCGTGCTGGTCGTGGCTTCGCCGGTGCTGCTCACCGCCCTGACGCTGGTGTGGCTGCACGACGGCCACTCGCCGATCTACCGCGCCAAGCGGGTGGGCCGGTTCGGGCGAGACTTCGCCATGATCAAGATCCGCTCGATGGTGGTGGACGCGGACCGCACGGGGGTGAACTCCACCAGCGTCGGCGACTCCCGGGTGACCCCGGTGGGCCGATGGATCCGCCGCTGCAAACTGGACGAGGTTTCCCAGTTCTGGAACGTGCTGATGGGCGAGATGAGCGTGGTGGGACCTCGGCCCAACACCCGCGCCTGGGGTGTCGATCTCTATACGGATGAGGAGAAGCGCTTGCTGACGGTTCGGCCGGGGATCACCGACCTGGCCTCGATCGTCTTCGCCGACGAGGGCGAGATCCTGCGGGGCGCGGAGAACGCCGACCTGACCTACAACCAGGTCATCCGTCCCTGGAAGAGCCGCCTGGGCCTGCTCTACATCAGCTGCCCGTCGGTGTGGCTGGACCTGCGGGTCGCCTGGCTGACGGCGCTGGCCATCGTCTCGCGGGCGGCGGCCCTGCGCGGGGTCGAGCCGATCCTGCGGCAGTTGGGCGCCGACCCGGATCTGATCGCCATCTGCCGACGCCGGGGCGAGCGGCCGCCCGCCGGCGCGCCGCCCGGATCGGACCGGGTGTTCGCCCTCGAAGGGGCGGCCGGATCATGAGCCTGCGCTTCTACGCCCACGAAGGCCCGCAGCCGCCTCGCGCCGCCGCGCCGCCCCCCGCCAGGCTCGATGTCTCCGTCTGGCGGCCCAGATTTGACGGTCCTCCGCCGCGCGATCTTCCGGCGTGGCCCAACGCGGTGTGGTGGGCCTTCGACCGGCTGGGCGTGTTCGCCAACCGCCACTGCGGCCTGTTGCTGATCCGCGACGGCGGCCGACTGGTCCACTCGGCCCTGGTGACGCCGCGCTACTATCGCTTTCCGCAGATGGCGCCGGACGACCTGCAGATCGGCGCGGTCTGGACCGATCCGGCCTCGCGCGGGCGTGGTCTGGCCAAGGCCGGCGTGCGCGTGATCGGAGAGCGCTGGGCCGGTCGCTACCGGCGTCTCTGGTACATCGTCGAGGACGACAATATCGCTTCCATCCGGGTCATCGAGGCCTGTGGCTTCCGCCTCCTGGGCGCGGGCGAGCGTCAGGCGCCCTTGGGCGTGGGCCTGCTGGGCCGCTACCAGCTTCTCTGGCCGGCGTGAGGGCGGGCATGCGCATCTGGACCACCGTCATGGGCCAAAGGCTGGATGACGCGGCCGACACCCGCTCGATGATCCTCTGCGACCACCTGCTCAGGCGTGGCCACCAGGTGACGATGTGGACCTCGGCCTGGGATCATATCCGCAAGCGCTGGCGCGACGAGTGGCAGGCTTCGGGCGGCGCGCCGGTGGTTCGCCCCGACGGCCTGGAAATCCGGTTCATGAAGGGCAGCGGCTACCAGCGCAATACCAGCCCCATGCGGCTGGTCGATCATTGGCGGGCGGCGGACGATTTCACGCGGCAGGCGGCGACGATCGCGCGGCCGGACGTGATCGTCGCGTCCCTTCCCGACCATGTGACCGCAGCGGCGGCGGTGCGCGTGGGCCAGAGGCTGGGCGCGGCCACGATCGTCGACGTGCGCGACAAGTGGCCCGACGTGATCGCCGATTTCTCGACGCAGTCCGCCGCCGGCCAGTTGGCGCGCCGCCTGATGCACTTCGAGCACCGCCGCACCCGGCGCGCCCTGGCTGACGCCGACGCGGTGGTGGCGATGATGAACTCCATGCTGTCCTGGGCGATGGCCAAGGCGGGCCGCCGGCCCACCGACCTGGAGCAGGTGTTCTACCTGACCACGGCGCCCAAGACCTTCGGCGTGGCGAGCCCCATGCTTGCCGACGGGCATCCGGTTCGCACGGCGCTGGAGGCCTGTGCGGGCAAGGTGGTGTTCGCCTTCACCGGCACCTTCAACCGCACCCAGCATCCGCAATTGCTGCTGAGCGCCCTGGAGCAGTTGAAACGGGACGGCTGCGCGGCGCTGGACAAGGCCGCCTTCCTGATCGGCGGCGATGGCCAGGACGCCGAGCCGGTGCGCCGGCGTGCGGGCGCCTTCGACAACGTCCACTGTGTCGGTTGGCTGACGCCGGACGAGATGAGGACCCTGCTGGCCGGGTCGGACGTCGGGCTGCTGCTGATGAACTACCCGTCCGAGGCCTTCAACAACAAGGCGTTCTCCTATCTGGCGGCGGGCCTGCCGATCATCAGCGGCGCGCGGGGCGACCTCAACGATCTGATTTCCCAGGAGGCCATCGGGCTCAACGTGCAGGGCGGCGACGCGGACGCCCTGGGCAAGGCCATCGTCAGGCTGACGGGGGATCGGACCCTGCGGGAGGCCATGCGGAACAGGACCCGGCGCCTGTTCGAGACCCGCTTCGACCGCGAGCGGAACTACGCCGCCTATGCCGACCATGTGGAGCGCGTGGCGGCGCTGAAGTCGTCGACCCGCGCCGCGGCCTGAGGCGGACATCCATGTGCGGCATCGCCGGCGCCATCACCACGCGGACGGACCAGGATTTCACCCCCCTGATCGACGACATCACGCGCGCCCAGACCGCCCGGGGGCCGGATGCGCGGGTGGTGCGCACCCTGTGCGGCGCCCAGGCCAAGGTGGTGTTCGGACACAATCGCCTCAGCATCATCGACCTGAGCCAAGCGGCCAACCAGCCGATGACCGACCAGGCCGGGCGCCTGACCATCGTCTTCAACGGCGAGATCTACAACTACCGCGAACTGCGCGCCGAACTGGAGCTGCGCGGGGCCGTCTTCGCCACGGCCAGCGACACCGAGGTGCTGCTGGAAGCCTACCGCGCCTGGGGCGAGAAGGCGTTCGACCGCCTGTACGGCATGTTCGCCCTGGCCATCCACGACAAGTTCACCGGCCGCGTCGTGCTGGCGCGCGACCGTTTTGGCGTCAAGCCGCTCTACGTCTGGGACGACGGGCGCACGCTGGTGTTCGCCTCGACGCCCGGCAGGATCGCCGCCTGGGCGGGCCTGAGGCCCGACCTGGCCTATGTCGAGCGCGGCCTGCGCCTGAAATACTACGAGGACGACGGCGAACGGACGCCCTATGCGGGCCTGGCGAGCCTGCCGGCGGGCTGTTGGCTGGCGGTGAACCCATCGACGTCGGGCCTGCGGCGCCAGAGCGGGCGCTACTACGACCTGGGCGCGGCGGTGGCGCGCGAGCGGGCGGCGCAGGCGGGTCTGGACGAGGCGTCGCTGGAGGGGCGGATCCTGTCGCGCCTGTCCGACGCCTGCGACATCCGGATGCGCGCCGACGTGCCGGTGGGACTGTCCCTGAGCGGCGGCGTGGACTCCTCGTCCGTGGCGGCCCTGACCGCGCCCCTTCATCCGGATCTCATCGGCTACAGCTTCGGCCATCCCGACTGCGCCGAGAGCGAGGCGCCCCTGGTGGAGGCGCTGGCCGGCTGGACGCCGGTCCGGCCCCGCTACGTCTGGCCCACCAAGCCCGCCCAGATCACCGATCTGTTCTGGCAGACCCTGGCGGCCCAGGACGCCCCGTTCCCGCACGCCAGCATGATGGCCCAGCACGCGGTGTTCCGCGCCGCCCGCGCCGACGGCGTCAAGGTGCTGCTGGGCGGGCAGGGGGGCGATGAGGCCTTCATGGGCTATCGGAAGTTCTATCTGTTCTACGCCCAGGCGACCTTGCGCGGCCGCAACCTGGGCGACGCCCTGCACCTGGGCATGGCGCTGCCGGCCTTCGCCGGGGCCGTGGCCGGACGGGCGGGCCTGTTCTGGCAGGAGCGGGGGCGCTACGCCGGCAAGGGACTGGGCGCGCGGCTGGCCCTTGAAGCGGAGGATGAGGGCAACATGGGCATGGCGGCCGGCCAGACCCCGGCCGAGCGCCAGCGCCTGGATGTGACCCGCTACAGCCTGCCGTCCCTGCTGCGCTACGAGGACCGCAATTCCCTGGGGACCAGCGTCGAGAGCCGATTGCCGTTCATGGACCACAGGGTGATCGAGACGGGCCTGGCGCTGCCCGAGCGGCTGAAGCTGGCCAAGGGTTTCGGCAAATGGATCCTGCGCAGCGCCATGCGCAGCCGCATCCCCGACGCGATCCGGCTCAATCGCGACAAACGGGGCTTCGATGTCAATCAGGACCGGTGGATCGACCAGGGTCTGGGCCGCGTCATCCGCGGCGCCCTGCACGAGCGCAGGGCCGCCATCTCTTCATGGATGCCGGCCGGTTCCAGCATCGACGAGATGTTCAGCGACACGGCCCTCAAGTCCGTCCGTACGGGTTTCGCCGAGGCGGTGAGCCTGATCTGGCTGGGGGACCGATCGTGACCGCTGCGGCCGGCGACGCGGCGCCTGGTCGTCCCATGCGCCTGCCCGACAGTCTCGCCCGGTTCGTGCGACACGGCGGCCTTGGCCGGTCCATGGCGCACGTCGGCGGGGCCACCGCCCTGTCTCAGCTCATCGGGCTGGCGGTGCTGCCGCTTGTCAGCCGGCATCTGGGCCAAATGGCCTTTGGCCAATTCGGCCTGTTCTTCACCCTGGCCACAACCCTCGGCGCCGCCGGCGCCCTTGGCCTGCCGGAGGCGGTGCTGGCGGCGCGGCGATGGCGCGAGGCCATGGCCCTGCTTGCGGCGGCGCTGAGGGCGGTGCTGCTGATGGGCCTGGTCTGCGCGGCCATCACCTTCGCCCTGGTGCGGACCGACTCCTTCGGCCTTGGCCGCCTGCCGTCCTGGACCTGGGCGGCGATGGCCCCGGTGATCTGGTTGATCAGCCTGGCCATGGTCTTCCAGCTCTGGCTGGTGCGCCGCCGCCGGTTCAAGTCCCTGGCCGGCGCCTATATGTCCCAGGGCGCCTTGCGCGGAGGGACCCAGGTCGCCGCCAGCCTCATCGCGCCGTCCCTGGGCTGGCTGGTCCTGCTGGGCGCGGAGATCCTTGGACGCCTCTCGACTGTCCTGGTCATGGGCGCTCCGGCGCGCCGGGAGATCGCCGCGGCGATGCGGATCGGCCGGCGACACTGGTGGCCCGCCGTGCGCCGCTACTGGCGGTTCCCAGTCTTCCGCACCCCCTCGATGCTGGCCAACAACCTGGCCGCCGGCCTGCCGCTGTTCCTGCTGGCCAGCGCCTTCGCCGCCCGCGACATCGGAAACTTCACCTTCATGATGGCGATCGTCGTGGGGCCTGTCGGCTTCATGCAACGCGCTGTGGGCGACGTCTTCCTGGGCGAATTTGCGGCCCGCTATCGGCGTGCAAGCCGTGACGCTCGCAGCCTGCTCCTGAAGACCGCGGCCGCGTTGATGGGCGTCGCCTTGCCGGTGACGTTGGCGCTGATGTTGCTTGGCCCGGTCCTGTTCGGGGTCGTCTTTGGGCAATCCTGGCGTGGCGCGGGCGTGCTGGCCGCCGCCTATGCGCCGATCTTCCTGGGCAATCTGGTGGTCGCGCCCCTGGGCGGCGCGCTCAACGTCACCGGCAGGCCCGGCTACAAGCTGGCCGTGGACCTCAGCGGCATCGCGGCGCTGACCCTGAGCTTCGGGGTTTCCCGGGCGCTGGGACTCGACGTTGCTCAGACCACCAAGGCGTTCGCCATCGCCTCGCTGGGCGCCTACGGGCTGTATTTCCTGCTGATCCTGCGCGCGGTGGGGAACGTCGGCGATGCGCCGGCGGTTTCACCCGTCGGCGAGGGCTGACCGTCCAGGAGATCCTGCCGCGTGACCGCGACGAACTTCACGGCCCAAAGCCGCATTCTGAACGATTCTCGCCACACCTCGAGACGCGCGGAATTCGCTCGGCGGCTAGTGTTCGTGTTGCTGGCCTTCCTGCATGCCCTCGTATGCCGCCTGATCCAGGAGAAGGTTCTCGCCGACAGCGGCGTGTTCGAATACATGGGCCTGCGCTGGCTGAACGCGGGGCTGCCTCAGGAATTGCTGTTCATGGCCCTGGCCGTGGCGCCGGCGGTTCTGTTCATTCCGGTGCAGCTTCAGCGCAGCAGCGATCTGCTGCTGATCATCGTCTATGGGGCGGTCTATGTTCCGGCGACGGCGTTGTTTCCGAACGTGGCGTCCAGCGACCTGGGTGACGCGCTGCTGCTGACCTTGGTCACCTTGCTTGGTCTGTATCTGGCCACGGCGCTGGCGCGGATCGAGCCGGGGGGATCGGGCGCCCGGATTGGGCTGCAGGACAATCGCTTTGACCTGCTGCTGTTCGGCGCCGCGACGGCCGTCATCGCCTCCTACATGGCTTTCGTGCCCATCCAGGTGATCGAACTGGATTTCACCCGCGTCTATGAGTTCCGCGCCACCTTCGGCGACCAGATGTCGAAGCTCTCGCCGATCCTGCTGTACGTCTTCGTCAACACCGCCCTGGCCCTGTCGCCGATGATGATCGTGCGCGGCATCACCCGCCGCAACTACCTGATGGTCGCTGTGGCGTTCGGGCTGGCCTACTACACCTTCGCGGTGACCTCGTACCGGTCCCTGCTGTTCGTCGCCCTGTTCGTCGCGGCCCTGACCTATCTGATCCGCCTCAGGATCCCGCCGGCGATCAGCATCTTCGGCTTCTTCGTCGGCATCGCCGGAGCCGTTGTCCTGCTGGACGTGCTCAGCAAGTCCGCGGTGCCGACCAACACCTTCTCCATCCACTATCGCCTGTTCGGCAACTCCGCGACGATCACCAGCGCCTACCTCGATCTTTTCACCAGCCATCCGAAGTTCTACTATAGCCAAAGCTTCCTGCGGTTCCTGATCCGGCCGCCGACGGACATCCCCTATCCGCTCCTCGTCGGCCATGAGATCAGCTCGGTGCAGGACGTCTGGGCCAACGGCAACATGGTCGCCGACGCCTTCGCCAACCTGGGCTACATCGGCGTGCTGTTCACATTCGTGGCGCTCGGTCTGTTCCTGGCCCTGTTCAACTACGTCGCCCTCGCCAAGGATCCGGTGGTGGCGGCGCTCACACTGGCGGCTCCCGGATTCTATCTCAGCAACGGCGGTCTGCAGTCGGCCGTGCTCAGCGGCGGCCTTGGGGTCACGGTCCTGCTCGTCCTGCTCTATCCAAACGCCCAGTTCACCTTCAAACGCCGCCCTGAAGACGGGTCGGACGTCGCGGCCGCGACTGACGCCAGCTAGTCGATCGTCACATCGAAGGCGCGGATCCACTGGTTGAACACGATCAGGCGGAACAGCTTCTGGCCATCGCCGATCCGGCCTGAGAAAAACCGCTCGGCGCATCGGTCCAGGGCGCGGCGGTCCACGAACGGCAGATCGGCGCATTCCCCCAGCTGCGCGCGTGTCCAGTCGGCCTTCTGCATCATCCACGCCTCTTCGGTGGCGCGAAACCCGATCTTGTCGTGACGGTCCTGGATGGCGGCCGGCAGGATTCCGTCCAACGCATCGCGCAGCACCGCCTTGGTGCGGCCGTCGGGTGAGATCAGCGCCTCGGGCGGCAGGTCGAAGATCATCTCCACCAGGGGCCGTGACAGGAACGGCACGCGGTTCTCGACCGAGAAGGCCATGGCGTTGCGATCGGCGTAGCGCAGCAGGGAGGGCAGCACGCCGCTCTCCAGGCTGTGGCGCAGCACCTGGTCGAAGCTGCGGCCCAGCTGCAGCTGACGCGCTTCGGCGTCCCGCGGATCGAGCCCCCGCGCGGCCAGCCAGCCGCGATCGACGAAAGGCACCTGGAGCGATCGGCCCGCCAGTCGCCGGGCCGCCAGCGCCGGTCCCGCCGGCAAGGCGAGGCGGCCTAGACGTTGGGTCATCATGGCCAGGGAGCCAGGATCGCGGCGGGCGTGGGCGCCGAACAGCGTCGTCGCCTCCTTCAGTCGGCCCTCGCCCAGCAGCTGCCAGACCCGGTAGGCGACGAAGGACTTGTAGCCGGCCAGGATCTCGTCGGCGCCCTGGCCGTCGAGCATCACCTTGTAGCCACGCGCGCCGATGGCCTCGAAGATTCTGTACTGCGCATAGATGCTGCCGCTGCCGAAGGGCTGTTCCTGGGCGCGCACCAGCGCGGGCAGATCGTCGAGAACCTGGTCCTCGCGGATGTGGATCTTCTCGACGTCCAGATGCTTGTCGGCGCCGACAAGGTCGATCCAGCGTTCCTCGGACTGGGCGCCGGAGGCCACATAGCTGAACACGTGGATGGGCTGATCCGGCCGCAGCCTACGCAGCACGCCGCAGATGGCGCTGGAATCCAGGCCCCCCGACAGGGTGGCGACCACCGGCACGTCCGAACGCAGATGGCGTTCGATGGTGTCCACGAAGAGGTCACGGAACCCTTGTCGCCACTGGCGCGGCGTGCGGCAGGCCTGGCGCCGTTCCGGGGCGCGCCAGAAGCGGCGGAAGCTCACGTCGCCACCGTCCAGATCCATGCTCATCAGCTGGCCCGGTTCAAGCTGCCGCACGCCCTGGAAGAGCGTATGCGCGCCTTCGTCGACCGCGCCCCAGCGCAGGTAGTCGAACAATCGGGAGACTTCAGCCCTGGGGGACGCCCCCAAGAGCAGGGGCCTGACCTCAGACGACAACCGCAGGCAATCGCCGTCGACCGCATAGTGCAGCGGCTTCATCCCGAAAGGATCCCGCGCGGCGAAGAGGCGCCGTCGCCGAACGTCCAGCATGACGAAGGCGTACATGCCATCCAGCCGGTCCAGCGCCGCCTCGCCCCAGGTCTCCCACGCGGCCACCAGGACTTCGGTGTCGGAGTCGGTGAAGAACCGGCGGCCGTGGCGCCGCCTGAGTTCCTCTCGCATTTCGACGTAGTTGTAGATCTCGCCGTTGAAAGTCACCGCAAGCCCGCGGTCGGGGGACAGCATCGGCTGCGCGCCGTGCTCGGTGAGATCGATGATCGCCAGCCGTCGATGTCCCAGCATCACGCTCGGATTCAGCGCTGTCGCCCCATCGCTCAGCCCGGCGGTCGGCGACCAGGCCAGCATGCCCGAGCCGTCGGGTCCGCGATGGGTCATCAGATCCAGCCGGGCCCGGGTGCGCGCCGGATCGGCCGCCCGGGGATTTCGCCACCACTCCGCCAGGATCCCGCACACGCGGCTCAATGCCCCTGTTGCAAGGGCTGGCGGTGGGCGCAGGTCATGGAACGTCCCCTCGCTGGCTTTGAACCGCACAAACGCGGCGCCCGGTGGCCGCCCGGGCGGGTGCTGGACGTCAAACTCGCGAACGCGCCCGCCAGTTGCGGACGTCGCCCATTTTTGGGGAAGAGGGTTCGCCGACCTGCTCTGGCTCCCGTATTGGAGCGCGTTGCAGGAGGCGGGCGTACAGCGCCAGGAGCCGGGCCTCATCGAGCGCCCACTCGTGATCCCTCAGGACCGCCGCGCGGCCGCGTTCGCCCATGGCTTGAGCAAGATCGGGCTCGGCAAGAAGCCGCTCTATCGCCGCGGCGATGGCGCTTGGATCCCGGGCGTCCACCAACAGGCCGCAGTCATAGCGGCTCACCAGGTCGCGCCAGCGCGGGATGTCGGTGGCGACCAGCGGCAGGCCCGCGGCCATCATCTCCAGGAACTTGATCGGGTCGGAACGCAGGACGTTCTCGGTGGGCAGATAGACCACCAGGCCGACCCGGGACCGACCCAGGATCGAGACCACCTCGGCGCGGTCCGCCCAACCCTCGAAGTCGACCCGCTCCGCGCCGGGCGCCGCCCTCGCTTCGGCCTCGGCCTGGGGATCGCGAAAGTCGCCGCCAAGGCTGAGGCGTGCGCCCAGGTCGGCCGGCAACAGCCGCATTGCCTCGATCATGCCGGCGACATTGTGATAGGCGGCCAGGCCGCCGACATAGGCCACGCGCATCGGCCGTTCATGAAGGGGCCGGCCGCTGGCCACGGCCAGCTCCGCCGCCCTCGGCGTGTTGCGGACCGTGACGGTCTTGGCCGGCTTGAAGTGCTCGGCGATCAAGGGGGTGGCGGCGACGATGGCGTCGAAGGCGGTCTCGGCCAGGCGTTCGAACAGCCACAGACCGGCCGTCAGCCCGCCGCGCGCCCAGGCGGGGATGTATTTTCGGTCGCGCATGAGGGCCAGTTCCTCGTGCACGTCATAGATCACCCGCTTGCCGCGCAGCTTCAGGGCCAGCCCTACCCAGATCAACTCCGGGTCATGCAGATGATAGATGTCCGCATCCTCGCGCAGGGCCAGACGCAGGGCGATCGCGGCGATGCGGGTAGCGCGGTCGATGCGGTTGCGAGGTTCGGGCAACGCGATCAGCCGCACGCCGTCGACAACGGCCGCCGGGTCCGCCCTGGCGATCAGCGCCACATCGTAGCCCGCCTGCGCCAGCCCCCTTGCCTGCTTGTGGAAGATGCGGACGTCGAAGGGCCGGTGCACGGTGGTCAGGACGACGACCCGCGCCGGGACGCCACGGCGGTGGACGAAGCGGGGCGGGGTCTTGATCGTCACGGGCCGCTCGCGGTTGTCGGAAGGTCGTTGCGGGAACCAGCCAAGCTCGCGAATGGTTGCATTGCGATGGCGCGGGGGCTGTCCCGTCGTTGGGCCTGGCCGGGCGGAACTGGAGCAGAGACAGGATGAACGACCGGCGCCGCCTCACGCCGCGCAAGACCCTGTCCGGGGTCGCGGCGGATGTGAGCTCCTTCGTGCGGGGCGTGGACTATGACTATCGGGTCGATGTGGGGTCCGATCCCCTGGCTTATCCCCTTGCCTTCGACCGTATGCTGGAGGCCGACCCGGCGCTGTTCGAGCCCCTCGATGACGAGGGCGTGCCGGCGAGGGGCGCAGTGGGTGAGGGCGGTCGCTACATGCCCTCGCGCATCGCCGGCTATGGCCTCGCCCAATGGAATCTGGCCCGGCGGACCGGGTCGGCTGAGGCCATGTCGCGGTTCCTGGCCGCGGCCGACTGGTTCGCCCGGCAACCGGACGGCGCCTTCATGCACGACCTGGTGCTGGAGGGGATGGCCTGCCCCTGGCCGTCGTGCCTGGCGCAGGGAGAAGGGCTGTCGGTCCTGGTCCGCGCTTTCCTGGCCACCGGCGAGCCACGCTACCTTGACCAGGCCCGCGCGGCGCTAGGCCCGCTCAGCGTGCCGGTAGCGGCGGGGGGCGTGGCCTCGACCCTGCCGGACGGCTCCTACTTCGTCGAAGAGTACCCGGGCGGGCGGCATCTGCACGTCCTCAACGGCGCCCTGTTCGCCGT
>FTAI01001601.1_pt1 | contig 12555 bp, 16 predicted proteins | sample 1638941 | NCBI WGS metagenome assembly FTAI01 (sample SAMEA3914813, study PRJEB12502) | metagenome | biome: forest; material: soil | place: Canada | collected 2011-07-07 | depth 0.3 m | reverse complement strand
GGCCTTCGACTGGCCCACGTCCTCTTCGGCGTAGAGGATCTGCCGCTGCAGGTTCGAGCGGTCGACCACGTCCGGATCGACCACGAAGATCGCGCCCACGCCGGCCGCGGCCAGGTAGAGCGCGGCGGGCGAGCCCAGACCGCCGGCGCCGACGATCAGCGCGCTCGCGGCCTTCAGCTTCTGCTGACCGGGGCCGCCCACCTCGCGCAGCACCAGATGGCGGGCGTAGCGCTCGACTTCGGCGTCGGTGAAGACCATGCCCCTATCTTGGCCTTAAGGCCGCGCCGCGCAACCGCCGTCGCGACGCCGGTCGCGCTGCGGGCGCCGCTCGTCGCGCGGGGCCGAGACGGCGCGCGACGGTTCAGGCAGATTTGCATGCTCCTCGGGGGAGAGCTTCGACCATGCGGAAGATGACGATGCCGCTCGTCGCCATGAGCCTCGCAGGCCTTGGCGCCCCGAGCGCCCACGCCGCGCCGGCCGCGCCCGCGGACCCGGCGCCGGTGATCGCCGCCGAGCGCGCCTTCGCCGCCCGCGCCGCGGTGGTCGGCATCAGCCCGAGCTTCCTGGAAAGCATGGCCGACGACGCGATCATCTTCGGGCCCGACCCGGTGCTCGCCAAGGCCTTCTATGGGGCCCGGCCGGCCGGCAAGACCCCCAGGGAGGGCGGAACCCTGCTGGCCTGGTGGCCGAACTTCGCGGGCGTCGCGCGCTCCGGGGACCTGGGTTTCACCACCGGGCCCGCGGCGATCGACGGCAAGCGAGGGGTGTTCTACTTCACCGTCTGGACCCGCCAGCCGGACGGCGGCTGGAAGTGGGTCTACGACGGCGGCATCGACGCGGACGGCGCCGCGGCTCCCGGCCCCGACGCGGAGCCCAAGGTCCTGCCGCCAGGGGACGCCAGCCCGCTCGCGCCCGCGGCCGCCATGGACCAGGTGCGGACCGCCGAGATCGCGATCGCCGCCCACGCCAGGACCGACGCCGCCCAGGCCTTGAAGGCCGTGCTCGCGCCCGACGCCCGTGTTCAGGGCTCGCCCGCCGCGCCGGCGACCGACCCGGCCGCCGTGACCCGGGAACTCGCGACCCGCGCCAGGACCATCGCCTTTGGCCCGCTCGGCGGCGGCGCCTCCAAGGCCGGCGACCTCGTCTGGACCTACGGCGACGCGCGCTGGGACCAGGGCCGCGGTCACTACGTCCGCATGTGGCAGCGCCGCGCCGGCAAGTGGGCGCTGGTGTTCGACCAGATCATCGCGGCGCCGAAACCCTAGCCGCGTTCCAGCCGGGCTTCCCGGATCGCCTGCTGCAGCGCCTTGGCGAACTCGCCGCGTTCGCGCGGGCTGAGCGCCTGGGCGACCGCGACTTCCTTGCCCGAGATCGCCAGGCGCAGATCGACGGCGCCGTCGTCTTCCGCCACCGCCACGCGGGTGAAGGCGGTGGGGCTCTCCCAGACCACGCGGCTCCAGTTGGGGGCCTCGTGGGTGATCACGATGTCGCGGGCGGTGACCTGCACCCGCTCGATCCGCCGCGCGGCCCGGAAGCTCGCCATGAAGGCCACGATCACCGCCAGGACGTCGAGGCCAAGAAAGAAGGGCACGAACAGCGCGCCCATGTAGACGAACACCGCCGCCGAGCAGCAGTTGGCCAGGGTGACCACGGTGATCAGGATGATGAACCCGCGCTCGGAAAGCGAGCGGTGCGGCGTGATCACCGCGTCCATGTAGGTCTGGCCGAGCATGCTGGCCGTCAAGATAGGCCCGGAAACCGCCTTGGCGGAAGAGGGCGCGGCGGTCATCTTGCGCCTCGCATGGCCAAGCCCCCGAACGCCCAGACGATCGCCGCGAAGAAACCTTCGAAGACAGCGCCCCGCAAAAGGCGCCTCAGCCCGGCCGAACAGGCGCGCATCGCCGAGATCTTCCGCCGCTTCGAGGCGCAGGAAAGCGATCCGCGCACCGAGCTCGACTACGACAGCCCCTTCACCCTGCTGACCGCGGTGGCGCTGTCGGCCCAGGCGACCGACGTCTCGGTGAACAAGGCCACCGCCAAGCTCTTCAAGGTGGCCGACACGCCCCAGAAGATGCTCGCCCTGGGCGAGGCAGGCCTGAAGCCCTTCATCTCCTCGATCGGCCTCTACAACTCCAAGGCCAAGAACGTCGTCGCCATGAGCCGCATCCTGGTGGAGCAGTACAGCGGTGAGGTGCCGCTGGACCGCGAAGCGCTGCAGGCCCTGCCGGGCGTGGGGCGCAAGACCGCCTCGGTGGTGCTGAACGAGCTGCGCGTCGAGCCGGCCATCGCCGTCGACACCCACGTGTTCCGCGTCGCCCACCGCCTGGGCCTCGCCGCCGGCAAGACGCCCGACCAGGTGGAGGCCGAGCTGATGGCCATCGTCCCGGACGAGCTCAAGACCCGCGCCCACCACTGGCTGATCCTGCACGGCCGCTACGTGTGCGTGGCGCGGCGGCCGAAATGCGAAGCGTGCATCGTGGCGGACCTGTGCCCGTCGCGGCATCTGTTCGTCCCAAGATGAGCGCCCGCCCGCGTCTCCCGCTGACCTCGCTGAGGGTCTTCGAGGCGGCCGCGCGGCACGAGAGCTTCCTGCGGGCCGCCGAGGAGCTCGCCATCACGCCCGGCGCCGTCAGCCGCCAGATCAAGGCCCTGGAGGCTGACCTCGCCGTTCGGCTGTTCGAGCGGTTCAACCGCGCGGTCCGCCTGACGGAGACCGGAGAGCGGCTCGCCGTCGGCGTGCGCCAGGGCATCGCGCGGATCGAGGAGGCGGTCGAGGAGGTGCGCAACCCCCGCCAGGCGGTGCTGGCGGTCACCGCCATGCACTCCTTCGCCGCGCGCTGGCTGGTCCCGCGGCTGCACCTGTTCAACGAGCGCCATCCCGAGATCCAGGTGCTGGTGGCCGCATCGGACACCACGGTGGACCTGGTGCGGGACCGCTACGACGTGGCGATCCGCTTCGGCAGAGGACCCTATCCGGGCTTCGCCGCGAAGAAGCTGATCTCGCTCTTCATGTTCCCGGTCTGTAGCCCGCGCCTCCTGGAGGAGACGCCGCTGGACCGGCCGAGCGACCTGGCGAAGGTCCAGCTGTTCGCCGACGTGAACCTCGCCCAGGCGGAACCCGACTGGGGCGCCTGGCTGGCGCTGGCGGGCGCCCCGGAGGTCAATTGGCGGCGCGGCCAGCTGTTCTCCAACATCTACCTGGCCATCGAGGCCGCGCTGGCGGGCCGGGGCGTGGCGCTCGCCGAGGGGGCGCTGGTGCGGGACGAACTGGCCGCCGGGCGGCTGGTCAAACCCTTCGATATCGAGCTGCCGAGCACCTACAGCCAGTGGATCCTGACGCTGCCCGAAAAGGCCGACCGCCCCGACGTCCGCCGCTTTCGCAATTGGCTCATCGCCCAGGCCGACGCCGAGGGCCTGCGGCGCCTCGAGTGATCTGACCTCACCTGAACGGCGGCCTTCTCCTTTGTCGGGGGGCGTTCAATGGCCTCTACTCCCCTCAATCGAACTCGCGCCGATGGAGGCTCTCATGACCACCGAATGCATCGCCAACCCGGACGTCGCAGAACGCCGTGCGGCGCGGTCCGACGTCACCATCTCGGCCACCGAGTGGGGGCTTATCGCCATCCTGGGCGCCGGCTTCCTCCTGATGCTGCCGGCGGCGGCGTTCCTGGTGACGCACCTTACGGCCTGACCGCAGCGGCGCGGCGCCGGAGCAGGTCCTGTTCGCGCCGGTTGCCGGCCAGCGCCGCGGCCGCCTCGAAGGCGGCGCGCGCCTCCCGGTGGCGGCCGAGCTTTTGGAGCAGGTCGCCGCGGACGCTGGGCAGCAGGTGATAGCCCTTGAGCGCCGGGTCGCCCAGAAGGCCGTCCACGATCGCCAGTCCCGCATCGGGCCCCTCGGCCATGCCAACGGCGATCGCCCGGTTCAGTTCGACGATCGGCGAGCGGACGACCGCGCCCAGCTCGGCATAGAGCCCGGCGATGCGCGCCCAGTCGGTGTCCTCCGCCGCCTCCGCCTGTGCATGGCAGGCGACGATGGCCGCCTGGAGGGCGTAGGGCCCGCCCGCGCCGCCCAGCTCACGCGCCCGCCCGAGCGCCTGCAATCCCCGCCGGATCTGCAGCTGGTCCCAGAGCGCGCGGTTCTGGTCCAGCATCAGGATCGGCTCGCCCGACGCGTCGGTCCGCGCCGCCGTGCGCGAGACATTCAGCTCCATCAGCGCGAGCAGGCCGTGGGCTTCGGGCTCATGCGGCGCGATAGCGGTGAGCACGCGGCCCAGTCGGAGCGCTTCGTGGCAGAGCTCGGGCCGCAGCCAGTCCTCGCCGCGCGCGGCGGTGTAGCCTTCGTTGAAGATCAGATAGACAACCTCCAGAACCGAGGAGAGGCGCGCCGCGAGCTCTTCGCCGCGCGGGGTCTCGTAGGCCAGTCCCGAGGCCGACAAGGTCCGCTTCGCGCGCACGATGCGCTGGGCGATCGTGGCCTCCGGCAAGAGAAAGGCCCTGGCGATCTCGTCGGTCGTCAGACCACAGATCATCCTGAGCGCCAGCGCGGCGCAGGCCTCGCGCGACAGGCGCGGGTGACAGGCGGTGAAGATCAGCCGGAGCAGCTCATCGCCGATGTCGTCGTCGAGGGCGCAATCCCAGTCGGGCATGGCCTGCTGCTCGGCCTCCAGGTCCCGGACGACCATCTCGTGCTTGCGGTCGAGCATCCGGCTGCGGCGCAGATGGTCCAGCGCCCGGCGCTTGGCGGTCGCCATCAGCCAGGCCCCAGGCCTCTCCGGAACGCCCGTCTCCGGCCACCGTTCGAGGGCGGCCACCAGGGCGTCCTGCGTCAGCTCCTCCGCCAGCGGCACATCGCGCAGCATCCTCGCCAGGCTGGTGATCAGCCGGGGCTGTTCGATCCGCCAGACGGCGAGGATCGCGCGATGGACCTCAGGAGGCGCCATGCGGCTATGCGCGCCTAGGCGGCTCTGGTGTTGGAGCCGGCGAAGGCGCGGACCTCGCACGTGCCTTCCCAGCCCGGCATGAAGTCCTTGTGGAGCTGCATGAACTCGACCGCCGAGGCCACGGCCTCCTCCTTGTTCTTGAACTCGAAGATCGCGTAGCCGCCGATGACCTCCTTGGCCTCGACGAACGGACCGTCGAGCACCTTGACCTGTCCGCTCGCGACGCTGACCCGCGCCCCTGTGGACAGCGGCATCAGCCCGCCGTCGTCGAGCATGCGGCCGGATTTGATCTCCCGGTCGGCGAGCTTGTGCATCGCCTCGATGAGCTCCGGCGTGGGGGGACCGGCGTGGGCGGATGAGACAATACACATGAAGCGCATCTGGGCATTCCTCCTGGGCGAGCCGCGGACGCCATCGCCGCAGTGTCTCGCCCATATTAGGTCGACGAACCAGCCCGAGGCGGATCGACATGCGCCTTGCATAAATTCGCGCCGTCAGGCGGCTGACGGGCGCCGTCGCCTCGGGGAGAATCTTTACGCGCTTGCCCCCACGTTGCCCGGAATGCCGATCTTCTGTAAGTCCCGCCTCTCCTTCCCCTGAAAGCTGAGCAATGCCAGACCTCTACGACGTCGCCGCGATCGGCAACGCCATCGTCGACGTGATCGCCCCGGCCACGGACGAGTTCCTGGCGGCGAACGGCCTCGACAAGGGCGCGATGATGCTGGTCGACCCGGCGCAGTCGGCAGCGCTCTACGCCAAGATGGCTTCGGGCGTCGAGGCCTCCGGCGGCTCGGCGGCCAACACCATCGCGGGGGTGGCCAGCTTCGGCGGCAAGGGCGCTTACATGGGCAAGGTCGCCGACGACAAGCTGGGCGAGATCTTCGCCCACGACATGCGCGCGATCGGCGCGCGCTTCGAGAACACGCCGCTGGTCGGCGGGCCGGGCACGGCGATCTCGATGATCAACGTCACCCCGGACGCCCAGCGGACCATGTGCACCTTCCTGGGCGCCTCGGTGCAGTTCTCCGACGCCGACGTGGACCCCGCCGTCGTGGAAGCCGCCAAGATCGTCTATCTGGAGGGCTACCTGTTCGACGCCGAGGCCGCGCGGCGGGCCTTCGCCAAGGCCGCGGGCCTGGCGCACGGGTCGGACCGGATGATCGCGCTCACCCTCTCCGACGGCTTCGTGGTCGAGCGCCACCGCGAGGGCTTGATGGGCTTCATCGAAAGCCAGGTCGACCTGCTGTTCGCCAACGAGACGGAAATCCTGGCGCTCTTCCAGACCGAGAGCTTCGACGAGGCGGTGGAGGCCCTGCGGACCCGCGTGAAGCTGGCGGCCGTGACCCGCGGCGCCGCCGGTTCGGTGATCCTCTCCACCGGCGAGCGGCTGAGCGTGAAGGCCGAGCCCGTCGAGAAAGTCGTGGACACGACCGGCGCCGGCGACCAATACGCAGCCGGTTTCATGTTCGGCCTTTCGCGGGGGCGGTCGCTGCAGCAATGCGGCCAGCTGGCCTCGCTGGCGGCGGCCGAGGTGATCTCGCACTACGGTCCGCGGCCGCAGGTCTCCCTCAAGGAGCTCGCGGCCTCCAAGGGATACTGATGATGAGCCGCAAGGCGGAGGTCGTCCGCAACACCAAGGAGACCCAGATCCGGATCGTCCTCGATCTGGACGGCTCGGGCGAGTCCAAGGTTTCCACCGGCATCGGCTTCTTCGACCATATGCTGGAGAGCTTCATCCGCCACGGCGGCTTCGACGCCACGGTCGAGACCAAGGGCGACCTGCACATCGACATGCACCACACGGTGGAGGACACCGGGATCGTGCTGGGCCAGGCGTTCAACCAGGCGCTGGACGGCTTCAAGGGCGTGCGCCGGTTCGGCCACGCCTACATCCCGATGGACGAGACCCTGACGCGCTGCGCCATCGACCTGTCCAACCGCCCGTACCTGATCTGGAACGTGGCGTTCAAGACGCCGAAGGTGGGCGATATGGACACCGAGCTCTTCAAGGAGTTCCACCACGCCTTCGCCATGAACTGCGGGGCCTGCGTGCATCTGGAGACCCTCTACGGGACCAATTCCCACCACATCGCCGAAAGCGGCTTCAAGGCGCTGGCCCGTTCGCTGCGCCATGCGGTCGAGCTCGACCCCAAGACCCACGGCCGCGCCCCTTCCACCAAGGGCGTGCTTTAGGGACGGAGCGACGGACAGGAAAATGGAACATTTTCCGTAGGACGCGCGACCAGATAAGGAATTCCCCATGCAAAGCGTCGCCCTGATCAACTACGGGTCGGGCAACCTTCGCTCGGCCGAAAAGGCCCTGATCCGCGCCGCGGACGGGAAGAGCGAGATCGTCGTCACCGACGACCCCGACGTCATCGCGGTCGCCGACCGCATCGTGCTGCCCGGCGTCGGCGCCTTTGCGGCCTGCATGGCGGCGTTCGAGGCCCGGCCGGGCGTTTCGGAGGCCATGACCGAGGCGGTGCACGGCAAGGGCGCGCCGTTTCTCGGCATCTGCGTCGGCATGCAGCTCCTGGCGTCGCGCGGCCTGGAGTTCGGCGAAACGCCCGGGCTCGACTGGATCGCCGGCGACGTCCGCAGGCTCGAGAGCGCCGACCCGGCGATCAAGATCCCGCACATGGGCTGGAACGGGCTGACCGATGTCAGCGACCAGCCGGTCTTCTCAGGCCTTAAGGCCAATCCCGGTTCGAAAGAGGGCCAGACGGTCTATTTCACCCACTCCTTCGCCTTTTTCCCGAAGGACGAACGCGACGTGGCGGCCTATGTGGAGCACGGCGGGCGGTTCCCCGCCGCCGTTGCGCGCGGCAACGTCGCCGGCGTGCAGTTCCACCCGGAGAAGTCGCAAGCCTCCGGCCTTTCCCTTCTTGCGCGCTTCCTGGAGTGGCGACCGTGATCCTCTACCCGGCCATCGACCTCAAGGACGGCAGCTGCGTGCGCGTGGTGCACGGCGACCTCGCCACCGCCACGGTGTTCAACACCTCGCCCGCCGCCCAGGCGCGGCTGTGGGCCGACGGCGGCTTCCACTGGATCCACGTGGTCGACCTGAACGGGGCGGTCTCCGGCAAGGCCGTGAACCAGGCGGCCGTCGAGGAGATCCTGGGCGCGGTCTCCGTGCCCGTGCAACTGGGCGGCGGCATCCGCACGATGGCCGACGTCGAGGGCTGGATCGAGGCGGGGGTCAGCCGCGTGATCCTGGGGACCGTCGCCGTGCGCGAGCCGCAGATCGTGCGCGAGGCGGCCAGGGCGTGGCCCGAGCAGATCGCGGTCAGCGTCGACGTGCGCAAGGGCAAGGTCGCGGTCCAGGGCTGGACCGAGGATAGCGACCTCGACGCCATCACGGTCGCCAAGCGGTTCGAGGACGCCGGCGTCAGCGCCCTGATCATCACCGACATCGACCGGGACGGCACGGTCATGGGCTTCAACGTCGAGGCGTTCGGGGCGATCGCCGATGCGGTCGCGATTCCGGTGATCGCCGCCGGCGGCCTGGCGACGGTGGACGACATCGTCCGGCTGAAGGCCCGCGAAGGCGCCCCCATCGCCGGCGCCATCCTGGGGCGCGCGCTCTACAATGGCGCGATCACCCCCGGCGAGGCGCTGAAGGTGGCCGCATGACGCCCAAGGTCTTCGCATGTTGAGGGTTCGCGTCATCCCCTGCCTGGACGTCAAGGACGGCCGGGTGGTGAAGGGCGTGCAGTTCGTGAGCCTGCGCGACGCCGGCGATCCGGTGGAGCAGGCCAGGGCCTATGACGCCGCCGGGGCCGACGAGCTGATGTTCCTCGACATCACCGCCAGCCACGAGAACCGGGGGACCATCCTCGACGTCGTGGCCCGCACGGCGGACGTCTGCTTCATGCCGCTCTCCGTGGGCGGCGGGATCCGCCGGGTGGAGGACGCGCGCCGACTGTTGCTGGCCGGCGCCGACAAGATCTCGATCAACACCGCCGCGGTGGAGAACCGCGACCTGATCTCCGCCTGCGCCGACGCCTTCGGCAGCCAGGCCACGGTCGTCGCCATCGACGCCAAGCGCGTGGGGGAGGCCTGGCGGGTCTTCACCTACGGCGGCCGCAACGACACCGGCCTGAACGTCGTCGACTACGCCGTGGAAGCCGTCGAGCGGGGGGCGGGCGAGATCCTGCTCACCTCCATGGACCGCGACGGCGCCAAGACCGGCTACGACCTCGACCTGCTGAAGGCCGTGACGCACGCGGTCTCCGTGCCGGTGATCGCCTCGGGCGGGGCGGGGAACGCGCAGCACATGGTCGATGCGGTGACCCGAGGCTGCGCCGACGCCGTGCTCGCCGCCTCGATCTTCCACTTCGGCGAGGTTTCGATCGGCGACGTGAAGCGAGCCATGGACGCCGCGCGCATCCCGGTGCGCCTGCCAGAAGCGGAGGCTGGGGCCGTCGCATGAGCCGTTTCGCCGACCTCCTGGCGCGCCTGGCCGCCGTCATCGACAGCCGCAAGGGCGGCGACGCAGGCGCGTCCTACACCGCCAAGCTGCTGGCCGACCCGTCGCTGGCCGCCAAGAAGCTCGGCGAGGAAGCCATCGAGGCGATCATCGCCGCCACCCAGGGCGACAAGGCCGCGCTCGCCGCCGAGAGCGCCGACCTGATCTACCACTGGCTGGTGGTCCTGGCCGCCGCCGGCGTCTCCCTGGACGAGGTGGCCGCGAAGCTCGAGGCCCGCGAAGGGACGTCCGGGCTCGACGAAAAGGCGGGCCGCAAGTCGTGATCCTTCTCCCCTTGTGGGAGAAGGTGTCGCCCGAAGGGTGACGGATGTGGGGTTGCGCTCCGCTCTCGGCGCTATCTCACGCTCAGACCGGATAGGGCTTTCGACCCCACATCCGACCTGCTTCGCAGGCCACCTTCTCCCACAAGGGGAGAAGGATGCTTCTTCTACCCCCGCGGCTTGCGCTTCAGCGCCACGTAGAGCGCGCCTTCGCCGCCGTGGTGGCGGGCGGCGTCGGAAATCCCCGCCACGATATGCGCCAGGTGGGAGGCGGCCAGCCATTCCGGCGTCCGCCGCTTCAGGATCCCGTCGCCCTGCACGCCCTTGCCGGTGATGACCAACACGGCGCGGTAGCCCTCGTCCCAGGCCCGGGTCAGGAATCGTTCGAGCACGCCCCGCGCCCGGTCCTGATCGAGGCCGTGCAGGTCGAGCCGCGCGCCGATCGGGTCGCGCTCGCGGGCGATACGGCGCTTGCGGCGTGGTTCGATGCCGTCGAGATCGGAGCGAGGTTTGGGCGGCTTGGCGCGCGGCGCTGCCGATGGCGCGGCCTTGGCGGGGATTGCGGTCTTCCCCGCGGCGGGCAAGGCGTCCGCCGCCTCGGCCTTCGGCGTCGCGCGGCCGGGCAACGGATGGACGGTGGCGGCGACCAAGCCCCAGACGTGCCGCTCCTCGGGCTTCAGCGGCCGCTTCATGGCGCGGGGTCCTTGGGGACCAGCCGGTAGAGCCGAAGCGCGTGGCGGACCCGCCCGGCCTCCGCGCCCGCCGCCGGGCCCAGGCCCAGGTAGAGATCGGCGCGGACGTCGCCCCGGATCGCCCCGCCGGTGTCGAGCGCCAGCGCCAGGCGCCGGTAGGTCGGGAAGGCGCCCTTGAGGATCGGCGTCTCGGCGTCCAGCCAATAGAGCTCGCCCATCTGGTGGTAGGCCGGATCGACCGCCAGGGCCCGGCCGGGCGGCAGGGGCAGGTTCGCCGACCCCACCGGCTGGCGGCCGTCGTCAGGCGCCAGGCTGAAGAAGGCGTAGCGCGGATTGAGCCGCATGATGGCGTCGGCCTCGGGACCGCGATGGTCGGCCAGCCAGCCGCGGATCGCCTCGGCCGAGGTGTTGTCCGCGGCCAGCAGGCCCCGGTCGCGCATGAGGTTGGAGACGGCGACGAAGGCGCGGCCGTTGTTGGCCGCATAGACCGCCTTCATCCGCTTGCCGCTCTCGAAGGTCAGCACGCCCGAGCCCTGGATCTGCAGGAAGAACAGGTCCTCGGGCCGCAGCCAGGCGAGCGCCCGGTCCGGCGGGCTCGCCTCGATGGCCGCGCGGTCGGGGTAGGGGCCGAGCGTCCCGTCGCCGGCGTCCCGCGCCGCGCCCGGACGGCCGGCCTGGGCGGGATCGAAAAGCCCGGCGTCCACGGATCTCAGGTCGGCGGGCTTGGCCCGTAGCGGCGCGCTGAACTCGTCGCTTCGCTTGTGCCGGGCCGGATACTCCGGGGCGAAATAGGCGGTCAGCACGCCCTCGTCGGCCGAGGCCTGGGCGCGGAAATTGGCCTCGAAGAAGCGCCGGGACTGCTCGCGGTCGAGGGGGCCGATGGCGCGGGCGCTGCGGCAGACCTGGGCCATCGCCGGATCGCGCGCCGCCCCGCAGGTCTCGCGGAAGGCGGCCAGGGCCGCGGCATGGTCTTCGGCCCCCCAGCCCTTCAGGGCCGTGAGCGGGGCGCGGCGCTCGACGGCCGGCGGGGGGCGCGGCTCGGCGGAAAAGGGCGAGGGGGGCGGCCGGCGCACCGGCGAATGCTGGACCGGATGGCTCGGAGGCGCGGTGGCGCAGGCGGCCAGAATGAGCACGGCCAGTCCAAGCGCGAAGGGGGCCGCGCCGACCGCTCGCAGCTGCATGGGCCGTCAGGCCTCCGCGGCGTCGACGTGGATCAGCATCCAGTTGGGATCGCGGCTCTTCAGGTGGCGCTCGAAGGTCCAGAGTTCGGCGGTGCGCCGGTCTTCGACGCCCTCGCCCTCCGGCCCCTTGGTCCGGCTGCGGAACTCGGCGAGGAAGCGCACGGTCAGCCGCGCCAGATCCGCGCCCACCACCTCGGCCTTTTCCAGGTCCGCCCGGGGCTGATGCAGGAATTCAACGGTTTCGGTGCGGTTCTCGGCCTCGCGGGCCGCGATCGCCGTGTCGAAGCCGGCCATCACCGGCGGCGAGAGCAGGTCGCGCAGCTTGTTCCGGTCGCCGGCGGCGAAGGCCTTGACGATCATCTCATAGGCGCTCTTGGCGCCGCCCAGGAAGCGGCCGACGTCGAAGCCCGGATCCTTGGCCTTCACGGCCGCCAGGCCGGTGAGCGACACGCCGTCGTCCGCCGCCTCGAGCGCCGCGGCGTCCGGCCCGCGCTCCACCGCCGACGCCGTCGTCGGCACGGCGGGGGAATCCTCAGGCTGCCGGCCCACGCGCCGGCCCAGCACCGCGTAGAGCTGGTAGAGCACGATGGCCGCGAGGCCTGCGAAGATGATCAACTCGAGCACTTGCAACGATGAGGCCTTCAGGTGTTCCGTCGAGTGACGCTGGATCCAATATAGGACGATGCAACGCGCCCGTCAGCGCCCCGTTGCATCACCTGGGGGGCCATGATAGCCCGGCCGCCCGAGAAGACGCGAACCCTTCGTAGTCTCGCCACGGATTTAAGCCGAACTATGACCGACACCGACGCCGGCGCAGGCGCCCCTGAAACCGCTTCCGACGGCGCTCTCGGCGCCGAAGGCCCCGGCATCCGGATCCTGGCCCAATTCATCCGGGACCTGTCGTTCGAGAACCCGCGCGCGCCGGAATCCCTGCGCGGCGGCGCGGCCCAGCCTCAGATCGACCTCGGCGTCGAGATGAACGCCCGCGGCCGC
>FTAI01000089.1_pt1 | contig 12619 bp, 8 predicted proteins | sample 1638941 | NCBI WGS metagenome assembly FTAI01 (sample SAMEA3914813, study PRJEB12502) | metagenome | biome: forest; material: soil | place: Canada | collected 2011-07-07 | depth 0.3 m | reverse complement strand
GGTGGTGTGGATCGGGCAGCCGCCCACCTCCATCTCGCGCGAGGCGACCCGGCCGGTGATGTCCACCGGCGGCTCGAAGCGCAGCACCTCCTCCACGGCCGCCCCGATCAGGGTGGGGTCGGCGCGCAGCTTGGCCATCTCCTCCGGGTGTGTGAGCAACAGGCGTACGGCGTTGCCGATCAGGTCGGTCGTGGTGAGGTTGCCGGCCACCAGGAGGGCGTTGAGGTTGGTGATCAGGTCGTCGTCGGTAAGCTGGGCGCCGCCGTCCTGGAGCTGGACCATGTCGGTGACCAGGTCGTCTTCAGGCTGTTCGCGGCGGGCGGCCAGCATGCCGGCCATGTGCTCGCGCAGGGCCTTGCCGGCGCGCAGCATCTGGGCGGTCTGGTCGGGGGTGCGCAGGGGGTTGAGGCCTTGGATGACACCCTCGGACCAGTCGCGGAACTCCGGCAGGCGGTCGTGGGCGACGCCCAGGATGACGGCGATGACGTCGATGGGGATCGGCAGGGCGAAGGCCGACATCAGGTCGAAGCTTCCCTGCGCAGCGGCGGCGTCCAGGGTCTCGTCGACGATGCGCTCCACCTGTGGCTTGATCCGGGCGGCGCGCTTGTAGAGGGCCTGGGCCAGCGGGCCGCGGATGCGGGCGTGGTCGGGATCGTCCTGGAGCAGGATCGAGGGATTGCGCGACGCCTCGGGGTCGGCGCCCTCGGGGGTGTCGAGGATGCGCCGGGTCAGGACCGCGGCTTCCTCGGCCTTGTTGGGATCGCGCCAGAGGGTGAGGTCGGTGAGGATGCCGCGCACGTCCTCGTGCCGGGTCAGGAAGAACACGCCGGCGCCGTCGTCGCGCATCACCGGGTGATGCTCGCGCAGGCGGGCCAGCAGGCTGTAGGGATCCTCGCGGAACTGCGGGTTCAGGGGCGTGAGGGCGAGGACGGGAATCGCCGAAGGGATGGAGACGTCGTCGGCCATCTGAAGGAACTCCTGGCGCCGCGGGAGCCGATACCTAGTCCCCGGCGAGGCCGGCGGCAATTCGTGCGCGGCGCGCCGTCGACGTCCGAGCCCACGACATCGGCATAGCGCAGGTCCGGGGCCAGGGTCATGCAGTCCGGCTGGGCGCCCAGGTAGTCGAGGCCGCCGTCGTCCGAACGGTCGTCATTGGAGAAAGAGCTCTCCACCCCATCGCCCGGTAGTGGGTCAGGAAATGGGGCAGCAGGTAGGCCTCGTTGCGGATCATGGCGAGGGCCGCCGGGCCGTGCCGGCGGATGGCGGCAGGCTTGAGGATCGACGGCGAGATGTCCAGGTTCACCGACAACGGCGAGGCGGTCTGGGCCGGGGTCGTCAGCCCTTCACCTCGGTCGACGGGCGATCGTCGCCCTCGGCGATCTCTTCGTGCCAGCGGCCGCCGGAGTCTTCCCAGGTGATGCCGCGGGTGACGCCGGGCGCAAGTTGCTCGCGGGCGGCGCGCGTGGCGGCGGCCTTGGCGGCGTCATGGCTGCGGAAGGTTTCCGAATAGACCCCGTCCACGCGATAGGCCCAGCCGCCGTCATGCTCGACGATCTCATAGGTGATCTTGGTCAAGGGGCGCCTCCCGGCGAGTTGGTGATCTTGAACCTAAAGTGGCAGCCGGCGCGACGTTGGCAAGGCCTGAACCATCACCCTCGCACCGGCTGCGCACCGGCCGGCCTACGCCGCGTCGACCAGGACGACTTCGGCGTCTTCCAGCGCCTTGATGGTCAGGGACGCTTCGCCTGTTATGGCGGCGCCGTCGCGCGCGTCCAGACGAACGCCGTTGACCTCAACCGCGCCGACCGCGGGCACCAGATAGCCGTGGCGGGTCTCACCCAGGGGATAGTCGACGCTGTCGCCGGCCTTCAGCGTGGCGCCCAGGACCCGGGCGTCCGTGCGAATCGGCAAGGCGTCCTTGTCGTCGTCGAAGCCGCTGGCCAGCGCCACCAGTTGTCCGGCGCGGTCCCCCTTGGGAAACGGCTTGGCGCCCCAGGACGGCGCGCCGCCGGTGCGCGAGGGCTCGATCCAGATCTGGAAGATGCGGGTCGTGTCGGGTTCCAGGTTGTATTCGGCATGGCGGATGCCCGTGCCGGCGCTCATCACCTGGACGTCGCCGGACTGCGTGCGGCCCTTGTTGCCAAGGTTGTCCTGGTGGGTGATGGCCCCTTGGCGGACATAGGTGATGATCTCCATGTCCGAATGGGGATGGGGCGGAAAGCCGGAGTTGGCGGCGATCTCGTCATCGTTCCAGACGCGCAGGGCGCCGTGGCCCATGTTGTCGGGGTCGTGGTAGCTGGCGAACGAGAAGTGGTGCTTGGCCTTGAGCCAGCCGTGGTCGGCGCCGCCGAGCGTCGCGAAGGGTTTGCGAATGATCATTTTGGCCTCCTGCCGCGCCGGGATGTGAAAGGCGCTGGCTTTGTCGAGGTCATAGGTATGGCCAACGAGTCCGATCAGAAATAGAAACAATCGAAACTCATCGTTTCGGAAATCGCGATGCCAGAATTGCCGGACTTCGAGGGGATGGCGATCTTCGCCCGGGTGGCGCAGGCGCGGTCCTTCGCCGGCGCGGCGGCGGAGCTGAAGCTGTCCAAGGCCACGGTGTCCAAGGCGGTCAGCCGGCTCGAGCAGAGGCTGGGCGCGCGGCTGTTCAACCGCACCTCCCGGCGTCTCGCCCTCACCGACACCGGCCAGCGGCTGGCCGAGCAGGCGGGACACATCGTGGCGGCGGCGGAGGCGGCCGAGCGCGAGGCCATGGCGCAGTCGGCGGCGCCGCGGGGCCTGATCCGGCTGGCGGCGCCGATGTCCTTCGGCCTGGCGAAGATCACGCCGCTGCTGCCGCACTTCATCGAGGCCTATCCGGAGATCACCATCGACCTGCACCTTAGCGACGCCCAGGTGGACCTGATCGGCGAAGGCTTCGACGCGGCGCTGCGGATCGCGCTGTTGCCGGATTCCTCGCTGGTGGCGCGGCGGCTGTGCGCGGTGTCGCGTCTGGTGGTCGGAGCGCCGGCCTACTTCGCGCGGCGGGGACGGCCGACGCATCCGGCCCACCTGGCCGAGCACGACTGCCTGGGCTACGCCTACCTGCCGACGCCGGACGTCTGGCGCTTCCGCAACGCCGCGGGCGAGGAAGCATCGGTGCGGCCGGCCGGGCCCCTGCGCGCCAACAACGCCGACGCCCTGATGCCGGCCCTGCTGGCGGGACTGGGCATCGCGGTGCAGCCGGACTTCATCATCGGCGAGGCGCTGAAGGAGGGACGACTGGAAACGGTGCTCACCGACTGGTCCTGGCCGCTGGGCGGCCTGAACTTCGTGACGCCGCCCGGGGGGCCGCGGCCGGCCAGGATCGCCGTGCTGGCGGAGTTTCTGGCGGAGCGGCTGGGGCGCGGATAGGGCCCCTCACCCGTCCGTCCGCTGCGCGGCCGGCCGACCTCTCCCCGCAAGCGGGGCGAGGTGAAGGAACATCGCCCTAGCCCCGCTTGCGGGGAGAAGGTTGGTGAGGGGTCTCGCCGCCGAACCGACCTACGCCGCCCTTGGCTTGGCCACCTCCGCATGCGGCGCATAGCTCGCCCACAGGTGTTGCGCCGCATAGGCGCGCCATGGGCGCCAGCGTTCGGAGAGAGCCAGGAGCTGGACGGGGGTCGGCCGCTGACCGGTCTCGTCGGCGAGGGCGCGCAGCAGGCCGATGTCGGCGGCGGGGAAGGCGTCGGGCTCGCGAAGGGCGCGCAGGGCGATGTATTGTGCTGTCCACTCGCCGATCCCGGGCAGGGCGCGCAGGCGGGCGATGGCGTCGTCCAGGCCGCTGCGGCCGGAGAGGATGGAGGGGTCGGCGGCGACGGCGGCGCCCATCGCCGACAGGGCGCGGGCCCTGGCGCCGGGCATGCCCAGGGTCGACAGGTCGCTGGCGGCGAGGCGCTCCGGGGTCGGGAAGATGTGGGTCAGGCCGGGCTGCGCCGCGGCGGGGTCGAGCGGCTCGCCGTAGCCGGCCACCAGCTTGCCAGCCAGGGTGATGGCGGCAGTGACGGTGACCTGCTGGCCAAGGATGGCGCGGATGGCCAGTTCGAACCCGTCCCAGGCGCCGGGCACGCGCAGGCCCGGCCGGGCGGCGACGAGGGGCGCCAGGATCGGATCCTCCGACAGCTGGGCTCCGATGGCGGCGGGGTCGGCGCCCAGGTCGAAGACCCGGCGCAGGCGGGCGATGATCGCCGGCAGGGCGGAGAGCCTGGGGAAGCGGATCGCGACCTTCAGTGCGTCGACGCCGGCCGCAGGTTCGACGCTGAGCGTCCCGGCCGCGCCGTCGAGCGCGATGGTGCGGCTGTAGATGTCGCCGACCACGGTCTCCACACCGGCGATGGCGCGCAGGCGCAGGAAGGCCAGCATGGCGTCCCAGTCGTAGGGCGGGCGATAGCGGAGCAAGAGAGCGATCTGACCGGCCGGACCGGCGGAGATGTCCGGGCCGCCGGCGCGGCGCAACGCGCTGGGCGGGCGGCGGAAGAGTTGCTGAAAGGTCTCGTTGAAGCGGCGGATGCTGCCGAAGCCCGAGGCCAGGGCGATCTCGGCCATGGGCAGGCGGGTCTCGTGGATGAGCTGCTTGGCCAGCAGGACGCGGCGGGTCTGGGCCACGGCCACGGGTGAGGCGCCGAGGTGCCGGTGAAAGAGGCGGCGAAGCTGGCGCTCGCCCACGCCCACGCGCCCGGCCAGGCGCTCGACATCGCCTTCATCCAGGGCGCCCATCTCGATCAGGGCCAGGGCGCGGGAGACGGTGTTGGATGTGCCGCGCCAGGCGCCCAGGTCCGGGGCGGTTTCCGGCCGGCACCGCAGACAGGGGCGGAATCCCGCTTCCTGGGCGGCGGCGGCCGAGGGGAAGAACAGCACGTTTTCCGACTTGGGCGTGCGCGCCGGGCAGATCGGGCGGCAGTAGATCCCCGTGGTCTTGACCCCGGTGTAGATTTGTCCGTCGAAACGGGGATCGCGGGTTGAGACGGCGCGGTAGCAGGCGTCGTGGTCGAGGCCGAGGTGGGGGCCGAGGTCCGGGTCGATGTCGGTTTCCATGGACCGATGATCGCCCGGGCGAGGCGCCGAGTCTCGCGGTTTTCGGACATCAATAGGCATGCGCCATCGGCGTCCGAAAACCGCCAGCAAGGCCGGACGGACCGGGACACACTATGCGGCCCATAGGGAGACCACACCGATGAACCCCCTGCCCCTCATCCTGGAACGCATCCCCAGCCCGATCGGGACGGTGCTGCTGATGACCGACGAGGCGGGCGCCGTCCGGGTCCTGGACTTCGCCGACTATGAGGCGCGCATGGCGCGGCTGCTGAGGCGCCACTACGGCGAAGGCGGCTGGACCGTGCGCGAGGCGGCGGCGCCGACCCGCGCGCGCAAAGCGCTGGAGGCCTATTTTGATGGCCAGATCGAAGCCATCGACGCCCTTGAGACCGCCACGGGCGGCACGGCGTTCCAGCGCCAGGTCTGGGCGGCGCTGCGGACCATTCCGGCGGGAACCACGTGGAGCTACGGCGCCCTGGCGGACCGGATCGGCCGGCCCAAGGCGGTGCGCGCCGCGGGCCTGGCCAACGGCGCCAATCCCATCGGCGTCATCGTCCCCTGCCACCGGGTGATCGGGGCGGACGGCAGCCTGACCGGCTACGGTGGCGGCCTTCCGCGAAAACGCTGGTTGCTGGCGCACGAGGACGCCTTGGGCCGAGCCTAAGCAGTGCGGGGGCCGCGGTAGCCGGCAATTCCTTGCTTTCGCTAGCGAACCCTCCGCAAGGAACTGTCACAATTCTTAACAAAGCAGGGCAGTTTGCGTTGACGTAACCACGTTCTTGCTTACAACCTGCGCTCCGCAGCGAGGGCAGGGACAATGGCTGGGACAACGTCGAACAATCAACGCTTGATCGTGGCGGGGTTGACCCTGGCGATCGTCGCGGGCGGCGCCTACTACGTGGGGCGGGTCTATCCGCCGCGCGGGGGCGTGACCGAGGGGACCATCGCCCCGGCTGACCGGTACAGGTCGAGCCAGGTCCAGTCGTCCGACGTGGGACTGGGCGACACATCGGTCGCCTCGCTGATGCAGACCGACGCCTTCGAGGTGATGGTCAAGAATCCGGGCTTCCGGGCCCTGGCGACGGATCCGGGCTTCCAAGCCTTCGCACAGCAGAACCCTGGCGTCCTGAGCGCCATGGCGGCCAATCCCAAGGCGTTCGCGGAACTGACCTCCAATCCCAAGGCGTTCGCACAGCTGGTCGGCGGCGCATCGCAGCTGGCCGCGCAATCTATCGCAGCCCAGAACGCCAGCAGCCAGATGTTCGCCCAGATGGTGATCGCCTCGCAGTTCGCCCGCGCGTCCTCGGCCATGGGTTCCGCCGCGGTCGGCGCCCTGGCCACGAACCAGGCCGCTATCGCGGCGGCCGGCCAGACCGCCAAGGCCCTGAGCGCCGCGACGGCGGCGGCGGGCAAGGTCTCGCAGGCCACAGCCTCCCAAGCGGCGGCGTCACAGGCCACGGCCTCCCAAGCGACGGTCGCCCAGGCCGCCGCCGCGCTGGGGGCCAATGCCGCCGCGTTCAACACCTTTGCTTCCCAGCCGGCGGCGCTGGCGGCCATGGCCGCGCATTCGTCCGCCTTCGCGGCCCTGGCCAACCATCCGGCGGCGCTGGCGGCCATGGCAAGCGACGCCAAGGCCTTCGCCGCGTTCTCGGGCAATCCGCAGGCCTTTGCCGAGGCGGCGTCGCACCCGTCCGCGGTGGCCTCCATGGCGACCAACGCCGACGCCTTCGCCAAGCTGGCGGCGGACGCCAAGGCCATGTCGGCCCTGACGTCCGACTCGAAGATGTTCGCATCCTTGGGCGCCAACGCGGCCGCCTTCCACATCCTGGCCACCAATTCGGCCTTCTCATCCAAGGCTAGCCAAAGCGCCCTGGCGGCGATGGCGACCAACTCCCAGGCCTTCGCCAACCTGGCGAACAACCCGGCGGCGCTCGCCTCGGCGGCGCACGGCGCCGCGGCGTTCCAGATCCAGGCGGTGGCGGCGAGCTTCGCTTCCAAGGGTCTCGCGTCGCAGGGGATCGCATCCCAGGCCGTCACCTCCCAGGGGCTGGCCGCTCAGGGCGCTGTGGCCCAGGGCGTCGTGGCCCAGGGCGTTGCGTCCCAGGGGATCGCCGCTCAGGGGGTCAACGCCCAGATGGGGCCGGTCATGGCCCAGTACCCGATGGCGGCCGCCGCGATCGCGATGAACTCCCAGGCGTTCGCCAACTTCGGGGCGCACCCGCAGGCCATGAGCGCGGCGTTGAGCGCCCTGGCCCACAACTCGGCGGCCTTTCAGAGCGCCGCCTCCAACGCCTCCTTCGCGTCCCTGGCTTCGAGCTCGGCGTTCGGCTCGATGCTGACCAGCCCAAGCTTCTCGGCGGCGATGGTGCGCAACTGACGCTGGGCGGTTCTGGGGGTTCGGGTCCTTTGGGCGGGACCTAGGGTTTCAAGGGGGGGCGTATGGGCGTGGGTGTGCTGTTGGCGGCGGCCTTGGCGTCGCTGGCCGTAGGCGCCGGCCGGTCGACGTCGCCCGCCACGTCCGCAACGGCGCCTGACGCCCAGGCGCAGGCCGCGCCCTTCGAGCTTGCACAGGTGGAGGCCCCTAGCGGACCGCCGCGCATCGGAGCTCCGGCTCCCAGCGACCAAAGCAGCCAACCGCAGACGCCGCCGCCTCCCGGAACCGCGCCGGCGCCGCACTGGCCCAAGCCCGAGATCGATCTGTCGCGCCTGGAGACCAAGGACCTGCGACTGCTCTACTTCGATCCGACCGAAACCTATCTGACGCCCTATATCGCCCGCAGCTTCCTCAATTCCCTGGCCTTTCAGCGCAAGGTCTTCGGCTGGAGGCCCTGGGACAAGACCACCATCCTGCTGAAGGACTTCTCGGACTACGGCAACGCCGGCGCCCGGGCCTCGCCCAACAACGCGATCCTGGTGGACATCGCCCCGCTCAGCCAGACCTTCGAGACCTTCAGCGCCGGCGAGCGGTTCTTCACCCTGATGAACCATGAGCCCGTCCACGTGGCGACCATGGACGTGTGGAATGAGGACGACGCGCGCTGGCGGCGGATCTTCCACGGCAAGCCGATGCCGCTGCAGGACCACCCCGAATCGATCCTCTACAACTACCTGGCCACGCCCCGGGTGAACGTGCCGCGCTGGTACCTGGAGGGCAGCGCCGTCTTCATGGAGACCTGGATGGCCGGCGGCTACGGCCGCGCCCAGGGCGGCTACGATGAGATGGTCTTTCGCGCCATGGTGCGCGACAACGCCCGCTTCTTCTCGCCTCTGGGGCTGGAGTCGGAGGGCACGGCCATCGACTTCCAGGTGGGCGTGAACGACTACCTCTACGGCACGCGGTTCTTCAGCTACCTGGCCCTGACGCGGTCGCCGGAGAAGGTGATCGAGTGGCTGTGCCGAGACGAAGGCAGCGCGGCCTACTATTCGGTGCAGTTCAAGCGCGTTTTCGGCGCGCCGCTGGACGATGTCTGGCGCGAATGGATCGGCTGGGAACACGGCTTCGAGCGCCAGAATCTGGCGTCGGTAAGCCAGTATCCGCTGACACCGGTGACGCGCCTGTCGCCGCGGGCGCTGGGCTCGGTGTCGCGGGCCTTCCTCGATCCGGCGACGGGCGATCTGATGGCGGCCTTTCGCTATCCGGGGGTCATTGGCCATGTGGGGGTGCTGGCGCCGAACACCGGAGCGATCCGCCACCTGGTCGACGTCAAGGGCGCCATGCTCTACCGCGTCACGTCCCTGGCCTACGACCCGGACGCCGAGAAGGTCTTCTACACCGCCGACAACTACGCCTACCGCGACCTGATGCAGGTGGACGTCAAAACTGGGCGCACGCGGATGCTGATCCGCGACGGGCGCATCGGCGACATCGTGGTCAACCCCAAAGACAAGTCGATCTGGGGACTACGGCACCTGAACGGCTATGTGACCCTGGTGAAGATCCCGCCGCCCTACGAGGGCTGGAACCAGGTCCACACCTTCCCCTACGGCCGCATCCCCTTCGACCTGGACATCTCTCCGGACGGGACCCTGCTGTCGGCTTCGGTGGGCGAGGTGAACGGCGAGCAGACCGTGCAGGTCTTCCGCATCGACGACCTGCCGCAAGAGGACCCCAAGCCGATCGCCGTGCTCAAGCAGCCGGGCGCGACGCCGGAGAGCTTCGTGTTCTCGCCGGACGGGCGGTATCTGTACGGCAGCAGCTATTACACCGGGGTCTCGAACCTCTACCGCTTCGAGATCGCCACCCAGCAGGTGGAGGCCGTGAGCAACGCCGCCACGGGCCTGTTCCGTCCGATCCCGCAGAAGGACGGCTCGCTGATCGCCTTCGAATACACCGGCCAGGGCTTCACGCCGGTCAAGCTGGATCCCAAGCCGCTGCAGGATCTGGGGGCGATCAAATTCCTGGGCGCGGAGGTGGCTGAGCAGCATCCGGTGGTGAAGACCTGGGCCGTCGGCTCGCCCGCCGCCGTGCCGCTGGACAGCCTGATCACCAGCCAGGGCAAGTATTCGCCGCGGGGCGAGATGCGCCTTGGGGCGAGCTATCCGGTGCTGGAAGGCTACAAGGGGCGGGTGGCCTTCGGCTGGCACGCGATCTTCGAAGATCCGATGCAGTTCGACCAGCTCACCGCGACACTGAGCTATTCGCCGGCGCCCAGCCTGCCGGCGGACGAGCGCGTCCACGCCGACCTGGAATACCACACCATCGCCTGGCGGTTCCGGTACTGGCACAACGACGCGGCCTTCTATGACCTGTTCGGGCCCACGCAGCGGGCGCGCAAGGGCGACGCCTTCATCGCCGGCTACCACCGCTCGTTCATCTACGACCCGCCGCGGCAACTGGACTTCACCGCCGAGGTGGGGGCGTACCTGGGCCTGGACACCCTGCCTGGCGCTCAGAACGTGCCCACAGGCCGGGACAGCAACATCGGCGTGGTCAAGCTGGGGCTCAAATACGAGAACACCAGCAAGTCCCTGGGCGCCGTGGACCATGAGCGCGGCCTGCTGTGGAATCTGGACTTCGAGACCGACGCTTCTGACGGCGGCGCCTATCCCAGCCTGCATGGCGGCCTCGGCTTTGGGCAGCCGATCGGCTGGGCGCACTCCTCAGTCTGGCTCTACAACGCCGCCGGCGTGGCGGGGGGAGACCGGACCAACCCGTTGGGGGCCTTCTACATGGGCGCCTTTGGCAACAACTATGTCGATGACGGCGAGGTGAAGCGCTACCGCCAGTTCGACAGCCTGCCCGGCTTCCAGATCGACGAGATCGCCGCGCGGCGGTTCATCAAGAGCCTCGCCGAATGGAACCTGCCGCCGGTGCGTTTCGCCGAGGTCGGGCGGCCCAGCCTGTTCCTCAGTTCGGCGCGGACGGCAGTGTTCGCCGGCGTGCTGGCGGTGGCGCCGCCCACCGGACCCAACCGGACCTTTGGGACCGTGGGCGGACAGGTGGATTTCAACTTCACGGTGGCGCTGCGCCTGCCGATGACCTTCTCGGTGGGCTTCGCCCATGGCATGGAGAAGGGTGGCCCGGCGCACAACGAAGTCATGGCCTCGCTGAAGATCCTGTGATCCCGATGGACCCGTTGATCCTCAAGGCCCTGGTCGCCTGTGTTCCGGTCGTCGCGTGCCTGATCGTGTTCGTGGCGATGGACGTCTTCAAGCTGATGAAGCCGTCCGAAATCCTGGAGTTGCTGGCCGGCGGCGGGACGCTGGCGGCGGCGGCCTATTTCACCAATGGCGGCTTGATGGACAACTTTCCCATCCAGTTCGACATCTACACGCAGGTCGGCGCCCCCATCGTCGAGGAGACGCTGAAGGGCCTGCTGGTGGTGGGCCTCTTCGCCTTCAACCGGGTCGGCTACCTGGTGGATGCGGCGATCACCGGATTCGCCATCGGCGCAGGGTTTTCCCTGGTCGAGAACCTGTTCTTCCTGCGCCACTTCGCCGACGCGAACATGGGCGTGTGGCTGGTGCGGGGCTTTGGCACGGCGATCATGCACGGGGGGGCGACGGCGATCCTGGCGGCGCTGTCCCAGTTGCTGTTCGCGCCAAGGCTGAGGCTCCAGGCGGACCGGTTCCGGCTCAATCCCCTGCTCTTCCTGCCGGGATTGGCCGTGGCGATCGGGCTGCATGCCGGCTTCAACCACTTCACCCACGCGCCGGTGGCGGCCATGGCGGCAGTGGCCGCGGCCGTGCCGGTGACGCTGTTTTCAATCTTCTCCATCGGCGAGACCTACGCGCACCGGTGGCTGGCGCAGGACGAGGCGGCTCACCACCGACTGCTGGGGGACATGCAGAGCGGCGCCTTCGCGGCCAGCGACGGGGGCCGCGCCATCGCGGCCCTGGCCGAGCGGCTGGGCCCCGCCGCCGCCGACCTGCACGACTATGTGCGCATCCATGTGGAGCTGGTGGCGCGGGCCGAGGCGACCCTGCTGTCGCTGGAGGCGCACGAGGGGACGGGACTGGACACCCACATCCGGGACTCATTCGAGCGCATGCACGCCCTGGAGAAGGCGCTGGGGCGGACGGCGGTTCTGGCCGTGCGCCAGCATCTGCGGTTCTCGCGCAACGACCTCTGGGAGATGCACGAGCTGGAAGAGGACACCCACGGCAAGCTGGCCGCGCCGAAGGGATGAAATCCGCCGGCGCGCCTTGACCGGCGCCGGACGTGGCTCCAACGGTGGAGGTGTTGTGGCAGAGGGGGCGCCGGCATTCCCGCGCCGCCCGGAAGCACCATCGGGGAGGGCATCATGGAAGGTCCCAAGGACGCCACCGCGGCCACGCGCGCCGCCCACGCCGCCGTGGCGGCCGGCCTGCCGGTCGATGTCCTGTCCGACTTCGAGGACGCCCGGCGGGGCTTTCTGGACACCAATCCCGACGCCAAGTCCTTCAACGCCGCCGGCCGACCGGTGTGGGACCTGTCGCCCTTCGCCTTCGAGACTGACCCCGTCAGCCCCGGGACCGTGAACCCAAGCCTGTGGCGCCAGGCGCGGCTGAACCTGATCCACGGCCTCTTCGAAGTGACGGCTGGCGTCTATCAGGTGCGCGGCTTCGATATTTCCAACATCACCTTCATCGAGGGCGAGACCGGGTTGGTGGTCATCGACCCGCTGATCTCCGCCGAGCCGGCGGCGGCGGCGCTGGCCCTGATGCGCAAGCACCGGGGCGACAGGCCGGTGAGCGCGGTGATCTACACCCACAGCCACGTGGACCACTACGGCGGCGTCAAGGGCGTGCTCAGCCAGGCCGACATCGACGGCGGGGCCAGGATCATCGCGCCGGAGGGTTTCCTGGAGGCGGCGGTGGCGGAGAACGTCGTGGCCGGCAACGCCATGAACCGGCGGGCGGCCTACATGTACGGCGCCCTGCTGCCGCGCGGGCCCAAGGGGCATGTGGACGCCGGCCTCGGCAAGGCCACGTCGATGGGCCAGGTGGACCTGGTGGCGCCCACCCACAGCATCTGCCGCACGGGCGAAGAGCTGGTGCTGGACGGCGTCGAAATCGTCTTCCAGGTGACCCCCGACACCGAGGCGCCGGCGGAGATGAACTTCATGTTCCCCCGCCACAAGGC
>FTAI01001480.1_pt1 | contig 12629 bp, 7 predicted proteins | sample 1638941 | NCBI WGS metagenome assembly FTAI01 (sample SAMEA3914813, study PRJEB12502) | metagenome | biome: forest; material: soil | place: Canada | collected 2011-07-07 | depth 0.3 m | reverse complement strand
GGTGGCCACCGTCTATGCCGACGACGCCGACCACGCCCAGCGCATCTACGACTACATCTCGCGCCTGTGGTTCATGCCTTCCACGCCGGTGCTGTCCAACGGCGGCGCCGGGCGCGGCCTGCCGATCTCCTGCTTCCTGAACGCCGTGGGCGATTCGCTGGAAAGCATCGTCGGCACCTGGAACCAGAACGTCTGGCTGGCCGCCAACGGCGGCGGCATCGGCACCTACTGGGGCGGCGTGCGGTCCATCGGGGAGAAGGTCAAGGGCGCCGGCCAGACCAGCGGCATCATCCCCTTCATCCGGGTCATGGACAGCCTCACCCTGGCCATCAGCCAGGGCTCCCTGCGCCGCGGCTCGGCGGCCGTCTATGTCGATGTCCACCATCCCGAGATCGAAGAGTTCCTGGAGATCCGCAAGCCCTCGGGCGACTTCAACCGCAAGTCCCTGAACCTGCACCACGGCATCTCGATCACCGACGAGTTCATGGAAGCCGTCCGCGACGGGGCCAAGTTCGCCCTGCGCTCGCCCAAGACCCACGACGCCGTGCGCGAGGTCGACGCCCGCCAGCTGTGGCAGAAAATCCTCGAACTGCGCCTGCAGACCGGCGAGCCCTACTTGATCTTCTCCGACACCGTGAACCGCGCCATGCCCCAGCACCAGCGGGAGCTCGGCCTGAAGGTGCGCCAGTCGAACCTGTGCTCGGAGATCATGCTCCACTCCGGCGTCGACCACCTGGGTAACGAGCGCACCGCCGTCTGCTGCCTCTCGTCGGTCAACGCCGAGATGTTCCTGGAGTGGCGCGACCATCCGACCTTCATCGAGGACGTCATGCGCTTCCTCGACAACGTGCTGCAGGACTTCATCGACAACGCCCCCGCCGAGATGGAGCCGGCCGCCTACGCCGCCATGCGCGAGCGCTCGGTGGGCCTGGGGTTGATGGGCTTCCACTCCTTCCTGCAAGGCCAGAACGTGCCCTTCGAGAGCGCCCTGGCCAAGAGCTGGAACATGCGCCTCTTCAAGCACCTGCGCCGCCAGTGCGACGCCGCCAGCCGGGTGCTGGCCGAAGAGCGCGGCGCCTGCCCCGATGCGGCCGAGCGCGGCGTGCTGGAGCGGTTCAGCCACAAGCTGGCCATCGCCCCCACAGCCTCGATCTCGATCATCTGCGGCGGCACTAGCGCCGGCATCGAGCCGATCCCGGCCAACATCTACACCCACAAGACCCTGTCGGGCTCTTTCGAGGTCAAGAACCCCTACCTGGAGCGCGTGCTTGAGGAAAAGAGCCTGAACACCAAGGCCGTGTGGCAGTCCATCCTGGCCAACGAAGGCTCGGTCCAGCACCTGGACGACCTGACCCAGGACGAGAAGGACATCTTCAAGACCGCCTTCGAGCTGGACCAGCGCTGGATCGTCGAGCTGGCTGCCGACCGCACGCCCGACATCTGCCAGTCGCAGTCGATCAACCTCTTCCTGGCCGGCGACGTGGACAAGTGGGACCTGCACATGCTGCACTGGCAGGCCTGGGAGCGGGGCGTGAAGAGCCTCTACTACCTGCGCTCCAAGTCCATCCAGCGCGCCGCCTTCGCCGGCGCCGACGGCGCCGAAAGCATCTTCCGCGCCGCCGAAGCGCGCACCGACTACGACGAGTGCCTGGCCTGCCAATAAGGGGATAGGGCGTAAGCGAAGGGGCGCGGGACCATCGGTCCTGCGCCTTTTCGTCGTTTCGGCCGCGCCGCCTGCGCCGCTGGTTGCGATGCACTGCGGCGGGCGGCCGCTCTCCCTACCCCAGCTTCGCGTCCGCCGCCGCCAGGGCCGCCTTCCCCGCGTCCGGATAGTTCTGGGCCGCCAGGGCTTCGGTCAGAGCCGTCAGGCACATCCGCACGTGCCAGGGGGTCGCCGAGGCGCCCATCAGGCCCACCCGCCAGATCTGGCCCTTCAGGGGGCCAAGGCCGGCGCCGATCTCCAGATTGTACTTGGCCAGCATCCGGGCGCGCACCGCGGCCTCATCGATGCCGTCGGGCACGCGCACCGCGTTGAGCTGCGGCAGGCGGTGGCCGGGCGCCACCAGAAGGCCAAGGCCCGCGGCTTCCAAGCCGGCCACCAGCGCTTCATGCGTGGCGCGGTGCCGCGCATGTGCGGCGGCCTGACCTTCCTCCTCGATCACCACGAGGGCCTCATGCAGCCCATAGAGCGCGTTGATCGGCGCCGTGTGATGATATGTGCGGCCGCCCTCGCCGCCCCAGTAGCTCATGATCAGGCCCATATCGAGCAGCCAGTTGCGCGCCTTGGTCTTGCGTCCCGCCACCGCCTCTCGGGCGCGCGGGCTCATGGCGAAGGGCGACAGGCCGGGCGGCGCTGACAGGCACTTCTGGGTCCCCGAATAGATCACGTCCGCATCCCAGCCCGCCGCGTCCACCGGCACGCCGCCCAGGGAGGTCACGCAGTCGACGATGGTCAGGGCGCCATGCTCGCGCGCCACGGCGCAGAGCGGGCCCGGATCGCTCATCGCCCCCGTGGAGGTCTCGGCGTGAACGAAACCCAGCACCTTGGCGCCGCGCCCCTTCAGCGCCTCGTCGACCTTGCCGGCGTCCACCGGAGTTCCCCAGTCGTGATCGATACGGATCACCTCCGCGCCCGCCCGCCCGGCCATGTCGACCATGCGCTCGCCGAACTGTCCGTTCACGCACACCGCCGCCACGTCCCCTGGCTCGAGCAGGTTCATGATCGCCGCCTCCATGCCGGCGGTGCCGGGGGCGGGCAGGGGCAGGCAGGCGTAGCGCGGCGCATTCATCAGCCGCGCCAGGGCGTCCTTGATCTCCTCCATCAGGCCCTGGAAGGCCGGGTCCAGGTGGCCGATCGTCGGGCGCGAGAGCGCGGCCAGCACCCGGGGGGTGACGTCGGAGGGACCGGGCCCCATCAGGATGCGGCGGGGCGGTTCAAAGCTCTTCACGGGATTCCTCTCACGCCATGGTGATTCGAACGGCGGGCGGACCGCGCGCAATCATGTGCCCGGATGCAAGTCCAGGTCCCCCTCGCGCCCGCTGTCCGGCCTCACCGCCGCGGCGGGCGTCCTTCTGTCCGAAGTAGCTAAGCGGCCTTCAGTCGAGCAGTCGCGCTTCTAGCCTTTCGCGCAAGGCCCCGTCGACCCCAAGCGCGCCTTCCAGGTAGCCGTCGATCGAGCCATGCCGCGCCTTCATGGCCGCGAACGCCCGCTCCAGGTAGCCTTCCTCGACGCTCATCGCCACCATGACCGCCTCCTCGGTGGGCGAGCGGCCGGTGGCCTCGGTCATCATCTGCATGATCATCGGCAGGCGAGCGGCCAGACGCTGGGGATTGTTGGTCAGCAGGAAGTCGGCGCGGATGTCCTCGTCGCTGACGCCCGCCAGATGGTGCGTCAGCGCCGCCAGGATGCCGGTCCGGTCCTTGCCGGCGGCGCAGTGGATCAGCACCGGCCCTTCCAGCTCGGCCAGGGCCCTGAAATATTCCGAATACAGATAGATGTGCCGATCCACGAACGGCGCCTCGTCGTAGTAGTCGTACATGTAGCCGCGGAAGGCGGCCGCCGAGAGGTCCGACTGCTTCAGGAACAGCTGCCAGGGATCCTCTCCCACATCGCCTTCGTCCGTATAGATCACCCGCCCCTGGAAGGTGGAGTGCCGGCGCGAGGGGGCGCGCTCGCGCTCGTTCTTGCGGCGCAGATCGACGATGGCCGCCAACTCCAGCGCCGCCAGCTTCTCCAGGTCCGCGTCGGTAGCCTGGGCGTGCGCGGCAGAGCGGTACAGCAGGCCGCGCTTCAGCCGCCGCCCGCCGGCGGCCGCATAGTCGCCGTAGTCGCGGAAATTCTCGACGCCCTCGAAGGCAAGATGTCTGGTCATGGCCACCTGTTAGCCGCCCAGGATGACATTGGCGAGACGCCGCGCGGGATCTCGCCCCCAATGTGATCGCCGCCATCCTGATCGCCCGGCGCTTCAATCCTGGTCCTGGTCGTGGACTAGGGGCGCCCGGACGGCTGCGCGACGCAGGTCTCTTCCTCGTTGCGCACGGGCTTGTAGCGCAAACCCCCGATCACGAGATCGTAGGCGTCGACCCGCTCCGGCGTCGCGTGCCCCAGTTCGAGTGTGGCGATCGTCTCTGGACACGTGACGGTCAGTTCGCCAACGCCCGGCCATTGACCGGCGGCGTCCCGCTTGAAGATGGAGAGAATGGTCACGGGCCTGATCCTGGATTCGGTATGTGAGGCGATGAGCAGTTCGGGCTGCCGGTCGCCATCGATGTCGATCAGATAGGCGTCGCAGGTTTCATTGGACGAAACCAGGCAACCCGCGCGTCCGAAAGCGCGACGGTAGCTGAGGCTGTCGGAACCCAACACCTGGGCCGAATGGGTCCATTCCTTCCAGGCCGCGATCTTCTGCTCGGCAAACCCCGCCGGAAGCGCCGCGCCGGCGGGATAGACCGTGAGCCGCTGCGCCAGCGGCAAAGGCGGCGCATCGGCGGTGTAGGTCTCCTTGGTCGACGCGGTGGCCCTTTGGGCGATCGCCAACTGCCGCGGCCCGCCCTTCAGCCCCTGCAGCGCCGCCAGCGCCTCGCGGCCGTAGCGGGCGGCGCTCGAGCGCAAGAAGGCGTAGTCGAAACGCTCGGGCGGGGTCTGGCCGTTCAGAAGCCGGGCGACCTGATCGGCGACCGACAGGCGCGCGGGATCGGCGATGGGTGTGAACAGGACCAGGATCGCGGTCAGGGCCGCCAGGGCCAGGATCACGTTCGTCCGCTCCACCAGCCGCATCCAGGGCCCGAACCGGCCCACGGCGGCGATCGTGTAGGTGGCGGCGTATCCGGCCCCGATCAGGGCGCAGGCGGCGGCCTCGATGCGCTCGGGCGTCCAGCCGTACTGGTCGACGCGCTTGAAGATCGCGTAGGCGGCGATGGCGGTCAGGGGAACCAGGCACACCGAAGCCACCCGGGCGGCATGGCGCAGCGCCAGGCGCGTCCGAGCGGGCTCGCCGTCCTGATAGGCGGTGTTGATGAGCACGATCAGCGCGGCGGAGGCGCCCAGCAGGATCTCGGCGGCGTTGCGCGTGGCGAACAGCGGCCTCAGGCCGGTGAACGGCAGGGCCAGCAGGAAGGCGGCGCCGATGAGGGTCATCAACGGCAGCAGCCAGGAGAGCAGGGCGAGGCCGACGGTGCGGATGCCCAGGATCAGTCCCAGGCGAACATCGGTCAGTTGCACCGCGGCGGCGAAGGCCACGGCGGTGACGGGAAAGACGAACCCGCGTTGCGTGATGATGTCTCCGAACGCCTTGATCCCGATCAGCTGGAACAGGGCGGCGCCCAGGCCCAGGGCCGCCCAGAACAGCCCCACGAAGGCCGCGGAGAGGACGAGCTGAACCGCGTCCTTCCAGGCGGCGTCGAAATAGGCGGCGTAGGGGGCGATCCAGCGCCGCGCGGCGTCGGCCGGGGCGACCAGGTGATGGCCGATGAAGACCAGGGCCGCGCCGAACACGAACACCGGCAGGCCCGGCATCGGATTTTGCACCGTGTAGCGCCAGCCCTGCTGGTCGCGGGCGATGTCGTGCCAGCCCATCCAGCCCACCGCCCCGGCGAGGGCGAAGGTCGTGATGGCCAGGACCGGCGGACGCACGCGGCCGAGGCCGCCGAGGATGACCAGCGGACCAAACAGCAAGGCTAGCGTCAGGGCCGCGAGCAGGCCAGGCGCGGTCGCAGGCCAGACATGCCGGGTCCCGGCCTCGGACAGGGCGAACAGCGCCAGGCCCTGCGCCAGGCCGATGGCGATGCGGCCCGCGCCGATCCGGCCGAGGTTCGGCCCCGCGTCTTCCGCCTGGCTCATGCGATCCCCCTCGCGGCTTGTCCTCCGCGCCGCCAGCTTCTCAGCATTCGGCCGCCGAGCCTAGCGCCAAGACAGCCCCCGGTTGCGGCGCGACGGCCGGACAATCGCACCGGCCCCTGGTCGGGGCCGCCGCATCGACTTTACCGGCCTCAATAACCCGCCTCGCGCCTGCGACATTCTGAACCAATCCCGTCGCCGAAGTTGTGGGAATTGTGGCGGTTCGACTTTGAATACTGCGACTACAACGGTATTCACGTTTTTGTTTCTTAGTTAATCTCAAATTTAGACTGATTTTTCGGACTTTGTTGACTCGGACTGGCGCGCACTGGCGGCCTCGGTTCAGGGGGTTTGTCATGGGTAAGTTGCTGCAAGGGTGCGCCGTAGCGGCGCTTGTCGGGGCCATGGGCGGGCAAGCTTTCGCCCAGACCCAGTCCGTATTTGTCCGGTCCGTCCCGGTCATGGCGGCGCCCACGCTGGCGCCCAGGGACGAGTGGGCCGGACCGCCCGATACGCCCCTGCCGCCGGGGATGCGGGACGGCACCCTGGACGCCCAGTACGTCCGGATCCAGGCCGCCCGCGCGGCGGACGGCCACGCAACGGACGCCAACGCAACAGACGCCCAGGTGGCTCAAGCCCGGGTAGCGGACGCCCAGGTAGCGGACTCCGGCGACCACGCGGCGGCCGTGTCGACTCCGGTGGCCGACCAGGCCCCCGCGGCGCCGACCTTCGATCTCGCGCCCCGCATCCTCGACGCCGCCAGCGCCTTCGACGACTACATGACCGCCGCGGCCCAGGTGCGCGGCCAGTTCGCCGACGGCGGCCAGGTGGCCAAGGCGGTGGATATCGGCGCCGGCTATGAAGCCCACCAGTTGCAGGCCGGCGCCATCGCCTACGCCGCCCTGGTCGCCCTGCACGATCCGTTCTTCGTCGCCCACGTGCGGGCGCTCGATGAGGATCCCCGCGACCTGGCCCAGCGGCTTGTCGCCTCGCCCCAGAGCATCATGCGGGTGTCCGGCGCGGACCGCACAGCCGCCACCGTCGCGGCGGTGCTGCGTTCGCGCGGCGGCGAGGTGTTCGGGGCGGGCAAGGCCGTCAAGCAGTCCGCCTATGACGTGCAGCGCCAGGCCTGGTCCCGCGCCTTCGTGGCCGATCCGCAGGCCGTGCTGGCGCGCGTGAAGTCCAACTCCAGCCAGGTCGCCAGGGCCGACGACGCCCGCGTGCAGCGCCTGATGCGGGCCCTGCCCTCGATGTCGGCTCTGCAGCCCGGCGACGGCGAACGCTCCGGCATCGTCACCAAGGGCCTGGCCCTGGCGGCCCTGACCGTGGTCGGCCAGGCCGGCGCCGCCAACGCCGACCAGTTCGATCCGCTGCTCAGCGACGCCTTCGCCGCCGGCTGCCTGAAGATGGCCAAGCTGAACCTCTACCAGTGCATGGCGGTGGCCGGACCGCAGTACGAGGATCTCTACTGCGTCGGCCAGCACGGCATGATGGACACCGGCGCCTGCATGATCTCCGCCGCCGACGACGCCAACGGCGCCCCGCCCCTGGCCATCCGCACCGCCGACGCCGCCGGCGACCAGGAGCTCACCGAGCGCCAGGCCATCGAGCGGGGATACGCGCACTAGGGTCGGAAGCCGCTTCTCTTCCCCCACTGGGGGAAGTGGCCCCGAAGGGGTCGAAGGGGGCTCCAGCGGAGACCCAGCGTCGGCGTCAAGCTGGAGCCCCTTCCCTCGCGTTCGCGGGTATTTCCCCCACGCTACGCTCGGGGGAAGAGACTACCGGAACGGCGGCTCGTCGAAGCTGCGCAGCTTGCGCGAATGCAGGCGCGGGCCTTCCTGGCGCAGCAGGTCCATGGTGGCGATGCCGATCCGCAGGTGCTGGGAAATGGCCCGCTCGTAGAAGGCGTTGGCCTGCCCCGGCAGCTTGATCTCCCCGTGCAAGGGCTTGTCCGAGACGCACAGCAGCGTCCCATAGGGCGCGCGGAAGCGATAACCCTGGGCGGCGATGGTGGCGCTTTCCATGTCGATGGCCACCGCCCGCGACTGGTTGAACCGCAGGGCGCTCAGGGAATAGCGGAGCTCCCAGTTGCGATCGTCGGTGGTGACCACCGTGCCGGTCCGCAGCCGCGCCTTCAGGGCGTCGCCGGTCTCGCCGGTGATGATCTCGGCGGCGCGGTTCAGCGCCACCTGCACCTCGGCGATGGGCGGGATCGGGATCTCCGGCGGCAGGATGCCATCCAGCACATGGTCGTCGCGCAGATAGGCGTGGGCCAGGACATAGTCGCCGATGGCCTGGGTGGAGCGCAGGCCGCCGCAGTGGCCGATCATCAGCCAGGCCTCGGGCCGCAGCACCGCCAGGTGGTCGGTGATGGTCTTGGCGTTGGAGGGGCCGACCCCGATGTTGATCAGGGTCACCCCCTGCCGGCCCGGCGCGGTCAGGTGGTAGGCCGGCATCTGGTGCTTGCGCCACGGGGCCGCCGAGATGGCGGCGTCCGGGTCCGGGGTGTCCTTGGTGATCACCACCCCGCCGACGCAGGACATGCTCTCGTATTGCGTCCCCTCGCGCTGCAACTCCGCCGCGCCCCAGCGGATGAACTCGTCCACATAGCGGTGGTAGTTGGTGAACAGCACGAACTGCTGGCAGTGCTCGGCCGGGGTGCCGGTGTAGTGGGCCAGGCGCGCCAGGGAGAAATCCGTGCGCAGGGCGTCGAACAGGGCCAGCGGCCGGCCGTTCTCCAGCGCCGGATCCCAGTAGCCGTCCGCCACCTCGTCGCCGATGAAGGCCAGTTCGGTGGTAGGGAAGTGCCTGGCGATCTCATTGGCGGTGACATCCGCCAGCTCGATGTCCGAGGCGCCGTCCAGGACGTAGGGAAACGGGATCTCCTGCCGCGAGCGGCTCACCTCGGCCTCGACCTCGAAATCGGTCATCAGCAGGGTCAGCTGCTCGGTCAGGTAGTCGCGGAACAGGCGCGGCCGGGTGATCGTGGTGGCGTAGGCCCCCGGCTGGCTGAACCGGGCATAGGAGCGCGCCAGCTTCGGCGGCGGCCCCGATGGCCGGTAGTTGAGCCGCAACTCCGGATAGCCGAACGCCCCGGCCGCGCGCAGGGCCGGGTCCGGGGCCATGCCGTCGGCCATGAACGCTTTGAGGGCGGTGCGCAGGGCCCCCACCGCGTCGTCGTAGGTCTGAATAAGCCGCTCGACGATGGCGGCTGCGTCTTTCTCTGGGTTCATCAGGCGATATAGGCCCGGAAGCGCGACCTTCGCTAGACCGGGGGCGGCCCGTCCCGCGCCCAGACGACCTCCAGCCAGGAACCGGCGCCGCCGGCCCCCTACGCCGCTGTGCGGCTCCGCCCGGGGCGGCGGGGAAATGTTCGTGTTCGTGGACAAAACGCTTGCCGCCCACCGTGGCGTGCGCCGAACGACCGCTCGACCCGACGCACCCCCACCGGCCGCCCACCGCGACGTTTGCCCATGGACGCCGCGGCGCCGCCGTATGAGAAAGGCCCCTCGCCTTTGGGGACCCGCCGCATGAGCCGCACCTTCACCTATTTCATTGTCGCCGGGATGGTGCTGGGCGTGCTGGTCGGTTGGGGCTGCAACCAGTACCTCAGTCCCGCCGACGCCAAGACCCTGTCGGGCAACCTGACCCTGATCACCGACATCTTCCTGCGCCTGATCAAGATGATCATCGCGCCCCTGGTCTTCACCACCCTGGTGGCCGGCATCGCCCACATGGAGGACGCCGCCGCCGTCGGCCGCATCGGCGCCAAGACCATGGGCTGGTTCATCAGCGCCTCCATCGTCTCGCTGACCATCGGCCTGATCATGGTGCGCCTGCTGCATCCGGGCGCCGGGCTGGCCCTGCCGCCGCCTGAGGTGGCCGCCAAAGCCGCCGGGGGCGTGGATGTGGCGAATTTCACCGTCAAGGACTTCATCGCCCACGTGGTGCCCAGCTCGATCTTCGACGCCATGGCCCGCAACGAGATCCTGCAGATCGTGGTGTTCTCGATCTTCGTGGGCACGGCCGTGGCGGCGCTGGACAAGCGCTCCCCGGCCATCCTGGCCCTGGTGGAAGAGGGCGCGGCGATCATGCTGAAGGTGACGGGCTTTGTCATGCGCCTGGCCCCGCTGGCGATCTTCGCCGCCCTGGCCTCCACCATCGCCACCCAGGGGGTCTCGATCCTGGCCACCTACGCCAAGTTCGTGGGCGGCTTCTACCTGTCCATGGGCATCCTCTGGGGGGTGCTGATCCTGGCCGGCTTCCTGGTCATCGGCCGCCGCGTCGCACCCCTGGTGGCCATGGCCTGGCGGCCCGGCCTGCTGGCCTTCTCCACCGCCTCGTCGGAGGCGGCCTATCCGCGCCTGCTGGAAGGGTTGCAGGCCTTCGGCCTGCCCCGCCGCATCGTCAGCTTCGTCCTGCCGCTGGGCTATTCGTTCAATCTCGACGGGTCGATGATGTACTGCACCTTTGCGACCCTGTTCATCGCCCAGGCGTACGACATTCCGCTGACCATCGGCCAGCAGATCACCATGCTGCTGCTGTTGATGGTGACGTCCAAGGGCATGGCGGGCGTCCCCCGCGCCTCGCTGGTGGTGATCATGGCCACCTTGAGCTTCTTCAAGCTGCCCGAGGCCGGCATCTACCTCATCCTGGGCGTCGACCACCTGCTGGACATGGGCCGCAGCGCGACCAACGTCATCGGCAACTCCGTGGCCGCCGCGGTGGTGGGCAAGTGGGAAGGCGATCTCGCCGAAGCGGCGCCCGCCGAGGCCAGCGCGCCGGCGTGAGCGGGCTAGTCTAGGCCGTGCTCGGGGCGGGCTGCGGGACGGTGAGGCGCGCGACCACGCCGCCCCCCAGCCACAGCGCCCCGGCGCCCGCCGCGCCCACGATGCCGTCCATGGCGTAGTGCCAGCCCAGGTGGATCGAGGCGATGACGACGATCGCCAGATAGACGCTGGCCACAATCCCCGCCGTCCTGCCAAAGCGCCAACCCACCAGCATCATCAGCATCGCCACCGCGACATGCATGCTGGGCATGGCCGAGATGCCCGAGCCCAGCACCGGCTTGCCGGACGCGGCCGCCGCCAGCAGCCGGCTCTGCTCGGCGAACTCCCAGATCGGCAGCTGCTGGTTGGCCGCCCGCAGATAGGCCGCCTGCGGTGCGAAGCCGTCGACGCCAGCCAGGTGCAGCGGCCCGATGAAGCAGGGTCCCACCGAGGCCAGGGCGATCGCGCCCCAGGTGCCGAGCAACGCCCAGCACGCGAGCATGGCGAACAAGGCCTGGGTGCGCAGGCCCGGCCGTCCGAGGCTCAGTGTCAGGCCGCCGAACACCGCGATCATGGCCGGGTGCCAGGCCGAATAGAGCAAACTCAGGGCGAACGTCACCGGCGGATGGCCCAGCAGCGGCTGCAGCACGCGCCAGGCGTCCTGGCCGAAGATCGCCCGGTCCCAGCCGGCGATGGCGGCGTCCCAGGTGTAGGGGTGCAGGCGGGTGATGCCGCTCTTCAACGACGTGAAGGCCGAAAAGAACGCCGGCGCGACCAGCAGCACCGGCGCGGCCACAGCCAACCGCTCGGGAACCCGCCAGCCCCTGGGCAGGACCGGCCTGGCCACGGCCGCCAGGCCCACGGCGACCGCCATGACCAGCCACAGCATGCCATAAAGCTTCAGGGAGAAGGGCGCGCCGGCCCCACGCGCCACGACGAAACAGACGGCGATATAGACCGCCATGACCGCGACCGCCGCCGCGTTCTCGCGCACCGCCCGGCGCAGAGCCCCGGAAGGCGTGGCCGCGGCGGGGACCTGCTTGGCCAAGGCCGCGCCCTAGTGCGTGGAAAGGCCCAGTTCGGCGCGCTTTTCCATCATCTTGTCGAACTCGGTCCAGACGCCGTCCGGTCCCTGCCAGGCGCCGCGGGTGGCGGCCTTGGAATATTCGGTGGCCCGGGCCTCGAAGAAGTTGGCGTGCTCCACGCCCGACAGCAGGCTCTGCAGCCAGGGCAGGGGGTTCTCCTTCACGCCATAGACTTCCGGCAGGTTCAGCTGGCGCAGGCGCCAGTCGGCGATGAAGCGGATGTAGCCCTTGATGTCGTCCGGTGTCATGCCCTCCACCTCGCCGGCCTCGAAGGCCAGGTCGATGAAGCGGTCCTCCAGCCCCACCACCGTCTTGCAGCAGTCGACGATGTCGTCCGCCACCGACTTGGTCACCGCCTTGGTCTCGGCGTTGAAGGCGTGGAACAGCTTGATCATGCCCTCGCAGTGCAGGCTCTCGTCGCGCACGCTCCAGCTGACGATCTGGCCCATGCCCTTCATCTTGTTGGCGCGCGGGAAGTTCATCAGCATGGCGAAGCTGGCGAACAGCTGCAGGCCTTCGGTGAAGCCGCCGAACATGGCCAGCGTGCGGGCGATGTCGGCGTCCGTCTCGACGCCGAACTGCTGCATGTAGTCGTGCTTGGCCTTCAGCGCCTCGTATTCCATGAACGCCGAAAACTCGCTCTCGGGCATGCCGATGGTCTCGAGCAGCAGGGCGTAGGCGGCGATGTGGATGGTCTCCATGTTGGAGAACGCCGCCAGCATCATCTTCACTTCGGTCGGTTTGAACACCCGGCCGTAGCGCTCCATGTAGTTGTCGTTCACCTCGACGTCCGACTGGGTGAAGAAGCGGAAGATCTGGGTGAGCAGGTTGCGCTCGCGGTCGTTGAGCTTGGCCGCCCAGTCCTTGCAGTCCTCGCCCAGCGGCACTTCCTCGGGCATCCAGTGGACCTGCTGCTGGCGCTTCCAGAAGTCGTAGGC
>FTAI01001147.1_pt1 | contig 12663 bp, 7 predicted proteins | sample 1638941 | NCBI WGS metagenome assembly FTAI01 (sample SAMEA3914813, study PRJEB12502) | metagenome | biome: forest; material: soil | place: Canada | collected 2011-07-07 | depth 0.3 m | reverse complement strand
GCCTCCCTCTCTTATGCCTGCTGCGGGCGCGGTGCGCGCTTTCTCGGCGCAACAGCGCAAAGCGTGGCGCTGCAGCGGTCCGTCCCCCCGTAGGGGGCTCAGCATCATGCCCGTTGACCCGGCGCGGGCTCATGAACGGCCCATGCCCCAAAGCCAAGCCTGAGATCAGGCGCGAAAGAGAGGACTCTGTGCAAATTCAACTGCAGGCGGGCGCCCACTCGGGGGCGGCTCCCGGAGAGATAGGCGGCGCCAGGCGCCTGATCGCGCTGGTGATGGGATTGTTCTTCGCGTTCGGCTTGTGCACCGTGATGGTCGACACCCTGATCCCGAAGCTGAAGGCGACGTTCTCGTTGTCCTACGCCGAGGTCATGCTGACCCAGTTCTGCTTTTTCGGCGCCTATTTCATCGTGTCGCTGCCGGCCTCTTGGCTGCTCGCTAAGATTGGCTATCTGCAAAGCGTGACGATCGGCCTGGTGATGATGGCCGTCGGCTGCCTGCTGTTCACGCCTGCCGCCAACGCTGGCGTCTACGAAGGCTTCCTCGGCGCGCTGTTCATCCTGGCCGCGGGCGTGACCATCGTGCAGGTGGCGGCCAATCCCCTGGCCGCCAGCGTCGGCGATCCGACCAAGTCGCACAGCCGGTTGACCCTGGCCCAGGCGTTCAACTCCCTGGCCACCACCGTCGGCCCCCAGTTCGGCGCCTATTTCATCCTCTCCAAGGCCTTGGCGACGCCGGATGCGGCGAAGATGTCGGCCGTCGAACTCGCCGCCGCGCGCAGCCAGGCGGCTCAGGTCGTGCAGACCCCGTTTCTGATCATCGCCGTGGCGCTGATCGTGCTGGCCGCCGGCTGCTGGTATGTGCGCCGCATGGCGCCGCCCGCGCACGCACAGGGCGCCAACGGCAGCTACAGGGCCGCCCTGGCCCAGCCACGCCTGGTGCTCGGCATTTTGTCGATCTTCCTCTATGTCGGCGCCGAGGTGGCGATAGGCAGTTCGATCGCCAACTATCTGATGACGCCGCATATCCTGGGCGCAGCCCCGTTGACAGCGGGCCGGCTGGTCAGCGTCTACTGGGGCCTGGCGATGGTCGGCCGGTTCATCGGTTCCGCCGTCTTGCGCAAGGTGAGCCCGGGCAAGGTGCTTACGTTCTGCGCCGTTGGCGCCGGCCTGCTCGCGGCGACCTCGGGGCTGTCGAGCGGGACGGTTGCGGCGGTCGCCATCCTGGCGGTGGGCTTGTGCAACTCGATCATGTTCCCGACCATCTTCACCCTGGCCATCGAAGGCCTGGGCGACAGCGCGCCGCAGGCTTCGGGCCTGCTGTGCCTGGGCATTGTTGGCGGCGCCGCGGTGCCACTGCTTACCGGCGTCGCGGCGGACCGCCTAGGCGGCCTGAGCTTGGCGCTTTTCGTGCCGGTGGTCTGCTACATGTGGATCGCCACCTACGGCGTGATCACCCGCAAGTCGCAAGCAGCGGGGGTGGCTGTCGGCTTGACCCACCCGGCTCAAAAAGCCCCCTGCCCTCCTGGAATCTAGGCGCGGATCCCGCATGCGCCCTGTTCTTCAGCGGCGCCAGAACCTGAACTAACGGACCACGAAACGGTAGGCTCCCGAGCCCACCTGAGCGACCCAGCCGCCGCCCTCCGTGTGCGCCGCCTCGAACGGCCGCCCGCCCTCGAACAGGCGCTGGCCCGGCGCCCCGGGCAACCGCACCCTGGCCGCGGTGTTCGCAGGCAGGTCGAGGTCCAGGGCGAAGCCGCCGCGGGTGCCGCGCCGCCAGGCCGTGGTGATCAATCCCTTGACCGACTGATAGGCGCCGCCGCCGGACTCGAGACGTGGATCATCAAGGGGGCGGATCGACACGGTCTCGAAGCCGGGCGAGGCCGCGTCGATGCCGGCCAGGCGCCGGTAGAGGAAGCCGGCCACCGCGCCATAGGCGTAGTGGTTATAGGAATTCATCGCCACGTCGCCGGTATCGCCGTTCCAGCGCTCCCACATGCTGGTGGCGCCCTTGGCGACCATATAGCCCCAGGAGGGAAAGGCGGTCTGCAGCAACAAGGTGACGGCGACGTCCTCGTGCCCGGTCTCGGCCAGGGCGTCGAGAATATAGGGCGTGCCGAGAAAGCCGGTGGAGAGCCGCCCGCCGCGCTTCTGGATGTCGGCCACCAGCCGATCGGCCGAGGCCGCCCGGAGAGGTTCGGGAACCAGGCCGAAGCGCAGGGCCAGCACATGGCTGGTCTGGCTCTCGTTGCCGACGCCGCCGTCGGGGCGAACGAACTCGCGGACGAAGGCCGCGCCGATGTCGGCCCGCAGCTTGGCGTAGGTTTCCGCCTCCCCGGCGCGGCCGGTGGCCCGAGCCATCTGCGCCATCAGGGCTGCGTCATAGGCCCAGAAGGCGGTGGCGATCAGCACCTTGGGGGTGGTCTCGTCCTTGGGGTTCTTCGCGTCCGGCGCCAGCCAGTCGCCGTAGTCGATGCCGCGCTGATGGCGCCAGATCAAGTCGGGATTGGCGCCGACCAGATGCCGCATCCAGCGGGACATCGCCTCCCAGTTCTCCTCGATCACCCCGGTGTCGCCGTACTGGTGATAGAGGGTCCAGGGCAGGATCACCCCGGCGTCGGCCCAGCCGGGCGAGCCATCCCAGAGGTATTCGAAGGGGGTGACGTCCGGAAAGCCGCCCGCCGCCGTCTGCGCCACGCGCACATCGCCCATGAACCGGCGGGTGAAGGCGTCGACGTCCATGGTGTAGGAGGCGGCGTTCCAGAACACCTGCGCATCCCCCATCCAGCCCAGGCGCTCGTCGCGCTGCGGGCAGTCGGTGGGCACGCCGAAGAGGTTGGATTTCTGGCTCCAGACGGTGTTGCGCCAGATCTTCTCGATCAGCGGACTGGAGGTGGTCAGCCGGCCGGTGATTGCGCAATCGCTGTGGGCCACCACCCCCTCGAGCGCGTCCTTCGGCGGGGCGCCGGGATAGCCGGTCAGCTCGACATAGCGAAAGCCGTGGTAGGTGAAGTGCGGCTCGTAGGTCTCCGTCGCGCCGCCGCGAAGGATGTAGGTGTCGGTGGCCTTGGCCAGGCGCAGGTTCGCCGTATCGATGTGGCCGTCGGCGCGGAGGATCTCGGCGAAACGCAGCACAACCCGCGTCCCTGCCGCGCCCTTGACCTTCAGCCGCGCCCAGCCGGCGAAGTTCTGGCCGAAGTCGTAGACATGCACCCCTGGCGCCAGCGTGGTCACGGCCACGGGCCGCAACCGCTCCAGGGCCCGGATCGGCGGCGAGACCTGGGCCGACAGGGCAAGCGGCGGCGTGGCCACCGGCGCGGCCGGGGTCCAGGCCTTGTCGTCAAAGCCGGCGAGGGACCAGCCCGGCTGCTCCCGCCGCGCGTCATAGACCTCGCCGTCGTAGATCTCCGAACTGAGGATCGGCGAGGGGCTGCAGCGCCACGCGCCGTCGGTGTTCACCACCTGGCGGCGGCCGTCGGCGAAGGTCAGCTCCAGCTGCGCGCGCAGGCGATTGGGCGGCGGGCCGAAGGTGTGACGCTTGGCTTTCCAGGCAAAGCCGCTGGCGTACCAGCCGTCGCCGAGGATCGCGCCAATGGCGTTGGCGCCCGGCCGCACCAGGTTGGTAACGTCATAGACGCGGTAGAGCGCTCGCTTGCGAAAGTCAGCGGATTCCGGCGCCAGCTTGGCGTCGCTCACGGGCTTGCCGTTGATGTGGGCTTCGTAGGCGCCCAGGGCGGTAGCGTAGAGGCGGACCGCGACCGGCGTTCCGGACACGGAGAATTCCCGGCGCATCAGCAAGGCCGGCGTCGGGGTCTTACCGTCGTCGCCGGGCTGCAGCGGCGGAGCCACCCAGTCGGCGGACCAGTCGGCCGGCGCGAGCAAACCCATCTCCCAGCTGCTGAGCGCGCTTGAGACGGGTTGGTCGGCGCCCTCAAGCCAGACGCTGACGCGCCAGACGCATCGCTGGCGCGAGGCCAGCGGCGGGCCGGCGTAGGCGATGTCGAAGGAGTGCGCGCTCGCCACGCGGCCGGAGTCCCACAACCACGGGCCGGCGCCGAGGGCGGCCTCGTCGGCGGTGACCTGGATGCGATAGGCGGCCTGGCGAACATCGCGGGCCCGGGAGGCGATCGCCCAGGACAGCCGCGGGCGCGGATTCTCCAGGCCCAGCGGACGGTCGATATAGTCCGTGCGCAGGTCGACCACCGTCGGCGCGGCCGCCTGGGCGGGGCCGGGCGCGGCCGCCAGACCCAATCCCACGCCCGCGCCCGCCATCACCGTCCTCCGCGAGACCTTCGCGCCACGGGGCTCATCTACGCTCAAGTCCGCGGCGCCTTGCACTCGAAGTTGGCCGCATCGTCCGTCGAGCCCTTGCCCGTCCACCGCGCGACCTTGGGATAGGCGCAGAGCGGGCGGGTGCGGAGCGCGGCGCCGGTCGGCATGTCGAGCAGGGCGGCGATGTCGTTGATGAACTTGCTGGCGATCACCCGGTCGGGCGCCTGGCCATGATCCACCCAGGCGTCGAGGGCGGCCAGCATGTCGAAGGTGTTGGCCCCGGGACCGCCAACGCAGTGCGAGACCCCCGGCGCCACGAACAGCCGGGCGAACCCGTCGACCTGTTGCGCGCCCATGCGCCCGCGCACGGCGTCGAAATATTCGATGGTGCTGTAGGGGGTGATAGCCGCGTCGGCCCAGCCGTGGAACACGATCAGCTTTCCCCCGCGCCGGCGGAAGGCCGAAAGGTCGGGACTGTCGGCATTGAGGATCGGCCCCATGCGGCGGTCCGCGTCGGCGACGGCCTCGGCCAGGTCGAGATGGTCGAACGACCAGGCCGGGTCCGCGTAGACGAGGTCACGGAAGAACGAGCGCGCGAAATTGCCATGCTGGGCTTTTTCGCCGGTGATCCAGAGGTTCCAGGCGCCGGCGACCCCCTCGCCCCCGACCGGATAGCCGGGGAAGATCTGGTGGCCGCTGGCCGTGCGCGGTCCCTGATAGATCCGCCGAACCGCCGCGACCTGGCCCGCGGTCAGACAGTCAGGCCCATCGCCGGCCTTGCACTGAACCCGGACGGGATCAAACCGGCAGGCGCGCGGATCACCGATCACCCCGTCCTTCACCCCATCAAGGGAGTCGCATTGGGCGAGGACCGCAGCCTCGATGACCTTGAGCTTGGCGTCGGGAACGAAGCTCTCCGGCTTGGCGTGGGCTGACTGCCAGGTCCAGGCCATGGACGCCATCAGGTGGGTCCAGCGATTGGCCGGGGCGCCGGCGACCACGCCATCGAAGTCATCGGGATACCGCTGGACCTCCACCAACGCCTCACGCCCGCCGTCGGAACAGCCGTTGAAGTAGGCGTGCTTCGGCGCGGAGCCATAGTAGGCCGCGACCACCGCCTTGGCGAAGGCGGCGGTTTCGTGATTGGCGCGGTAGCCGAAGTCCTTGATCCGTTCGGGATGGCCAAGGGCCCAGCTGGCGTCGACCCCCGAGGCGCCGTCGCCGGTGTGGCCAAGGTCCGTCGCCGCCGTCGCATAGCCCTGGCGCAGGGCCGGACGCATGGAGAGCGGGGGCGGCCCCAGCGAGCCGCCGAAGCCACCGTTGCCGCTGGCCATCAGCTTGCCGTTCCACTCGGCCGCGAGCGGCAGCCACACCTCGGTCTTGATCGAGGAGTCCGGTGTCGGCGTCAGGGTCGCCTGCACCCGGCAGAAGGCCTTGGCCGTGGGCAGGGCGGAAATGCCGAAGGCGTCCATGGGCACCGCCGCGCCGGCGGCGAAGGGGGTGGCCGAGGTGATGGTCGCGCCAGGCACGCTCAGCCTGGCCAGACCCTCGCATCCGGCCGCCCGGGCCCCGGATGCGAGCAGCGCAAGACCTCCGGCGATCACCAGGGCGCGGATAAGGCTAGGGACGGGCATGGTGATCGCACTCCAAACGCGGCCAGCGACGGCGCGGTGGTGTTGATGAGTGGGTCCGTTTCCAGGGACCTCGCAGAGCGACGCCGCCAAATAACTCAACTTCGATCATGATCCTTCACAACGCGTCGTCAAGTCATCGCCGGCGGAGCAATCCGCCCTGCATCAGGCCTCAGAACCGGGCGTCCAGGGAGACGCCGATGAGCCGGAAGGACTCGAGCGAATAGGACCGCCCGACCGTCGTGATCCCCGGCGCGGTGGCGCTGGACAGGATGTAAGGCGAGAACAGGAACACCGGCGTGCGCTGGTCGAACAGGTTGCGCACGAAGAAGTTGGCGCTCCACCGCTTGTCGGATGAGCGCACCCCGAGCCGGGCGCCGACGATGGTGCGATCACCCACGGTCTGCAGGGGATCGGGAACCTGATCGTAGTTGACCGGCGAAGTGTAAACCACGTCCACGCCGCCGAAGCCTTGCAGCCCGGCGCCGATATCGCGGTCATATTCCCCGGCCGCGGTCAGCTTCCATTTCGGGGCGCCGGCGATCTGATCGCCGTTGGCGTTCACCGTCGGCGAGACCAGGAAGGGGCCATAGGTGGCGAGGTTGTAGATCACCCCGCCGCTCAGGGTCAGGTGCGGGATCAGCCGGCCGAAGACATCGACCTCGACGCCCTTGGTTTCCGCATAGGGCACGTTCTCGGCGGCGACCGAGCCGGTGGCCGGGTTGAAAACCGAGGTCTGGAAGTCGCGCATGCGCGTGTAGAAAATGTCGGCGTCGACGGCGAGGCGGCCGCCCAGGGTCTGGGTCTTCACCCCGATCTCGTACGCCGTCGGCAGCTCCGGACGGATGACCGTGGCCGAACCGCTCAACGCCGACGGCGGGAAGCCGAGCAAGAGCAACTGAGCGTTGGGCGGATTGAACTGGATCTGCGGGCCCTTGTAGCCCTGGGTCACGCTGGCGTAGCCCATGACCTGGGGATCGAACTGGTACTCGGCCGCCAGTTTCCAGGAGAAGTTCTGGCGCTGGTCGGTAGTCACGATCGGTGAGCCCAGGGGCGTCAGGACCGGAACGACGATCCCGATCGAGGCCGAAGACGACTGGTCCAGTCGCACCTCATCCCGGGTCTCCCGCGCCCCGGCGATCAGGGTCAGGGCGTCGGTGGCATGGAAGTTCAACTGTCCGAAGATCGCATAGTCGCGGGTCGTCGAGCGGGCCGTGTTCGGATTATTGAACGGCGTGAACAGGGGCGGGAGCCCCGAGCCCGGGCCAAGCGACTGGGTCAGATAGTTGTAGACATTGGTGTCGGAGAAATAGAGGCCGGCGACATAGTCGAGACGCTGGCCCTGCGGCGAGGCGACGCGCAGCTCCTGGGTGAAGACGTTGTTGTTGAAGATGTTGCCGTTGTTGAAAGCGAAGGTCGGCAGGCCATCGACGTCCAGCTGCCCGTCCTGCAGGTAGCGGCGGTAGGAGGTGATCGAGGTGATGGTGTGCCCGCCGACGCGCCAGTCGGCCTGGGCCGAATAGCCGTAGTCGCTGGCGGAAAACCAGCTGGGGTCGCCGTTGCAGGCGATGCGGCTGTTCTTGGTGATGATGGTGTTGGTCCCGCAGCCCGGAATGGGCACGGGCTGCCCGGTGGCGGTGCTGTTGTACTCGCCGAACTGCACATAGACGGCGTCGGTGGTCTTCTGCTTTTCGTAGTCGGCGATCAGGTTGAGGGTGAAGTCCGAAGTCGGCTCCCATAGAAAGCGCAGGCGGGCGCTGTCGAGCCAGCGCTTGGATTGATCGCCGCGGACGGGATTGTAGATGAAGCCGGTGGTGGAGCTGTCGCCCACCGTCAGCCGCAGGGCCGCCTTTTCGCCGATGGGCGCGTTGACCACGCCGTTCAGCACCCGGTCATCGTAGCGGTCGCCGAACTCGGCGTGGGCGATGGCCTCGTACTTGCCGAGAACGGGGGCGTTGGTGATCACATTGATCACCCCGCCGGAAGCGTTCTTGCCGAACAGGGTGCCTTGCGGCCCGCGCAGCACCTCGATGCGGGCGACGTCGAACAGGTTGGCCGAGGGCGTGCGCCCCAACACGACCCCGTCGAGCACGAAGGCCACCGCCTGTTCGGAGGTGATGCTGAACGACTGGGTGGTGATCCCGCGGATGGCGTAGCGGGTGTCGGGGTTGCCCGGCTCGCCGTAGGTGGTCAGCGACGGCACGGCGCGGACCAGGTCTTCGATATTGCTGATGTCCTGCTGTTGCAGCTGGACCGAACTGACCAGGCTGACGCCGGCGGCGACCTTCTGCACCGACTCCGTGCGCTTTTCGGCGGTGACCACGACCTCGTTGACCTTCTGATCGTCGGTCGCGGCCTGGGCCCAGGCCTGCGACCCCGACAGCATCGCCAGCGCGGCGCCCGCCAGGAGCGCACTCTTCAATCCGGACATCTTCCCCTCCTCCTCGTTTATTTGTTGGACGTCGCCGCCGGCGTCGGCCGGCGGTAGTGGGCGGCGATGGCGTCGAGCGCCGCCGCGTCTGACGGCTTGGCGGCGCGTGAGCCGTCCAGCTGAAATTCGAGCCTGAGGTCCTTGGCGGCGGCGTAGGCTGGCCAGGCCGGCGCCCCCGGGGCGTTGGGATCGCCGGTCTTGGCGAAGCGGACCCAGTCGTCGCCGACAAGCCGCGCCATCGCCCGGTCGTCCGCCGACACCGCGCCGCCGGCGGCCTCGAGGTTGCCGAAGACGAAGGCCACGTCGCTGGCGTGGCCCGCGCCCTGCCCGGCCTTGCGCTTGGCCGTGGCGACATAGCCGAAGCTGTAGAGATAGACCGCCCCGCCATGCTCGGCTTGAACCCGGGCAAGGGACCGGGCCGGCTCGACGAAAGCGACGTCGCTGAGCAGATGGGCGTCGAAGGCCGCCTTGGAGCCATAAGCGGCCTCGATCGTCGCCAGGTCCGGCTCCAGCGTCTTGCCGGCCTTTTGCACCATGCCGCCGAGCAGGAAGCCGGGGATCATCCCCAACTCGTCGCTGTTGGCGCCGACCAGGAAGGGAACCTTGGCCGCGCGGCCGGCGACGAAGCCGTCGTAGGGATTGCCGGTGACCAATTGGCCGTCGACGATGGGACCGGAAAAGGTATCGACCTGCGGGTTGAGCAGATCGACGCCGCCCAGCACCTTGTCCGCCGGAATGGCGCGCAAGGCGGCGGCGTCAGCCTTGGCGAGGCCCTGCTTGGCCGCGAAGGCTTTGCCGATGTGCTCGGCGGACGGCCGATCGGGGCCATCGACATCGAGGCGCGGCCAGACATCGTGGCCGCCGCCGGATTCGGCGATGGCCTTGGCGAAGAGGCCGCGGGCCTGAGCGATCACCATCAGCTGGCTGACAGAGCCGCCGCCGGCGGACTCGCCGAAGATGGTGACGTTGGCGGGGTCGCCGCCGAAAGCGGCGATGTTGCGCCGGACCCACTTCAGCGCGGCGATCTGGTCCATCAGGCCGTAGTTTCCCACCGGCCCGCCGGCCGCCTCGGCGGTGAGCGCCGGATGGGCGAAAAAGCCGAACCGGCCCAGGCGGTAGTTGAAGTTCACCACCACCACCCCGCGACGGGCCAGGGTTGCCCCGTCGAACACCGGCTGGCTGCCCGAGCCCATGGTGAAGCCGCCGCCGTGGATCCACACCATCACCGGGACGCCGCGGCCCGGGTTGGTCGCCGGCGTCCAGACGTTCAGGGTCAGGCAGTCTTCGCTGACCGGCTGTCTGGACTGGCTGGAATCCCAGATCGGCCGGCCTTGCATGCAGTCGGCCCCGAACTGTTCGGCCGGCCGCACGCCGGTCCAGGGCGCCGTCGGCGCGGGCGGACGCCAGCGCAGCGGCCCGACCGGGGGCGCGGCATAGGGTATCGCCTTGAAAGCGCTTATGCCGTCCGCGGTTAGTCCGTGAACAAGGCCCGTTTCTACACGGACCTGGACGGGCTCGGCCGGCTGGGGCTGGCTATGGGCGCGTCCGCCACAGGCGCCGAGAGCGATCGCCGACAACAGCGCAACCGCAAGCGCCGCCGGCGTTCGGACGCGGTTTTTCCTCCCTTGGGAATGCCGTACCGACAATCACCTCTCCCCGCGCGGCCGGCCCGTCATGGACTCGGCGCCCCCCTTGGGCGGGGGTTGTCGAGCGGACGTTATACAAACGCATAACGAAGTCGAGCGAATTTTGACGACCTTTGATGAATTATGAGCGATTATGTTCGCTCGGAAAAAACCGCTAGTCTGCGACTCTGCGGACGGCAGGTTCGAATTGGGGGAAGCCGCCTTTGAACGTCAGGGCTCAACAGCGCGTGGAGACCCGCGACCGCATTCTTCAGGCGGCGCTGGAGGCGTTCGCCGAGCGCGGTTTCGACGGCGCCTCCACCCGGGAGATCGCCGCCAGGGCCGGGGTCCACCACGCGCTGATTAAATACCACTACGAGAACAAGGACTCGCTCTGGCGCGCGGCGGTGATCTTCCTGTTCATGCGGCAGGCGGCGGAGTTCGAGGCGCCCGGACCGGAGCACTATCCGGACGCGCGCGCCTATGCGCGGGACCGGCTTCGGCGGCGCGCCGACTACTGGGCGCGGCATCCCGAGCACGCGCGGCTGATGGTTCAGGAGTCCTGCGTCGACAGCGAACGCTTCCGCTGGATGACCGACACCTTCCTGGTCCACACCCGCAAGGCGTCGGAAAAGTTCATCGTCTTCCTGCAGGAAAACGGCCTGGCCCCGCAGGGGTCAACCGCGGCGCTGAGCTACATCTACGTCGGCGCCACACAGCTCTTCTACACTTTGGCGCCGGAGGTGCGGCGGGTCTGGGGTCTCGATCCGGCGGATCCTCAGGTGATCGAGGACCACATCGAGGCGGTGCTGGCGGTGCTGATCCGCTAGGGCGTTTCCCGGCTCTGATGAGCCGTGGACCACCCTAGAGTCTTTGTTGGTCGCGCTTCCTGATCGGCTCGGCGATTCTCTCTAGCCGGGAAGCGCTCTAGGCGGGCTCGCCTTCCGGCGCCGCGCCCTTCCAGCCGTAGAGGGCGACCACCGCAAAGCAGGCCGCCGGCAACAGGAAGGCTGCAGGGGTGCCGTAGAGTTCGGCGATCCGTCCCATGGGCCAGGGCAGCAGCACCCCGCCGCCGATGGCCATGACCATGATCGACGAGGCCCGCTTGCCGCTGTCGCCCAGGTCGGCGACGCCGAGGGTGAAGATGGTGGCGAACATCGTCGACATGAAAAAGAAGCTGGCGATCAGGGCGATGGCCGACACCTTCTCGATCCCCGCGGCGACCACCAGACACAGGAGGACGTTGATCACGCCATAGGTGGTCAGCACCACGCGGGGTCGGAAGGCGAGTAGCAGGCCCGTGGTGGCGAACCGCCCGACGAGATAGCCGACCGTGGCGATCGACAGCAGGAAGGCGCCCATCTGCGAGGTCAGCCCCGGCCAGGTCTCGGTGACCAGGTTGATGAAATAGGCCCCGATGCCCACCTGGGCGCCGATATAGAGCGCCTGGGTGATCACCCCGAGGACGAAGCGGCGGCGGCGCCAAAGGCTGCGCGGCCCACCGGCGGTCGCTGGCGGCGCGGGGTGGGCGAGCTCCGGCAGGTGGACGCGCGAAACCACCGCGGCGAACAGCAGCACGGCCACGGCGATGCACAGATAGACCAGTTGCACCGCCCGCTGCTCCCCGCCAACGGCGCCGGCCACCGAGCGGCTGAAGAAAAACGAGCCGCCAATCAGGGGGCCGAAGAAGACGCCGAGAGCGTTGAACGATTGGGCGAGATTCAGCCGCCGCGGGGCGTGCTCGGGCGGGCCCAGCACATTGACGTAGGTGTCGGCCGCCGTCTCCAGGAAGCAGAGGCCGGAGGCCAGGACGAACATGGAGCCGACGAACAGGGGAAAGCTGGCCGCCTGGGCGGACGGGATGAATAGCAGCGCCCCGAACGCGGTCAGGCCGAGGCCGAAGGTGATGCCGGCCTTGTAGCCCCTGGCCTGCAGCAGAAATCCCGCGGGCAGGCTCATCAGCAGATAGGCGCCGAAATAGGCCATCTGCAGCCAGGCCGACTGGGCCTTGCCGACGTGCAGGGTCTCCTGGAAATGCTTGTTGAGCACATCCAGCAGGCCGTAGGCGAGGCCCCAGATGAGGAAGCAGGCGATGGCGAAGGCCAGGGGGCCGCGTAGGGTCCGGCCGGAAAGGCCGGGCTCCGGCGCAGGGACGCTGGTTTCAATCGCCATCTGGCCCGTCTCCCCGCGGCGGCTTCATGCCGCCCTTGCGATCATCCTGGCCGTGATCCGATATGAACACAACCGCGCACTTTAGATCATCCAGCCGCGACCTTGGCGCGCCACGCCGCGGCGTAGGCGCCCAGGCCGGGGAGTTCCAGCGGCCGCACGGGCGTCAGCGCCGCCGTCGTCGCCAGGGTCGGATGGACGAGGCGCAAGGCGCCATAAGGCACGTCGTCCTGGGCGTTGGAGACGTAGGTCGCCAGGTCCGGCCGTAGCGCCGCCAGGGCGCGAGTGAGGACCTGCGCCTCGGCGAAACGGCCCTCGATCAGCAGCCGCTCCCGCGAACCCAGCAGCGTCAGCAAGGTGTCGGCCATCAGCGCCAGATAGAGGCCGCAGGCGGCCCGGCGGTCCTGGGGGTCGGCCGGTTCCTTCTCCCAGCGTCCGGCGCGGTGCGGGAATGGCCCCGTTCCGACCGCAAAGCTCGGCAGGGCGAAAACGCCCCGGGCCATCAAATCCGGCAGGCGGGCGATCAGGGCGTCCGGATC
>FTAI01000082.1_pt1 | contig 12692 bp, 8 predicted proteins | sample 1638941 | NCBI WGS metagenome assembly FTAI01 (sample SAMEA3914813, study PRJEB12502) | metagenome | biome: forest; material: soil | place: Canada | collected 2011-07-07 | depth 0.3 m | reverse complement strand
GCTGCGCCAGGAGAAGGTGTGCGGCTCGAAGACCACCGTCAGCGGCCGCTGCGGATAGTGCAGCAGCAGGGCCTCGATCGCCGAGCGGGCCTTTTCGTAGGACGAGCCGAAGCCCTCGATCACCGGCACGGCCGAGCGGGTGGTCAGGCGGTCGAGCCGGCGGCGGATGCCGGCGAAGCTGGCCACGCCCGACTGCAGGGCCGGTTCGCCGACCAGGCCCCGCTCCAGGAGATAGGCCGCGACGCCCACGATGTTCTCGATGTTGTGCTCGCCGAGCAGGCAGGTGGAGAGCGCGATCCTGCCGCCGTCGGGCCGGACCAGGGCAAAGCGGGTGACGTCGCCGTAGACGACCTCCTCCGCCCACCAGCCCTCGCAGCGCTCGGTGTCGTACCAGACGACGCGGCAGCGGGCCTGGCCGGCGATGGCCCGGATCGCGGCGCTCTCGCGGGCGACCAGCAGGCCGTCGGCGGGCAGCAGGCGCAGCAGGTCGCGGAACGGCGCCTCGTAGTCGGCGAAGGTCGGGAAGACGTTGACGTGGTCGTGGACGAGCGAGGTCAGCAGCACGTCGCGGGGGTGATAGAGCAGGAACTTCGAGCGCCGGTCGGCGGGCGCCACGATATATTCGTCGCCCTCGAGCACCACCTCGGCGGCGCGGCCCCAGTGGCCGGTGTCCGGCAGCGACGGCGAGATCGCGCCGACCATCCAGCCGGCGTCGTGGCCGGCCTCGCGCAGCACATGGGCCATCAGGGCCGTGCAGGTGGACTTGCCGAACGAGCCCGCGACCACGGTGTTGGACCGGTCGGCCGTCGCCTGCCCCACCAGTTCCGGGAAGCTCGCGATACGAACCCCCCGCCGGCGCGCCTCGGCCACCTCGGGGTTTGCCTCGCCGCCCAGCTTGGCGCTGGCTCCGAGCACCAGCACGTCGAGGCCATCGGGAAGGTTCGCCGCGTCGAATCGGCGGTGGAAGGGAAAGCCCAGGCCCTCCACGTAGGTGGACATCGGTGGGAAGACGTCTTCGTCGGAGCCTGAAACCTGGTGGCCGGCCTCGCGCATCATCAGGGCGGCGGCGCTCATGCCGGCCCCGGCGACGCCGGTGAAGTGGATGCGCATCGGCAGCGCTTCCTTTCGATTCATCCAGGCCCCCGCGCTCAACGACTAGCCGATTGCGCCGCCGGCTCCAATCCGGCCGTGACGAAGCGTCCCGTTACGGGGTCCTTGCGAGGCGCCGCGGCCGTTAACCCGGCCTTAACCACGCGAGTCCACCCTCGACCGGTCTTCCATGAAGACACCCCACCATCACCGACCTTTTCCAGCCCGGCGCTCGCGCCGGGCTCTTTTTCTTGCCTGGTAAGGGGGGCCGGCGCTCGCGCCGGGCTCTTTTTCTTGCCTGGTAAGGGGGGCCGGGCTCGCGCCGGGCGCTTTTTTCAGGTGCGGCTATTCGGGCGCCCTGCCCGGCTTGCAAGCCGGCGGCGGCCAACGTATACCCCCGCCCCTCGACGGCCCTGATCCCGGATAGCTCAGTTGGTAGAGCAGTCGGCTGTTAACCGACTTGTCGCAGGTTCGAGTCCTGCTCCGGGAGCCATCGCAGGCGGTCCGCGGCCCTTCTCAGGCCGGCGCCGCCGCTTTCCTCAAGCCGCGAATGCCGGATATCGGCCAAGACCCTCCGCGCCATCACGTCGAGTGTAACTGGTTGACGTAACACAATCGCGGAAGTCTGTTGGGCCGAGCTTCAGCATAAGGACGGGTCCATGACGGCTGCGAGGGTTTCCAACAACAGCAAGATCGTCATCGCCGGCGCTGCGGTGGTGATCTCCGCGGTGGCCGCCTATGGTCTGGGTCGGGTCTATCCGCCGCACGGGGCGTCGATCACCGGAACCATCGCGCCGGCCGACCGCTACCAGGTCAGCCAGTTGGCCAGCGCCGATGTCGTGTTGGGCGACACCTCGATCCCGGTGCTGATGCAGACCGACGCCTTCGAGTTGATGGTCAAGGACCCGAGCTTCCGGGCGCTGGCCACCGATCCGGCGTTCGTTGCGCTGGCGCAGGAGAACCCGAAGGCCCTGGCGGCGATCGCGCAGAACCCGGCGGCGTTCGCCGCGCTGGCGAAGGACCCCAAGGCCTTCGCCGCGCTGACCTCCGACGCCAAGGCCTATGCGAGCCTGAGCGCCGCGGCGCAGGCCGCCAACGCCCAGGCGCTGGCGGCGATGGTCGCCAATTCGGCGGCGTTCCAGTCGATGGCCAGGCAGCCGGCGGCGCTGGCGGCCCTGGCGGCGCACGCCAACGCGGCCGCGGCGCTGGCCGCCTATCCGCAGGCGCTGCAGGCGGTGGCCGCCAACGCCCAGGCCTTCGCCCTCTTCGCCAAGGACCCCAGCGCCTTCGCGTCGGCCGCGGCCAACCCGGCCTCGTTCGCGGCGATGCAGCGCGCACCCCAGGCGTTCCAGGCGCTCGCCGCTGACGCCAAGGCGATGGCGGCGATCCGCGGCGACTCCCAGCTCTTCGCAGCCATGGCCGCCCAGGCCGCGGCCTTCCAGGCATTGTCCAGCGATGCGGCCTTCAGCTCGGCGGCAGGCGCCAAGGCGCTGGCGGCCATGGCGGCGAATTCGGCCTCGTTCGCGGCGCTTGCCAGCAACGCCCAGGCGCTGCAGGCCATGGCGGCCAATGCGGCGTCGATGCAGGCGCAGATGGCGGCGTCCTACCAGCGCGCGGCCCTGTTCAGCGGTGCGCAGGCCAACAGCGTACAGGCCTCGGCCCAGGCGGCGGCGGCGCTGGCCGCGCACTCCAACGCCTACGCCGCCATGGCGACCCAGCCGCAGGCGATGGCGGCTATCGCCAACCATGCGTCGGCGTTCGCGGCCCTTTCACGCTATCCCGCGGCCTTCCAGGCGATGGCGGCCAATCCGGCGGCCTTCGCGAACTTCGCCAAGGACGTGAACGCCTTCGCCATGGCCGCTTCGACGCCGCAGGCGTTCCAGGGCATGGCCGCCGCGCCGGCGGCGTTCTCCGCTCTGGCCAACGACGCCAAGGCGATGGCGGCGCTGCGGGCCGACAGCCAGGCCTTCGCCGCGCTGGCGGCCAACGCGATGGCCTTCCGGCTGCTGGCCACCAATACGGCGGCGTTCCAGACCATGGCGGCCGACGCCAAGGCCTTCGAGGCCATGGCGGCCAACGCCCAGGCCTTCCAGGCCTTCGCCGGCGACGCAAAGGCGCTCGCCGCCATGGCGATGCAGGCCCAGCTCTTCCAGTCCGCGGCGGCGGCTTCCCAGGCCCAGTCCGCGGCGGCGAACGCAGCGTCTGCCAGCGCGAGCGCGTTCCAGGTCATGGCCGCCAATCCGCAGGCCTTCGCGCTGATGGCGCAGTCGCCGGCCTCGTTCGCGGCGCTGGCCTCCGACGCCAAGGCGATGAGCGCGCTGGCGGCCAACGCCCAGGCCATGTCGGCGCTGGCCAACGCCAGGGCGTTTGCGTCGCTGGCTTCCAGCGCGGCTTTCGGCGCAATGCTGAGCAATCAGCAGTTCGCGACCCAGGCGCGGACCAGGCAGTAGGGATCGCGAGGGCGCGCGCAGTTCGCGCCACAGTCGGGGGGCTTATGAGGAGCAGCGTGTGGCGGCCGGGGGTGGCCGTCTTGGCGGTCTGGGCGATGGCCTGGGCGGCGTCGGCTCAGCCGAGCCCCGGCGGCCCGCCCGTGCAGCCCGCCCCTGCTCCGCCCGGCGAGACGGCGCCAGGCGCGATCGTCGAGAAGCCGGGACCGGTGAAGGCGTCCAACGCCGCGGAGATCGACCTCTCGACGCTCAAGACCGCCGACCTCGAACTGCTCTATTTCGACCCGGCGCAGACCTATCTGACGCCCTACGTCGCGCGGACCTTCGAGCACTCCCTCGCCTTCCAGCGCAAGCTGTTCGGCTGGACGCCGTGGGATCGGACGACGGTGCTGCTGAAGGACTTCTCGGACTACGGCAACGCCGCGGCGCGCGCCTCGCCCAACAACGCCATCCTCCTCGACGTGGCGCCGATCGCCCAGACGTTCGAGACCTTCACGCCCGGCGAGCGGTTCTTCACGCTGCTCAACCACGAGCCGGTGCACGTGGCGACCATGGACGTCTGGAACCGGCAGGACGCCCATTGGCGCAGGTTCTTCCACGGCAAGCCGATGCCGATCGAGCAACATCCGGAATCGATCCTCTACAACTACCTGGCCACGCCGCGGGTGAACTCGCCCCGCTGGTACCTGGAGGGATCGGCCGTCTTCATGGAGACCTGGATGGCCGGCGGCTACGGCCGCGCCCAGGGCGGCTATGACGAGATGGTCTTCCGCGCGATGGTCCGGGACGGCGCCACCTTCTATTCGCCCCTGGGCCTGGAGGCCGAGGGGACGTCCATCGACTTCCAGGTGGGGGTCAACGACTACCTCTACGGCGCGCGGTTCTTCTCCTACCTCGGGCTGATCTATGGACCGGAGAAGGTGATCGCCTGGCTGCGGCGCGACGAAGGCTCGGCGGGCTACTATTCGGCGCAGTTCAAGCGGGTGTTCGGCAAGCCGCTGGACGCGGTCTGGCAGGACTGGATCGCCTGGGAACACGGCTTCCAGGCCGCCAATCTGAAGCAGGTGCAGGCCTATCCGGCGACACCTTCGACGCCGCTCTCCCGGCAAGGCCTGGGCTCGATCTCGCGGGCCTTCCTGACACCGGACGGGCGGAGCCTGATCGGCGCGTTCCGCGCGCCGGGGGTGATCTCCAACGTCGGCGTCCTGTCGCTCCCCGACGGGCGGATCCGCAAGCTGGCCGACATCAAGGGGGCGATGCTCTATCGGGTGACCTCGCTGGCCTACGATCCGGGCGCGGGCAAGGCCTACTACACCGCCGACAACTACGCGTTCCGCGACCTGATGGAGGTCGATGTCGCGAGCGGCAAGAGCCGGATGCTGCTGCGCGACGCGCGGATCGGCGACATCGTGGTCAACCCCAAGGACAAGGCCATCTGGGGCCTGCGCCACCTGAACGGCCTGGTGACGCTGGTGAAGCTGGAACGGCCTTACGCCGGCTGGACCCAGGCGCACACCTTCGACTACGGCGAGATCCCCTTCGACCTGGACATCTCGCCGGACGGGACGCTGCTCTCGGCCTCCGTGGGCGAGATCAACGGCGAGCAATCGGTCAGGCTCTACCGGATCGCGGACCTGAACGCCGGCCCCCTGACCCCCCTGGCGCAATTCAAGCTGGGCGCCTCAACGCCGGAAGGCTTCGTGTTTTCGCCGGATGGGAAGTACCTGTTCGGCTCGAGCTACTACACCGGGGTCTCGAACATCTGGCGTTACGAGATCGCCACCGGGAAGGTCGAAGCCGTCTCGAACGCTTCGACCGGCTTCTTCCGGCCGATCGCCCGGCCGGACGGCAAGCTGATCGTCTACGAGTACACCGGCGCGGGGTTCGCGCCCGTGGTGATCGATCCCGTCCCGCTGCAGGACCTGGGCAGCGTGAAGTTCCTGGGCGCCGAGGTCGCGGCCAAGCATCCGATCGTCAAGGACTGGGCGGTGGGCTCGCCGGCTGGCGTGCCGCTCGACAGCCTGATCCAGGAGCGCGGCAAATACATTCCCAACAGGGAGATGAAGCTCGCCTCGATCTATCCGGTGGTCGAGGGCTACCGCGGCGACGTGGCGGCCGGCGTACACGCGATTTTCGAGGACCCGCTGCAGTTCCACCAGGTGACGGCGACGCTGGCCTATTCGCCCGGGGGCGGCCTGCCCGCCGACGAGCGGCTGCACGTGAACCTGGAGTACAAGACCCTGAAGTGGCGGCTGCGCTACTGGCACAATGGGGCCGATTTCTATGACCTCTTCGGGCCCACCTACCGCAGCCGGCGGGGCGATGCGGTGCTGGTGGGCTACAAGAACGCCCTGATCTACGACCCGCCGAACCAGCTGGATTTCGTGGCGGACGTCGCCGCCTACCGGGGGCTCGACGTCCTGCCGCAGGCGCAGGACATCGCCGCCACGTCGAAGAACCTGGTCTCGGCGCTGGTGGGCCTGCGCTACACGGCCACCGACAAGAGCCTGGGGGCGCTGGACTACGAAAAGGGCGTGCGCTGGTCGCTGTTCTCGGCCGGAGACCTGGGATCGGGCGAGTTCTTCCCCAAGGTCTACGGCACGTTCGATTTCGGCGCGCCCCTGCCGATCAAACATGCCTCGCTGTGGCTCTACAACGCCGTGGGGATCGGGAGCGGGAGCCGGACAAACCCGCTCAGCGACTTCTACTTCGGCGGGTTCGGCAACAACTACGTCGATGACGGGGAGGTGAAGCGCTACCGCGAATACGGCAGCTTCCCGGGGTTCAAGATCGACGAACTGGCGGGGCGCGGGTTCGCCAAATCGCTGGTGGAGCTGAACCTGCCGCCGCTCAGGTTCTCCGACATTGGCCAGCCGAGCCTGTTCCTGAGCTCCCTGCGCCCGGCGCTCTTCGCGGGGGTCCTGGGGATCGACCCCGGCGGCCGGTCCAGCCGCACGCTGGAGACGTTCGGCGGTCAGCTCGACTTCAACTTCACCTTTGCGCTCCGACTGCCGATGGTGCTCTCGGTAGGCGCCGCGTCCGGCTTCGAGGACGGCCGCCACCGAGGCGACGAAGTCATGGTTTCCCTGAAGGTGCTCTGATGGACTGGGGTCTGGTCGCCAAGCTTGCCGTCGCCGTATCGCCGGTGATCGTGCTGCTGGTGGTGTTCGAGCGGCTGGACGTCTTCCGGCTGGTCAGCGGCGGCAGCGTGGCCGCCTACGCCGCCGTCGGCGCGATCCTGGCGTCGCTCTCCTACGCGTTCAACGGCCACCTCATGGACGGCCTGCCGATCGGCTTCACGGACTACAGCCGCTACGTCGCCCCGGTGACCGAGGAGGTCATCAAGGGCCTGGTCATCGTGGCCCTCTTCGCCACCGACCGGGTGGGCTTCAAGCTCGACGCGGCCATCGCGGGCTTCGCCGTCGGGGCGGGGTTTTCGGTGTTCGAGAACGCCTATCTGCTGGCGAACTTCCCCGACGCCAGCCTCGGCGTCTGGCTGGTGCGCGGGTTCGGGACCGCGACGATGCATGGCGGGGCGACCGCCCTCCTCGCGGTGATCACCCACGAGTTCTCCGAGCACCAGGCCCATCGCGTGGGCCGTCATGCCCGGCTCTACCCGTGGGTGTTCCTGCCGGGCCTGGTGGTCGCGATCGCCATCCATTCGGCCTTCAACCACCTGCCGGGCCGACCCATGCTGGCGATGGTGGCCGCCATGGTGCTGATTCCGCTCACCTTGCTCGTGGTCTTCGCCAAGGGCGGCGCGACGGCGCACGACTGGCTGGAGCACGACCACGAAGGCCACGCCAGGATGCTGGCCGACCTGCGCGGCGGCCGCTTCGCCCAGACCGACGAGGGCCGCGCGGTCGCCGCCATCGCCCAGCGCTTTCCGCCGCGTATCGCAGCCGACGTGGGCGCCTGGATCGAGCTGCAGCTGGCGCTGGTCCTGCGCGCCGAGGAGCTGTTGCTGGCCCACGAGCGCGGCGAGCGCCCGCACGTGGGCGACACCGAACGCGCCCAATTCCATCGGCTCGACGCGCTCGGCCGCGAGATCGGGCGCGCCGCCCGCCACGCGCTGGAGCCCCACCTGCGTTTCAGCCGCAGCGACCTCTACGAACTCCACATGCTCCGCCACCGCCTGGGGAAGGTCGACGGCGACCACGCGGCCTAGGTTGATGACTCAATCATCTTGTTGAAAGCGTCATGGCCGGGACAAGCCCGGCCATGACGAACATATAATAATATCAACCGCTTGATTGGGCTCTGACCCCAGCGGGGCCGCGCCTCACCGGCCGGGCCGCGCGGCCCCCGAGGCCGCCAGCGTCCAGACCGCCGAGCTGAGGGTGATGGCGATGAAGAGGCCGGTGCTTTCCATCCGGTCGTTCGGATGGGCGAACACCCGCGGGATGTGCACCAGCAGCACGAACGAGGTCATCATCAGGGCCTCGGCGATGGCCGCCCAGCGGCGCTGCACGCCGAAGATCACGGCCAGGCCGGCCAGGAGATGGACCGCTCCCGTCAGATAGGTCAGCTGCGGGCGCGCCGGCATCCAGGCCGGGACCATGGAGGTGGTGAAGGCCGCATAGACGAAGTGCGACAGGCCGAAGACCACGAAGCACAGGCCCATCGCCACGACGGCGATCCGCTCGGGCCCGCCGGCCTTGCCCTCGCGGCTGGCCAGATGGGCGCCGGCGGCGATGGCCAGGGGCTCGCAGACCGCCTGCCAGCCGCCGAGCACCAGCGGCTTCGCGAGGGCCCCCGGCAGGTGCAGCACCAGGACCCACAGGCCGATGAAGACGGCCGCCAGCGCCGCGCCCCAGGATCGGGCGCGGCGGACGAGCAGCATCACTCCGCTCGCCAGCAGGATCAGGCCGGACGCCGTGGCCAGCTCCGGACGGTCCGGCCAGGACTTCGGCACCGGCTGCCAGACCATCGCGAAGTCGCGATAGAACAGCGAGAGCAGCCCGAGCCCGCAGAGCCCGACCGCCATGCCGATCGCCGGCCACGCCGTCGCGGTCTGTCCCCTGCCTCGTGAGGCCATGGATCCCTCCCCTCGCTTCGTGGCGCTCCAGCCGTGGAGAATCGTCAGTTCGCGCCGTCATGTCTGCATCCGGGCGGCCGGATTGACCACTCCTCGTCCCAGCCGAGCTTGGTCGCAGGGCGCGCCCGCATTAGGATCGGCCGCATGGCCGCCCCGATCCGCGTTCTGCTGCAGACGACCATCCTCGACACCGAGGACGATTGGCACATCGGCCGGTTCTCGCGCCTGCGGGATCGCCTGGCGGCCATGCACAACGTCGAGGTCACCGCCCGCAACCGCGAGGCGCCGGCCGGCCGGACCGATCCGGTGCTGGGCGCGCTGGACACCTCCGGCTTCGACGAGATGTGGCTGTTCGCGGTGGACCTCGGCGACGGCCTGAACAGCGAGGAATGCGGCGCCATCGGCCGGTTCCGCAAGCGGGGCAGCGGCCTGATGGTCACCCGCGACCACATGGACCTCGGCTCGTCCGTCTGCACCCTGGGCGGGGTCGGCGACGCCCACTACTTCCACTCGAAGAACCCCGACCCGGACCCGAGCCGCCGCGCCCGCGACGACCAGGACACCCGCGACATCGACTGGCCGAACTACCACTCAGGGTCCAACGGCGATTTCCAGCAGGTCACCCCGGTCGGCCACCGCCATCCGGTGTTCGAGGGCGTCACGCGCCTGCCCGCCCACCCGCACGAGGGCGCGGTGGGAGCGCCGCCGAAACATCCCTCGGCCCACGTCATCGCGACGGGGGTCAGCAAGACGACCGGGCGGCCGTTCAACATCGCCGTGGCCTTCGAACCCAGCGACGAGGGCGGCCCGGCGATCGCCGAAAGCACCTTCCACCATTTCGCGGACTACAACCTCGACCCGGCCATGGGCGCACCGAGCTTCGTCGGCGAGCCGCCCGGCGACGGCTTCAGGCGCGATCCGACGGCGCTGGCCGAGACCCACCGATACTTCGAGAACATGGCGCGTTGGCTCGCCGGGCGGCCGGTCTAACGGTTGCGCTGGGCGCGTCGCGTGCGGCGGTTTTCCTGCGGCCCCATCGCGACGCGGGCCAGGTTGGCGCGGCGGGTCCTGGCGCCCTCCTCGTCGTAGAGGAACGGCACAAAGACGAACCGCTCGCCGCGCATGACCGGCGTCGCCTCGTGCAGCAGGTTGCAGCCGAACACCGTGGCCCCGCCGACCGGCGGGCGGTAGGTGCGCGGACCGAACTCCGGGAACCTCAGGTCGCCGCCTTCGAAGTCGTCGTTCAGGTTCAGCGAGACGGCGAACTTGCGATGCGCGGTGCCGGCCGTCACGTCGTCGCGGTGGCGTGAGAAGAAGCCCTGGTCCTCAGCCCCATAGCGGCAGATCAGGTAGCGCTCGATATATTTGGCCTGCCAGCCGAAGGCGCGCCTGAGCATCGGGAAGAGCCGGCTCTCCAGCCGCTGGCGGAGCGCATCGACCAGGGCTTCGTCCCCGATGGTCACGTCGGTTCGGCGCTTGATGAACGGGTCGACCGCGAGGACCGTGCGGCCGTCCACGTCCTTGGCGAACCCGGATTGGGTCTGATCGCCGGTCCGATAGTGGTCGATCAATGCGGCGCAGAGCTCGGGCTCGAGGATCCGGGGCAAGGTCAGCACAGGGGCCACCTGCGTCTCGACCTCGCGGGGCGCATCCATGAGCGCCGCGGTGAGGCGGTCGAGCACCGCGCCGGTGGACTCGATCGGCTCGGTCATGGCGATGCGGAACGACGGGTCGATCAGGAAGACGGTTGGCCGAAGGTGCTGCGCGTCGGCGACGCCATAGAGGCGGCTGACCTGACAGTCGAAATCCCAGAAGAACCTCAGGCCCGGTTCGGAATTCGCCAGGCCGCGCTGCAGGCGGTCGGCGGGATCGACGCTGATCCCGAAGTAGGCGGCGTCGAAGTCGTTGAACAGGTTGCGCCGCGCGACGATCTCGGTGAAGGCCTGGGCCGACGCGGGCTCGGCCAGGGTGCCGAAGGCCATCAGGACGATCCAGCGCCCCGCGGCGACTTCCAGGCTGTAGCGGTCGTTGTTGTCGGTCGCCGCCGTGAAGAAAGGCGCGGGTTCGCCCACCTGCGGCGGGGCCGCGGCGTGATCGGGGACGCCATCGCCGTCCATGTCTTACGTCTCCCGTCAGGCCCGATTCTGGACCTCGCCACCCTTCGCCCGTGCCGGCTTCAGCAGCTTACGGGCGGCGCCGGCCGCGCACTTTGGCGGGCCGACGCCATCGCAGGATGTCAGAGAGGGGTTTCCAAAGTGTCTCGCGCCTACCAGGACCCCACGTTGGGCATGGAGGCCCAGGGCTCGGCCGGCGGCAGGGCGGGCCCGGCCTGCAAGAGCTCGATGGAGATGTTGTCCGGCGAGCGGATGAAGGCCATGTGGCCGTCGCGCGGCGGGCGATTGATCACCACGCCCTTGTCCTTCAGGCGCTGGCAGAGCGCATAGATGTCGTCCACCGCATAGGCCAGGTGGCCGAAGTTGCGGCCGCCCTCGTAGGCTTCTGGATCCCAGTTGTAGGTCAGCTCGACCATCGGGGCCTTGCTGGCCTTGGCGGCGGCCTCGTCGCCCGGCGCGCAGAGGAACACCAGGGTGAACCGACCGCCCGGGTTCTCGACCCGCGAGGCCTCCACGAGACCCAGCTTGTCGCAATAGAACTCCAGCGAGGCGTCGAGGTCCGTGACACGGACCATGGTGTGGAGATACTTCACCAGCGGTTATCCTTTACAAAGTAAGTTGTGCGACACGAGGTCACGCGGCGGCCGTCGCGGGGGCGTGGCGCAATGGACTGTTGCGAGCCAGAATAAACGCCGTGTCGCCATCCTGTCCGCGATTTCATTTGCGAACGCGTAACGGTGGCATCACAAGCGCCCGGAACCTCCAGAAGAGGCCGCGCGTGAAGGCGACGGTGGTTCGTATGAGCTGTAGGGGGCCCAGGGACAGCTGAATGCGGGTAAAATCCCAGTACCTATTCGTGATCGTGGCGGTGGGCGTGGTCGCGCTCTATTTCGTCGTGCGCAGCATCTTTTCAAGTGGCGAGCCGAGCGCCGCGCGCGCCAAGCCGGCCGCCGCGGCCGGTCCGCCCAGCGTCCAGGCCAAGCTGGTCCCGGAGGTCGAGCGGCAATACGACCTGGTGATCCGCGGCCGCACCCAGGCGACGCGCACGGTCGTGGTGCGCTCGGAGACCGCCGGCGTCGTCGCCGCGGCGCCGGTGCTGCAGGGGACCTTCGTCAAGCAGGGCGACGTGCTCTGCCGGCTGGCGGTCGACGCCCGCCAGGCGGCGCTCGACCAGGCGCGCGCCATGCAGAGGTCCAACCAGCTCGCCCACCAGCAGAACGAGGAACTGGCGAAGAAGGGCTTCCGCTCGCCGGCCCAGCTGCTGGTCAGCCAGGCCAACCTCGACGCCTCGGCCGCCGCGGTCCGCCAAGGCGAGATCGCGCTCGCCCAGGTGAACATCAAGGCGCCCTTCGCCGGGGTCTTCGACCACCGCGACGCCGAGGTCGGGACCTATCTCGGGCCCGGCCAGCCTTGCGGGACGATGATCGAGATCGACCCGCTGCTGATCGTCGGCGACGCGCCGGAGACCCAGGCCTCCAGCCTGAAGATCGGCGCGCCGGCCACCGCCAAGCTGGTCTCGGGCCAGGTGCTGCACGGCCGCATCCGCTACGTCTCCCACGACGCGGACCCGCAGACCCGCACCTATCACCTCGAGGTGACGGTCCCGAATTCGCGGCTCGACGTCCGGTCCGGCCTCTCCGCCGAGATGCACATCGGCGCCGGCAGGGGTCCGGCTCACCTGGTGCCGGTGTCGACCTTGGTGCTGGACTCCGCGGGCCGACAGGGCGTCCGCTATGTCCTGCCCGATGGCCGTGTGGCCTTCGCGCCCGTGACCATCGTCGAGGAGTCGCATGAGGGCGTATGGGTGACCGGCCTTTCCGGGCCGGTGCAATTGATCACCGTCGGCCAGTCCTATGTCGCCGATGGCCAGAAGGTTCGTGTCGCCCTGGCGCGCTAGCGCCGGGACGATCTGGAGTTAGAGAGCGATGATCGCTGCGCTGATCGACGGAGCCATCAAGCGGCGCAAGGTGGTGCTGGGCGTCACCGCGATCGCCTGCATCTTCG
>FTAI01001332.1_pt1 | contig 12733 bp, 13 predicted proteins | sample 1638941 | NCBI WGS metagenome assembly FTAI01 (sample SAMEA3914813, study PRJEB12502) | metagenome | biome: forest; material: soil | place: Canada | collected 2011-07-07 | depth 0.3 m | reverse complement strand
TTGCGAAGATCGAGGCGGCCGTCGGTCATGGCTGCTGGCGGTTCCTTGCCCTTGGGTCCGCGCCGTCTAGGGCGCCGGACGTAACGTCAGCCTATCGCAAGGTGAGGGGCTGGGGGAGGCGGCGTCGTTCGGCATGGGTCCCCTGACTACGCCGGCGATGCGCCCTAAAGTCCCCCCCGGCGGGCAGGAGATATCGATGCGGTTCATCGACCGGGACGAAGTCGAGCGGCGGCTGACCTATGAGGTCTGCATTCCCATCGTCCGCGAGGCGATGATCGCGTTTTCACGGGGCGAGACGCGGCAGCTGCTACGGTCACTCATTCCCCTGGCGGGTGGCCGGGTGTTCGGGATCATGCCGGGGGCCATGGGCGCGTCGGCGGCCTACGGGGCCAAGCTGATCAGCGTCTATCCGGACAATTTCGAGCGGGGCCAACCCTCGCACCAGGGGCTGGTGGTCCTGTTCGAGCCGGAGTCGGGAGCGCCGGTGTGCGTGGCCGACGCCACGGCGATCACCGCCATCCGCACGGCGGCGGCCAGCGCCGTGGCGACGCAGGCGCTGGCGCGGACGGACGCGCGGCGCTTGGCGATCCTGGGCTATGGGGAGCAGGCGGCGACACACGCGCGAGCGATCGCCAAGGTGCGGGACCTGCAGGAAATTACGATCTGGGGCCGCTCGGCCGAACGCGCCGCGGCGTTTGCGGCGAAGATCGGCAAGGCGCTGGGCGTTGACGCCAGGTCGGCGGCGGACGTCCGGTCCGCGGTCGCCGAGGCGGACATCATCTGCACGGTGACGGCGGCGCGCGAGCCGATCCTGATGGGGGCGTGGGTGGCGCCCGGAACGCACGTCAATATCGTGGGGTCGGGGTTCGCGGGGCCTAGCGAAGTGGACAACGACCTGGTGGTCCGCTCGCGCTTCGTCGCCGACAGCCGCGAGGGCGTGCTGGCCCAGGGGGCGGAGTTCCTGAACGCCAAGGCCGCCGGCCTGTTGGGCGACGAGCATTTCGTCGCGGAGATCGGCCAGGTGCTGGCCGGCGAGGTCGCGGGTCGGCGCTCGGCGGAGGAGATCACGGTGTACAAGTCCCTGGGCCACGTCGTGCAGGACCTGGCCAGCGCCTGGGCGCTGTATGCGGGGGACGGGGCGGCGCTTTAGGCTTGGGCTGGTTCTGAAGGGCCTGAACCCCTCACCCTCCCGCCCGCTTCGCGGTCGGGCCCGTCCCTCTCCCTCTGGGAAAGGCGTGCAATAGTGCCTCGGACAGGGCTGGGAACACTCTTCCGAAGGCAGAGGGGGCCCCGCGGTCGGCGCGTCAGCGGCGGGCGTGGGAGGGTGAGGGGTTACGGCCTCTGCGCCAAATCCGTCGCCCGCGGTTAAGGTCCTGGTGACCGACGCACCCACAACTCCGGCTGTATGAGGACGGCACATTCCCCCAAGTTCGACCACGGCGCGGCGCTTCGCGTGCCGCCGGCCCACGACGCCAATGGCTGGCGGATCCTGATGACGTGGCTTGGCCCGTTTGGGCGGCGGCTGGATCAGCCGGGCGCGGTGGAGGTCGATACGCCGGCGGGCGGACGGCTGGCGCTGCCTGGAGATTGGGTCGTGCTGTCCGTCAGCGGGGCCTACCATGTCGCCGGAGCGGCGCCGAGGGGCGGGAACGCCTGAGCCTCTGGCGCAGCCGGCGAAATTGCGACAAGGAATCGGGGCGCCGCAGCTTGGGGGGCCTCGCATGCTTGATCGCCGTCACCTTCTGACCACCGCCGCCCTGGCGCTCGCCGCGCCGGCCATGGCGCTGGCCGAGCCTGGCGCCGCGCCGCTGAAGGTCGTGGGCTTCATGACCGACTTCGATTTGAAGGACGATGCGGTCGGCATCTGCAAGGCGGTGATGGACGGCATCGCGCCGGGGGTGCGGATCATCGACATCACCCACACGGTGGAGCCATACAATATCGCCGAGGCGGCGCGGTTCCTGGCCGGGTCGGCGCCCTATTTTCCCAGGGATGCGGTGTTCGTCGTGGTCGTGGACCCCGGCGTTGGCTCGGCGCGCAGGGCGATCATCGCCAAGTCCGGCAAGGGCCAGTACTTCGTCCTGCCCGACAACGGCCTGCTGACCCTGGTCCAGGACCGCGACGGCATCGCCGCGGCGCGGGAGATCACCAACACCGCCTGGATGATCGGGGAGAAGCGCTCCTCGACCTTCCACGGGCGGGACATCTTCTCGCCGGCGGCGGCGCACCTGGCCCGCGGCGAGGTCTGGACATCGGCCGGGCCGGCGCTGGACGTGGCCAGCCTGGTGCGCCTGGACCTGAAGGCGGCGGTCGTGACGTCCACGGGCGTGGAGGCCGAGGTGATCGGCACCGACGGGCCCTATGGCAACCTGGTCCTCAACCTGCCGTCCCAGACCTTCGCCCAGTTGGGCTACCGCCTGGGCGACAAGGTGCCCGTGGTGCTGGACGGCAAGTCCTACGTCTTCCCGCTGGTGAAGACCTTCAGTGACGTGCCGGTGGGCAAGGGGCTGCTCTATATCGACTCGCGCGGACGCCTGAGCCTGGGCATCAACCAGCGCAACTTCGCCGAGACCTACAGGGTGGGCGAAGGGGCGGCGCTGTTCATTCCAAGAAAGCCCTGACGCGGGCGCCGCCGCCACGCCACGACTCTTGACGTGCTACTTGATGAACTTCAGTTCGCGCGCCGTCTCCGAGCCGCGCAGGACCCGGAGGCTTTCGCGCGAGACCGCGGCCTGGGAGGCCTTGGTGGTGCTGCCGAAGGCGGCCGCGGTGGCGGCGTCCTGCTCGGCCAGGGAGCGGTCGAAGGCGGCCATGTTCTTGTATTCCACCATCAGGATCACGTTGGGTTCGTGATCGCGCGGCGAGTCGACGGTGAGCACCTTGTAGCTGACCACATAGCCCGCCTTCTTGTCCGCTTCCTGGATCTGACGCCAGGTGGAGGACAGGTACTTCATGTAGTCGTCGAACATGCCCGGCTTGGTCTCGATCTGGCTGATCGTCCAGACCGTGCCGTTGTCGTAGACCCGCTCGGCGTTCTGCGCCTGGGCCGTGGACGTTGCGAGCATCACACCGGAACTCATGGCGAGCGCGAGCGCGGCCGCCGCAAGGGTTCTCTTCATATCAGGACTCCGGGTCCGATACTGTTCCGCCGCACCGGTATTGGCGCGGTCAGTACGAAGAGGGATCGCCTGACAAAAGACTATTGGCCCCTCCGGCAACCATAGAAGCGTAAGCCAGATACCATCGCAAGCGCTCACGGGCATTGGAACTGGACTTTGCGAATGCTGGCGCAATCCTTTCGGACGCGAGCTCGCGTTCAGGATGCGGGCGCTTCAGCCAGAATGCTCGCCAGGGCCTCCAGCAGCCGGTCTGTCTGGCTGTCCGTCCCGACGGTGATGCGCAGGAAATCGGCGATGCGCGGGGCGTTGAAATGGCGCACCAGCACCGCGCGCTGCCGCAGGGCGGCGGCCAGCATCGCGCCGCCGCGGGATGGATGCCGCGTAAAGACGAAATTCGCAGAGGACGGCAGGACTTCGAGCCCCAGCCGGCTCAGTCCCTTGCTCAGGCGCGCGCGGCCGACGATCACCGCGGCGCGGGCCTGGGCGAACCAGGCCTCGTCCTGGAGCGCCGCGATGGCGCCCGACTGGGCGGGGCGGCCCAGGGGGTAGGAGTTGAAGCTGTCCTTCACCCGCGTCAGGCCCTCAATCAGGGCCGCATCGCCGATGGCGTAGCCGACGCGCAGGCCGGCCAGGGACCGCGACTTGGACATCGTCTGCACCACCAGCAGGTTGGGGTGCGAGGCGATCAGGGGAATGGCGGTCTGGGCGCCGAAATCCACATAGGCCTCGTCGATGACCACCGGGACGTCCGGATGCTCTTCCAGCAGGGTGGCGATCTTGTCGCGGGCGAGGGCGACGCCGGTTGGGGCGTTGGGGTTGGCCAGGATGATGGCGCCGGCGGGGCGGCGATAGTCGGCGATGCGGACCCGCATGTCGCCGTCGAGCGGCACGGTCTCGTGGGCGATGCCGAACAGGCGGCAATAGACGGGGTAGAAGCTGTAGGTGATGTCCGGAAACAGCAGCGGGGGGTCGTGCTTGAGCAGGGCGGCGAAGGCGTGGGCCAGCACCTCGTCCGAACCGTTGCCGACGAACACCTGCTCCGGCGTCACCCGGTGATAGGCCGCCAGGGCGGCGCGGAGGGCGCTGGACTTCGGATCCGGATAGAGCCGCAAGGTCTCGGCCGCCTCGCCACGGATCGCCTCCAGCGCGCGGGGCGACGGGCCGAAAGGGTTCTCGTTGGTGTTGAGCTTGACCAGGTCGGGCAGGCGCGGCTGTTCGCCTGGCACATAGGGTGTCAGGTCCCGCGCCAGGTCGGTCCAGAAGCGGCTCACAGGATCATTTCACCACCAGCCCGGCGCCCCGCGCCCGCGGGTCCGGGGCCACGGCCGGGGCGCGGCCGGTGACCTCGATGGCTTCGATGTCGCCGTTGTAGTCCTGGTTCTCCAGGACGTAGCCGCGGGCTTTCAGGCCGGCGGCCAGGGCCGGCGCAAAGGGGCCGTAGGGCTCGGCGTAGATCGTGTTCGGCGGCAAGAGCTGGTGATGGTAGCGGGACGCCGCGACGGCGGCCTTCAGCGGCAGGCGGAAGTCGTAGGCGTTAGCCAGAACCTGGAACACCGAGGTGAAGATGCGCGAGCCGCCAGGCGTGCCGATGACCATGGCCACGCGCCCGTCCTTCAGCAGGATGGTTGGGGTCATCGACGACAGGGGCCGCTTGCCAGGCGCAATGGCGTTGGCCGAGCCGCCGACGACCCCGAACTGGTTGGGCGCGCCGGGCTTGGCGGAGAAGTCGTCCATCTCGTCGTTGAGCAGGAAGCCGGCGCCCTCCACCACCACGCCCGAGCCGAACCAGCCGTTCAGCGTATAGGTGTTGGACACCGCATTGCCCCAGCGGTCGACCACCGAGAAGTGGGTGGTCTGGGGCTTCTCCAGACCGGGCTTGACGGACTGCGTGGGCGTGGGTTTGGCGGGGTCGATCTCGCGGGCGCGGCGGGCCAGGTAGTCCGGCGCGATCAGGGCGGCCACGGGGACCTTGATGAAGTCGGGATCGCCCAGATAGACGGACCGGTCGGCGAACACGCGCTTTTCAATCTCCGCCAGCAGGTGGACGTACTGCGGGCTGTTCAGGGCCTGGCCCCGGAACAGCGGCGCGGCGTCGGCCTTCATCGTCAGCATTTGCAGCAGGGCGATGCCGCCGGAGCTGGGCGGCGGGGCGGTGATCAGGGTGAAGCCGCGCCAGTCGCCGGTCACCGGTTCGCGCCAGAGGGCCTTGTAGCCCTCCAGGTCGGCGTGGGTGATCAGGCCCTTGATCGGGCCACGGCCCATCTGGTCCACAATCGCGTCGGCGGTGGGGCCCTTGTAGAAGCCGTCAGGACCCAGGGCGGCGATGCGCTCGAGCGTGACGGCGAGGTCGGGCTGGCGGAAACGCTGGCCCACCTTCGGCCCCTTGGCCCAGGCGGCGAAGTTGGTGGTCTTGGAGAGGCTGGCGCGTGTGCCGTCCAGGATGCCCATGAACTGGGGGGTGACCGTGAAGCCGTTCCGGGCCAGGGCGATGGCGGGCGCCAGGTCCTGCTTCCAGGTCAACTTGCCGAAGCGCCGGTGCGCCTCCGCCATGCCCCGCACCGTGCCCGGGACTCCGACGGCGAGGTTTCCCACCAGGCTGAGGTTGGGATCCGGCTCGCCCGAGGCGGTCAGGTACATGCCCGCGCCCGCCGCGGCCGGCGCCGTCTCGCGGTAGTCCAGGAAGGACGGCTTGCCGTCCACATAGAGCGTCATGAAGCCGCCGCCGCCAAGATTGCCGGCCTCTGGATAGGTGACAGCCAGGGCGAAGGCGGTGGCCACCGCCGCGTCGACGGCGTTGCCGCCCTGCTTGAGGATCTTCTGGGCCGCCAGGGCGCCATGGATGTCCGGCGAGGCGACGGCGCCGGCGGTGAGCGCGCGGGACGAGGGCGCGGCCGGGGCCGGCCTGGCGATGGCCGGCGCGGCGCCGAGCGTCAGCGCCATGAGGGCCGCGACCCCGATCCTGAGAAATCCGAACACGGCCATCCCCCCAAGTTCGCGGCGTTGTCGCCGGCAGTCGTCGCCACGCCATCGCATATGATGAGGATCGACAATAGCCGCAGCCGTCGCTGGGCCAAGTTTATCGCTGACCCGTCTGTCCTTTTGTCTGGAGTTTTCCATGAACGGCACAATCTCGGCCGCAGCGTCCGGCCCGTTCCGCGTCGGCGGCGACACCGTCGTCAATCGCCTGGGCTTTGGGGCCATGCGCATCACCGGCAAGGGGGTCTGGGGCGAGCCGGAGGACCGCGAGGAGGCGCTGAGGGTGCTGCGCCGCCTGCCGGCGTTGGGGGTGACCCTGATCGACACCGCCGACAGCTATGGCCCCTTCGTCAGCGAGGATCTGATCGCCGAAGCCCTGGCCCCCTATGACGGCCTGCTGATCGCCACCAAGGGCGGGCTGACCCGCCAGGGCCCCGACATCTGGGCGCCGGTCGGGCGGCCTGAGTACCTGCGCCAATGCGTGCTGATGAGCCTGCGCCGGCTGAAGCTCGAGCAGATCGGCCTGTGGCAGCTGCACCGGATCGATCCCAAGGTCCCCCGCGACGAACAGTTCGGGGTGATCGCCGACATGGTCGGCGAAGGGCTGATCAGGCATGTGGGCCTGAGCGAGGTGGGCGTCGCGGACATCCAGGCGGCGGCCAAGGCGTTCCCGGTGGCCACCGTCCAGAACCGCTACAATCTGGTCCACCGGGCAAGCGAGGCGGTGCTGGACCATTGCGAAGCGCGGGGTATCGGCTTCATCCCCTGGTATCCCCTGGCCGCCGGCAATCTGGCCAGGCCAGGCACGGCCTTCGACGCCATCGTCCACAAGACCAACGCCACACCCAGCCAGGTGGCCCTGGCCTGGGCGCTGAAGCGCAGCCCGGTGATGCTGCCGATCCCCGGCACCAGCAGCGTCGCGCATCTGGAGGACAATGTGCGGGCCGCGGATGTGCGCCTCTCCGACGAGGACTTCGCGGCCCTGGACGCCCAGGCGAAGGCGGCGGCCTAGCGGCGGAGGCGGCGAGCCTCAGCGATCCCAGATCGAGCGGAAGCCGCCTTCGCCGGTGAGCAACTGGGCGGGGCTGTGCTTGTCGATGTGGCCGATGAGGCCGCGATAGACGCCGTAGCCCACCAGGGCCTGGAGCCGCGGCTCGAAGGTGCGGACCAGGTCCGCGGCCAGGCCCAGCTGCTGGTTCTCCTGCTGACGGATGAAGCCGGCGCAATAGTTCATGGCGATTCCGGTGCGGCGCGTGTCGGTGCGGTTGGCGCCGCCGCCGTGCCAAAGAGCGCCGTCCCAGATCAGCACCGAGCCCTTGGGCATCTCGGCCGGAATGGTCTCGTAGGCGCCGCCGTATTCGGGATTGGGCTTGCGATGGCTGCCGGGGACCAGGCGCGTGGCGCCGTTGGCCTCGGTGAAATCGGTGAGCGCCCACATGGAATTGCAGATGATCGGCCGGTGCGGCTTCTCCAGCGGGATCACCTGGTCGTCGGCGTGGATCGGCTGGGCCCGTTCGCCCGGATCGATGGCGATGGAGGACAGGGACGAGATCAGGCAGCCCTCGTCCAGCACCCCTTCGACGATGGGCAGGACGGCGGCGTGGACCGGAACGGCCGCGAACGCCGGGCCGTGCGCCAGCAGGTTGTAGATGCGGACGGTTTGCCCACCTTCGAAGGCGTTGGTGGAGGGTTTCGCGCCCAGGTCCCGCTCCAGCCTGAGCAGGGCGTCGGCCAGGGCGTCGATCAGGTCCGGGGCGATAGCCCCTTCGACAACGGTGTAGCCGTCCGTGCGCACCCGTTCGATGTGCGCGGCCTGGGCGGAAGATTGGGCGGTGTCGTCCATGGGACGGCCTTACGGCTGGACGTTGAGCTTCAGCATGATGCGGCCGGGGGTGCGTTCGGCCAGGCCGGCGGGCACCGCCATGGCCTCGGCCAGTTTCACCGCCTGGGCGGCGGCGGTGGCGTCCACCGGATCGTTGTTGACCACCTTGCAATCCGTCAGCGCGGTCTGGCCGACCTGGCAGTTGAGGAACACCACACTGACCCCGGCCGCCTGGGCGGCGTCGCTGGCGGCGTGGGGCGCGGCGGCCGCCGGCGCGGTGGACAGGGTCAGGGCGAACAGGGAAAGCAGCATGGGTGGACCTACCTGGACTTAACGCTTTGTTAAACACGACTGCGCGCGGTTGGGAAGTCTGTCCCATCCTGGCGCGCCCGGACCTCCGCCCCGCAACGCCCGTGCCGCAGCGTCCACGTTCGACTGACGCCTGTCTTGTCTGACATGCGCATGACGCCATCGTGATTCGGCGGCCGAGGTTTCGTCGGCGCGCGCCATATGGGTGTCACGAAAAGCCGTCAGGTTGAGAACAGGGCGTTCAGGCCAACCCAGAAGGAAAAGCCTCATGGTCCAGGTGATCGCGGTCGAACCGGTGGATGGCGGCTGGGCCTTGCGCCAGGCCTGCGTGGACAACCCCCAACTCTTCGCCAGCGGCGCCAAGGCCGAGGACGCGGCGCGCCGCCTTGGCGCACGCCTCTCGAACGCCGGCACGGCCGCGGAGATCCGTATCTACCTGCGCGACGGCAGCCTGGCCGGCCGTTTCCTCTGCACGCCGGAATGGCTCAGGGCCGGGTAAGCTCGGCGCAGCGAGCCCGGCGGGGCCCTAAGCTCCATCAACAGCCCTCACCCCGTCCGAAGGATGGGCAGAAGGTTGGGTGAGGGGTCGGTCCGCAGTGACCGACCTCTTCGGAAAGGGTTCAGCGAGCTTCGGCGCCCCCTCAACCGGCCATAGCCGGCGCCATGAAGGCGCTCGCCAGGTCCTTGAGCCAGGTCTTGAGCGTGGCCTTGGCGTCGGCCGGGGTGACGCCGTTGCGGACCAGGATCAGGTCGCGGTCCGGGCAGACGACGATGAACTGGCCGTCGTAGCCGTTGGCCGAGAAGCTGCCGGGTCCAGCCAGGTTCAGCCACCAGTGGGCGCCGTAGGGATCTTCCGGCGGCGTCGCGGGCTGCTGGAAGGTGCGGGTGCGGGCGTGGTCCACCCAGCCTTCGGGAAGCAGCCGCTTACCCGCCCAGACACCGTCCCGCATGTAGAGCAGGCCGAAGCGGGCGAAGTCGCGGGGGGTGCAGAAGCAGAAGGACGAGCCGATGAACGTGCCTGCCGCATCGAATCGCGGCGAGGCGCTGGCCATGCCCAGCGGCGCGAACAGGCGCTCGCGCATCCAGGCTTCGAAGTCAGGGCCCTCAAGGCCGACAGCGCGGGCGACGCAGCGGGCGACGATGTTGGTCGTGCCGCTGGAGTAGGAGAAGAATGTCCCCGGCGGGTGCTCCAGCGGAAAGGCCGCGGCGAAGCGGCCGGTGTCGTCCTTGCCCGAGCCCCACAGCATCTCGATGACGTCGGAGGGTCGGTCGGGGAGATACTCCTCCACGAAGGCCAGGCCGCTGGACATGCGCAGGAGCTGGTCCAGGGTGATCGCGCCGCGCGGATCGCCGGGCGCCTGCCACTCGGGGACATCGGCGGGGGCGTGGATGTCGAGCTTGCCGTCCTTCACCGCCAGTCCAACCAGGGCCTGGGTGATGCTCTTGGCCATCGACCAGGAGGTGCAGGTGACGTCCGGACCGTGGGCCGGGCCATAGCGCTCGGCGACCAGGCGGCCCTTGTGGATCACCACGATCGCCTGGGTCTCGCCGATGTCGGCCGGGGGCTGGGGCGCGAAGGCGTGATCCAGCATGGCGCCGATGCGCCGGGCGTCGGCGCCAGGCGGCAGGGGTCCGGTGGGCCAGGCCTCGGTCGGCCAGGGGGTGTCTGCGGGCTGGGTCGGCAGGACTGGCGGCATCGGGCGATCTCGCGTTTTGAGCGAACAGGATGATGCGCAGACCGCGGCGTCAATAGCCGAGCGTGGCGCGGTCGTGGCGCGGTCGTGGCGCGGTCGGCGCCGAGCGGAGAAAGGCCTCCAGTGCGGCGGCGGGCCAGAGACCCGGGAAAAAGCCGTGGCCGACTATGGAGTGAACGTGGCGTCAGCGTCCGACCAGGATGCCGTGCTGGACGCCCTGATGCTGACGTTCGGCGCGGACCCTTGTATCCGCTACACGTTTCCCAAGCCCCAGACCTACCTGGCGGCCTTCCGACCTTTCGCCACGGCGATGGGGGCAGGAGCCTTCGCGGCGGGGGGCGCCTGGATGGCCGACGACGGCCCGGCGGCGCTCTGGCTGCCGCCGGGCGTCGAACCTGACTTTGGCGCGCTGGGTGGCCTGAGTGGGGAGGTCGCGGCGCCGGAGAAACAAGCGGTCATCGGCGAGGTCGTGGAAAACATGGGCCGGCGCCATCCGCACGAGCGGCACTGGCGCCTGACGATGGTGGGCGTGGATCACGCCCGACAGGGCCAGGGCCTGGGTTCGGCGATGCTGAAGGCAGGGCTGGAGCGGTGCGACGCCGACGGCCTGATCGCCCATCTAGAGAGCTCCAACCCCAAGAACTTGCTGTTGTACGCGCCGCATGGCGTCGAGGTCATAGGCCTGATCCAGCCCGGTGATTTTCCGCCGCTCTATCCGATGCTGCGTCCGGCGCGGCGATAAGCGCAGCGCTCGCCGGCGCCGCGGAGGCTGCGGCGACGGGTCCAGCGCCGACCTGGGCGTTTGCCCGCCGTCTCCCCCTCACCGGGCGCCGCGGGTATCGGGTCAGTCCAGGTCTGTCGCCAGTTCGGAGCGGGTCGCTTGGCTGAGCACCGCGCGGTGGTCGTAGAGCGGGTGGTCGACGCCGAGCATGACCGGGACCTTGGGGTCGCGGAAAGCGGCCGCCTGCTCCGGCGCCAGGGCGAAGCGCAGGAAGTGGACCGAGGAGGTCTTGCCGTCCTCGCGGGTGCGCTCAATGTCGCCTTCCTGTTGGGCCGGAGAGCGGGTCTCGCCGATCTGCAGGAAGAAGTGGTCCTCCACCCCGCCCAGGCGGGCCAGGATGTTGGTGCGGCGCAGGGGATCGTCGATTTCGAACATCACCGTGGCCACCAGCTCGCCGCCCTGGGGGATGAGCGGATTGTAGGCGGCCATCTCGTCCACCATCTGCTCGGCCCCGCCCTTCTCGATCATCAGCATCTCCTGGATCTGGAAGAGCATGGTCTCGAAGGTTTCGAAGTAGGCCGTGCAGTAGGGACCCACGTCGATGCGGCGCAGCTTCTTGCGGGGCATCAGGGCGGCGCGGCGCTGGGCGCGCTGGGCGCGGAAGTCGGCGTCTGGAATGATGTCGTCGGGGGTGATCCGGCGCTGGGAGGCGGGCATGGATGGGGTTCTCAAGGCTCAGACGAGGCCGTAGGCCTCCGCGAGGATTTCGATGGGATGGGCCTGACGCGGCGGCTTGGCGCCCTCCGCCAGATCCGCCGAGACAAGCTGGCCCAGGTGCTTGCAGGCCAGCGGGCAGTCGGAGCAGAGGGCGTCGTTGGCCTTCTGCGCCACCTGGCGGGCGGCGGGCTTGCCCACCTTCACCGCCATGGGCCGCGTCTCCTTCATCACCCCGAAGGTGCCGCCGTGTCCGGAGCAGCGCTCGACCACGTCGATCTTGATGCCGGGGATCAGGCGCAGCATCTCCGCCGACTTGGCGCCCATGTTCTGGGCCCGGGCGTGGCAGGCGTGGTGCACGGTGACGCCGCCGTCGGGCGCGGTGAGGCCCGGCGCCATGCCGTGGGCCTTGCCCACCTCCACGACATATTCGCTGATGTCGCGGGTCGCCTCGGCCAGGCGCTTGACGCCCTCGTGCTCGGGCAGGATCAGCGGCCACTCGAACTTCATCATCAGGCCGCAGGAGGCGGTGAGCGTGACGATGTCGTACCCGGCGTCGATGAGGGGCAGCAGTTCGGCCGAGACCTTCTCGGCGCGGCGGGCCACCTCGGCGATGTCGCCGGCCTCGAGCTGCGGCATGCCGCAGCATTCCGGGTAGGCCAGCCGGGTTTCGACCCCCAGCTTGGCCAACACGCCGCGGGCGGCCACGGCGATGTCGGGCTCGTTGTAGTCCACGAAACAGGTGGTGTAGATCGCCGCCTTGCGCTGGCCGAACGCGGGGCCGGCGGGGTCGGCGGCCAGGGGCCATTTCAGCCGGTCGGCCGCCGTGCGCGAATGGAACTTGGGAAGTTCGGCGCCCTTGTCGATCCCGGCCACGGCGTCCATCAGCGCACGGACAGGCTTGTTGTGCAGGTCGGTGGCCCAGTTGGCGAGGCCCGCGACGGGCTTGGCGAGCTTGCCGTTGCGATCGGTCTCGCCCAGCTGCTCGCGCACGAAATCGCCGCCCTTGGCCTTCCGCTCGGCGGCGCGGTGGCGCAGCATGAGGTGCGGGAAGTCCACGTTCCACTCGTGCGGCGGCACGTAGGGGCACTTGGTCATGAAGCACATGTCGCACAGCGTGCAGGCCTCGACGACCTTGCCGTAGTTCTCCTTGGGAACGCCGTTGACCTCCTCGGTCGGGCTCTCGTCGATCATGTCGAACAGCTTGGGGAAGCTGTCGCACAGATTGAAGCAGCGCCGGCAGCCGTGGCAGATGTCGAACACCCGCTCCAGCTCATGCTCGATCTTGGCGGCGTCGTAATAGTCCGGATCGCGCCAGGCGATGGGATGCCGGAACGGCGCATCCAGGCTGCCCTCGCGGCGGCCTTCGGATTTGATG
>FTAI01000833.1_pt1 | contig 12738 bp, 12 predicted proteins | sample 1638941 | NCBI WGS metagenome assembly FTAI01 (sample SAMEA3914813, study PRJEB12502) | metagenome | biome: forest; material: soil | place: Canada | collected 2011-07-07 | depth 0.3 m | reverse complement strand
TGTCGGCCCTGGACGGGCGGGGTCCTGAGGCCCTGCGGGTGAACGAACTGACCGCACGGGTGGCGAACGGGGTCGTTCGCGAGGTGATCCTGGCCCTGCCCGCCACCGTCGACGGCCAGACCACCGCCCACTACCTCGCCGACCGCCTGTCGAACGCCGACGTTTCGGTCACCAGCCTGGCCCGGGGCGTACCGGTGGGCGGCGAACTCGACTGGCTGGACGACGGCACCATCGCCCAGGCGCTCAGGGCCCGGCGGCCGGCTTAGGTACGGGCGGCGGCGAGGCCGCCTGAGGCGGTGCGACGGCCTCAAGGACAGTGTTCGCGAACCCTATGGTCGCCCGCCGATCCAGCCCAGCCAGCAGAGCCGCGCGGGTCAAGGTGACGCCGGCCACGCCGGGCATGACGCCATTGATGAACCGCGGCCCGCCGTCGCTGAGCACGACGCGGCTGGGGCCCTCCTTTTCGGCGCCGATGGGCGCGCCGGCGAGGGGCGCATCAAGGCCGATGTCGAGTTCGATGTCATAGGCGTCCGGTTTGAACCTGAAGACGACGATGTGCTTGCGATCGGCGGTGATCAGCGCGCCATAGTTGGCGTCATGCAAGGCCTCATAGGCCTCGAAGACCGCCCGCCCGCTCGCCACCGAGATGTTGACGGTGCACTCGCGGCTGCGGGTGACCCGCTCGGCCTCGATCGGCTGGCCGCTCGCCTGGTCGAACTTCACCTTCCGGATGGTTTCCTCGACATAGGTCAGCCGCCCGGCGGCCGACCTGGGGAGCGTCCAACCCTGGAAGGCGGTCACCTGGCTCTCGACCCGATCGGCCTCGCCGGGGATGCGAATGTCCGGAACCGTGAAACTGTCGTGCTGGGTCAGGGCGCGGCGGTTGCTGGCGTCCGAATAGGGCTTGGCTCCGACGGTCGTCGCGAGTTGGGCGGTCGCCGCCGAGCTGGGATCGGCCAGGCAACCCTGAATGAGGACCCGGGCCATGTCCGGCGGCGGCGCGGCCGGCGCGGTGATCGCTGGGAAGGGGGAAAGGGCGAAGATCACACCGGCCGCCGCACACGCCGCCATCCTGATCATGTGGTCACCGTCCCCCCAACACCCTTGGCGGCCAGCTTGCCGCCTAACGCGGTGATGTCAACAAACCATGGAAACTATGCAGGAAATTGGGCCCGGCCGGCCTGAAGGTCCTAGGCGGCCACGGGGAACGTCGGCCACCAGTCCACGATCTCGCCGGCGTCGAAGACCGCGATGTCGCCGAACTGCAGGAAGGCGCCCTCGCTCTCCCGGGGTCGGAGCAGGACGAAGTCGTCCTGGCGCAGACCGAGATCGGCTGGCGCGGTCAGCATGTAGCGACCGCCGCCGACCGGGCTGAAGGCGACCGCCGCCGGCCAGACCGGCTCGGCGTCGCCGCAGCCGCCGTAGAGGAAGACGCGGCGCTGGTCGGAGGTCTCGCCGTCCAGCACCTTGAGCACCGGCATGGCGACGAAGCAGGCCGGAACGTGGGCGGCCAGGGTGGGCAGGTCGAAGTTCAGCGGCTTGACGAAGGCCGAGCCGATGGAGACCTCGTTGGCCACCTCATCGTCGAGATGCAGGCTGTAGGTGGGGCTGCCGGCGGTGTTCAGGGTGAGGCCGGTCGGATCGGCGCCCAGTTTGTCCAGCAGCACGGTGCGGGCCGCCGCGTAACGCCGGCGCACCTTGGCCATCTCATCGCCCGGCGACGGCATGGCTGGGACCTGGGCGTCGTAGCCCATCAGGCCAGTGATCGTCAGCAGGGGCTCGGCGGCGGCGAGGTCGATCAGTTCGGCCACGGCGGCGGGGCCGATCAGGCCGCCGCGACGCAGGCCCACGTCGATTTCCAAGTTGAGCCGCATGGGGGCGCCGTGGCCCCGGGCGATGGCGGCGTATTGGGCGAGGCGGTCCGGACTGTCGACCAGCCATTGGGGGTGGGCGGCGGGGGCTGGGTCAGCCTTGCGCCGCCGGACGAAAGCCTCGACCTGGGCGGCGGGGAGCGGGCGGCCGGTGAGCACATCGCTGGCCGGGTGGGCGGCGAGGATGGCCTCCAGCATCACCCCGTTGAACACCATCAGCCGATCCGTGGCGCAGCTGTCCATCACCGCCTGGAGCAGGCCCGGCGCCTGCAGGGACTTGGTGACGATGCGCAGGGCGAGCGCCGTTGGCGCCAGGGCGCGGCGAGCCTCGGCGATGTTGGCGGCGAGGGCGGCGCGGTCGATGACCAGCGTCGGCTGAGCGATCCCGGCGCGGGTCAGGGCGGCGGCGATGGCGGCGTGGTTGGGCGTGTTTGTCGGGGGGCTGACGGGCTCGGCCATGCGGCAGGCTATCCCATTCGCCTTGGCTTGCGAACGCCAGCGGGTCAGCCGGGGACACACACCACTTTCCCGCGCCCACGACCGTGGCGGCGACCGCACGCGCGCCGGCGGGAAAGTGGTGTGTGTCCCCCAAATCGCGCGCCTTGCCCGGCTCGGCCAGCGCTCTAAGCTGGACGGTGACTGACATCGGACGGGGCGGACATGAAGATCACGGCTTTCCTGGCGGCGGGCCTCGCCCTCCTGACGCTCTCCCCCGCCCGCGCCCAGCCCGCCCCACCGGCGGCCATCGCCGAGACCACCGCCCTCCCCGGCCTTACCGCCCCCGGCGAGATCGTGGTCGATCATTGGGGCATCGCGCACATCTATGGCGCCAACGCCCACGACGCCTTCTTCCTGCAAGGATTCAACGCCGCTCGGGACCGGCTGTGGCAAATCGACCTCTGGCGCAAGCGCGGCCTGGGGCGGCTGTCGACCAGTTTCGGGGCGCAGTTCATCGAGAAGGACCGGGCCGCGCGGCTGCTGCTCTATCGCGGCGACATGGCCGCCGAGTGGGCCTCCTACCCCGCCGACGCCCACGCCTGGACCGAGGCCTTCGTGGCCGGGATCAACGCCTATGTGGGCGAGGTGAGGGCCGGGCGCCGGCCCCTGCCGCCGGAGTTCGCCCTGACCGGATCGCAGCCGGAGCTCTGGAGCACGGACGATGTGGTGCGCATCCGCAGCCACGCCCTGGTGGGCAATCTGCCCGCCGAGGTGCTGCGCGCCCAGTCGATCTGCAATGGCGCGCTGAAGCAAGAGACCCTGCGTCACACCATCGAGCCGGCGCACAAGATCACCGTGCCCAAAGGCCTTGATCCCTGCGACGTCGATACCGGCGTGCTGCGCGACTACCTGCTGGGCACCACGCCGGTGACCTTCGACGGCAAACGCATGGTGGCCGAGGCGCCCGACGTGAAGCAATTGGCCCAGCGCAACGACGAAATCACCATGGAGGGGTCGAACAACTGGGTCGTCGCCGCCTCGCACAGCGCCACCGGCCGGCCGATCCTGGCCAATGACCCGCACCGGGAGCACAGCGTGCCCTCCCTGCGCTACCTGGTGCACCTGGACGCCCCGGACCTGCACATCATCGGCGCGGGGGAACCGTCCCTGCCCGGGGTGAGCTTCGGCCACAACGATGTGTCGGCCTGGGGCATCACCATCTTCTACGCCGACCAGCAGGACCTCTATGTCTATGAGCTGTCGCCGGACCACCCCCTGAACTACCGCTACAAGGGCGGCTGGGAGCCGATGACGGTGGTGCATGAGCGGCTGGCCGTCAAAGGCGGACCGGATCGCGACCTGGAGCTGCGCTTCCCCCGCCACGGGCCGGTGATCGCGGAGGACGATGTCCACCAGCGGGCCTATGTGGTTCGCTCAATCTGGAACCTGCCGGGGGGCGCCGGCTATTTCAACGCCGCCTGGATGTTCCGGGCGACCGGCTGGGCGGATTTCGAGACCACCCACGCCCACTGGGGCGGCCCGCCCCTGAACCTGGTCTACGCCGACACCCACGGCGACATCGGCTGGCTGCCCTCGGCCTATGCGCCGGTGCGGCCCAACTGGGACGGCCTCGTGCCCGTGCCCGGGGATGGGCGGTATGAATGGAAGGGCATGACCGCGCCGGGGGACTTCCCAGGCGTGAAGAACCCGGCCCAGGGCTGGTGGGCCACGGCCAATGAGATGAACCTGCCGGCCGGCTATCCGGCGGAGACGCGCAAGCTGGGCTTCGAATGGGTCGACCGCTCACGGATCGACGAGATCCAGTCGCAGCTGCGCGCCAAGGACAAGCTTGACCTGACCGACATGATGCGCATCCAGACCGACCAGCACAGTCCGCTGGCGCGCCAGACGGCGGGGCTGCTGGCCGGCCTGACCGGCCGCGACGCCGACGAGACCGCGGCCCTGGGCCTGCTCAAGGGCTGGGACGGGACCGAGACTGCGGCCAGCCCCCAGGCGGCCCTCTACGAGACCTGGGTGGCGCGGCATCTGCGCAAGGCGGCCGTGGAGGCCGTAGTCCCGGAAAAGGCGCGGCCGGTGTTCAACGATCCGCAGCTGGCGGCGGTGGTTGACTGGCTGAGCCATCCGGATAGCCGGTTCGGACCGAACCCCAAGGCCGTGCGCGACCGCATCCTGCTGACCTCCCTCGGCGAGGCCTGGCGGGACGTGGCCGGTCAACTGGGCGCCGATCCCGCCAAGTGGCGCTGGGGCGCGCTGCACCATGCCCAGTTCACCCCCGGCGTGGCGGCGGTGGCGACGCCGGAGTTCAGGGCCCAGCTGAGCGTCGGGCCGCTGGAAGTGGGCGGCTCGGCCTCGACGCCGATGGCCACCACTTATCGGCCCAACGACTTTAACGTCATCTCCGGCGCCTCGGTGCGGATGGTTCTGGACGTTGGCGCCTGGGACAATTCGGTGGTGATCAACACGCCGGGGCAATCGGGTGATCCGGCCAGCCCCCATTACCGCGACCTCTTCCCGATCTGGGCGGCCGGGGGGTATGCGCCGCTGCTCTATTCCCGGGCGGCGGTGATGGCCAACGCCGAGCGGGTGATCACCGTGAAGCCGGCGCCGTAACGATGATCGAGGTTCGCCTGGAACGGGACGAAGACCGCGAGGCGATCTGGTCGGTGGTGGCGGCTGCGTTCGCGACCCGCGACGAGGCGGATCTCGTCGATCGGCTGCGCGCGGACGGGGATGGGGTCTATTCCCTGGTGGCTTGCGAGGGCGACGATGTCGTCGGCCACGTGCTGTTCAGCCGGATGACCGCGCCGTTCCGGGCCTTGGGCCTCGCGCCCGTGGCCACATCGGCGTCACATCGGCGGCAAGGGATCGCGGCGCGGCTGATCGAGGACGGCCTCGCCCGCGCGCGACGGGACGGCTGGGAGGGCGTCTTCGTGCTGGGCGATCCCGCCTACTATGGCCGGTTCGGGTTCGACGCGAGCCTAGCGGCGGGGTTTTCGTCGCCCTATGCGGGGAAGCATTTCATGGCCTTGACCCTGGGCGAGACACTGCCGACGCTGGCGGGGGTGGTGGCCTATGCGCCGGCGTTCGCGGCGCTGGACTGACTGGCCTCAAGGCAGTGGCGCAACGGGGGTGGCGATTGATGGTGCGAGCAAGGCGCGTTCGGCTAGTCGGGCCGACCTTGGTGCTGGCCGTGATTTGCCTCGCCGCGCCAACGTTGGTGTTGGCGGGGGACAGTCGCAGCCTGCTGGGAAATGACCAGGCGGACACCCAGCGACGCGCGTCGCAGCGCATCCCGCTCGGAACGCCGATCGCAGCGGCGATCTGGCGGCTGCAAGACGGCGGCTACAAATGCTATCCGCCAAGGGACGGACAGGTGGTCTGCGCGCACCAAAGCTTTTTCGGTTTCACCTTCTGGTCGGTGACGCTCACGGTGCGGGCGGACCATGTGGCCGCCGTCAGGGCGACCTGCTCGCACACGTTTCTGTAGCCAAGGCGCCGCCACTCGCCCTTGGCTGTCCCGCCGACTCCCGCTAAGGAACGGACCATGAACGGTATTCTGCTCCCGATCCTCGCCGCCGCGACCGCGATCTTTGGTCTGGGCCTCGTCGTCGCCCTGATCGCCTGGAGCCGGGCGCGGGCTCAGGCGGCGTCGCTGGCGACGCAGCTGGCGGTGGCGGAGGAGCGGGCGCGGATCGCCTTCGATGGCCAGGGGGCGATCAGCGAACTGCTGCGCGCCCAGGCCGCCGAATCCGCCCAGGCCGTGGCCGACCAGCTGGTCACCCGGGCCAGCGAAACCTTCCACGCCCAGCAGCAGCTGGCCCAGGCGCGGCTGGACGCCCAGCTGAAGCCTGTGGCCGAGACCCTGGCCAAGTTCCAGGAACAGGTGACGGCGGTGGAAAAGCTGCGCGCCGAGGAGACCGGCGGGCTCAAGCAGCAGATCGCCGCGGTGCTGCAGGCCAGCGTCGACACCCAGACCGAGGCTCGGAAACTCTCCGCCGCCCTGCGCCGGGGCGCGGGCGTGCAAGGCCGCTGGGGTGAGCAGACCCTGCGCAATGTGCTGGAGCTGGCGGGCCTGGCCAAGCGCTTCGACTTCGAAGAGCAATTCTCCGTCGACACCGAGGAGGGCCGCCGGCGGCCGGACGTGAAGGTGCGCATGCCCGGCGGCGGGGTGTTCGTCATCGACGCCAAATGTTCCCTGAACGCGTTTTTGGAGGCGCAGGACGCGGCGGACGAGACCCTGCGCGAGGCCGCCTACGCCCGTCACGCCGCCAGCGTGCGCACCCACATGACCGGCCTCTCGGCCAAGACCTATTGGGATCAGTTCCAGAAGGAGGGTTCACCGGACTTCGTGGCCATGTTCGTGCCCGGGGACGGCTTCCTGGCCGCGGCACTGGACCGGATGCCCGATCTGATGAGCGAGGCGATGGAAAAGCGGGTGCTGCTGGTCACCCCCACCACCCTCTTCGCCTTATGCAAAGCTGTAGCCTATGGGTGGCGCGTAGAGGAGCAGGCCGCCAATGCCGACAAGATCGCCGTGCTGGGCCGTGAGCTCTACAAGCGCATCTCGGTGATGGGCGGCCACGCCGCGGGTCTGGGCAAGGCCCTGGAGAGCGCGGTGGGCCGCTACAACGCCTTCGTCGGTTCCCTGGAGACCCAGGTGATGACCCAGGCGCGCCGGTTCGAGGACCTGGCGGTGGATCATGAGGGCAAGGAACTGCCCACGTTGGAGCCGGTGGAAACGGCCCCGCGCACCCTGGCCAAGCTCGCCGCGCCCGAAGAGGCGGCCTGACGCGACGATTAGCCGACCTTGACGGTCGGATTTGGGCAGCCTACCTGCGCACATATGGCGCTTAGAGAGATCATCACCGTACCGGATTCCCGGCTGAAACAGGTTTCCACCCCCGTCGAGACCGTGGACGACGACCTGCGCGCGCTCATGGACGACATGCTGGAGACCATGTACGAGGCGCCCGGGATCGGGCTCGCCGCCGTGCAGATCGGCGTGCCCAAGCGGGTGATCGTCATGGACCTGGCCCGCGCCGACGAGGAAAAGGCGCCGCGCTATTTCGTGAACCCGGAGATCCTCTGGTCATCGGAAGAGACCGCGCCCTACGAGGAAGGCTGCCTCTCCGTTCCCGACATCTATGACGAGGTCGAGCGGCCGGCGAAGGTGAAGCTGCGCTATCTGAACTACCAGGGCGAGATGATCGAGGAGGACGCCGAGGGCGTCTTCGCCGTCTGCATCCAGCACGAGATGGATCATCTGCAAGGGGTGCTGTTCATCGACCACCTGTCACGCCTGAAGCGCGAACGGGCGGTGGCCAAGGTGAAGAAGGCGGCGAAAGCGGCCTGATCAACGCCGGGAGCATGGCTTCCGATCACCAGTCCCACCCTCCCCCGTCATCGCCGGGCTTGTCCCGGCGATCCAGGAACACTGGCCCTGGAAACTTGAACTCAGCTGTTTCGACCGCGTAACTTGCGGCGGGGGCCGAGACCCATTCGGATCGGCTCGTGTTCCTGGATCGCCGGGACAAGCCCGGCGATGACGGCTTTTGTATATGCGGAGCCTCAACCCAAACTCAGTGATCCGTCCCGCGGTCCCGCGCATCTTGCGCGGCCTTGCGGGCTTCCCGGTCGGTCTTCTTCAGCTCTGCGTCGGTGGTGCGGGCGGCCTCTTTCACCTTCACATCGGCGATGGCGGCGTCATGGCGCAGGGCGACCGCGGCGTCATGGCCGGCGTCCTTCAGATTGGCCCCGGCGTCCTTGATTGCTGGATCCTGAGCGACCTTGCGGGCCTCGGCGCCGACATCCTGGCCGGCGGCCTTGGTGTCCTGGCCGATGCGGTCGGCGTCGGACTTGGTACAGGCAGCGGCGGCGAGGCAAAGGCCGGCGACGACGATGAGAACACGCATGGGAGGGCCTCCGGGCGAGGGAATATTCGCCGACCTTCAACGGGCGCGCCGCGCCAAGGTTCCCCCAAGGCTTTGCCCGGACGCCATCGACCGCTAAACCCCGCCCATGCGCATCGCCTTCCTGGGAACCCCCGACTTCGCCGTTCCGTCCCTGGCCGCCCTGGTGGAGGCCGGGCACGAAATCGCGGCGGTTTATTCCCAGCCGCCAGCGCCGCGCGGGCGCGGCCAGGCCCTGCGGCCGTCGCCGGTGCAGGCCTTCGCCCAGGCGCACGACCTGCCGGTGCGCACGCCAACGTCGATGCGCGACCTCGCCGAGATCGCCGCCTTCCAGGCCCTGGACCTGGACGCGGCGGTGGTGGTCGCCTTCGGCCAGATCCTGCCGGCGGCGGTGCTGGAGGCGCCCCGGCTGGGATCGTTCAATCTGCACGGCTCGCTGCTGCCCAGGTGGCGGGGCGCGGCGCCCCTGCAGCGGGCGATCATGGCCGGCGACCGGGTGACCGGGGTACAGGTGATGCGGATGACCGAGGGATTGGACGAGGGGCCAGTGCTGGCGTCGGAAACCGTGCGTATCGACGCCCTGGAGACCGCAGGAACCCTGCATGATCGCCTGGCCCCCATCGGCGCGCGGCTGATGGCGACCACCCTGGCGGCGGTGAAACGTGGCGAGGCGCGCGAAACGCCCCAGCCCGAAGACGGCGTCACCTACGCCAAGAAGATTCGCCCCAAGGAGGCGCGCATCGACTGGAGCAAGCCCGCCGAGGTGGTGGATCACAGCATCAGGGGCCTGTCACCCTTTCCCGGCGCCTGGTTCATGGCCCCCGGCGATCGGGGACTGGTGCGGGTCAAGGCGCTGCTCAGCCGCGTCGAGGACGCGCATGGACCGGTGGGCGAAACCCTGGACGATGCGTTGCTGATCGGCTGCGGCGAGGGGGCGGTGCGGCTGCTGCGGGTTCAGCGCGAGGGACGCGGGGTCCAGGCCGCCGAGGAGTTCATCCGCGGCTTTCCCCTGCGCGCCGGCAGCCGGCTCGCCTGATGCCCCGCTATCGCCTGCTCGTGGAATACGATGGCCGTCCCTACAACGGCTTCCAGATCCAGGCCGGCCAGCCGACGGTGCAGGGCTCGCTGGAGCGGGCGGTGACGGCCTTCTGCGGCGAGGCGGTGCGGGTCTTCTGCGCCGGGCGCACCGACACCGGCGTCCACGCCACCGGCCAGGTGGCGCATATCGACCTGACCAAGGACTGGCGCCCGGAGGTGGTGCGCGACGCTCTCAACGCTCACCTGGTCCCCGAGCCGATCTCGGTGCTGGAGGCGAGCCTCGCCGGGCCGGGTTTCCACGCGCGGTTCGCCGCGACGGGCCGGCGCTATCTCTATCGCATCCTCAATCGCCATAGCCGCGCGGCCCTCGACCTGGGGCGAGTCTGGCAGCTGAAGAAGCCCCTCGACGCCGAGGCCATGCAGGCCGCCGCCCAGATTCTGCTGGGCGAACACGACTTCACCACCTTTCGTGACACCCTGTGCCAGGCACGCTCGCCGGTGAAGACCCTGGATGCGGCGCTGGTGACGCGCGTGGGTGATGAGATCCGCCTGACCTTCGCCGCGCGGTCGTTTCTGCACCGCCAGGTCCGTTCCATGACCGGCTCCCTGGTGGAGGTGGGGCTGGGCAAGTGGACCGCCGACGATCTTGCGGCCGCCCTGGAGGCGAAAGACCGCGCCGCCTGCGGGCCGGTGGCGCCGTCGGACGGGCTTTACCTCACCGAGGTTTCGTACGACCCGCCCTCGAGTGCATCCTAACCACCCCGCCTAAAGAAGGCTCCGAACACCGCCTTGCGGTCCATGCGGCCGATGGAGAGGGCGCCGGAACGGAAGGCCCGCCCCGACAGCCAGACCACCACCGCCGTGGTCGTCGCCATCAGCGCCAAGGCCCCGGCGCTCTGCCAGAGGGGCGGATTGCTGGCCGCCCGGGCAACCATCAGGAACGGCGTGAAGGGCGGGATCCAGGAAAGGGTCTGCAGGATCGGCGCGTCGGGGTGGCGGATCGACTGGCCCATCATGATCAGGGGGATGGACAGGATCAGCATGACCGGGCCGAGCAGGGTCTGGGCGTCGCGGCTGGTCTCGCAGAAGGCGCCGACCGCCGCGAAGATCGAGGCGTACATCAGGTAGCCGAACACCAGATAGAGGGCGAAATAGACCACCAGCCCATGGGCGAGGAGGGCGCTGGCGATATCCCCGGCGAGGTCGGGTTTGAAGGCCTCAAGGCCCGCGGCGGCGAGGCCCGCCCAGACGCAAAGTACGGTCAGGCTGACCCCGGCCGCGCCCAGGATCTTGCCGCCCATGACCTCCGGCACCGAGGCGGAGGTCAGCAGCACCTCAAGGATACGACTGCTCTTTTCCTCGATCGTGCTGTTGAGCAGCAGGCCGGCCCCGGTGAGGACCACCATCCAGAGGAGCAGCCCCATGGCGAAGCCGGCCAAAGTCGGCAACCTGTCACGCAGGGAAACCGCCCCGCCTTGAGCCGCCTTGGGGGAATAGATGGTGACGGTCGGCGCGACGGCCTCGGCGGCGGCGAGGACCCCCGGGCTGACGCCTGCGTCCGCCAGGCGCTTGTGTCGGAGGATATCGGCCAGATTCTGGCGGATTTCCGTCTCCAGCTTGGCTTCGCCCAGGTTGCGGGTCCAGAGGTCGACCTGGATGTGGTCGCCCGCGCCGCTGATCACCGCGGCGGCGTCCAGGGCGGCGGGATCTCGAGGGTCGCCAGCCAACAAGGGGCGCAGGCGAGCGCCGACAGCGCGGGCCTCGGGGACGCCCTGAACCGGGGCGGGGGCGGGGCGGATGATCGGCGGCGGACCGTCGGCGTCGCCCTGACTCGCGAGCGACTGCGCCAGCGGCGCGCCCAGATGTTCGCCGGTCAGGTCGACAACGGCGATCCGCGACGCGGGGGTGCTGTGGGCCATCATCACCGGGATGAAGATGCTGGCGCTGAGCACCAGGGGCATCATGCAGATGGAGAGCCAGAAGCCGACGGTGCGGATGTAGCTGATGTATTCGCGGCCGGCGATGCGCAGCAGGCGGCTCATACGGCGTCTCCGGTCAGGACGATGAAGGCGTCGTGCAGGCTGGGCTCCTTCAGCTCGAACCGGCGCAGGTCGAGGCCTTGGGCGAAGGCGGCGCGCAGGGCGTCCTGGGCCTCGGCGCCGGAGGCGAGATTGGCGGTCAGGCGCCGGCCGCCGGCCTCGGCGGGCTCGTCGCTTTCGATGGCTGTGACGCCGGGTAAGGCTGCGACGACGCCGGCGTCCACCGCGCCTTCCAGCACCAGTCGGCGGGGCGCGGCGGCGCGGGCTTCGCCAACCGCCCCGTCGAACACCTTGCGGCCTCGGGCCATCAGCACGACCTGATCGCAGAGCCGCTCGGCGTGCTGCATGACATGGGTGGAGAAGACCACCGTCGCGCCGCGGGCGGCGAGGTCGCGGATGATGGTCTCCAGGGACTGCTGGTTGACCGGGTCGAGGCCGGAGAACGGCTCATCGAGCAACACAAGGTCCGGCTCATGCGCCAGGGCCGACAGCAACTGGACCTTCTGGGCCATGCCCTTGGACAGCGACTTGATCGGCCGGCGCATGGCCTCGCCCAGGCCCTGCGCCTCCAGCATCCCGATCGCCCGCCGCCGCGCCTCGGGGGCGGGCACGCCTTTCAGGCCGGCGAAGAAGACGATGGCGTCGATGGGGGTCATGCGGCGGTAGAGGCCACGTTCTTCCGGCAGGAAGCCGATCCGCGCGCGCACATGCCGCCCGTCCGGCGCGCCGAGCACGCTCATTGCGCCGGCGGTGGGGGTGAGCAGGCCAAGGATCATGCGGATGGTGGAGGTCTTGCCGGCGCCGTTGGGGCCGAGGAAGCCGCAGATGCGTCCGGGCTGGGCCTCGAAGCTGAGATCGCTGACCGCGGCGAAGTCGCCGTAGCGCTTGGTCAGGCTCCGAAGGCTGAGGGTGGCGTTCATGGGCTGTCCGGGCTGACGGGGGCGCTGCCCGGACATATCAGCCGATCGGCGTTGTCGCGAGGTGAACGGGGGGTGAGTCTGCGTCCAAATTGGGACAGCCGCGGCCGCGTGCGTGGTTCGAGACGCGCGAAGAGCGCGCTCCTCACCATGACTAAGTTTGTTGCAACCCAAAAACCCAGTCATGGTGAGGGCGACCGAAGGGAGCGTCTCGAACCACGCACCGTCGCATGCAACGCCCGTCGCTGGATCGGCCCTACTTCGCCACGTGCATCGCCTTCCACGCCGCCAACACGTGATCCACCCCCCGCACCACCGCGTCGGCGTGTTTCACCCCGAGCAGGGTCGCATGTCCCGCATCCTCGACGTTCTCGAAATAACCATGCCGGCTTTCCCGGGCGGGGGTCGCCTGCAGGGATTTCCAGCCCAGGCGGCCGTGGCTGGCCCCGGCGGTGACCACCGCCACGGGCCATTCCGGATCGAGCTTGCCGCCGGCCTTGGCCTC
>FTAI01001582.1_pt1 | contig 12761 bp, 12 predicted proteins | sample 1638941 | NCBI WGS metagenome assembly FTAI01 (sample SAMEA3914813, study PRJEB12502) | metagenome | biome: forest; material: soil | place: Canada | collected 2011-07-07 | depth 0.3 m | reverse complement strand
CAGAAGGCGCTGCCGCTCTTGTCGAGCGGCGCTTCGGTAATCCTCGTCGGCTCGAGCGGTTCGGTCCGCGCCCTACCGTCCCAGAGTCTCTACGGAGCGACCAAGGCCGCGCTCCGCAGCTTTGCGCGGAGCTGGATGATCGAGCTTCGGGATCGGAGCATCCGGGTCAACGTCCTCAGCCCGGGGCCGGTGGAAACCCCAAGCCTGCTGAGCATGGCTGAGCCCGGTGGGGAGGCGGCCTTCCTGGCACGCGTCGCCCGGAGCGTGCCGATGGGACGTGTGGGCCGAGCCGACGAGATCGCCGCGGCGGCCGTGTTCCTGGCGTCCGAGGCCGCCAGCTTCGTCAACGGGGCGGAGTTCTTCGTCGACGGAGGCCACGGTCAGGCATGACCCACCCCGTCGAGCGCGACCTGGCCGCAAACCTGAATCCATCCTGGGAGGTCACATGTCATCATCACCGAGCGCGGGGCAGTCCGTGCGGACCGCGGCCCTGGCGGGCCTCGCGCTCGTGTCGCTCGCGAACCTGCTCAACTACTTCGACCGCTCGATCTTCAATCTCGTGCTGGAGCCGATCCGCCGGGAGTTCGGTCTCGCCAATACCCAGGTGGGGGTCCTGGCCGGCGCCTTCGCCCTCCTGTTCGCGCTGATGAGCCTGCCGCTCGCCTGGACGGCGGACAAGACACGCCGGCTGAGGGTGATCAGCGGCTCGATCGCCTTCTGGAGCCTGGCCACGGCGGCGACCGGGCTTGCGACGACCTTCGTTCAGCTCCTGATCGCGCGCGTGGCGGTCGGCGCCGGCGAGGCGGGGTGCCTGCCGTCGAGCACCTCGCTGATCGCCGACTACTATCCGCGGACGCGGCGCCCGGCGGCAATGGCCGTCTACCAGGGCGCGGGGCTGGTGGGCTCGATGTTGGGCCTGATGATCGTCGGCGTCCTGGCCGATAAGGTCGGGTGGCGGCGGGCGCTGATCTACGCGAGCCTGCCAGGGATGGTGCTGGCGATCCTCGCCCTGATCCTGCGTGAGCCTCCACGCGGCGGCTTCGATCACGCGCCTACCCGAGGCCAGGCATGGCTGCCGGCGGTTGGGATCCTGTTGCGGTCGCCGACCTACCTGATGCTGGTGGCGGCGATCACCTGCGTCTCGCTGGGATTCACCACTCTGGGCGCGTGGGGCCCGAGTTTCTTCGTCCGATCGTTTGGTCTCTCGCTCTCGGCGGTCGGTCTCTACTTCGGCCTTGCGTTCGGGTTCAGCGCCGCCGTCGGCACATTCCTGGGGGGCTATCTTACCTCGCGGCTCGTCGCCCGCGACCGCCGCTGGGAGTTCTGGTCGCCCGCCCTCGCGTATGGCCTCGCGACGCCTCTTTACGAGATGGCCCTCAGGGCGCCCAGTGCGGGGGCCGGCTTCCTGCTGTTTGGCCTGGCGTCCTTCGTCGCCTTCCTTGGCTATGGCCCGACGATGTCGCTCTACCACGTGGTCGCGCCGCCGCAGGTCCGGGCGACGGCCGTGGCGGTCGGCGCCTGCTCCGCGGGGATCGTGGGATCCTTCGGCGGACCCGTCGCGGTTGGTGCACTGACCGATCACCTGACGCCCGCCTTGGGACGGCACGCCCTGCAAGGCGCGCTGTCGGTGATGTTCCTCGTGTTCCTGGCGCCGGCCGCCCTGTACGCTCTTGCCGGCCGCCGCGCCGCCGCCGCCTGATCAGTCCGAGGACAGGATCAGTCCAGCGTTGACCGGGTTGGCGCCGTTCAGCACCAGAGCGCGCCGCGCGCCCGCAACCTGGCGGGGACCGGCCTCGCCGCGGAGCTGAGCGACCGATTCCAGAACGTGACCCATGCCCTGGACACGGCCCTCGCTTAGATTTCCGCCATGGGTGCTCATGGGAATCCGGCCGAACAGCTTGAGCGTCTGACTGACGGGATCCCAGGCATCCTCGAGCATGGCGGGGCTCTCCCCGCGCTTGCCGAAAGCCGCCTCCAGCCAGTCCAGCGTCAGAATCGTGAAGCCGTCATAGATGTTGGCCACGTCGATGTCGGCGGCGGTGTAGCCGGACTGACGCCACAGGTTGTCCGCGACCACCTTCGCCGCGTCAAAGAAGTCGAATGGCTGGAAGACCATGTCGGTCTTGCCGGTCGCGCCGTTGGAGTGGGCGTCCACGCGTACGGGCTTCTTCGCCAGATCGCGCGCGCGGTCCATGGTGGTGATCACCAGGGCCATGGCGCCATCGATCGGCGTGTCCATGTCGAGCATGGAGAAGGGGTCTGTGATCAGCGGCGCGGCGAGATAGTCCGCCATCGTCATCGGATGCCCGTAGAACACGGCTCGCGGATTGTTCTGCGCGTGCGTCCGGTTGTTCACCGCCACCATGCCGTAGTGCTCGCGACGCGAGCCGTAGTCATGCATGTGCCGGCGCATATAGGCCGCGAACGGATTGAGCGCCGCGCAGGTCTCGACCAGCGGAAACACCAGCGAACCGTCCAGCCGGGTCGGGGGTGAGCGGCGCAGGGGGTCCTTTCGCGCGCTGTTCGACGTGACGTCCCAGCGGAATTTCGCATGGTAGACCAGGGCGTAGCTGCACAGCCCGGCGCGGACCGCATTCAGCCCCTCGACGACGATATTGGCCGAGGCCGGCATGCAGTTCGTGGCCCAGACGATGTCCGTCAGGCCCAAGCCTTCTACGATGTACCCGGGCCAGACTGTGGCTAGGTCGGGTGCATAGATCGCGCCCACGCCGTCGATCTGGGACCTGTCCAGGCCCGCGTCGCGGATCGCCCCACGCGCCGCGCGCAGAGCCAATCCACCGACCGAGTAGCCGGCGTCTTTGCGCGAGAGTTCGGAATAGCCTATCCCGACGATCGCAAGTTCCTTGCCCTCGCTCACTGGTCCACCGCCTTGCTGAAGATCGGGACCCGGCCTTCGCCCTGTTCACGCCAATCGAGCACGAGGCGATCTCCAACGCCAATATCAGGAGAGGCCGGATCGAGGTCGGCGACGACGATCAGCCGCGCCTGCTCCTCCAGTTCCGCCCAAAGCGTCGTCGTCGCCCCGTAGGGTCCGGGAACGGGGACAGCCGCATAGGAATAGACCGTCGCCCTGCCCGAAACGGGAAAATGGCCGATGTCGTCGGACCAGCAGTTAGGACACATCGCGCGAGGCGGATGGATCCAGGTCTCGCACGACCTGCAGCGGGCGATCACCAGTTCCCGCCGCTCACAACCGGCCCAGTAGGCGACTGTGTCGTGATAGACGGTCGGCTTCCAGTTCGGCGCGCCGGACATCAGCGGCCCATTCCTGACATGGCCGGGTTGCCCCTGGGAGAGTATGATTGACGCCCGTCGTGCGCCTGCGGGCCCTGCCGGAAAGTCATTTCCACTTGGTTCCTCTCCAAACCCGCAAATGCGGGTCACGTCAATTCCTTTAGATGATATTCAGACGGGCGTCCGCGGTGTCAAGCGCAGCTGGGGCTGCTATAGGGCTCGTCCCGCAGCGGGAATCGGCGTCGCGTTGGCGGCGGGTCGGTTGATGGTGAGGCTGCAGTGCTGCGGAGCAGAGGACGGAAACCACGCAGGCAACTCAAGGCCAGTGAAAACGTGGCCCTCGAGATCCTTCGCGACATCGTCAATGACGGCAAGACTGCGGGCGACCGCCTGCCGCTCGAGGCGGAAATGCTCGTTCAGTACGGTGTCAGCCGGCCGTCGTTGCGGGAAGCTCTGCGACTTCTGGAATTCCAGGGCCTGATCGCCATCCGGCCTGGGCCCGGGTCGAGCACGGTGGTCGGCAAGGCCACCCCGGGCAACCTCGCCCAGATGCTCGTGCTCTATCTGCATCTTGCGAACGCGACCTATGACGAACTGCTGTCCACTTGGCAGCTGACGGAGCCGCTACTGGCGCGCCTGGCCGCCCTCAATCCGGATCGCGCCGCGGTCGAGGCGAGCATGGCGCCGTTCCTGATCGGAGAGCCGGCGGGCGGGGCGCCAGACCGCAGCCATGCGCTCCACTTCCACGATGCCGTTGCGGAGCTGGCGGACAACAAGGTGTTGGCTCTGATCTGCCATGGGGTCGGCTCCATCGCCGACGAGCATCTGGTCGAGGAAGGCCACGTCCAAGTGCCGGCTGGGCTACTCGACGACCATGTCTCCATCGCCCGCGCGATCAATGAGGGGCATGGCGACAAGGCCGCCGGCCTGATGGCCGAACACATGGCGCATGTCGTGGCGGCTTTCCGCAAGCGCTGGCCTGAAAAGGTCGGCGAGAAGCGTTGGATCTGACGCTTCCCGGATACCCGGAGAGATTGTCTGGCGGACACCTTTGAAGCGCCACGCTGGTTACAGGCGGCGTCCAAATTCGTGCACCTGTTCGTTGACCGGTCCGGCCTTCGAATGTAGATCATCTAAAGGAAGTGGCGAAAAGCCACTGTGATATCGGACTTAGGGAGTTGGACATGAATGCGCTGGTTCAGCAGTTCAAAGTCATCGACACCGACACTCACATCATCGAGCCCTACGATCTGTGGACATCCCGGATTTCGGTGAAGAAGTGGGGCGAGCGCGTGCCCAACGTGAAATGGGACCCGGTCGCCAAGGAAGACGCCTGGTACTTCAACGGCAACCGGCTTGGCACAGCGGCAGGCGCTGCGATGGCCGGTTGGCACGAATTTCCGCCGAAGCATCCGCGCGAATGGAAGGATGTTGCGCCCAGCGCCTGGAACGCCACAGAGCGCCTCAAGAAGATGGACGAGTACGGCGTCTACGCTCAGATCTTCTATCCGAACGTCGCGGGTTTCGGTGCGGGCCAGTACCTGGGTCTCGAAGACCCGGAACTGATGATGCTCTGTGTCCAGGCCTACAACGACTGGGCGGTAGATTGGGCCAGTGCGGACAAGAAGCGGCTCATACCGCAGGCGGCCATGCCGTTCTGGGACATGGATCTCTGCATCAAGGAAATGGAACGGACGGCCAAGCTGGGCCACAAGGGGGTCATCCTCACCAGCGAGCCCCAGCATTTCGGACAGCCGAAGCTGACGGATCCGCACTGGGATCGCTTCTGGGCTGCCGCCCAGGACATGCAGTTGCCGATCAACTTCCACATCGGCTCGGGCGACATGTCCGACTTCACGCTGATCCACGAACGCAACGGGCAGCATGCCGCCTTCGCCTCGTTGCCCGTTCTCTTCACGTTGCAGAACTCGCGGGTCATCGCGCAGCTGGTGATGGGCGGCATCTGCCACATGTTCCCCAAGCTGAACTTCGTGTCAGTAGAGAGTGGCGTCGGCTGGTTGCCTTTCGCTCTTGATATGATGGACTGGATGTGGGTCAACGGCGGCGTCCGGGAAGACAATCCGAGCCTCGACCTGCTGCCCAGCGAGTACTTCAAGCGGCAGATCTATGGTTGCTTCTGGTTCGAGCGGCGGACCCTGAAGTCGGCAATCGACCAACTCGGTCCGGACAACATCCTCTATGAGTCAGATTTCCCGCACCCTACGAGCATGAGCCCGGGTCCGGCGTCGAAGGCTGTCGCCCCCAGGCAGTATATCCAGGAAGTGCTGTCCGACTACCCCGCCGAGGTGGCCGAGAAGATTCTCTACAGCAACGCCGCTCGTATCTACCACCTCGACTAGGGCGACCGGCGGGCGCGCCGCGACCGCGGCGCGCCGGTCACGGATACAATCCCCCCAAGGCCGACCATGGGCATCTTCCGCCGCACAATCCGCGTCACCGGCCGACCCGGCGAGATGCGCGCCGAGCTCGAGGATGACTACCACCGCTTCGCGGTCGATCTTTCGCACGACGGGGAGAAGGTGCTGGGTGTCCGCGGCGAGGGGATCCGCACCCCCTACGACACTTGCCGGCTTGCGCCGTCCGCGCTCCGCGTTCTGGAAGGCCTGCCGCTGCAGCCGTACGCCTCGGACTTTGTGCGCTTGAGCAACTCGCGCGCCCAATGCACGCACATGTTCGAGTTGGCCGCCCTGGCAGGCTCCCACGCACTGCGCAACGTCTACTCGGCGACCTACGCCGTAGAGGCGCCCTATCCGTTGGCCGAAACACCCACGCCGGTGGTGCTGCGGCGCGATGGCGAGATGATGCTGGCCTGGCAGGTGCGCCGCCCGCCCGCGCCCGGTGCTGACAGTCTTTCCCCCGAGCGCATCGTGGCGGGCGACGAAATCGTCTCCCCGCCGCCCTTTGCCGGGCGTCAAATCCGTAGCCTGCTTCCCTGGGCGCGCGAGACCTTGTCGCCAGAGATGTTCGACGCGGTGTGGATATTCCGGCGGGCGATCCAAATATCGTCGGCCCGGGTCATGGACCTCGACGCCGAGGGTGTGGACATGGCGGCTCTGCTGTTCAGCCGCAAGACCGGAGACTGCTTCACGTTCCAGGAAGAAAAACGGGCGACCACCCATCGCGTGCGGGGGTCGACACTGGACTTCACCGAGCGGCCGGATGGCCTGCTGAAGGATCTTTCCTGAACGCGCCGCCCACCCGGCCGGTGTTGGGCGACGCGGTTGCGGGCGCTGCCCGTTTACGCGTAACTCGTCCGCCCGCCCGCCACCATGCCGCCGTCGATGACCAGGTCATGGCAGTTTATGAAGGCGCCCTCGTCGCTGGCCAGGAAGACGGCGGCGGCGGCGATGTCGCGGGGCGAGCCGGCATGGTGCAGCGGGGTGATGCCCGCCAGATTGACCGCCAGCTTCTTCAACTTGGCCTCGCGGTGGGCTGGGCCGAGCCCGGCGGCGACCTCGGAGCCGCCGAAGAACAGCGGCGTGACGATGCCCCCCGGCGAGATGCTGTTGGCGGTGATGCCGTACCTGCCCAGCTCCATGCCCGCCAGCCGGGTCGCGTGGGTGACGGCGGCCTTGGCGATGGAATAGAGATAGGTGCCCATGTCGGTGCGCAGAGCGCCGACGCTGGTGGTGTTGATGATCGCGCCGCGACCCTGGCGCTTCATGATCGGCGCGGCCGCTTTCATCCCGAACAGGACGCTGCTCAGGAGCAGGCTGATGCCGTCGTCGATGTCCTCGGCGGTGATCGTCTCAAGCTCGCCCCGGGTTGGCCCGCCGGCATTGCTGAACAGGACGTCGAGGCGGCCGAAATCGTCCACTGCGGTCTGGACCGCACGCTGGATGTCCGGCTCGCGGCGGACGTCGCCCTGCACGAACCGTGCGGGGGCGCCCATCTCGGCCTGCAGGCGCGCGCCGGCGTCGGCGTTGCGTCCGGTGAAGACCACCTTCGCGCCCTCTTCGACAAACATCCGCACCGATTCTTCGCCGATGCCGCTCGTGCCGCCGGTGATCACCGCCACCCGGCCGTCCAGCCGCTTCATGTCGCTTTTTCCTTCAGTTCTATGCGGGATCGGCGGATCGCCCTGGCGGTGCGATATCGGACGCAAAACCTCCGAAAATCGGAATCGAGAAAATCGAATGAGCCATGACGACCGCCTCCAGGACCTGCTCGACAAGCAGGACATTCTGGAAGTCCTCTACCGCTACTGTCAGGGCTGCGACCGGTCCGACGCCGACATCCTGCGGGCTTGCTTTCACCCCGATGCGGTTACTGATCACGCCGGCATGGTTATGCTGTCGTGGGACTGGATTCCTGCGGCGCTCGCCTGGCTCGAGACTCGCTCCGCGGTGACCCACATGATCGCCAACCCGCTGATCCGGGTGTCCGGCGACCGGGCCGTGTCGGATTGCCATTTCGTCGCCTACAATCGCGCGCCGCTGGCCTCCGGGGAGGGCTGGGAGGAGTTGATCGTGAAGGGTCGCTACCTTGACCGCTTCGAACGACGCGACGGCGCTTGGAAGATCGCGCGGCGACTTGGCCTGCACGACGTCGAACGCACTGTCGCGTCGTCCCTTGACGCGAACGAAGTCTCCGGCGAGCACCGAAGCGGCAAGGCGCCGGGCGACCTGTTCTACAGCATGATCGCAGAGTTCGAATCCGGTCGCTGAGGCACTGAAACAGGTCGGTCCTGTCACGCCTACGGCCCCTTCAGCGCCGGGCCAAGGAACCGCGGCTCGGCGTTGTGGAAAAACGGGATCTCCGGCGCCATGGTCAGGCCGGCGTCGACGACGATCACCTGGCCGGTGATCTGGGCGGCTCCGTCGCTCGCGAGGTAGGCAAAGGTCTCGGCCACGTCCCGCGGATACATCGCCAGCCGCATCGGCGAGGATTCTCGGGCCGCCTTGTCGACGGTCTCGGCGTCGGCGCCGATCAGGGCCAGGGACAGCGGGCTGATGACGTTGCCGGGGGCCACCGCGTTCACCCGCACCCGATGCGGCGCAAGCTCCGCGGCCGCCGATCGGGTCAGGCCGATTACGGCATGCTTGGCCGTCGTATAGGCGTGCGCGCCGAACCCGCCGCGCAGGCCGGCGACGCTGGTGGTCGTCAGGATCGAGCCACCCTGACCCTGGTCCACGAGCACCCGGGCCGCATGCTTGGTCCCGAAAAACACGCCGTCGATCAGCGCCGCGGTCGTGGCCCGCCAAGCGTCGAGTTCGATCTCGCGGATCGATCCGATCGCCCCTACGAATCCGGCGTTGTTGACCATGCAGTCCAGCCGCCCGAACTGCGCGACCGCGTGGCCGATGGCGTCGGCGATCGCAGATTCCGAGGTGACATCGGTATGGATGAAGCTCGCCCGCCCCAGCTCCGCCGCCAGCGCCAGGCCGGCCTCGACCTGCACATCGGCGACCACCACCGAGGCGCCTTCCGCCGCAAACAGCCGTGCCACCGCCTCGCCGATACCGCTCGCCGCGCCGGTGATGACCGCGACCTTGCCTGCCAGCCGGCTGCTCATCGCGCCTCGACCTTGTCGAAGCGGATGTGCAGTTCGCGCATCGGCCGCAGCATCATGTGCGGGATGTGGACCATCTCGGGCAGCGGGCGGGCGAGTTCGATGTTGTCCATCCGCCGCAGGAGCGCCGCGAACGCCGCGTTCATCTCCCGCCGGGCGAGCACGCGACCGACGCAGATGTGGGGACCGGCGCCGAAGGCGATGTGGTGCTTGTCCTTGCGTTCGATGTCCAGGATATGCGGACATTCGAATTTCGAGGCGTCGTGGTTCGCCGCCGCATAGCGGGGCATCACCAGCGCGCCCTTCGGGATCGGTACGCCTGCGATCTCGGTGTCGCGGGTGACGATACGAGCCAATCCGGGGACCGGGCTTTCGAAGCGGATGGACTCTTCCACAAAATCCTTCAGCAGCGCCGGATTGGCTCGAAGCTTGGCCATCTGGTCCGGGAAGCGCAGCAGCAGCCAGACGCCGTGCGAGATCGCGCTCACAAGCGACTCGTAGGTGCCCGACAGGAACTGACGCATCAGGCTCTGCATCTCGGCCATGTTCAGGGGCTCGGCGTCGGCGGCGCCTTCGCGGGCTACGGCCGAGATCAGGTCGTCCTTCGGGTCGTTCTTCCGCTCCTCGAGCTGACGGGCCACGAACTGCTGCATCTCAAGGATGGTCTCGGCGTTCTCGCGGATCTCCTCGGGCGTCAGGATGCGAGCGCCCGGCAGCATGATCGCGTCGCCCCAGCGCTTGTAGGTTTCCATCTCAGAAGCGTCCAAGCCGAGCTGTTCGGAGATGACGCGCCCTACGAAGGGGAAGGCGAGGTCATGCACCACTTCGCATTCGCCGCGGTCGATGAAGCCGTCGATGACCTCCTCCAGGATATCGACCACCCGCGGCTCGATGGCGTCGATGCGGCGGGCGTTGAAGATCCTGTCGGCGATCCGCCGATAGCGGGTGTGCGCGGGCGGATCGGAGAAGTTCAGCGTATGGGCCTCGGGCCAGCCGCTCGCCGCGATGATGTCCTCGTATATCTGCCAGTTGTCGCCCTGGAGCCGCCGCGTATCCATTCGGTTGGAGAAGGTCTCCGTGTCGATCAGCATCGCGCGCAGGTCGTCGTATCGGGAGACGATGTACATCCCCGTCTCGGGCACCAGGTAGACCGGGGCCTGCTCGTGCAGCGCCCGGTAGAACTCGTAGGGGTCGTCCTGGACCCTTGGGTCCAGGAAGCTGAAGTCCCTGATGGGGCGGATGGAAAGCTCAGTCACGGTCACCTCCCTGCGCGGCGTTCTTGTCCGGCGAGGATCCCGCCCGACACCGCGTCTCACTTGCGCAATTCGGTTCCTCTCAGGTCTTTGCCGAGACGAGGCCGGTGCCACGCGGATCGATCGGCATGCCGTGGACCTGCATGTTGTGGCTGTGGCTGAGCTGGTGGATGGCGAAGGCCGTCTGCATGGCCGAGATGCGGCCTTGCGCGTCCTCGGCCGCGTTCACCGCCTCCTTGGCCAGCTTGAGGGCGAATAGCGGCTTCTGGGCGATCCGGCTGGCCAGCTCCAAGGTGAAAGCCTCGAGCTGATCGCTCGGCACAACCTGGTTGACCATCCCGAGGCGATGGGCGTCGGCCGCCGACAGGAAGTCGGAGGTGAACAGCATTTCCTTGGCCTTACGAGGCCCAAGCTCCCAGGGATGGCCGAAATATTCGACGCCGGTCATGCCCATGGAGACGGTGTTGTCGGCAAAGGTCGCGTCGTCGCTCGCGACGATCAGGTCGCAGGGCCAGATCAGCATCAGCCCGCCGGCGATGCACTTGCCCTGCACCTCGGCGATGGTCGGCTTGGGGATATTGCGCCAGCGTTCGGAGAGGCCTTGGTAGAGCTCCTTCTCGCGGGCCATCCAGCCCTCGGCGCCGGCGCAGCCGAAGCCGCACCAGGTTCCCACGGTCTCGAAGGCGGACAGGCTGCCGATCGGATCGGCCTCGCGCAGGTCGTGGCCGGAGGAGAAGTGCGGCCCGTTCGCGGCCAGGATGATCACCGAGATGGCGTCATCCTTGGCGGCGAGGTTGAACGCATCGTTCAGCTCGTAGAGCAACCGCGTGTCCTGGGCGTTTCGCGACTGGGGGCGATTGAGGACGATGCGCGCCACCTTGGGGGCGGGGGTCTCGTACAAGATGTGCTCGAACATGGGCTTCCTGGCTTCCTCTCCGCTGCGCGACCCTGTCGCTGAGCGGCGCAATTCTGAAATACGTTGTAGTTTTTCGCGACCGAAGGCCCCCTGAGACCACCCGCGCTGTCTCTGGGCGAGGGCCTATACCGAGTAGATGTCCAATACGTCTGGGATGACGTCGTTGTTCACGCTCGTCCTGCGGCTGACGATCTTCAAGTCGCCGTCGATCAAGCGGAAGACGTGGCTCTGCTGGCCGAAGAAGCAGTGCGCCTTCTCCAGACGGAACACGTGGACCGCCCAATTGCCGTCGACCTGGACATCCCCGTTCGGCAGGTCGACGATCCGCGTGACCGTGAGCAGGTGGGTCGTGCGCGGCAGCGGCGACGAAGCCAGTGACTTCTCGGTGCGTATCCGGAACACCCGGTCCTCAAGACCGGACCGATTGGGATAATAGATAAGCGAGAGTTCGCGCATCGGGTCTGACGTGAGTGTGTGTTCGTCCTTCCAGGCGGGGATCCAGTAAGAGGCGTCCTCCGAATAGAGGTCCAGCCAGCCGTCCCAGTCGCGGGCGTCCAAGAGATAGGCTTCCAGGCGGACGAGGTCCGAGGCCCGCCGGTGAAGAGTGTCGGCGTCCGGGGTCTGAAGCGCGGCGTCCATCACGGCCGGCCATCCTGACGCGCGCTGTCGCTCTTCGCCAGGCCGTCGGACAGCAACGCCAGCCAGTTGCGGTGCTGGTTCAGATAGATGCCTTCGTCCTGCAAGTGCCCGCCGCCATAGGTGGGCGTGAACCCGCCGCGTCGCGCGTGGTCGTCGGCGCCGGCGAAGAGGTTCATCGAGCCGCGGGACACGTCGCTCCATTCGGCGTCGCGCGCCTTGTAGCCCTGCTGGGTCGCGTTGAAGGCCGCCAGGTCGTCCGGCGTCGCCATGCCGGTGGCGTTAAAGAAGTCCTCGTACTGACGCAGCCGCTTGGCCCGCAGTTCCGGCGTGTCGCTCCTGGGCGCGAAGCAAACCGCGGTGACCAGTGTCTTGTCGACCGCCAGGGGCCTGAACATGCGGATTTGGGTGCTCATCTGATCCATCAGGAACACGTTCGGATAGAGGAACAGGTTGCGCCAGCAGTCGGTCATCCACTTCTGGCGATCCGGGCCGTATTTCGCCGCGATGGCCTCGCGCGACGCATAGGCGGGGCGGACCTCCGGGTTCGGCGACTCGTTCCAGAGCACGACGTGGCCGTTCTCGAAAGCGTAGTAGCCGCCCGAGAACCGGCTGAAGGCGGAGACGTCCACGGGCCGAGTGACCTCGCGGCCGTTGGCGATGCGCTGCCGGTTGTCTGTCGTCTGGACGTAGTTTCCGTGGATCATATTGACGTGGTAGCCGTCCACGCCGTTCTCGGCCTGGAGCTTCCAGTTGCCGTCATAGGTGTAGGAGTGGGCGCCGGGGATTACTTCGATCTCGCCGTTCGGATCCTGGTCGACGATCAGGTCGATGAAGTCCTTGGCCCCGGCCAGATAGTCCTCCAGCGACGAGACGTTCGGATTTAGGCTCCCAAAGATGAAGCCGCGGTAGCTGGCGATCTTCACGAGAGTGAGATTGTGGTCCTCCTTGCGGAAGCCCGGGCCGTAGCCGGATGTTTCATTCTCACCGCAGCTGACGACCTTGCCGTTGTTCTCATAGCTCCACCCGTGGAAGGGGCAGACGAACAGCTTCTTGTTGCCGCACTTGCTGGGCTCCAGCGTCGCACCGCGATGCTGGCAGGCGTTGAGCATGCCGGCCAGCCCGCCCTCCCGGGTCCGCGTCAGGATGATAGGCTGGCGGCCAATGT
>FTAI01001722.1_pt1 | contig 12769 bp, 12 predicted proteins | sample 1638941 | NCBI WGS metagenome assembly FTAI01 (sample SAMEA3914813, study PRJEB12502) | metagenome | biome: forest; material: soil | place: Canada | collected 2011-07-07 | depth 0.3 m | reverse complement strand
TCACGTCATAGGCGCCGACGAACCAGCCACCCTCGGCGAACTTCAGCGCCGTCGCCCGGCCGATGCCGGAGGCCGCGCCGGTGATGAAGATGGATTTGCGCCCCTTGGCCGGCATGAATCGCTCCCTGAGATGACCGGCGGCTTGGCCGCCTTATCGTTGATCACCTGTCATTGACACCGCCGGGCGCGCGGCGTCCAGAGGGATGGGCGCGATCAGGGCTTCTTCTTGGGCGGCGCCATGCCCAGGAGCTTGGCCAGTCCCTTGGCCGGCGCCTTCGACTGGGTGGGCGTGGTCGCCGAGACCTTGACCGGGGCGCCCTCGGACTTGGCCGCGCCGACCAGGCCCACGCAGTCGGCGTTCTTGGCCAGGCCCGGATCGACGAAGGGCAGGATGGCCGCCAGCGGCGTCGCCACTATCGCCAGGCCGATCGCGGCGCCGGCCTGAAGGGGAACCTTGCCGGCGGATACGCCGATCTTCGGATTGTTCAGGTGACCCTTCAGGGTGATCGGCGCCATCAGCCGCACCAGACGCAGGCTCTTGGGTCGACCCTGCATGGACAGATTCAGGGTTTCATCCGAGAGGTTCACCGTCCCCTGCCCCTTGGCCAGCACCTGGTCGCTGTCCATGATCAGATTGCGCGCGATGAGCACCCCGTTATCGGCACGGAAATCGGCGACGGCGCAACGGACCTTTTCCTCGCTCTGGTTCTTGGCCAGCAGCAGGCCCAGCCCCTTGGTGGCGTCGATGCCGAGGAGTTCGGCGAAGGCCCGGCGGATTTCGCCCTGGGGCGCGACCAGGGTCACGTCGCCGGCCGCCGTCGACGCCGCCTTGTGGACGGAATCCCCCACCCCGTGCAGCCGGGCGCGGGCCTGCAGCACGCCCTCCAGGGGCGGCTCGCCGCCTTTGGCCTTGAAGAAGTCCTCCAGCCGCACGTTCTTGACGGTCAGGTCGACATCGACCTTGGGCGTCGCCTCCCGCCCGTTCAGCCGCACCGACCCGGACAGGGCGCCGTGCGGGAAGTCGAAGGCTATCGGATCGAGGACCAGCAGGCCGTGATCCAGGTTGAGGGTGAAGCTCGCCTGGCGAAGCGGCAGGTTGGACTGGGTGGTGACCGCGTCAGCCCGATAGTGGACGACGGCGTCCAGCGACTGAAGCCTGGAGGCGTTGAGGGTCGCGTCCGGCATCATCCGGCCCTGGGCGGTCAGGCGGGCGGCCTGGGTTTTTTCGAGGGGCGTAGTCCTCTGGCCCGGGGGCGGCGCGCCCACCAGGGAGCCGAGGTCGGCGAACCGCAGCCGGCGGGACACCAGATCGGCGCGCAGTTTGGCCCGTCCGCTGGTCTTGTCGACCGTGAAGCCGCCGGAAAGGTCGCTTTCCCCCACCCGCCCCACGAGGTGGGTCATGGTGTAGACCTGCCCCTCCCGCGTCAGGTCCCCGGTCAGCTGGTAGGTCGGGGTGTTGGGCATGGCCAGGCGGATCAGCTCGTAAAGATCGGCCAGGTCGCGGCCGGAGGCGGTCAGGCGGCTGTGGAAGTGGCCGAAGTCGAACGGAGTATCGAGGCTGCCGTGGGCGACCACATGGGTCTGGCCTTGGCGCACGTCTGCGTCAAAATGATAGGGCTGATCGGCGCGAAGGTGCAGGAGCGCGCCGCCGTCGATGTTCAGGGCCATCGGAACACCGTTGCGAACCCCCGAACCGCGAAAGCGGAACCCGCCGCCGCCCTTGTCCGCCGCCGCCTCGTCCGACCAGACCGAACCGTGCAGATCCATGCCCGCCTTGGCGTCGGTCATGGCCAGGGTGCCGTCGTCGATCTTGAAATGCTCGATCGCCGGCAGTTTCGTCGGCGTGTTCGGATTGGCGCTGCTCCAGTTGGAGCGCCCCTGGGCGTTGCGCCGCAGCCAGACATGCGGCTGATTCAGCTCAAGCAGCACGATGTCGGCCTGCCGGTGAAACAGCGGCAAAAGCCGAACCTGGACCGTCATCGCCGGGATGTCGGCCAGCAGGCCGCCGTGCAGCCAAGCCGGGTTGCCGATCTTCAGCCCGCGGATGGTGGCCGAGGGCGTCCATGACCAGGGATGGACGCTCAGGTCGCCGTCGATGCTGATCGGCCGCCCGCTGACCGCCGAAGCCTCGCGCGCCAAGGGCCCCCGCAGCATGTTCCAGCGGAAGTAGACGCCGAACAGCACCGCCAGCAGGGCCAGGCAGGCGAGCATCGCCACCCCGACGCCCGGATGCCCGAGGCGGAGATGGAAACGGCCGGTTGGCGGGGTGGGCGACATAGGCGCGTATCCAAGGGGCAAGCTCCCCTTAACGCGCCAGACACCGGGCGGTTCGTTCCGCCGGCGGACGTTGCGGATCAGGTCGCCGCGAGGCTCGGAAACTCCAGCCGGGCGACGACGCCGTTGGTGGTCGTTGTGGTCAGCACGCCCCGAAGCTGGGTGGTGAGGCCCTTGACCAGCCACAGGCCCAGGGTTTCACCGCCCAGGGTCGCGGGATCGTAACCCTGGCCGTCGTCCGCCACGGTCAGGCCGGCGCGATCGGCGGCGATCATCTCCAACCTGATCCGGATGCGCCCAGCGCGGCCATCCACGAAGGCGTGGTCAATGGCGTTGGTCACCAGCTCATTGACGATCAGGGACAGGGCCGAGGCGAAATGCTCGGGGGTTGTGACCGGCGCGGCGTCGATCTCCAGGTCGATCGGCCGCTCCGCGCATCGGCGCCGCCAGATCGGCTCCATCTCCGCCAGGAACTGCGAGAAATCCTCGCCGTCCGGCCACCACAGTCGCCGCTGCAGGACGCCGAGAGCGCCCATGGCCTCGAGCAGCCAGGTCAGCTGCCGGCGGGCCTCCGCGTCGCGGGTGCGCTGGATGCGCATGCGCGTCAGGGTGGTCAGGAGTTGGAACAGATTGGCTGTGCGGTGGCGGGCGCTGGCGGCGAGGTCTTCACCGTTGGGCGACCCGGGAGGGCCGGCTGGTTCACTCGTCGTCATGCACGCCCCGCCCGAAGAATGGTTCGACACACCGCCCCGCCCGCGGCGGGAGGAAGCCTGCCGCTGGGGAAGATAGACTCAGTGGCGAGTCGCTGGTTCAAGCTTGCGTCACCCTTAGCCTGGGCGAAAGCGTCGGCAACAAGGTCGATCGCCGCAGCCGGCCTTTCGCGCGGAACCATTCCGCGGGCTGGATCGCTCTAGCTTGGGGCGAGACCTCGCCGGACCTAGCGCCGGCGCGGCGCCATGGCCTCTTGGTCATGACCTCCCACAGGCCATGCGGCGCGGACGGAGAGGACGGCATGCAAACCAGTTCGGCCTTGCCCGCGCCGGGCCCCCTCGACCCCGCCCTCGCCCTGTTTCTCGATCTGGACGGCACCCTGGCTCCGATCGCGGCCCGTCCCCAGGACGTCTGCCTGGACGACAGCCATCGCGACCTGCTGCGCCGCCTCTCGGAGCACCAGGGTGGCCGCCTGGCGATCCTAAGCGGCCGGACCATCGCCGACATCGACCGCATCCTCGGCGGCGTCATCGTTCCGGTGGCCGGGGTGCACGGGCTGGAGCGCCGGGGCGCTGATGGCCGCGTTCAGCGGGCCGAGCCAAGCCCGGGGCTCGCAACCGCCCGATCGGTGCTGCGGGCCTACGTCCAAGAGCGGCCTGAACTGCTCCTGGAGGACAAGGGCCTGAGCCTGGGCCTGCACTACCGGGCTGCGCCGCAGCTGGGCGCGGAGAGCCGAAACCTCGCCGACCGGCTGGCTCAGGCGCACGACCTGACGCTGCAGCCCGGCGACATGGTGGTCGAGCTGCGCACCCCTGGCGCCGACAAGGGCGACGCCCTCGCCGCCTTCATGGCCGAGCCGCCCTTCGCCGGCGCTATTCCGGTGTTCGTCGGCGATGACCTCACCGACGAGAACGCCTTTACCGCCGCGCGCGCCCTGGGCGGAACCGGGGTATTGGTCGGATCGGGCCGGCCAACGTCGGCCCAGAGCCGCCTCGCCGACGTGGGGGCGGTGTTCGCATGGATCGAAGCGTCGATGACGGGGGATGTGACGGCATGAGCGAAGCGGACGGCATTGGAGACCTGGACCTCGCCCCTATCGGCAACTGCGCGGTCAGCGCCCTGATCGACCGGGGCGGTCGCTATGTCTGGTCCTGCGCGCCCAGATTCGATTCCGACCCGGTCTTCTCCAGCCTGCTCAGCAACCGCGATCCGGGGGGCGAGGACACCGGCGGCCTTTGGGCGATCGACCTGATGGACCAGATCGAGGCGCGCCAGACCTATCTGCGCAACACCGCCGTGCTGCGTACGGTGCTGATCGACTCCCACGGCGCCTCGCTGGAGATTCTGGACTTCTCGCCGCGGTTCCTGCTCTACGGTCGCACCTATCGCCCCACCGCCTTCATCCGCATCGTCCGGCCCCTGGCCGGCGCGCCCAACATCCGTATCCGACTGCGGCCCACCGCCGACTGGGGCGAGCGGGCGGCGGAGACCACCTCCGGCTCCAACCATATCCGCTATCTCTGCTCTGACATCACCCTGCGCCTGACCACCAACTGCCCGGTGTCGCACATCTATCAGGAGCGCACCTTCCGCCTGGAAGAAGACCTGGCGATGTTCCTGGGCCCCGACGAAGGGGTCGAGGGCGAGGTGCTGGCCACCTGCACCCGCATGCTCGGCGAGACCAGCCAGGCCTGGCGTCAATGGGTGCGCACCCTGTCGGTGCCCCTGGAGTGGCAGACCGTGGTCATCCGCTCGGCCATCGCCCTGAAGCTCTGCGCCTATGAGGAGACCGGGGCGATCGTGGCCGCCATGACCACCTCCATCCCCGAGGCGCCCAACAGCGGCCGCAACTGGGACTATCGCTATTGCTGGCTGCGGGACGCCTACTATGTGGTCCAGGCCCTGAACCGGCTGGGCGCCGCCGACATGCTGGAGAACTACCTGCGCTACCTGCGCAACCTGATCGATCAGTCCAAGGGCGGCCATATCCAGCCGGTCTATGGCGTCGGGCTGGAGCCGGCCATCGGTGAGCGGATCGTCGAAGCCCTGCCCGGCTTTCGTGGCATGGGTCCGGTGCGCGCCGGCAACCAGGCGCACGAGCACAAGCAATACGACGTCTACGGACAGATCGTCCTGTCCGCGGTGCAGGCCTTCTTCGACGAGCGGCTGCTGCGGCCGGCCACCGAGGAGGATTTCCACGCGCTGGAGAAAGTCGGCGAACAGGCCTTCCTGATGCACGACCAGCCGGATGCGGGGCTTTGGGAGTTCCGCACCCGCGCCGCCGTGCACACCTATTCGGCGGTGATGTGCTGGGCCGCCTGCGACCGGCTCAGCAACGCCGCGGCCACCCTGGGCCTCTCGGACCGCGCCGACCATTGGCGGGACCGCGCCCACGTGATCCGCGGCCGCGTCGAAAAGGAAGCCTGGAACGAGGAGTTGGGCCGGTTCGCGGCCAGCTTCGGCGGCGACGAGCTCGACGCCAGCCTGCTGCAACTGGTCGACCTGCGCTTTCTGTCCCCGGACGATCCGCGCAATGTCGCCACCTTCGACGCCATCGAAAAAGGCCTCAAGCGCGGCCGCTACCTGATGCGCTACGCCGACCCCGACGACTTCGGCGAGCCGGTGACGGCGTTCAACGTCTGCACCTTCTGGTTCATCGAGGCCCTGCAGCTTTCCGGCCGCACCCAGGAGGCGCGGGCCCTGTTCGAGGAGATGCTGTCGCGGCGCACCAACGCCGGCCTGCTGTCGGAAGACATCAGCCTGGAGGATGGGCGCCTGTGGGGCAACTATCCGCAGACCTATTCCCTGGTCGGCCTGATCAACTGCGCGACCCTGCTGAGCCGGCCGTGGAGTTCAGTGCGGTGAAGCCATGAGCCGGCTGATTGTCGTCTCCAACCGCGTGTCGCCGCCGGCCGAGGAGGGCGCGGCGTCGGTCGGCGGCCTGGCCATGGCGCTGGCGGCGGGGCTTCGGCGGTACAAGGGCGTCTGGTTCGGCTGGAGCGGCGACACGACCGAGCAGTTCGACGGCGCCCTGGCGACCACTGAAACGGACGGGGTGACCATCGCCACCGTCGATCTCGAGGAGATCGACGTGCAGGAATATTACAACGGCTACGCCAACAAGACCCTCTGGCCCCTGTTCCACTACCGCATCGACCTGACCGCCTATGACCGCTCCTTCGGCGAGGGCTACGACCGGGTGAACCGGCGTTTCGCCGAAACCATCCGCCCCCTGATCGAACCAGGTGATATCGTCTGGATTCACGACTACCACCTGATCCCGATGGGCCGCGAACTGCGGCGGCTGGGGGTGGAAAACCCCATCGGCTTCTTCCTGCACATCCCCTGGCCCGCCCGGCAGTTGGTCACCACCCTGCCCCGGCATCGGCAGCTGGTGGAGGCTCTGTTCGCTTACGATCTGATCGGCTTTCAGACCACGGAATGGCTGGCCGCCTTCGAAGACTATGTGGTGCACGAGGTCGGCGGCGGCGTCGCGCCGGACGGCCGGCTACAGGCCTTCGGCGCAACGACCAGGGCGGCCGCCTTCCCCATCGGCATCGACGCCGGCGAGTTCGCCGCCGCCGTCCGCTCGGACACGGCGATGCGGATGTACGATCGCATGGCCGCCTCGACGGTGTTCCGTTCGATGATCGTCGGCGTCGACCGGCTGGACTATTCCAAGGGACTGGAGGAGCGGTTCCTCGGCTACGAACGCTTCCTGCACGATTTCCCGGAATACCGGCGCGAGGTGTTCATGCTGCAGATCGCGCCTATTTCCCGCGACGACGTGGACACCTACCAGGACCTGCGCGCCCGGCTGGACGCCCTGTCCGGCCGGATCAACGGCGCCTACGCCGACACCGACTGGTCGCCGATCCGCTACGTCAACCGCAACTATCGCCGGGACGAACTGGCCGGCATCTATCGCGCCGCCCGGGTCGGCCTGGTCACCCCCCTGCGCGACGGGATGAACCTGGTCGCCAAGGAGTTCGTCGCCGCCCAGAACCCGGACGATCCCGGGGTGCTGATCCTCTCGCGCTTCGCCGGCGCGGCCTTGCAGATGAAGGACGCCCTGATCGTCAATCCCTTCTCTCCGGAGGAGGTGGCGGAGGCGTTGAAGCGGGCCCTGTCGATGGACCGCGGGGAGCGCATCCGCCGCTGGCGGGCGCTCTACGATGGGGTGGCGGCCGAGGACGTCACCGCCTGGCGCGACAGTTTCGTCGCGGCCCTGGAGGCGACGCGGACCCACCAGCCTCATCCCGCCGGCCGCGCCCTCAACACATAGGCGTCGGCGATCAGGCCATTGGCCTTCATGAAGGCCGCGAGGGACTCATAGGTCGCTGTCCGGATCGGCCCAGGCTGGTCGTCGGTCTGCAGCCGCGGGTCGATAGCCGGCCCCAGCCATCGCTCCAGCGGGCCGGCCTTGATCAGCGCCGGGGTGAAGTGCGCTTCGAGGTTGGCGCGGATCTGCGCCGGATCGCTGGTCTCCCAGGCCGCGGCGGCGATCAGGTCCAGAAGGAAGTTGGTGCAGTTCTGGTGCCTGGCCGAGAACGGGTTGGCCACCAGGGTGTAGGAGGGATTGTGCAGGGCCGCGTAGGTGGGGGAGTCCACCAGACTGAGCAGCCGCCGCTGCATTTCCGGCGAGGGCAGGATCACGCCCACGTCGTCGACGCTGGAGGCGCGCACGAAGTCCAGCGGATAGTCCTGCACCAGCCGGGACTGGGAGACCGGCCAGGCCTTCCCGTCGCCGCCGTAGAGATTATAGACCGCATAGCCGTGGACCACGCCGCCGTCGGCGGTCCGGATCTCCCGATAAATCCACAGGGCCCCGTGGGTGTAGGCGATCCCCTTGGGCATGTTGGCGCGCGAACGCCCGGCCCGAAACACCAGGGCGACACGGGCGCCCCGCGCCCCCAGGTCGGCCTCGATGGCCTTGGAGAAGACCGCCGCCTGCTCCGTGGTGAAGTGGCTCGCGACCGTCTGGCCGGAACTGTCCAGCGCGGTGGCGGCGGTCGGCGCGAGCGCGCCCGCGCAGGCCACGGCCAGGGCGACCAGGGCCAGGCGCCGTGATGTCGCGGCCATCAGCGCGCGGGGAGAGCGGCCGGCGCCGCGTTGGCCGCATAAGGAACCTTGGGCGCGGGCTGGGCCCTGACCACCACCGCCTTGTCGACGGGCAGGGACTTGCTGGCGAAGCCGGCGGAGTCCGACGCGGCGGCGAAGAGGTCGGAGCCGGCCTTCACCGAGTCACCGCCGACCGCCTGCAGGGTTGAACCCGCAACGCCAGCGCCGACAGCGGCGACCGAGACGGGAAGCACCGTTACCGCGGAGGCGACCTGCAATCCGGTCGTGGCCAGGTCGGTCGCAGCGCGCGCCGAATCCGTCACGGCGGCGGAGGCGTTCTGGAAGCTGTCCTGGGCTGCGGCGGCGCCGGCGAACCCGAGGCTGAGACAGAGGGCGAAAGCGAAGCGTTGACCAAGCATGGATCGAAGTCTCCCTTTGGTTGTAGCGGGAGGCTGCGGGGCGACGGTGTTCTAATAATGGCGCCGCTTTGCGCGGTCGGTCCTAAAGGTGTTCCTTGAACCGCGAACTGACGCCCAGGGCGCCAACGGCCGCCGCCGCGAGCACCAGGCCCACCGGCCGCGCGCCCTGAACAAATTCATACACCGCCGCCATGGCCGCGATGACGCCCAGGACGAACAACAGCCGCACGATCGGCGGCGGAATCTCCAGTTTCATGACGGTCGCCGCCGGCTCAGATGTCGACCAGGTCGCGGTCGCCACCGGGCGCCTGGCCGTCGACGGGCGGGCATTCCTTGGCCAGCACCTTGCCGCAGACCTGGATGGCCGCGGTGAGGCCGGCGGCGGCGTCGCCCTTGCGGATCGGGCCAACAGCGGCTGCCACCGCCTGATCCCAGGGCTTTTCGCCGACCTTGTTGTGGATCACCTCGTCAGCGATCACCTCAACCCGGCGCTCGGCCAGGGAGGCGAACACCAGGACCCCGGTGCTGGCCTTGGTGGTGTGCAGCCGATGGGCGAACTGTTCCATGGCCCGGGCGTGGACATGGGCGCGCTTCAGCGAATTGGGGGTCAGCAGCCGGCGCACGAAGGGGATGGAGGTCACCAGCAGGGCGACCACGAACACCAGCACCTGAGCGACCGCATAGGTGATCAGGGCGGTGGTTATATCGTCGCCCAGGGCGCTGGCGTGGGCCACGCTCCAGCCGTTCTGCAGCGCCAGCATGATCGGCACGCCGGGCCGCAGGCCGAACACCATGGCCAGCGGCGGGCCGACCAGGGCGATGGCCGCCGCCCAGGCGAAGGGCACCTCGCGATAGGTGGCGCTCTCCTTGGCGACCACGCAGAAGATCTCGCCGGAGGTGGTCTTTTCCGCCGCCTCGATGGCGTCGTGCACGCGCTGATGATCGGCCTTGGACAGCATGTCTACCAACTCCCCGAGGAACCGCCGCCGCCGAACGAGCCGCCGCCGCCGCTGAACCCGCCGCCCGAGCTCCCGCCAAAGTCGCCGCCGCCACCGCCGCGGAAACCGCCGCCGCCGCCCATGAACAGAAAGGGCAACGCCCAGAGCCCGCCGCCGCCGCGCCGGAACACCGCGCTGATCACGAAGAAGACGATCAGGAGGATGAAGATCACCGGGATCGGGTGGGCGGTTTGCACCGGTCGGCTCTCCGCCGCCTGGGCCTTGGCCTTGGCGACCGCCGGATCCAGGCCGAGCTGCTCGACGATGGCGTCGGTTCCGGCCACGACACCGCCCTCGACGTCGCCGGTGCGGAACTTGGGCAGGACCGTGGTCTGCAGGATGACGCTGGAGAGGGCGTCGGTGAGCACCGGCTCCAGCCCGTAGCCGACCTCGATGCGCACCTTGTGCTCAAGGGGCGCGACGATGAAGAGGACGCCGTTGTTCTTGCCTTTTTCGCCTATGCCCCAGGCGCGGCCCAGCTGGTAGCCGTAGTCCTCGATGGTCTGGCCCTGCAGGCTCGGCAGGGTGACCACGACGAGCTGGTCGCCGTTCTTCTGCTCCAGCGCCGCCAGTTTGGCGGTGAGAGCCGCCTGGGTGTCCGGCGACAGCACATGGGCGTCGTCGACGACCCGGCGGCCGTTCAGGGCCGGGAAGGTCACGGCGGCTATGGCCGGCAAGGCGACGGCGAGGCCGATCGCCAGGACGAGCCCGGCGACAAAGCCGCGAAGGGGCCACGCGCGAAGAGACAGGGCGCGAAATGAAACGATCATTTGCTGGGCGGGGCCGAGAAGCTCACCTTGGGCGCGGCCTGGGCGTCGGCGGTCGCCGTGAAGGACTGCATCGGCTTGGCGGACTTGTAGAAGGTCCCGGCCCACAGCACGCCGGGGAAGGTGCGCAGCTCGGTGTTATAGTCACGCACCGCCTCGTTGTAGTCGTTGCGGGCGATGGCGATCCGGTTCTCGGTGCCTTCCAGCTGCGACTGCAGGGCCAGGAAGTTGGTGTTCGACTTCAGGTCCGGATAGTTCTCGGTGATCGAGAGCAGGTGGCCGAGGACGCCGGACAGCTGGTTCTGCGCCTGCTGATACTGGGCGAACTTGGCGGGATCGGTGACGGTCGAAGCGTCCACGGAGACGTGGGTCGCCTGGGCGCGGGCCTCGGTCACCTGGACCAGCACCGTCTTTTCCTGTGTGGCGTAGCCCTTCACCGTCTCCACCAGATTGGGGATCAGGTCGGCGCGGCGTTGGTACTGGTTCTGCACGTCGCCCCACTTGGCCTTGGCCGTCTCTTCCTTCGTGGGAATGGCGTTCACGCCGCATCCGGCCAGAAGAATGGGCAGCACAAGGGCGGCCAACACGCGTTTGGCTGAGATATTCCAGGATTTCACGGTGCGTCTCCCCGACGGTCAGCCGCTGGGCGGCCGATTTCGGGCGGCAACCTAGCAGACCGTCAGGGCGGCGCCAAAGGGGCGTTACTTGGGCAGGTCGGCGGTGCTCCAGCCGCCGCCAAGGGCTTCGATCAGGCTGACCGCGGCGGCGAGCCTTTGGCCCTGCAGGGTGATCAGGGACTGGCGGGCGCTGAGGGCCGTCGCCTGAGCCACCACCACGCTGGTGTAGGCCACCTGGCCGGCGCGGTACTGGTTGAGGGAAATCTGCGCGGCCTGCACGGCCTCCTGCGCCGCCTCGACCCGATAGTGCTCCTCGTCCTGCAGCACCCGCGCCGCCGCCAGCTGGTCCTCCACCTGCTGGAAGGCGGTGAGCACGGTCTGGCGGTATTGCGCGACGCTCTGGTTATAGGCCGCGCGCGCCTGGCGCACCCGCGCCGAGGTGGCGCCGGCGTCGAACACGGTCTGGGCGGCGCTGGCGCCGACCGACCAGGCGGCGTTGGACGACTTGAATAGGGCGCCAAGGGCACTGGCGCTGAAGCCGTAGTTCCCGGTCAAGGTCAGGCTCGGGAAAAAGCCGGCGGTCTGGACGCCGATCTGCGCATTGGCGTTGGCCGCGTTGCGTTCGGCGGCGGCGATGTCCGGGCGGCGTTGGAGAAGGGTCGATGGCAGTTCGATCGGGGTCGGCGAGGGCGGCGGGGTCCAGTTGGGGTCGGCGACCAGGGTCAAGGCGGCCGGCGGCTGGCCGGTGAGGACGGCGATGGCGTGTTCGGCCTGGGTGCGCGCCCGGTCGAGGTCGACCAGGCTGGCCTGGGCGTTGGTCAGCTGGGTCTGGGCGGTCAGGACGTCACTCTTGGCGACGACGCCGGCGTTGTACTGGTTCTGGGTGATCTTTAGCGAGCGGGCGTAGTCCTGGGTGGTCTGCGTCAGCAGCGCCTTCTGCACGTCGGTGACCCGCAGCTGGAAATAGTCGGCCGCCAACTCGCTCTGGGCCGTGAGTCTGGCGTTGGCCACATCGGCGGCGGACGCCTGGGCCGAGGCCTTCGCCCCTTCGATGGTCCGTCGGATGCGTCCCCAGACGTCCACCGCCCAGGTGGCGCCCAGGGAGGCCTGGAAGCTGTTGGCGGCCTTGGGCGCGCCCGGCGTGACCGCGGTATTGCGGCCGCTGCGGGTCGCCGATCCGGTCAGGTCGACGGTGGGGAACAGGGCCGCGCGGTCCTCGGCCACCAGGGCGCGGGCCTCCTTGTAGGCGGCCTCGGCGGCGGCGAGGTTCTGGTTGGACACCTCGACCTTGCGCTCCAACCCGTCCAGCACCGGATCGCCGAACACCGACCACCAATCGCCCTTGGCGACGCCGTCGGCCGGCCGCGCCGGCGTCCAGCCCTCGGCCTCCTTGAAGGCCGGGGTCGTGGCCACGCTCGGACGCTTGTAGTTGGGACCGACCGCGCAGGCGGCGAGCGCCGTCGAGAGCAGCAGGGCCATGGCGCGGTTCGCGATGCGCGAGGATCGGGAAATGGGGATCATCGTTCGCACTCCTAGACGGCAGGCTCGGGGACGCCGGACTCGGGCGGGGCGGCGGGGCCGCCGGGGAACCGGCTCAGGCGAGCCTCGTCGGCCGGGCGTCTGCGCCAGCGGTCCACGTACATATAGACCACCGGCGTGGTCAGCAGGGTCAGCATCTGGCTGACCACCAAGCCGCCGATGATGGTGATGCCCAGGGGCCGGCGCAGCTCCGCCCCCTGCCCCCAGCCGATCGCCAGGGGCACGGCGCCGAGGATGGCGGCGAAGGTGGTCATCATGATCGGCCGAAAGCGCATCATGCAGGCCTGGAAGATCGCATCCCGGCTCGACAGGCCCTGGGTCCGCTCCGCCTCCAGGGCGAAGTCGATGATCATGATGGCGTTCTTCTTGACGATGCCGATCAG
>FTAI01000147.1_pt1 | contig 12817 bp, 13 predicted proteins | sample 1638941 | NCBI WGS metagenome assembly FTAI01 (sample SAMEA3914813, study PRJEB12502) | metagenome | biome: forest; material: soil | place: Canada | collected 2011-07-07 | depth 0.3 m | reverse complement strand
TGGCGGAAGATCAGCCGATAGACCGCCGCGGCCATGATGCTCAGGACCGCGAGGCCCAGGACCAGGACCGGCGCAATGAGGATCAAGGTGTCCAGGAGTTGCCGCGCCGTCAGCGTCTCGTCTGCGCTGATGGTGTCGAGGCCATGCCGAACGCTGGCGGGCATGAAGGCGTCGATCACCACGCCCAGAACGCTCACGACGAACGAAACCCCTACCCAGGCGCCGAACGCCCGGGGGTTCTCCCGCGTGATCCGAAATCCCTCGAGCGCCGCATCGGCGGGCTTAAACCCCGACATCCTCAACCCTAGGCCCGGCCCCGTATCGTAGGAACGAGTCGGCCACCCCTTTGGATGCAAGGTTGGGGCCCGGCCCCTTCGCGTGCAAGGCCCAGCTCGCGATCTCCTCCGATCGTTGCTAGTTAGCCACGCATGACGAGCCCTTCTTCCCTCGCGCCCGTGCATGTCGTGGGCGGCGGCCTGGCCGGTTCCGAGGCCGCCTGGCAGATCGCCCAGGCGGGCGTGCCGGTCGTGCTGCACGAGATGCGCCCGATGCGCCGCACCGACGCCCACCAGACCGACCGGCTGGCCGAGCTGGTCTGCTCCAACTCCTTCCGGGCCGACGACTGGACGGGCAATGCGGTCGGCCTGCTGCACGCCGAGATGCGCAAGCTGGGCTCGATCGTCCTGGCCGCCGGCGACGCCCACCAGGTGCCGGCCGGCGGCGCGCTGGCGGTCGACCGCGACGGCTTCGCCCAGGCCGTGACCGAGCGGCTCGAGGCCCACCCGCTGGTCACCATCGTCCGCGGGGAGGTGGCCGGCCTGCCGCCCGCCGACTGGGACAGCGTCATCGTCGCCACCGGTCCCCTCACCTCGCCGGCCCTGTCGGCCGCGATCCTCGAACTGACCGGCGAGGGCGAGCTCTCCTTCTTCGACGCCATCGCGCCGATCGTGCACGTCGAATCGATCGACATGGGCCTCGCCTGGCGCCAGTCGCGCTACGACAAGGAAGGCCCGGGCGGCGACGCGGCGGCCTACATCAACTGCCCGATGGACAAGGCGCAGTACGAGGCCTTCGTCGACGCCCTGCTGGCCGGGCCGAAGTCGGAGTTCAAGGACTGGGAGCACGTGCCCTATTTCGACGGCTGCCTGCCCATCGAGGTGATGGCCGAGCGCGGCCGCGAAACCCTGCGCCACGGCCCGATGAAGCCGGTGGGCCTGACCAACGCGCACAATCCGCAGGAGAAGGCCTGGGCCGTCGTCCAGCTGCGCCAGGACAATGCGCTCGGCACGCTGTGGAACATGGTCGGCTTCCAGACCAAGCTGAAGCACGGCGCCCAGACCGAGATCTTCCGAATGATCCCCGGACTGGAAAAGGCGGTGTTCGCCCGGCTGGGCGGCCTGCACCGCAACACCTTCCTGAACAGCCCCCGCCTGCTGGACGGATCCTTACGCCTGAAGGCCGATCCGCGGCTGCGCTTCGCAGGCCAGGTGACCGGCGTCGAGGGCTATGTGGAGAGCGCCGCGGTGGGCCTGCTGGCCGGCCGCTTCGCCGCCGCCGAGCGGCTGGGGGCCGCGCTCGCGCCGCCGCCCGCCACGACCGCCCTGGGCGCCCTGATCGGCCACATCACCGGCGGACACCTGGACGCCGGGAAGGGCTCCTTCCAGCCGATGAACATCAACTACGGCCTCCTGCCGCCGATCGAGCCGCCGCGGCACGGCGCCGACGGCAAGCGTCTGCCGCACAAGGAGCGCGGGCGGGCCAAGAAGCGGCTGATGGGCGAGCGCGCCCTGGCCGACCTCGATGCCTGGACCTCCGCGGCGCCGGCGCTCGCGGCGGAATAGACGCCATGTGCTAGGATCCCGGCGCCCACGGAAGCCTTTGCCATGAGCCGTTCCTCCGCCCTGCTCGCCTCGCTGCTGTTCCTGTTCGTCGCGCCGGGCACGGTCGCAGGCCTCGGACCCTGGTGGATCAACGGGTGGCGTCTGCATGAGGGGCCCTGGGCGGTGCGGCTGGCCGGCGTCGCGATGATCGCCGGCGGGCTCTACCTGCTCCTCGAGTGCTTCGGCCGTTTCGCCGTGCAGGGGCGCGGCACGCCGGCGCCGATCGCCCCGCCCCGGCGCCTGGTGGTGAGCGGTCCGTACAGGCGCGTGCGCAACCCGATGTACGTCGCCGTCGTGGCGATCATCCTCGGCCAGGCCGCGCTGTTCGAGGATCTCCGGCTCGTCGTCTATGGCGCGGCCATCTGGCTGGCGTTCCATCTGTTCGTGCTGCTCTACGAAGAGCCGACCTTGCGGCGCGCCTATCCGCAGGACTACGCCGCCTTCGCCGCAGCCGTTCCGCGCTGGAGGCCCCGGATCAGGCGTTGGCGCGCCGAGGCCTAGATCTTCCCGCGCGCCACGGCGATGGTCAGCCGCAGGCGCCTGGCGAAGTCGTTCTGCGCCGGTCGGCCGGCGAGCGCGGCGTGGGCCACCGCGGGGAAGGCCGCGACGCTGAGGTTGCGGGACGCGCTGCGGGCGGCGTGGATCACCTTGAGGAACGTGGGGCGAAGCCCGGGATTGTCGGCCAGACGCTTGCCGAGCGACCAGGCCGAACCGCCGGCCAGGGCCATCTTCGCCTCGGTCGCCGGGTCGAGCACCTGGGCGGCGAGCTGGGCGGCGAGGCCCCCGGTGTCGCGGGCCCAGTCGAGCACCTCGCCCTCGCTCATCGGCGACGGATCGAGCTCGCGGTAGCGGGCGTCGATCATGGTCTCCAGGGGCTCGCGCTTCAGGCCGCGCCGCTCCACCGCGGCGGCGAGCGCCTGGGCGGCCGGATGCTGGCGCACGGCGCGGCCCTCGAAGATTTCGTCGAGCGCCTCGCGCCACCAGGTCAGGCGCATTTCGCCGAGCAGCGCGTTCGACGCGACCTTCGGGGCCCGCGCCAGTTCATGGTCAAAGGCGTAGAGCGCGATCACGTCGGCGCGCGCCGGGGCCGGGCCGATGAACCGGCTGGAAAGCCAACGGTCGGGGTCCACACGGCGGATCAGCGCGTCGAGGTCGCTGTCCTGGAGATTCGGGGTGTCGGGCTCGCTCATCGGCGGTTCAATGCAAAAGGCCCGCCAAGCCAGGCGGGCCTTCCGAGTTCCAAAACGGCTCGGCGATCAGCCGAAGACTGTCTGGTTCATGGTCATGGTCACCAGCATCGGCACCGAAAGGAAGGTGTTGATGCGGGAGAAGATCATCGCCTTGCGCCCGGCCGCGGCCTTGGCGTCGGCGTCGCCCTCGACGATGCCGAGCGCGATCTTCTGCGCCGGCCAGATGAAGGCCCAGACGTTGATCATCATGATGATGCCCAGCCACATGCCCAGACCGATGAAAGAATGCGCCGGGGATGGCGGGGTCTCGGCGAAGCCCAGGGCCAGGGCCTGGATCAGATAGCTGCGCGAATAGGCCAGGATCAGGCCCATCAGCACGGTGAACAGCGCCGCCCAGCGGAACCAGAACAGGGCTTCCGGCGCGATGTACTTGGACACCGCCGGCTTCAGCTCGGCGGGGATTTCCGGCATTTTCCGGATCTGGACGAAATTGAAGTACCAGAGCAGCCCAATCCACATGATGCCGAACAGCACGTGCAGCCAGCGGAAGACGGCCTGCCAGAAGACCTGGTGCGCGCCGCCATCGTGCATGTAGTACCCGGCCACGATGACCAGGGCCAAGATGAAGCTGACAATCAGCGTGTTGCGGAGATTGGAAAGTAGTCCAGCCATCGTAGCGCCCTCGTGATTCCTACCCTGGCCGCAGGTATAGGGCGTTTTGACGCAGGCGGGAACGGCTCAGACGGCGATCAGCGCGGCGGCCACGCGGCGGCCCTCCGAAGTCAGCACATTGTAGAGGCGGGCCGCCGACGGCGTGTCCATGAACTCCAGGCCCATGCCGGCGCCCAGGAGCGCTTCGCGGATCGCGCGCGGCGGCTGGGCGTTGCGGGCGCCGACCCCGAGCAGCAGGAACTCGACCTCCGCCCGTCCCGCTTTCAGCACCGGCTCGAGGCTCTCGGCGGTCAGCTCGGCAAGCGAGGTCACGGGCCACGGCTGGGCCTGGTCGGCGACGATCAGCAGGGAGCCGGCATGCCACTCGCCCGACAACCTGAAGCCGCCGTCCCCATAGGCGTCGATGGAAGGCGCGTCGCGGGCCAAGGGCGGCCCTCGCCTAGCGGACGGTGGCGGGTTTCAGCGGCTCGGCCTCTTCATCCGCGCGCTTGACGCCCCAGAGCAGGATCACCGGGGCGGCGATGTAGATCGACGAATAGGTCCCGATGGCGATGCCGAACAGCAGGATCACCGACAGGCCGAAGAGCGATGGGCCGCCGAAGACGGCCAGCGCCACCAGGGCCAGGACCGCGGTCAGGCTGGTGATGATGGTCCGCGTCAGCATCTCGTTGATCGACATGTCGATCACCTCGTCCAGCGGCATGCGCTTGTACTTGCGCAGGTTCTCGCGGAACCGGTCGAACACCACGACGGTGTCGTTCATGGAATAGCCGATGATCGTCAGGATCGCGGCGACCGCGCGCAGGTCGAACTCGATGTAGTTCCTCAAGAGCGCCATCATCCCGAAGGTCAGGAAGACGTCGTGGAACAGAGCCGCGACCGCGCCCAGCCCGAACTGCAGTTCGAAGCGGAACCAGATGTAGAGCAGCATCAGGAGGATCGCGAGGCCAAGGCCGATCAGGCCCGAGCTCATGAGCTCGCCGGACACCTTTGGGCCCACCACGTCGGTGCGGGTGAATTTCACGGTGCCCAGCGTCTGGGTGAGGTGGCTCTGTGCTATGGCCACCGTCTTGGTGATGTCCGCGCCGTGCGGAGCCTGGAACCGCACGATGGCCGCGGACGGCGCGCCGCCGCCTTGCACCACCAGGTCGCCAAGACCCATGCCGCCCAGCGCGTCGCGCACCTTGGCGGTGTCGACGGCGTTCGGCGCCGTGGAAAGCTCCAGCACGGTGCCCCCCGCGAAGTCGATGCCGCAGGCCAGGCCGCCGCACGGAGGCTTGAAGGGATAGAGGGAGAAGAACAGGGACGCGGCGATCGCCACCACCGAGAGGCTGGAGAACACCTTCGCCAACCGCACGAACCGGAAATGCGTCCGGACCGGCAGGACCTTGATGAGGGGCCAATATTTCAAAGCTAAGGCTCCCTTACGCGATCGGCAGCGTCTTCGGCCGGGTGGCGCGGAACCACCAGGCGAGAAGCACTTGGGTGACGAGGACGGCGGAGAACACGGTGGTGAGCACGCCGATCGCGAGCGTCCAGGCGAAGCCCTTCACCGGCCCCGAACCGAACGAGAACATGATGGCCGCCGACAGCAGGTGGGTCATGTTGGCGTCGAGGATGGTGCCCATGGCGCGCGAGAAGCCCGCCTCCATGGAGCCGATCAGGGTGCGGCCGGCGCGCAGTTCGTCGCGCATCCGCTCATAGATCAGCACGTTGGCGTCCACCGCCACGGCGAGCGTCAGGATCAGGCCGGCGATACCCGGCAAGGTCAGGGTCGCCTGGGTGAAGCTCATGATGCCGATGATCATCACGGCATTCACGGCCAGCGCGATCAGGGAAATGCCGCCGAACAGGACGCCGTAGATCAGCAGCATGAAGACCATGGTCGCCGCCAGGCCCACGATGGCCGAGGTGGTGCCGGCCTTGACGGCGTCCGCGCCGAGCTCGGCCCCCACCGTCCTCTGCTCCTCGACCTTCATCGGCGCCGGCAGGGCGCCCGCCCGCAGCAGCACCGCCAGGTCGTTGGCGCTCTCGACGGTGAAGTGGCCGTGGATCTGTCCCGAACCGCCTTGGATGGCGCTTTCGATGACAGGCGCGGAGATCACCTTCTTGTCCAGAACGATGGCGAAGCGTTTGCCGATGTTCTGGCGGGTGATGTCGCCGAACTTCCGCGAGCCGATGCCGTTGAAACGGAAGGACACCACCGGCTGGTTGGTCTGTGAGTCGAAGGTCGACTGGGCGTTAGTCAGCATCTCGCCAGTGACCACCTGCCGCCGCTTCACGAGATAGCTGGCCTGAACGCCGTCGGTCGAGGGCAGGACCTCGTCGCCGGGCGGGACGCGGCCGGAGGCCAGGTCGGCCGGCGAGGCGGTCTCGTCGACCATCTGGAAGCTCAGCTTGGCCGTCTGGCCGATGATGTTCTTCAGCTTGTCCGGGTCGCTCTCGCCCGCGGCCTGGATGTCGATGCGATCCTTGCCGCGGCGGGAGATGTCGGGCTCCTTGGTGCCCATCTGGTCGATCCGCCGGCGGATGACCTCGATATTCTGCTCCACCGCCTTGTTGGTCTCGGCGTCGAACGCCTCGGGCACGAAGGCGATGCGGATGCGCTGATCGGGCCCGGCATTGACGTTGACGTCGCGCCCGCCCGGAACGCCGGCCAGCGGCGCGCCGATGGTCTGGCGCAGCGCATTGAGCGCCGGGGTCACCTGGGCCGGATCGGTGATCCGCAGGCCGATCTCGCCGTTGGTGACCGCCAGGTCGGTGAAGGCGATCTGCTTGTCCCGGAAGGTCGTGCGGACATCCTCGGCCATGTTGGTCAGCCGCTCGTTGCGCAGCGCCACGGTGTCGACCGAATAGAGCAGGTCGGAGCCGCCCTGCAGGTCCAGGCCCAGGTGGAGGGTGCTCTTCGGCATGAACGGCGGCAGGCTGTCGCGGACATGCGCCGGCAGCAGGTTCGGCAGGGTGAACAGGAGGCCGAAGATCGTCGCCAGGAGGACGAGGACCACCTTCCAGCGGGCAAGATTCATCATGACGGGGGCGGCCGCCTCAGGTCTTGGAGTCGTTGGCCGGCGCCGGCGCGCCGCGGGCCTGCACCTCGGAGATCATGCCCTTGCGCACCTTGACGGTGACGCCGGTGGCGATCTCGACGCCCACGTCGGCGTCCTCGACGCGGACGATCTTGCCGTGCACGCCGGACGAGAGGACGACATTGTCCCCGCGCTTGAGGCCGGCCAGCATCGTCTGGTGCGCCTTCATCCGCCGCTGCTGCGGACGGATCATCAGGAAATAGAACAGGACGACCAGGCCGATCAGCGGCAGGAACTGGATCAGCATCTCCTGCGGGCCGCCGCCTCCGGCTGCGCCGCCAAGGGCTTGGGCATAGGCTGGGGTGGCGAACATGGCCTCTCCGGAAAGCAGCATTGCGGGGCCCTTGAAGGGGTCCCGGTTCGAAGTCGGCGGAAGCTATGCGCTGCGACCCGGTTTTGCAATGGAACCCCCTTTTTTGCCCGAAGGAAGTTGAGCGCGTCCCATTCCACGGTTGAGTTTTGCCGCGAGGCGCTCGGCGGGTTAAGCGTCGCAGCGATGACTCATGACCTGGAACCTGTCCTGGCGCGTATCGCCGAGGCCCTTGAGCGGCTGGCGCCGGCGCGCGCCGTGGAGCCCGCGTTCGACGCCGCGCGACTCTTCCGCCACGACCCCGCCACAGGCGCCTTCCACGCCGCGCCGGACTATCCGCTGCCCCTTGAGGCCCTGGTCGGGGTCGACCGGCAGAAAGAGCGCTTTGTCGAGAACCTGCAGCGGTTCGCGGACGGCCTGCCCTGCAACCACGCCCTGCTCTGGGGCGTGCGCGGCACCGGCAAGAGTTCGCTGGCCAAGGCCGCCTTCATGGACGTCGCCAGGCGCGCGCCCGGCCTGAAGCTGGTGGAGGTGGACCGCGACCAGGTGACGGCGCTGCCCGGTCTCTTCGACGTCCTGCGGGCGCGGCCGGAGCGGTTCCTTGTGCTCTGCGACGACCTGTCCTTCGAAGAGGGCGCCGCGGCGGCCAAGGCGCTGAAGTCGGCGCTCGAAGGCGGGGTGTCCGGGCCGCCGGCCAATGTGTTCTTCGCGGCCACGTCGAACCGCCGGCACCTGATGCCGCGCGCCCACGCCGAGGACCGCGGCCTGATCGCCACCGCCGAGGACGCGGAAGAGGAAGTCAGCGTCTCCGACCGCTTCGGGCTGTGGATCGGCTTCCCGCCCATGGACCAGGCGACCTACCTGGCCGCCGTCCAGGGCTATGCGAAGCGCTATGGGCTGAAGACCCCCGACCTCGACCGCCGCGCCCTGCAGTGGGCCCAGCTGCGCGGCGCGCGCTCCGGCCGGGTGGCCTGGCAGTTCATCCGCGACCTGGCGGGTGAGCTGGGGAAGGACCTTCCGCTATAGAGCGCCATCCCTCCCCTAAAGAGGAGGGATGATTTCTACTTCGGCAGCACGAGCTTCGGGTCGACCGGGCGGGCGCGGTCGACGCCGTAGCGGACCTCGAAGTGAAGCTGCGGCTCGGGCACGCCGCCGGACGAGCCGGCCTGGCCGATCTGCTGGCCCTGGGTGACCTTCTGCTGCGCCTTCACATCGATGCGGCTGAGGTGGCCGTAGGCGGTCACCCAGCCGTCCGCGTGCTTGATCAGCACGAGGTTGCCGAAGCCCGGCACCTGGTCGCCTGCATAGACCACGTCGCCGTCGGCGGCGGAGCGGACCACCGCGCCGGCCTCGGCCTGGATATTGATGCCGTCGTTGCGCTGTCCGGCCGGCTTGACCCCGAAATCCGAGAGGATCTCGCCCCGTAGCGGCCAGAGGAAGCGGCCCTTGCCCATCTGCGAGATCTGGGCGTCGGTGGGGGCCGGCGGGGCGTTTGGCGCCGCCGCAGGGGGCGTCATTGGCGTGGCCGCCGGCGGGACGTAGGGCCTGGGCGTCGAACCCGAGGGTTCATAGGGCTGGGGCCGCGAGGGCAACTGCGATGACGGCTCGAACGGACGCGGGGCGATGTGCGGAGGCTCGGAGGCTTCGGATGCGCGCACGCCGCCGCGGTCGCGATAGCCGTCCGGAAGGTACACCTTCTGTCCCGGGCGCACGGTGGTGCGGCGGCGCGGCATGTCGTTCTCGATGCGCAGGCGATCGACGCTGACGCTGAAGCGCTGGGCGATCAGCGCGAGCGTATCGCCAGGCTGGGCGATGTAGGCGTGCTCGGTGAACTTCGGCCCCTTGAGCACCTGGCCAGGAGTCAGCGCCGTGCCCTTGAGATGGTTGTCGGCCTTCAGCTGGCTGACGTCGGTGTCGAGCTTGGCGGCGATCTTGTCGAGGGTGTCGCCCTTTTTCACCCGATAGCTCTCGGGGCCGCCCTGCGAGGTCACCACCTTGCCGGTCACCAGCCGACTGCCCAGGGAGGCTGTGTCGTCGGACGCCTCCGGCGCGGCCTTGCCCTTGCGCCCCTTGGCCCGGCGAGCCGGCGGGGCGTCGGAATTGGCGGCGCTCTCGTCCGCCGCCAGGACGGCGGGCGCGACGAAGTCGGACGGCAGCCGGATCTGCTGGCCGGGGCGAATCTGGGTCTTGGCCGAGAGGCTGTTCTCGTCGCGCAGTTCCTCGACCGAGACGTGGAAGCGCTTGGCGATCGAGAAGACGGTGTCGCCGTTGGCCACCACATAGGCCTTCTTGGCGACCGCGGGGCCTTTCAGCACGTCACCCGGCTGCAGCAGGCTGTTCTTCTTGAGCTTGTTGGCGCTCATCAGCTCGGCGACGGAGGTGTCGAGCTTGTCGGCGATCTTCTCGAGGGTGTCGCCCTTCTTGACCACATAGGCCGCGCGCTCGCCCTTCAGGGTGACGATCTTGCCGTTGGCGGCCTTGGGCGCCTCCTTGGCGGCGTTGTGATGCGAGCGCGCCAGCGCCGGACCGGCGCAAAGCGCCGTGGTCGCCAGTAGGATCAGGGCCGATCGCTGGAGGAAATGCGTCATCGCCGCTCCGGTAGTGAACATGGGCATGAGTCGGGGCGCCACGGTTGATGATGGGTTAAGGCATCTGCCCCGACCGAGCTGCGAACCGCCGCAGGCCCCACACGTCTTCGTCAAAGTTCCTTCGCCACCCCGTCGAGCAAGGGCACGAACCGCACGTCGGTCAAGGCCTCGATCTCGAAGCCCCCCTTGCCGTCGCCGGTATAGCGCCGAAGGCTCTGGACCGGCCCCTTTCCGATGGGGGCCACCAGGATTCCGTTCGGCTTCAACTGGCTCAGCAAAGCCTTCGGCTCATCAGAGGCCGCGGCTGTGACCATAATGCGGTCGAAAGGCGCCTGCTCCGGCCAGCCGTCTCCGCCGTCGCCGAACCGGGTGATGACGTTGGTCAGGCCCAGCGCCTTGAAGCGGGCCTCGGCCTCGCGCATCAGGGTGCGGTAGCGCTCCACGGTGTAGACCAGCCGCGAGAGCTTGGAGAGGATCGTGGTCTGGTAGCCGCTGCCGGTGCCGATCTCCAGCACCCGGTCGCGCTTGTCGACCTTCAGGGCCTGGGTCATCAGGCCGACGATGAACGGCTGGCTGATGGTCTGGCCGCAGGCGATCGGCAGGGCCGAATCCTCGAACGCCCGTTCCTTGAAAAGGTCAGGAGTGAAGGCTTGCCTCGGCGTCGTCTCGATGGCGTTCAGCACCGCGGCCTCGCTGACGCCTTGCGAGCGCAGGGCGAGGATCAGGCGGGCCAGCCGCGTGTCGGCCGTGTCTTCGTCTTTCTTCGCCATCGTCAGGCCTTGCCCAATTCAAGCATGCGGGGGTGGGCCGCCCAGAACGCCACGCAGCTTGTGCACTGACTCGGCGTGCGTGAGGTCGATATGCAGCGGCGTCACCGAGATCTTGCCGTCGTAGAGCGCACGCAGGTCCGTGCCGTCGGCCGGCTTCGAGCGCTCCTGACGGAAGCCCATCCAATAGTAGTCGCGGCCGCGCAGATCCGTGCGCTTTTCCGCTATGCGGATGTGGGCGTCGCGGAAGCCCTGGCGGGTGACCTCCACCTCGGCGATTTCCGCGACCGGCCGGTAGGGGAAGTTGATGTTCATCACGACGTCGTCCGCCCAGCCCACCTCCATGAGCCGGCGGATGATGCCCGGCGCGAAAGCCTCCGCGGGCTCGTAGCCGCGGGCGCCTTCGTGGAAGCCCATCTGCGACAGGGCGATGCCCCGCACCCCCAGCGCCATGGCCTCGATAGCCCCGGCCACCGTCCCGGACATGGTGACGTCCTCGGCGAGGTTGGCGCCGCGGTTGACCCCGGAAAGCACCAGGTCGGGCTTTGCGCCCTCGACGAGTTCATGGATGCCGAGCATCACGCAGTCGGTGGGCGTGCCGGAGGTGGAGAAGCGGCGCTCGTCCAATTGCCGCACGCGGATCGGGTCGGAGAGCGTCAGCGCCCGGCTGGCCCCCGACCGCTCGGCGTCCGGCGCGCAGATCCAGACGTCGTCGGAGAGCTTGGCCGCGATCCGCTCCAGCGCGGCCAGGCCCTCGGCGTGGATCCCGTCGTCGTTGGTCAAAAGGATGCGCATCTAAAACCCGCTCATCCCTTCCCCCCGATATGGGTCAGGCCCGGCAGGTAGGGATGCAGGGCCTGGGGGATGGCGATGCGGCCGTCCTCGTCTTGGTAGTTCTCCATCACGGCCACGAGCGTGCGGCCGACCGCCAGGCCGGAGCCGTTCAGGGTGTGGACGAAACGCGTGCCCTTCTCGCCGGCGGCCTTGGTGCGGGCGTCCATGCGGCGGGCCTGGAAGTCCCCGCAGTTGGAGCAGGAGCTGATCTCGCGGTAGCGCCCCTCCGAGGGCAGCCAGACCTCCAGGTCGTAGGTCTTCCTGGCGCCGAACCCCATGTCGCCGGTGCAAAGCAGCATGGTGCGGAACGGCAGTTCCAGCCGCTTCAGGATCGCCTCGGCGCAGGACACCATGCGCTCGTGCTCTTCCTCGGACTTGTCGGGGGCGGTGATCGAGACCAGCTCGACCTTGTAGAACTGGTGCTGGCGGATCATGCCGCGGGTGTCCTTGCCCGACGCGCCGGCCTCCGAACGGAAACAGGGGGTGAGCGCGGTGTAGCGGAGCGGCAGTTCCTCCTGCGCGACGATCTGATCCATCACCAGGCTGGTCAGCGGCACCTCGGCCGTGGGGATCAGCCATCGGCCGTCGGTTGTGCGGAACAGGTCGTCGGCGAACTTCGGAAGTTTGTCGGCGCCGTAGGCGGCCGCATCGTTGACCAGCAGCGGCGGAGAAACCTCCGTGTAGCCGTGCTCCGTGGTCTGGAAATCCAGCATGAACTGGCCGAGCGCGCGTTCGAGCCGGGCGAGCTCGCCCTTCAGCACCGTGAACCGCGAACCGCTCATCCGTGCGGCGGCTTCGAAGTCCAGCAGGCCCAAGGCCTCGCCAAGGTCGGTGTGGTCTTTCGGCTTGGCGATGGCGAACGGCGTGCCCCAGCGGCGCACCTCGACGTTGGCGTGCTCATCCTCGCCCGCCGGCACGTCGGGGGCGGGGATGTTCGGCAGGCCGGCGAGCAGGTCGTGGAGCGCCTGGGCGGCGTTGCGCTCCGCCTCGCTCTCGGCTTCCAGCCTGGCCTTCAGCGCCTCGACCTGCGCCATCAGCCGTGCGGCCTCGGCCTCGTCCTTGGCGGCCTTGGCGGCGCCGATCTTCTTGGAGGCGTCGTTGCGCTCGGCCTGGGCGGTCTGCCAGCCGGTCTGGGCGGCGCGCAGCTTGGCGTCGAGGTCGGTGATCTGGGCCACCAGCGCCGCACCGGACAAGCCCCTCGCATCCCAACCCTTGATGTAGGCTTCAGGCGTTTCGCGAATGGCTCGAATGTCGTGCATGAAGATCGCTGACTTTGGGCGGAGCGGCCCTCTCTAGAGCGCGTTGGCATGGGCGCCAAGCCAAGGAGGGGCGCCAAGCCAAGGAGGGGGGCCAAGCCAAGGAGGGGCGCCAAGGCTCACTCAGGTCACGGTCACGCCCCGCGCGTCATCTTCCTTCTTCCGGCGCAGCTCGATGAGCCAGACGCAGCCGATCGAGATGAAATAGAGCCCGATGATCGGCACCGAAAGCAG
>FTAI01001280.1_pt1 | contig 12842 bp, 11 predicted proteins | sample 1638941 | NCBI WGS metagenome assembly FTAI01 (sample SAMEA3914813, study PRJEB12502) | metagenome | biome: forest; material: soil | place: Canada | collected 2011-07-07 | depth 0.3 m | reverse complement strand
GCCGAGGTCAGTGGCTCGGCGGGGAACGTCAACTACTTCGTCTCCGGCAGCTATCTACGCAACGACCTCGGCATCGAGTCGCCCGACGGCCGGGTCAACCCCCTGCATGACCGCACTGAGCAGTTCCAGGGCTTCGCCTATCTGGAAGACACCCTCAGCGACTCGACCCGGGTCTCGGCGATCTTCGGGACCTCCAACCAGCGCTTCCAGATTCCGGACCTTGCCGGCGGGGTGAACGGCGGCCTGACCTTCGGCCCCAACCGATCCGACCCTGAACCCGCCCCTGACCGTGAACGGCCAGACCGACTATCCCAGCCAGCAGCTGAACGAGAACCAGCGCGAGGCGACCCAGTACGGCGTCGTCAGCCTGCTGCACACCGCCGACAAGCTGACCACCCAGGTCTCCCTGTTCGCCCGCTACTCCACCCTCGACTTCTCCCCCGACGTCCTGGGCGACCTGCTCTACAACGGCATCGCCCAGCGCGCCTCCAAGAGCGACACCGCCGGCGGCGTCCAGGCCGAGGGGGTCTATCACCTGACCGAGTCGCACACGGTGCGGGCCGGGATCATCGCCCAGATCGACCGGTCGACCAGTCAGACCACCTCCCAGGTCATCCCCCTCGATCCGGTCACCGGCCTGCAGACGACCCAGACCCCGTCGACCATCATCGACAACGGCGCGCGCACCGCCGAGACCTTCAGCGCCTATTTGCAGGACGAGTGGAAGCTCGCTGAGCCCCTGACTCTGAACTATGGCCTGCGCTACGACCAGATTCAGGCCTTCCGGAACGAGAACCAGCTCAGTCCGCGGATCAACGCGGTCTGGACCGCGACCCCCACCACGACGGTGCACGCCGGCTACGCCCGCTACTTCTCGCCCCCGCCGTTCGAGCTCGTGGGCGGCGGCACGGTCAGCAAGTTCAGCAACACCACCGCCGCCGCGCCCAACACCCTGGACACCACCCCCTACGCCGAACGCGCCCACTATTTCGATGTGGGCGTCTCGCAGAAAGTGCTGCACGACCTGACCCTCGGGGTCGACAGCTACTACAAGATATCGAAAAACCTGGTCGACGAAGGCCAGTTCGGCGCCCCGATCATCGAGACCCCGTTCAACTATGTGGACGGGCGTCAATACGGCGTCGAATTCAGCGCGGCCTACGCCCACGGGCCGCTGTCGGCCTACGCCAACCTGGCTTTGGAGAAGTCGCAGGGCCGGACCATCGACTCCAGCCAGTTCAACTTTGGCCCGGATGAGCTGGCCTATATCAAGACCCACTACATCTATCTGGACCACGATCAGACGGCGACGGCCTCCCTGGGCGGCTCCTATCTGTGGCGGGGCACGCGGTTCGGCGGCGACCTGATCTATGGCAGCGGCCTGCGCGCCACCGGCGCCGACGGCGTGCCCAATGGCGTCCACCTGCCGGGCTACGCCCAGGTCAATCTGGCCCTGTCGCACCGGTTCGAGACCGCGCCCGGCGGCGCCCTGGAGGTGCGGCTCGACGTGATCAACGCCTTCGACGAGGTCTATAAGATCCGCGACGGCACCGGTGTCGGCGTCGGCGCGCCGCAGTACGGACCCCGCCGCGGGGTGTTTGTCGGCCTGACCAAATCTTTCGGCTGAGCCGGCGGGACACGCCCGGCGCGCACACGCGCGATGGCGAGCTTTTGACGGCCAATTTGAATTTCAGCCTTGAAACCTTTGTGTTCGGGCGCCGTTCATCTGCGTATTGTCACTGAGAGGGCGGATAACACGCCCGACCGCGGAACAAGCGGAGCCTCAAGGGATTTAAGCGCCATGAACAGGAAGTCACTGATGAACGGTCCGTCGTGCGTGATGCTCGCCGCCGCCGTCGCCACCCTGGGCCTCGCCGCCTGCAACAACAACGGCGCAAGCTCAAGCTCCGCCCCGGCGGCCGACGCCAGCCAGGCCCCGTCGCCCCTCGCCGCGGTCCAGCTTTCGGACACCTCCCAGCCGATGACCGCGGCTCCGGGCGCCGATCAGCTGCCGCCGGCGCCTCGCGCCCGCATCGCCCGATTGGCCCAGCCCCAACAGGGATACGCCTTCGCCGACGAGGGCTATCAGATGAACCAGGCCTTCGGCGACGCGCCGCCCGACTACTCGGTCGACTACAACGGCGTGCATCCGTGGGTGTGGCGCGGCGATGACGACTCCATGCGGGTGGTCGAGCCGACCCCCGACGGTGATCGCTACTATTATTACGAGCGGGGCTCGGACTATCCGTACCTGGTTCGCGACCACGGCTACAGCTACGGCTACCAGGGCGGCGTGCTTGTGGTGGTCTATGACAGCCGCGGCCGGGCGATGCCGCCGCAGTATGTCGACCAGCGCGCCGACATGGCCGGCCGCTATCTGGCCCGCGCCCGCGAAATCTACGCCGCCACGCGCCGCCAGCAGCGCCAGGCCGTGGCCGAGGCCAATTGGCGGGCCCGCAGGGATGCCATGGCCGCCGAACGCGGCCGGTGGGCGCAAAGCGTCAACGACGATCCGGACTGGCGCGACTACCACGCCCAGCACGATCAGCAGGACCAGGCGCGCTGGGACCAGGAACGCTATCGCCGCGAAGCCGAGGCCGCCCGCGTGGCCCAGGCCGAGAACGACGCCGCCGCCGCCCAGCGCTATTGGCAGGCCGCCCAACAGACCCAGGCCTACCAGCATCACGACCAAGGCGGCGGCCGTCCCGGTGGGCAGGGCCAAGGTCGTGGTCAGGACCAGCAGGCGCAGGGCCAGGGGCCCGGCCCTCAAGGCCAGCCGCCGGCCGGTCGCGGACCGGACCAGGGTCGCGGTCCCGACCAGGGTCATGGACCGGGTCAAGGCCAGGCCCAAGGCTTCGTTCCGCAGCAAGGCGCCGCGGGCCCCTCGGGCGGCGGCATGCACGCCGGGCAGGGCGGTTCCCACTTCCCGGGCGGACAAGGCCAGGGTCAGGCCGTGCAGCCGGGATCCAACGCCGCCGCCTTGGCGGCGCAGCAGCGGGCGCAGGCTGACGCGGCGCGGACACAGGCCGCCCAACAGCGGGCGCAGGCCTTGGCCGCTCAGCAGGCCCAGGCTCAGGCCGACGCCGCTCGCCAGGCCCAGGCGCGCGCCCATGACCAGCAGGCTTCCGCCCAGGCCCAGGCCGCCGCGGCCCGCCAGGCCCAGGCGCAAGCCCAGCAGGCGTTAGTGCGGGAGCACGCCCAGGCCGACGCGGCTCGCCAAGCCCAGATGCGCGCCCATGACCAGCAGGCGGCCGCCCAGGCCCAGGCCGCCGCGGCGCGTCAGGCTGAGGCGCAGGCCCATCAGCAGGCGCTGGTCCAGCAGCACGCCCAGGCCGACGCCCTTCGCACCCAGGACGCGGCTCGTCAGGCGCAGTTGAAGGCCCGCCAGGACCAGGCCGCCCAGCAACAGTCGCAGGCCGCGGCCCGCGCCGTCGCCGATCGGCAGGCGGCTCAGCAGCACGCCGCCGCCGCCCAGGCTGAAGCCGCCCGCGCCGCCGCGGCCAAGGCACAGGCCGCCCAGGCCCACGCAACGGTGGTGGCGGCGAAGCCGAAGCCGAAACCGACGCCGGATGGTGATCACTCCAAACCCGGCACGCCCCAGCAGTAGCCTAGAGGCCGTCAGGTCGGCGTTCGCGCCGGCTTGACGGCCGCACGGCCGCGCCGCAAAGGCTTCCTTGCCCGCCCGCAAGGAACCGCCATGGCCGACAAAGCCGCCTACGACGCGCTGATCTTCGATCTGGGTGGCGTGATCGTGCCGCACGACAACACCGTGCTGGCCGCACGGCTCGTCTCGCGCTGTTCGGCCCCGGACGCGGCGCAACGGCTGAACGCCGTCGCCCACGCGGCCAGCTACGGCAATGGCCAGCGAACCATCGCCCATTTGCACGGCGAACTTGTCGACGGCCTTGGATACGACGGCGATTGGCCGCGGTTCGTCGAGGATTGGTGTTGCCACCTGTCCCTCGACCCGTCGATGCTGGCCCTCGTTGAGCGTCTCGCCGCGCGCTACCGCGTGATGCTGTTCTCCAACACCAACCAGGAACACTGGGACCACGCGGTAAGATCAAGCGACGGCCGGTTGGGCCGGCTCGAGGCCTATCTCAGCCACGAAATCGGCGACCTGAAGCCCGCTCTGAGCGCCTTCGCCCTGGTGGCGTCAAAGGCCGGCGTCGATCCCGGCCGCTGCCTCTTCATCGATGATCGGCTGGACAATGTGGAGGCCGCGCGCCGGGCCGGCTTCCATGCCGAGGTCTTCACCTCCCAGGCGGCCCTCGAAGACCTGCTCCAGGGGGCGGGGATGGCGACGGCCTGACCGGCCGCCTCTCACCGTCCGTTAACGGCCCGCGTGTCATGGTTACGTCGCCGCCATTGGAGCGCGGCGGCAACGACCGGAGGCCGCCTTGGGCCAGGCCACAGCTTCCCTGCGGCGACGCGCCGTGATCGTTGACCCGGCGTTGGTGGCGCGCGCGGAAGCCGCGCTGGACCGCCTGTCTGTCCATTTCGGACCCTGGATGAACGAGGAACTGGGGTTGCTCTACGCCGCCCGCGCCCGCGTCCACAATGAAGGGCTCAACCCGGACACCGGCGAACATCTCAGCCTCCAGGTCCATGAGGTGAAGGGACTGGCGGCGACCTTCGGCTTTCCGATCATCACCCACATCGCCGGCTCGTTGTGCAAACTGGTCGAAGATCCCGACACCCGCCTCGGCGCGCCGATGTTCCTGGTCGATGCGCACATCGACGCCATCGCCGCCGCTCTGCGCGCCAATATCCGAGACCTCGACCACCCGATCAGCGTCGCCCTGATCAGCGAGCTGCAGGCGCGGGTGCGCGAGGTGATCTAGGCGCGCGGGCGAGTGTTTCACGTGAAACATCGTCACCATCGGAATTTATGTTCCGGCTAAAGTATGTTGAAAATAAATAGGAATATGCGCTAATGGGTGAAGCGCTTCGCAAAAAAGTGCCGTATAGGCACTTTTGGTTTGACGCCTTGGCGAATCCAATCTAGAACCTGAGCACGGTCGCGAAGTGTGTCCGGGCGGCCTTCCCGCAAAAGCGAAGGTCGCCGCGAGCCGCGGCATGAACGGCGCCCGACACCGTCAGAGCGCGCCGCCCCCCAACGCCCGGCCCAGGTTGGTATCCACCATGACCCTTCGCGACCACCCCGATAATGCGGGTCCATCCGCGCGCCCGAAGCGATCTCAAGCGTCCAAGGGAGAGGCCCCGCTATTCACGGTGGTCCCTCGGTCCTCGGCGCCCAAAGACGCGACGGGCAGGCTCCTCGAGAATAGTGACGAAGAATTGGTGGCGCTCGCCGAGTTGGGCGCAGCTCAATGTACCGAGGCGGAGGCCGCGGGAGCGCTTGGACTGACGATCGAGTCGCTCAGTGACCGGCTGAACCGTCGCACCAAGGCGCACGTCGCCTTCGAAAAAGGTCGAAACGCCGGTCTGAAGGCCCTTCGCCAGGCCCAGCTGAAGCTCGCCGAAACCAACGCCTCCGTGGCGATCTTCCTGGGTCGCGTCTACCTGGGCCAATCCGATCGACGGGAGGTCGACCCGCGTGAGTCCAACGAAATCGCGGAAGTCGCGCAAAACGTCCGGGAACGGCTCCGAGCCCTCGTCGCCGAAGCCAACCGAAACCGAGGAGCCTATCCTGGAGGTGATTGACGGGCTGACGAACCCGGCCGCCGCCGGAGCCAATTGGGACTGGTACATCTGGAGCCGCGAGGCCCAGGAGCCGCCCAAGGGCGACTGGCGGTTCTGGCTGATCCTGGCCGGCCGCGGCTTCGGCAAGACCCGGGCCGGCGCCGAATGGGTGAAGGCCCAGATCAAGGACGGCCGCCGCCGGATCGCCTTGGTCGGCCCCACCGCGGCTGATGTGCGCAATGTTATGATCGAGGGCGAGTCTGGCCTGCTCAAGGTGTTTCCGCCGCTGGAACGCCCCGTGCTGCAGGCCTCCCGCCGCCGCCTGGTCTGGCCGGACGGGGCGGTTGCCTTTCTATATTCCGCCGAGGAGCCCGAACGCCTGCGCGGCCCCCAGCACGACGCGGCCTGGGCCGACGAACTGGCCGCCTGGACCTATGGCCAGGAGACCTGGGACCAGCTTCAATTCGGCCTGCGCCTTGGCCCCGATCCGCGAGCGCTGATCACCACCACCCCCAAGCCGACGGCCCTGATCCGACAACTGATCGCCGATCCGGATTGCAAGACAACCCGCGGAACCAGCTACGAAAACCGGATCAACGTCTCCAAGGCCTTCCTTGATCGCCTCTTGCGCCGTTACGAAAACACCCGCCTGGGCCGCCAGGAAATCCATGCCGAGGTCCTCGGCGACGCCCCGGGCGCCCTCTGGCCGCAGGAGACCCTGCTACGTTGCCGCGTCGCCCGTCATCCGGATCTGCGCCGGGTCGTGGTCGCCGTCGATCCGTCCGGCTCCAACGGCGATGATGAGGGCGACCAGCAGGGCATTGTCGTCGCCGGTCTCGGCGTCGACGGCCTGGGCTATGTCCTGGCCGACCGCACCTGTCGCCTGTCGCCGGAAGGGTGGGGCAGGCGAGCGGTGGAAGCCTTCGACGAATTCGGCGCCGACCGCCTGGTGGCGGAAAAGAACTACGGCGGCGACATGGTGCGCTTCACCCTGCAGACGGTGCGCCCCACCGTGCCCGTGACCCTGGTCACCGCCTCCCGCGGCAAGGTGCTGCGCGCCGAGCCGGTCTCGGCCCTCTACGAACAGGGCAGGGTGCGCCACGTCGTTCCCGACCCCGCCGACAACCTCCTGGCCGACCTGGAAAAGGAGCTGCGCCTGGCCACCTCAAACGGCTACTTCGGCGACGGCTCGCCCAACCGCCTCGACGCCCTGGTCTGGGCCCTGACCGACCTCTTCCTGGCGGACGAACCGCCCGGCGCCGGCTACCTGGAACTGGCCCGGCGGGAGACGGCGCGGCTGAACGGCGCCAGCGCCGAGCCCCGTGGCGGCGATCCGGCGCCCGGATCGGTGGAATGGTCGCGGCGTCCTGATGGATAGGCGCCGAGCCGTCTGAGTTCGCTCCCCCGACGCGACGCCTTGAGGCCGCCCAATTGACCGCATAAAGGTGAGAAAGGTCGCGCACGTTCGGGTCGAGCAGGAAAATTCAGAATGGCATTCCAAACGCGGGTCGCAGCCGCGCTGCTGCTGGCCACGCTCTGGTTCGGACCGGCCCTGGCCGACCCCTTGCCAACCGCCCCGCCCCCCGGCGTTCCGGACTCCGATGTGGTCAAGCTCGACCCACGGGCCATCGTCGGAACCCTCGACAATGGACTGCACTACGGGGTGATGCGCCGCGGCGGCACTCGCGACATGACCCTGCTGCTCTACATCAAGGCCGGCAGCGGCAACGAATCGGAAAAGGAGCGGGGCGTCGCCCATTTCCTGGAGCACATGGCCTTCAACGGCTCCAAGCACTTTGCCGCCAATGAGGTCATCCAGGATTTCGAGAGCATCGGCGTGGCCCTGGGCCGCGACCAGAACGCCCAGACCGAATTTCGCTCCACCACCTTCGAACTCGATCTGTCCGAGATCAATGCCGACAAGGTCGATCTGGCGCTGCGCTGGCTGCGCGACGTCGCCGACGGCCTGACCCTCGACCAGGCTGAGGCCGACCGCGAGCGCGGCACCATCATGTCCGAGTATCGCTCGGGCCAGAACGCCGGCACCCAGGTCGAAAAGGACGTCGTCAGCTTTCTCGGCGAGGGCCTGCTTGGCCCCAAACGCGACCCGATCGGAACGCCCGCGACCATCGCCACCATCAACGCCGACACCCTGCGGTCCTTCTACCAGAAATGGTATCGGCCCGAGAGCGCCACGGTGGTCCTGGTGGGCGACGCGCCGCCCGAAGTTCTGAAGGCGCGGGTCGAATCCGCCTTCGGTACGTGGAAAAATCCGACTCCCGCGCCGGCCGAACCCAATCTGGGCAGCGTCCTGCGCCGATCCCTCGACGTGCGGGTGGAAAACGATCCCCACCTGCCCAACGCGGTCAACATCTGCCGGGCCGTCGACAAGGACCCTGTTGAACTGGAGGACGTGAACACCCACCAGCGCGACTTCGTCGACCTGACCTGGACCGCCACCCTGCAGCAGCGGCTGAACCTTCTGACCCAGACGGCGAACCCGCCCTTCGTCGGCGCCAACGTCAGCCGCGAAGAGGCGTTCGATCGCGCCTCCTATTCCTGCGTCAACATCTCGATGCGCGATCAGAACTGGCAGGACGCCGTGCGCAGCGCCGCCGTCGAAACCCGTCGGATGGAGCTCTACGGCATCACCGAGGCCGAGCTGAACCGCACCAAGGCCGAATACGGCGCCTCGATGGACGCCACTGTCGGCGCCGTTGAAACCCTCGCCTCCCGCGGCGTGGCCCAGCTGATGCTGCGCAATCTCACCGGCGCGGGCACCTTCGATACCGCCGAGGAGGATCGCCGGGTCGGCAAGATGGCCATGGACCGCACCTCCAAGGCGACGATCGATGGCAAGTTCAAACGGGTCTGGACCGATGGCTCCGGCCCCCTGATCGTCGTGGTCGGCTCCTCGGCGCCGACCCCGGCCGAGGTCAAGGCCGTATGGAACGCCGCCGTGGCGACGCCGCCCAGCGCCCCCGTCGACCAGAAGGTCCGCCCCTGGGCCTATGGCGATTTCGGCCCGCCGGGCAAGGTCGTCAGCCGCAAGGTCGACGCCGATCTGGACATGACGCGGCTGGAATTCGCCAATGGCGTCAGGGTCAATTTCAAGCAGACCCAGAACGCCTCCGACCAGGTGTCGATCCGCATCCGCTTCGGCGCCGGCCAGCAGGAAATTCCCCAGGCCGACCGGTTCGCCGCCGAGCTTGGCTCGTCCCTGCTGCGCGCCTCGGGCCTCGGCAAGAACGATTTCGAAGATACGGCCCGCGTCTGCGAGGGGCATTCCTGCGATGTCGAAATGGCGATCCGGCGCGACAGCTTCCTGATGGCGGGCGCCACGCGGCCGTCGGACCTGGATGTCGAGCTGCAACTCCTGACCGCCTATCTGGTCGACCCGGGTTTCCGTCCCGAGATCGATGCGCGCTCGACGTCGCTGGTCCAGCAGATGTACCGCTCGGTGGACACCGATCCCGGCTTCGTCGCCAACCTCGCCCGCGAAAAGGTCACCCTGGCGCCCCGCGTCAACGAGTTCCCCAGCCGTGAGGCCGCCCTGGCGATCCGCGCCGCCGACATGGCGCGGGCGCTCAGGGGACCGATCACGACCGACGCCCTGGAGGTGACCATCGTCGGCGACGTGGACGAGGCCACCGCCACCGAGGCCCTGGCCAAGACCTTGGGCGCCATACCGCCCCGCGAACGGCGCAACCGCGTGCTGCCCGGCGCCGCCCACATTCGCTATCCCGCGGCCCTGCCGCCGCCGATCCACGTCGACCACGAGGGACCGCCCGACAAGGCCCTGGTGATGGTGACCTGGCCGCTGTTCGTCTGGACGCCGGAGAAGGTCCGCGAGCAGCGCACTGCGGAGATGCTCGCCGCGATCATGCGCGACCAGATGCTCGATACGATCCGCCACAAGCTGGGCAAGACCTATACGCCGATGGTCGAAGACAGCTTCGATCGCGGCGATGATCAGGCCACGATCGCCGCCCTGATCGAGACCGCCCCGGACAGCACCGAGGTGGTGACCGAGGAAGTCAGGAAGATCGCCAGGCGCCTCGCCGCCGGCGACATCGCCGACGCCGACCTCGAACGCGTGCGCCGCCCGGTGCTCGATTCCGGCGCCACCCGCGAACTGACCAACGAGTGGTGGGTACAGATGCTCGACGGGTCCTGGGCCCATCCGGACCAGATCACCGCCGCGCACAACTGGCAGACCGACTACACCGGCATCACCCTCGCCGAGGTGAAGGCCGAGGCCGCTCGCTGGCTGTCCAAGCCGCCGCTGGTTGTGGTGGCCTCGCCGAAGACGGTGGTGGCCAAGCCTTAGGGCCCCCCGCCTACTTGGCCGCCGTCTTGGCCCGTTCGATCCCTTCGAGAACAAGGGACCGGGCTTCCTCGGCGTCGCCCCAGCGCATGATCTTGACCCACTTGCCGGGTTCCAGATCCTTGTAGTGGGCGAAGAAGTGCTCGATCTGCCGCAGGGTGATCTCCGGCAGGTCGCGGTAGTCTTTCACATTGTCGTAGCGCTGGGTCAGCTTGGCGGAGGGGACGGCGATCAGCTTCTCGTCGCCCCCGGCTTCGTCTTCCATCAAGAGCACGCCGACGATCCGGCAACTCATGATCGCCCCCGGCACGATGGCCCGGGTGTTGGCCACCACCACATCGCAGGGATCGCCGTCGCCGCTTAGGGTGTGCGGAATGAAGCCGTAGTTCCCAGGATAGCGCATCGCCGTATAGAGAAACCGGTCCACGACCAAGGCCCCGGCGTCCTTGTCCATCTCATACTTGATCGGCTCGCCGCCGATCGGCACCTCGATGATCACGTTCACGTCGTGCGGCGGATTGGCGCCAATGGAAACGGCGTCGAGGCGCATGGAGGGCTCCGGAGGTGTGGATTCGCCCCTCTCTAGGCGTTTCGCCCCGCGCTCCGCAACAGACTCTTTTGTGGCGACAATGTGGCCAGGTGGCATAAAGAAGTCGTGTAGATCATGAAATTTCCGTAATAAGTAATGTTACGGCCATGGCGTGTAATGAATGAAATATGACCTCTAATTAATTTGAATCGACTCTGTCTCTGTGACAAATAATCGCGGTCGATTGTCGTTCAATTGCTGAGGTCATGGATATGAAGAGTTTACGTTCGGCCGTACTGGCCGGCGCGTTGGCGACCGCGTCGGTTCTCGCCATCGCTGGTTTCGCCAATGCTCAACCGGCGGATCACCTGTCCGATATGGGCTTCATCGGCGTTGCGCGTTGCGCCGGCCTGGCCGAGGGCAGCCATGTGGACGCCGCGGCCCTCAAGGCCATTCTGGCTCGCGACGAATACAACCACCCCGTCTACGCCCTTGAGCGGGCCGACGAAAAGCGCGCCGAGGCCAAGGGCCAGGCCGCCCGCGCCACCGGCTACGCCAAACAGTCCATCGCCGATGAACTCGCCGGCCCCTGCCAATCCTATCTGAAGGGCTGACTTCGTCTCTCCAGCCCTTCAGGAACGCCCCGCCCGGCCCTGGCGGGGCGTTCGCTTTTTCAGGCTAGGGCAACAACCCCGTTGGCGCGTCGCGCTGAGCCATGACGGCCAGCGCCGGGCTCGCCATCGAGGCGTCGAACCCGGCAAGGATCCGCTGGAAACGCGCCTCGACGAAGGCTTTGAATTCCGGATGGGTGAAGATGTAGAGCTCGTTCGCCTTCACTGCCTCGACCACCCGGTTCGCCACCGGCTCGACGGGAATGCCGTTCAACACCGCTTCGCTGGCGATGCCCGCCACCTCCTCGCCGCCACTGCCCACGTCCGGCCCATAGTCCTGCGGCCGGTTGCGGCGGCTCTCGTGAATGCGAGTGCGCACGAAGCCGGGGCAGAGGATGGAGACCCCGATGTCCTTGTCGGCCAGTTGCGCGGCCCAGCCCTCGCTCATGGCCACCACCGCGAACTTGGTGGCGCAATAGGGCTCCATCCCCGGCGGGCTGACCATGCCGGCCATCGAGGCGGTGTTGACGAAATGGCCGCCCTCGCCATGGCTGGCGATCAGCGGCGCGAAGATTTCCATGCCGTGGACCACGCCCATCAGGTTGACGTCCACGACCCAGTCCCAATCGCGCTCGCTCACCGTGCCGATCAGGCCGCCGGCGGCGACGCCGGCGTTGTTGGCCACCAGATGCACCTTGCCGAACTTGGCGATGGTCTCCAGGGCCGCCGAGCGCAGGGCGTCGCGGTGACTGACATTGGCGATCACCCCCTCGGCGCGGATCTGCTTGCCGCGCAACTGATCCACGGCGGCGGCGAGGGCGGTGGCCTCGATGTCGGCCAGCATGACGTTCATGCCCTCGCGGCCAAAGGCTTCGGCCATGGCCAGACCGATGCCGCTGGCCCCGCCGGTGATGAAGGCGGTCTTGCCGCGAAGGTCACGCATCCTCGTAATCCCTGATCTGTCAGCGGACGGGAGCGCCGCCGTTCGCCAGACGGCTTAGCACTCGGCGGGCCGGATTGAAGGCCTTCGCGCCAAATTTTGCTTTGGAGCCAGTCCATGCCCCCTGACGGCGGCCTTCGCACCTCGCTCAGCTATCGCCTGCAGAGCACGCCGCTTAGCGGGCCCATGGCCGGCGCCGCCTCGGGCGCCTTCCAACCCGCCTGGGGCGTCTACAGCCCGGGAACGCCCCTGGTCCCGGTGGCCAATGAGCCGGTGCGGGCCTGGGACTTTCCCCTCGCCATCAACACCGTCATCCAGCCGCGGGCGTTCGAGCCCTTCGGTTTCGCCCAGCTGCGGGCTTTCGCCAATGTCGAGTTGGTGCGGATGGCCATCGAGACCCGCAAGGACCAGATCGAACGCCTGGACTGGCGCATCAAGCCCCGCGCAGGCGTCGACACCCCTGGCGATGGGCGGATCGCCGCCATTGAGACCTTCTGGCGCAGGCCCGACGGCGTCACCCCCTTCGCCACCTGGTTGCGGCTGGCGATGGAGGATCTGCTGGCCCTCGACGCCCCGGCCATCGAACGGCGCCGCAGCCGGGGCGGGGATCTGATCGGCCTGGACGTCATCCCCGGCGACACCACCCCCTGGTCGACGACACGGGCCGCCGGCCGCGCGGGCCCGACGCCATCGCCTTCCAACAGGTGATCAAGGGAACCGCCTGGGCCAACCTGACCAACGCCGACCTGATCTACGCCCCGCGCAACCCGCGCCCCAACCACAACTACG
>FTAI01000861.1_pt1 | contig 12852 bp, 7 predicted proteins | sample 1638941 | NCBI WGS metagenome assembly FTAI01 (sample SAMEA3914813, study PRJEB12502) | metagenome | biome: forest; material: soil | place: Canada | collected 2011-07-07 | depth 0.3 m | reverse complement strand
GTGGAGCGCAGGCCGCCGCGGTATTCCTCGCGCATGCCGGTGGCGGTGGCGTCGGCGGCGCGGGTCTGGGCGTGGGCGGCCGAGGTGCTGGCATGGTCGGCCAGCGCCTGGTTCCACTCCCCCGCCACCGCGGCGATCACCGCCCGGCGGGTGGCCTCGATGCGGCTGACGTCGCTCTCGTTCTGGGCCACGGCGCGGCGGACATTGGAGGCGTTCATGCCCGCGGCGTAGAGGGGCTGGGTCACCGTGGCGAAGCCGGCGATCGTGCGGCGGTACTGGCCGGGGTAGAAGGGCGCGACGGTCGAGGCGCCGCCGATGGCGCCGAACTCCAACTGGCCCTGCAACGATACGGTGGGCCGGAACGCCGCCCGGGCCGCGCCGATGCCGGCGCGGGACTCCAGCTCCGTCTGCTGGGCCTGCAGCAGGTTGGCGTTGTGGCTCTGGGCCAGATCAAAGGCCTCGTCCACATTCGTCGGCAGGCCCTTCAGCTCCGGCTCGGGATCCAGGTCGCCGGGATTGCGGCCGACGGCGACCAGGTAGGCCGCCCGGCTCGCCTCCAACTGAGCCTGGGCCTGGGTGAGCAGGATGCGGGCCTGGTCCAGCTGCACCTCGATCTGGGCCACGTCGGTCTTGGTGACGTCGCCGACCTCCTGGCGCGCCCTGGTCTCCTTCAGCTGCTCGCCGATCACCTCCATATAGGCGGCGCGGATCTGCAGAATCCGCTGGTCGCGCCGCACGTCCACATAGGCCTGGATCACCGAGAGGAAGACGCTGGCCTCGGTGGCGCGCAGGGTCTCGATCCCGGCCTTGATGGTGGCGATCGCCACACGCCGCTCGTTGGTGGTGCGCCCGCCGGTGTAGAGGGGCTGGGTGAGGGTCAGCAGCAGTTCGCCGCTGTTGTTGCGGTCGGGACCGGGGCCGAACAGCCCCTGGGCCGGATCCTGCAGCCTGACGGCATAGGCCTCGCCGCTCAGGCTGGCCGTGGGGCGAAGGCCCGATTGCGCCTCGACGAGATCCTCGTCGACGGCCCGCAACGCCGCCCGCTGGCTCAGCAGGGTCGGGTTGGTCTCATAGGCCAGGGTGATGGCGTCGGCCAGGGTGTCCGCCCGCGCGGCGCTCCCTGGCGCGGCTCCTCCAGGTGCGGCAAAGGCTGGCGGGACGCCGATCAGCGAAATTGCACAGGCGGCGGTCAGGGTTGCGCGGCGGTGTTTCCGTGGGGGCTGATCCGGGATCGAACGGGATGCGCGCATGCGATTCCTCTAGTCGATTCGTGGGTGGGTTGATATGCGGCGCTGCGCGCGGTCGCGTCTGGTTTTTCGGGAGTTCACGCATGCGCGTGGCGATGATCGGCTCGGGCTATGTGGGCCTGGTTTCCGGGGCCTGTTTCGCCGATTTCGGCCATCAGGTGACCTGCATCGACAAGGATGCGGGCAAGATCGCCCAGCTTGAGCGCGGCGAAATGCCCATCTTCGAGCCTGGCCTGGATCTGTTGGTCGCCCAGAACGTCCGCGAGGGCCGGCTGGCCTTCACCATCCACACGGCCGAGGCCGTGGCGGCGTGCGACGCGGTGTTCATCGCCGTCGGCACCCCCTCCCGGCGCGGCGATGGCCATGCCGACCTCAGCTACGTCTATGCGGTGGCCGAGGAGATCGCCCCCCTGCTGGACGGTTTCACCGTGGTGGTGACCAAGTCCACCGTTCCGGTGGGCACGGGGGATGAGATCGAGCGCATCATCCGCGCCGCCCGCCCCGACGCCCAGTTCGCCGTGGTCTCCAACCCCGAGTTCCTGCGGGAGGGCGCCGCGATCAGCGACTTCAAGCGGCCGGACCGGGTGGTGGTGGGGATCGAGGACGAGCGGGCGCGGGCGGTGATGGCCGAGCTCTACCGACCCCTCAGCCTCAATGAGACCCCGATCCTGTTCACCGGCCGGCGGACCTCGGAGCTGATCAAATACGCGGCCAACGCCTTCCTCGCCCTGAAGATCACCTTCATCAACGAGATCGCCGATCTCTGCGAGGCCCTGGACGCCGACGTGCAGCAGGTGGCCCGCGGCATCGGCCTGGATGGCCGCATCGGCTCGAAATTCCTCCACGCCGGCCCCGGCTACGGCGGATCCTGCTTTCCCAAGGACACCCTGGCCCTGGTGCGCACCGCCGCCGACGCCGGCAGCCCGGTGACCCTGGTCGAGGCCACGGTCAAGGTCAACGACGCGCGCAAGAAGGCCATGGCCGGCAAGGTGTCCAAGGCCATGAACGGCGAGTTGGCCGGCAAGACCATCGGGGTGCTGGGCCTGACCTTCAAGCCCAACACCGACGACATGCGCGACGCCCCCAGCCTCGACATCGTCCCCGCGCTGCAGGCCATGGGCGCCAAGGTGCAGGCCTTCGATCCGGAGGGCCACGAGGCCCGTCAGATGCTGCACGGGGTGGATTTCAAGTCCGGCCCGTACGAGGTGGCCGACGGCGCCGACGCCCTGGTGATCATCACCGAATGGGACCAGTTCCGCGCCCTGGACCTGGACGAGGTCAAGCGGCTGATGCGTGAGCCGGTGGTCATCGACCTGCGCAACATCTATCGGCCGGAGGAGATGGCCGCGCGGGGCATTCGCTATGTCAGCGTGGGTCGGCGCTAGAGCGCTTCCCGGCTAGAGAGAATCGCCGAGCCGACCAGGAAGCGCGACCAACAAGGAATCTAGAGCATGTCCCGGCTCATCAGAGCCGGGACATGCTCTAGGGACCTATCGCGCGACGCGGCCGATCAGGTGTACGCCGATGGCGATCAACGCCCAGAGTTCGAGATTCAGGGCGAACGCCTGCAGCCGAGGCCAATGAAATCGCACCTGAAATATCCTCCATTCCGTACGTTACCGAACATCGTCCATGGTGAGTCAGGACGCGCCGCGGCGCAAGACCACAGCAGGCGCGGTTGCGAGTAGAATCAACAGGTAAAGGCGTACGCTTCGGCGGCGCGCGTAAATCACATCCATCGCCACCCGGCGGCGATAGCCGACGTCGTTACGGCCGCTGATCTGCCACAAACCCGTTATGCCAGGCTTGTTTGCGCAGTAGCAGGCGAAATAGCGACCATAGCGGGCGACCTCCGCCTCGACGATGGGGCGGGGCCCCACCAGGCTCATCTCGCCGCGCAGGACGTTCAGAAACTGCGGCAATTCGTCCAGACTCGATCGCCGTAGAAATCCGCCCAGGGGGGTGATGCGGGGGTCGCGGCGCAGTTTGTGGTCGCGGGCCCATTCGATTCGGGCCTGGGGATCGCTGGCCAGCAGCTGGTGCAGGCGGGCGTCCGAGTCCGGGCGCATGCTGCGAAACTTCAGGCATTTGAACGGCTGCGCGCCCTGGCCGATCCGCTCGTGGGCGAACAGCGCCGTCCCGCCGTCCTGCAGGCGAACGACGATGGCGACGAACAGGAAGATCGGCGCCAGGAACAACAGCGCCGCCAAGGACAGGATGACGTCGAGAATCCGATAGGCATCGACGCGCCGAGCAACGGCTCCGGCCGGTCCATCGGGCGGGACGCCCTGGCCGACGGGAGATTTATGCTCCGTTCGATCCATTCAGCCTTCCCGCTCCTCGCCGATGGCGCGCCGGCCAAGATACTGTTCCAAAACCCTACCCTGGCGTCTGTGCGCTAGATCGCTCGCGTGTCAGTCGTCTTCCGCGATTGGTTCGCGGTTGCAATGCGTGCGCCCGCTAACAACAACACCCGGCCGCAAAGGTCGATCCGGATTCGCCGTGATTGTGTTCCCATGAATGCGTTCATTGAGCGTGTTCGTCGGCGGACGGATCGTTTAGCGCAGGCGTTCGTTTGGCGACAGCCCTGGCCGGTATGCAGGCGCCGCGCGGCCTTGCGGGGGCGCCAACGGGGGTAGGGCCATCAAAGGGCTACACCTGCCGCCCCGCAATAGTCTAAGGGACGCCAGCCGAGGCGCTTTCCGGAGGTTCCATGTTTTCCGCCCCGCGATCCGATGTCCTGACCAACACCCTGGCGTACGAGACGACGCCCCTGGTCAAGGCGACGGGCTTTCGCGAATACGACGCGCGCTGGCTGTTCGGGCCGGACATCAATCTGCTGGGCATCCAGGCCCTGGGCCTGGGCCTTGGGACCTATATCCAGGACCTTGGCGCCAGCCGCATTGTCGTCGGCCACGACTACCGCTCCTATTCCCTGTCGATCAAACAGGCCCTGACCCTCGGCCTGATCGCGGCGGGCTGCGAGGTGCTGGACATTGGCCTGGCCCTCTCGCCCATGGCCTATTTCGCCCAGTTCGACCTGGACGCCCCCTGCGTGGCCATGGTCACCGCCAGCCATAATGAAAACGGCTGGACCGGGGTGAAGATGGGCGCCCAGCGGCCGCTGACCTTCGGTCCCGCGGAAATGGGCGCCCTGCGCGACATCGTCCTCGGCGGCGCCTTCAAGGAACGCCCCGGCGGCAAGCTCACCCGCGTCGATGGGGTCATGGACCGCTACATCGCCGACGCGGCGGCGCGGGTCAGCCTCTCCCGGCCTCTGAAGGTGGTCGCCGCCTGCGGCAACGGCACCGCCGGCGCCTTCGCCCCCAAGGCCCTGCGCGCTATGGGCGTCGCCGACCTGATCGAGATGGACTGCGATCTCGACTGGACCTTTCCGAAGTACAATCCCAATCCCGAAGACCACATCATGCTGCAGGCCATGGCCAAGACCGTGCGCGAGACCGGCGCCGACCTGGCCCTCGGCTTCGACGGCGACGGCGACCGATGCGGGGTGGTGGACGACACCGGCGAGGAGATCTTCGCCGACAAGATCGGCCTGATGCTGGCCCGGGACTTGGCCCCCCTGCATCCGGGCGCCACCTTCATCGTCGATGTGAAGTCCACCGGCCTCTACGCCACCGATCCGGTGTTGGCCGCCAACGGCTGCACCACCATCTACTGGAAGACCGGCCACAGCTATATCAAGCGCAAGACCGCCGAGGTCGGCGCCCTGGCCGGCTTCGAAAAGAGCGGCCACTTCTTCTTCAACGCCCCCCTCGGCTACGGCTACGACTGCGGCCTGACCGCGGCCGCGGCGATCTTAGGCATGATGGACCGCAACCCCGGCAAGCGGCTGAGCGAGATGAAGCAGGCTCTGCCGGTGGCCTACACCTCCATGACCATGTCGCCCCACTGCTCGGACGAGACCAAGTACGGCGTCGTGGACGCGGTGGTCGCCGACTACCAGGCCCTGGCCGCCGCCGGCGGGGAGATACTGGGCCGGAAGATCAAGGAGGTGATCACCGTCAACGGCGTGCGGGTCGCGCTGGAGGACGGCTCCTGGGTGCTGGTGCGCGCCTCGTCCAACAAGCCGGAGATCGTCGTGGTCGTGGAAAGCACAAGGTCGGAGGACGACATGCGCGCCTTGTTCCGCCAGGAGGTGAAGCCGCGCCTCGCCAAACAGCCAGGTGTCGGCCCCTATAACCAGGAAGTTTGAGGCCGCCATGCCAAAACCCATCCGTAAGGCCGTCATGCCGGTCGCCGGCCTCGGCACCCGGGTGCTTCCCGGCGCCAAGACCGTGGCCAAGGAACTGCTCAACGTCGTCGACCGGCCGATCATCGCCTATGCGGTGGCCGAGGCCCGGGCGGCGGGGATCGAGCACATCGTCATGGTCACCGGTCGGGGCAAACAGGCTCTGGAAGACTATTTCGACCACCATATCGAGCTGGAGGCCCAGCTCGCCGCCAAGGGCAGGACCGCTCTGCTCGAGGAAATCCTCGCCGACCTGCCCAAGGCCGGGGAGATGAGCTTCGTGCGCCAGATGCGCCCCCTCGGTCTGGGACACGCCGTCTGGTGCGCCCGGGACCTGATCGGCCACGAGCCCTTCGCGGTGATCCTGCCGGACATGCTGATGGCCGCCAATCGCCCGGCCCTGGCCCAGGCCGTCGACGCCTATGACAAGGTGGGCGGCAACATCATCGTGGTCGAGCCGGTGGCGGAGGAGGACACTCACCGCTACGGCGTTGTCGCCCTGGAAGGCGGCCGCGACCACTATCCGGGCGCCGGCGTTCCGACTCGCATGAGCGCCATGGTCGAAAAGCCGCCCCAGGGGACGGCGCCCAGCAATCTGATCGTCAGTGGGCGGTATATCCTGCAACCGGAGATTTTCGACATCCTCTCCGCGCACGAGACCGGCGCCGGCGGCGAGATTCAGCTCACCGACGCCATGGTCAAGCTAATGGACCGGCAGGACTTCCACGCCCTGGAGTACGACGGCGTCACCTACGACTGCGGCGACAAGATCGGCCTCCTGCGCGCCAATGTCGCCTTCGCCCTCCGCCACCCCGATCTCGGCCCCGACGCCCGCGCGGCGATCGAGGCGCTGCTCAAGGCTTAACGCTTGGCCGCCGGACCCGCGCCCCGGCGCATGGCCCTCCTCGACCGGGACGGCGTTCTGAACGTCGACACCGGCTACCCGCACGAGCCCGAGAAGCTGATCCTTATCCAGGGCGCGGCGGCGGCGGTGCGCCGGCTTAACGACACCGGGCGCGTAGTGGTGGTGGTGACCAATCAATCCGGGATCGGACTGGGCTATTACGACGAGGCCGCAATGGACCGGTTCCATGCCGCCATCAACGCCGCCTTCGCCCCCGAGGGTGGGCATATCGACGCCTTCTATTTCGCGCCCTACCACGCCAATGCGATCATTGAGCAGTACCGGCAGGCCGATCACCCTGACCGCAAGCCGAACCCCGGCATGATCATCCGGGCCCTGAAGGACTTTGATGTCGCGCCAGGCGACGCTCTGATGATCGGCGATCGCGACACCGACGTCATCGCCGCCGAACGGGCCGGCGTGCGGGGCTATCTCTTTCCAGGCGGGGACTTGGACGCCTTTGTCGCGTCCGTTCTGTCCACGGAGGACAGTCTCTCATAAGCCGCCGGCCCCGCGGACGCGGAGCCGGCGGCATGATCAGGATCAGTCGATCCCGGCTTCCTTGCGGGCGGCCATCAGGTCCACCAGATTGCCCCAGTTCAGCATGGACTGAATCTGGGTATAGATCGGGGCGAGCCAGTTCTGGGCGTTCCATTGGCCCAGGGTCTTGGCGGGCAGGCCGCGCAGCTTTTCCTCGTCGATGCTCTTGAAGCCGTTCAGCACGAAGCTGCCGCCGGCCTTCAGCTCGGCGTTGGCCTGACGCTCGATCATGAGGCCCGCGTCGAACAGCGCCTTGGCGAAGGGCTTCGTGGCCAGGGCCGCGGCGTGATAGGACTTGCAGAACTCCAGGGCCCGCTCGGTCACCACCGTCGGCTTGCCGCTTTCGAACAGCTTGTGGCCGCCCTTCTTGGCGATGACCTTGGGCGTGTCGTCCAGGCACAGGGACAATTCGCTCGCCTCGGTGTTCTCCGCGAAGATGAACGGATAGCGGCGGACATAGGCAGGGATGTAGATTCCCGGTTTCCAGCGGCCCTTGCCGTCGACGAACAGATTGTCCGCCTGCAGGCCGACGATGGCCACGGGATAGGTGTCGTCGCCTTCGCCGAGGAAGCCGATCGGGTAGTCGCGGGCGACCAGCGGGAACTCGACCAGGTTGATCGGAATCGCATTGGAGGCGCGCGCAAAGCCCAGATCGTCCAGTTCCTGGAGCGCCAGGTCCGCGTGGCGGACCGAATCCAGCAGCATCGGCTTGTCGTAAAACAGGGTGGGCATGGGTCTTGTGCTCTGACAGTCGTTGAAAGGAGGAGACGGGGTTGAGGGACGAGGAGGAAGGCAGGGGGTGAGTCCCGGCCGTTAACGCACTCTTAACCACATGGCGTGGGGGGTGCGCCAGCGTCAGCGTGGAGCGCCGCGCCGACCCGGCGGCGCCGCGGCGGCGGGCCGGCCGCGGCGAGCGCCGGGGGGCGCAAGGCCCGCGGGCTGCGACTCCGCGAAAGCGTGCTCGTCGGCCAGCCGAGCCGCGCGCGGCGTCATGGCGTAGGCTTGGCGGAAGTGCCGGTTGAATTGCGACAGGTCGTTGAAGCCCACTGAAATGGCGATGTCGGCGATCGTCTGGCGGGGGTGGGCGTTGGCGCCGAAGGCCCGCCGCGCGGCCCCCAGCCGCAGGGCGATCAGCTCCTGCCGAAACGAGCGGCCGGTCTGCTCCAGCAGCTTGTGCGCATACCGAACCGAAATGCCCAGGTCCTCGGCCATGGAGGCGGGGGTCATCACGGCGTTGGCGTAGTTGCGCTCCAGGTAGCGGATGATCTCGTCGGCGCGGGCGGCCGCCAGAGCCGACAACGACACCGGCGCTGGCGGTCGCTCCGCCAGGCACAGCCCCACCAGGGCCGCCGCCGCGTCCAGAATCGGCGCGGCGCGGCTGGGCTGGATCTCGGCTCCGGCCGAAAGTCCGACCAGGAAGTCGTGCAGCAGCCGGCCCGCCAACGACCCATGAAAGAGCGCGCCGCCCGCTGGGATGGCGTCCGCGGCGATGAAGCGCGGAACCAGAAGGTAGCTCGGCATCGCCAGGGTGATGACCCGGACCGGAGATCGCGCGTTCAACGCCATGCCCGGCGCGGCGCGGCGGATCACCACCTGGCCCGCGCGGAGCGCGGCAGGGCCGCCCGCGGGGCCGCCAGCCAGTTCCGGGGCGCCCTCGACGATCGCCTGGAGCAGCACCATGCCTTCGGAAACAGCCCGGGGATCGTCACCCAGCGCGAGCTTGGCCGCCGACAGGTCGATCAGCCTCGCGCCGGCCAAATGGGCGCAGACGCAGCCGCCGAGGAAGGAGTCCTCGGTAAGGTTCAGGGACAGGACGCCGCTCCAGGGCGGCTCATTCGCCTCGTCAGCCCGATCGTTTCGTAATCGGTCAGCGGCGCCCAGCGACTTGTCGGCGCCGGCGGGCATCAGTGGCGTACGCACGCTTTGCTCTCCCCCATGGCGCGAATTGTAGCGGACTCGGCCGGCGCTTTCCAAGAGGAATGGCTTCCGGCTCGCCACCGGAGACGACGCCTCGGTGAAATCCTGTTGATGACCTGGGGATAAGTGACGGGGTCCTCGCGTTACGATCTGTGAGGTTTTGCGGGAAATACTCAAATGGTAAATGAAGTCTGAACTTCAGCTATTCGAGCAAACAGGCTTTGAACTGTCAGCGGTCATAACTCCAACTGTTCAGGGGTTATTCGAATTGGCGAATGGATTCGCATGAAAAATTCACGCGAGCACCAAGATTGGGCGAGGTCCATATGGCAAATCGCGAAAAAAGCGAACTTTTCAACCCGGGCTCAACCGGATACTGGCTGAGCGAGGCCGCAACGGCGCCAAATGGTCGCCCGTTGGTCCATTTTTGAACAATAATGCGCCCGCTGCATAGTTTGTAGGCCCTTCAGTACCAAGACCGGGCTGGTTTTTCCCCCTAAAAGCGACGTACGACCCGATTTTCGCGATTCGGGGAATGGGCGCATTGCGCCCTTAGGGATTGGGGAAGCATATGTCAGACGCTCAGCGCACGCGCTCAAACCGCTTTGAAGTCATCAAGGGCGGATTGAATAGCGAGGCGCCAAACGAACTCGCTGCGCCCCCCGCCTCGGCGGAGCCGACCTTCCGCAACAAGCTGACAGCCACCACGGCCGTCGGCGCCGCGACCCAGGTCGTGAGCCTTCGGTTCCGGCTTCATTTCTCCAAGCCGCACATCCCGCACCGCCGCAACCGCGTCACGGCCCGCAAGTCGGGCCTGGGCAGCCTCGCGGCGATCGCCTCGGTCCTCCTGCTGGGCGCGGCCTTCGCGCCCGAGGCGGCCTGGGCGCAGGCCGTCGACAACGCCGGCGGCGTCGGTAACACGAACACCACAGGCTCCGGCGCCCTGACCACCGGCTCGGTCTCGACCGGTTCGACCCTGTTGCTCGACGGCGGCCCCAACGGCGGCGTCAAGGGCACGGCGTCCTCCGCGGACACCATCACCATCAGCGGCGCGACCATCGCCGACACGTCGGGAATCCCATCGACCAGCGCGATCCAGTTCGAGGGCGCGCCCAATCTCGCGGCCGTCTTTGCGGGCTCCGCCAGTAACCTGACGGGCGGCCTCGCGGGCCTCTATGTCAATTCGACCAGCGGCACGGTTTCGGTCACTGAATCCGTCAGCGGCAACCACCTGACCGGCAACTACGGCGTCTACGCCGTCGGCAATTCCGGCGTCACCGTCACCCTCGGCGCCGATACGATCCGGTCGAACCTCGGCTCCGGCAGCTCGGGTGGCGACGGAATCTTCGGCGACAGCACCGTCGGCGGCGTGTCGATCACCTCGTCGGCCTCTGTTGGCCCTCAGGGCGGCGGCGGCAATTTCGACAAAGGCATCTACGCGAAGGTCGATAGCGGCGCCGGCGCGGTGTCGGTCAGCAACAGCGGCAACATCAGCGGCAATTCCGGCATCCAGGGCGTCGACTACGGCGCCGGCAACGTCACCATCACCAATACCGGCGGAACCGTAACCGCGAACAGCACCGACGGGATTCTCGCCTGGACTCCGGGCTCGGGCAGCACCGATGTCGAGATCAGCGGCGGCACGATCAACGGCGCCGCCGGAAACTTCGGCGTCGCGGCCGTCACCACCAGCGGCACGAACCTGATCAACATCACCGGCGGCACGGTCACCGGCGGCATCTCCGCCACGGGTGGGGTGTCGACCCTGAATGTGGACAACGGCACGAGCGTTTCGGGCCAGATCACCCTCACCGGCGGCGGCGGCGGCGACATCATCAACCTGAGCAGCGGCGCCACCCTGGGCGGCGTGGGCGCGATCACCGGCGGATCCGGGACTCTGAATCTGCTCTCCGGCGGGTCGGCGACGCTGAACGGCGTCGTATCCGTCTTCTCGCAAGTCAATGTGTCGGGCGGAACCTGGACCCTCACCAACGCCGAGACCTACACCGGCGCGACCGCGATCAGCGGCGGGACCCTGGCCCTGAGCGGCGCCGGCTCCATCGCCACCAGCAGCGGCCTGAGCCTCAGCGGCGCGGGCACGTTCGACATCTCGGCCACGACCTCCGGCGCAACGATCGACAGCCTGACCGGTTCGGCCGGAACCACGGTCGCCCTCGGCGCCAAGACTCTGACCGACACCCAGACCGTCACGGTTCCGCCGGGACCGGCCACCACAACATTCGCGGGCGTGATCAGCGGCGCCGGCGGCGGGCTCAATCTCAGCGGCTCCGGCGCCCTGACCCTGTCGGGGGTCAACACCTACACCGGCGGCACCACGGTCAGCGCCGGGACCCTGGCGCTCAGCGGCGGCGGCTCGATCGCCACCAGCAGCGGGCTGACCCTGTCCGGGACCGCCATATTCAACATCTCGGCCACCACCTCCGGCGCGACGATCGCCAACCTGAGCGGCGCCGTCGGCAATACGGTGGTGCTCGGCTCCCAGGCCCTGACAGACACCACGACCGGCTCCAAGACCTTCGCGGGCGTGATCAGCGGTTCCGGCGGCTCGGTCAGCGTCGGCGGGACCGGAACCCTGACCCTGACGGGCGTCAACACCTACACCGGCGGCACCACCCTCACCGGCGGCGCCCTGGACGTCACCGGCGCGGGCACCCTCGGCGCGGCGAGCAACAGCTTATATGTGTACGGCGGGACCCTCGATCTGGGAACAACGACGCAAACGGTCAATGGCGGCGTGGTCCTCGTCGCTGGCACGATTCAGAATGGCACGCTGAGTGGCAGCGGAATCGTATCGCTGGAGAGCGGTACGATCAGCGCGGTCGTGGCCGGAACCAGCCAGGTCATCAAAAGCTTCGCGGGCACGGCGACCCTGTCCGGCGCCAACACCTACACCGGCGGCACCACGGTGGTCGCCGGTACTCTGGACATCACCGGTTCGGGCACGCTGGGCGCAATCGCCAACCACCTGACGGTGGATGGCGGCACTCTGGATCTAGGAACCACCACCCAGACATCCAATGGTGGCGTGTCCCTGTCGAGCGGCACGATCCGGAACGGCACGCTGGATAGCAGCGGCAGCTTCGTCTCCGGGACGGGCGCGACCACGGTCAGCGCCACGCTCGGCGGGACCGGCGACTTGAACGTGCAAACCACGGGCACGCTGACCCTGTCGGGCGCCAACACCTACTCCGGCTCCACGACGGTCAACGGCGTGCTGGACCTCACCGGCGCCGGCACCCTCGGCCTCACGGGCAACAGTCTGACGGTGGGCTCAGGCGGGACCGTGGACCTGGGGACCACCACTCAGACGGCCAACGGCGGCGTGACGGTGTCCGGCGGCACGATCCGCAACGGCACGCTGGATACGAGCGCCACCTTCGGCCTGCAGGCCGGAACCATCAGCGCGGTCCTTGGCGGGACCGGCAACCTCAACAAGACCACGGGCGGCACGGCGACCCTGTCGGGCGCCAACACCTTCACCGGCGCCACGTCCATCATCGCCGGCACCCTGGCGCTCAGCGGCTCGGGCTCCCTCGCCAGCAGCAGCGGCGTCACCCTCAGCGGGGTCTCGACCCTCGACATTTCCGGCCTGAGCGCGGGGACCACCGTCGCCGCCCTGATCAGCGGCTCGGCGACGACCTCGGTCACCCTCGGCGCCAATACCCTGTCGGATGCGGACGCGGGCACGCGCACCTTCGCCGGCGTCATCAGCGGCAGCGGCGGCTTCACCTTCGATGGCGCGGGCCAACTGACCTTCAGCCACGCGCAGACCTACACGGGCACGACCACCGTCAGCAGCGGCGAATTGACCGTTGTCGGCGCGGGCACATTCGGCGCGGCCAGCAGCGCCATTGCGGTGAGCGGCGGCGTCCTCGACCTCGGGGCCACCACCCAGACCGCCAACGGCGGCCTGACCCTGACCGGCGGTGTGATCCAGAACGGCACGCTGAGCTCCAGCGGAACCTTCGGGG